>JAEEGF010063432.1_pt1 | contig 24193 bp, 22 predicted proteins | sample 9134171 | NCBI WGS metagenome assembly JAEEGF01 (sample SAMN16246542, study PRJNA631951) | gut metagenome | biome: gut microbiome; feature: rumen; material: AP-attached | host: Bos | place: Iran: Karaj | collected 2018-10
CGGCGACAGGAGCTTCGGCCGGGGCCGGGGCTACTGCGGAATCAGCTGCATTCTGTACTGTTTCATTCATATAGGAATGTGTCCATTTAATTAAGTGAACTGTTTGATAAAAATCAACGCGGGTAAAGATAGAAAACTGACTAGTGGTTAGAGACTAGTCGTTGGGATTTTTTGGCCAGAAACGCTTTAATTCTGGGTCAATTCAGCCGCGACAATCACCCCGATTCCCTGTAACCCTATCTTACAGGTAAAATTCATATGGCGCCGTTTTTCTTTAATATATCTTTTTTCGAGTCAGAGTTACATTATTCCCGTTTCAAGGCCCTTCACAGGAACATACCGTACAGACCCATCGGCAGAGATAATCATCGCCACGCCCGCCATGTAGTTGACCCAGCGGTTCTTCTCGTAGTAGCGAACGTTCGCGTGGCCGTCAGTCGTGTAGGCAAGCAATGGCACTACCAGGTAGTCGTGCGTACACATCACGTTCACGCGCTTCATGCTCCCGATGTTCGCTAGAATCTGGTCCTTGAGCAACTGCTCGCTTCGGGTTTCCAAGTCGTAGAACGCATCGGAGTAAGCGCCGGTAAAGCCGTACTTGGAATACACCATCCAGCCTCCGCCATCGGAATTCACGTAAGCATCCGCCTTGGCGGCATCCTTCACGTACCAGGCGCCATCCATGTACGGGAGTACCTCTATGGTGTAGTTGACCTGCCCCTTGCCCTGCGCAATGTACTCGCAGGTCTCGTATGTGCGCGTGTAGCCCGAATACCCGAAGTAGAAATCCTCCGTCCCGACTTTCGCGAGGCGCGCTCCCAAATCGCGGGCATATTTTTTCCCGTTATCGGTCAGGTGGCCGCTCGGGCCCGTGTCGTTCGTGCGTTCGCTGTGCCGGATAATGAACACAACCTTCTCGCTCGACTTGAGGTTTGCGTACACCTGCACGAGGTCGGTAAAGCCGTCAGCCTCCTGCGGGGTCGCGGCGCGCCAACGGCCCGCATCGAAGATGTAGTAGTTGTCGTGGTTCACGCGGCCTTCGCGCACTTCCTTGTCGTACTCGCCCGCACCGAAGCCCGCCGTATCCTTCTCGATGGCACTTGCCACGCGCCACTGGAACCCGTTCGCATCGCAAATGAATCGCACCCGCGAATGGTCCGCATGCTCATAGTTGTTCGCGAAATAGACGCTCTGGCCCTGATTTACGTACGTGACCGTCCCCGCATTCGAGGCGTCACACGGTTCAAAACCGTAGGCAATCGGGAAAAACGCCCGCATGTACTTTTCAAAATACGGCACGTTCCCGCCATAGTACGGAGCCGCATTGTTGCGGACATCGTTATACCGCCAGTTGGAATCAAGTCCCACGACCCAGTCCGCAATCTTGATTTTCCAGTTCGGGTCGTTCCAGACGCCATCCCCCTTCAGGTCCTCGCCCAGATTGCGAATAAGGTTCATCGTCCCATCCTTGCTTTCACGGTTCTGCACCATCGCAGATACGGCGAGCATCACCGCGCCGGAATCGCTTGCGAGCTGTACGGAATCTATCCCGAAGGCGGCGGCCGCTTCGCGCTTCGCCTGCACATGCACCAGTTCCTCGGGAACGTGGTTCATCAAGAGTTGTTCCACGCGCGGTTCGGACAACATGTCCAGAATGTCGATAGCAGTCGAATCCGTTGCCATCCGGTCTGCCAATATTTCATAGACAAAAAGCGGAGCGTCTATTTTCTCGACAACCTCGGGGGAGCCTTCCCCGCCACCAGGCATGACGCCGTTACCGTCGCTACAACCTGCGACAAACGCGACCGCCAAAACGGCCACCAAGCATCCAACACACCATACACTCTTTTTCACCGCTCACCTACATTGTCATGGTTCCCGAATCAAGTCCACGCACAGGCACGTAACGGATATTGCCCTTCGAATCCATGATGATGGCAATCCCCGCCAAGTAATAAATCCACTGCTTGGTATCAAAGTAACGCAGGTTGACCTTTTTGTTGGAGCCATAAACCGTTATGGGAACTACAAACGTATCGTGCGAAATCCACACGCCCACGCGTTTTACTTTGGAGAACGCCGGCTTCACAATCTTCGTCACGAACTCTTCGCTGCGATCTTCAAATTCGTAATAAACGCCAGGGCAAATCCCCTTGTAGGCGTAAGCGGAAGTCGCCCCCCAGCCGCCGCCGTTCTCGCTCTTGCAAGACTCATACTTGGACTCGTCCTTCACATACCATTCACCATCCAAATCCGCAATGGTATTCTCGGTGTAAGAGACTCCCGCGCCCGTAGCCATATTCTCGCAAGTTTCCTTGCTACGCGTGTAGGTAGAATTAGCGAACACGATGTCTTCGCCCTTGAGTTTCTTGCCTACCGTTTGCGACTGAGTTTTGCCGCCCGCGGTCAAGTGGCCGCTCTTGCCAGTATCATCGGTACGTTCGGCATGCCGCAAAATAAATATGACCTTGTCGCTTGGAGCAAGTCCATCCATGACCTCTTCGATATCCACAAACTCCATGATGTCGTCGCTTGTCGCCACACGCCACTTGCCCTTACTTTGCTCGTATACGTAGTATTTGTCGACATTGATTACACCGCTCTTGATTTGCCCTTCGTATTCGCCCTTACCAAAGCCCACCGTATCTTTCTCGATATCGGTTGCCGCACGCCACAGGTGCGTTTCACCATCGCAAATAAAGCGGGTGCGCGGGCCGTCGGGTTGCTCGTAATAAGAGATGAAGAACTTGCTTAAACTGTTGTTCACATGCTTGACCGTGCCCGCGGTCATAGAGTTACACGCACCGAACTGGTAAATGTTCGTCCAAAAACTGCGCAAGTGCTTTTCAAAATCGGGGACGTCGCCCAATTTCCAGCTCGCCATGTTGTTCCGTATGGTCGCATACGAGCCGCTCGTATCCAGCACCATGAGCCAGTCCGCAAGGTCCGCCTTGGCATTGTTGTCGTCCCAGTTGCCGTTTCCCTTGATGCGTTCCGCAATACCGCCCGCATACTGGAGCATGTCGTTCCCGGAACCATTCCTCTGCATCATGATGGATATCGCAAGCAAGGCAGCGCTGTATTCATCGCCATCGAACAACGAGATGTCTTCAGCAAAGCGGCCGTCGGTCGAGACTGTCGCCTGTTGCTGTCCAAAGCCCCAGCCCGGGAACCCGTTGTTTCCGCCCGAAGAACCTCCCAGGCTTATCTCGAACGAGGCAAGGATTTCTTTTAGGGCCTGCGCCTTCACCGAACGGATCGGCTGGTTGTTGCCGCTGTTCTCCACAAGCTTAAGCACGCGCGGGGCTTCCATGTGGGTAAGCATGTTCACGTTCACCGTATCGCGGTCTGTCACGTCGGCAATCGCATTGAGCGTCACCATGCCCGAAGAGAGCCCTCCCGTAAGTTCGTTATAGAAGTAACCGTTCGCCTCCACACGCAGGTACGGCGACACAAGATCCACACTGTCAAAACTGTAATTCCCTGCCGCATCCGTAATGCATGTCTTGTGTGTTTTCCTGGAATCGGCAAGTCTCTGCGTACTGTCGAGTTCAACAATCTTCACCGAGGTGCCATAGCGGAACGGACCCTTTTCGGCTATACCCACAATGTGCGCGCCAGGGCGACGGGCTGGCATCGTATCGAGAGCAGAGGCTGTATTGCCTCCACCACCAAAGGCGCCCCACGGGTTTGTTTGCCCCTGACCCGAAGATTCCTCTTCATCCTTTTCCCCGTCGGGATCATTTAAAACCAGCGAGCCGCCATGGCAAGAAATCTCAAGGACTTCAGAAACGGCAGAGGACGGGTACCATTCGCCCTCGATGCAAAAGTAGAGCGTAGACTCGCCCTCCACAAAAAAGGACTGGCCTTCTTTTTTGGAATCGCATTCAGGAAGCGCATTTTTGTCCGCAACAAGAGTCGTATCCTCTATCAGCGTATCGGTAACGGCGGGAACCGCCTCCACCTTCATGGAACTCGAACTGGCCACACCATTTGAACCGCCGTTTGAACCACCGCCACTTGAACCGCCACCGCTCGAATATTCACCATCGGAATAGTCGACATCCTCGCTAGACGGGTCATCCGCAGCGGGGTCTTTAGATGCCGGGTCGTCGGATCCGCAGCATACCAAAAAAAACATGGTCAGGACTAGTGGCCAAAAAGACTTCATAAACGGAACAATAGTAAAATTCGACCAGGATACAACTACGTATATGCGGAATCAAGGCCCTTGACCGGCACATAGCGCCTGTTTCCGAGTTCATCAATAATTATGGCGATTCCCGCAAGGTAGTTGAGCCACTTTCCGCCGTCATAGTACTTGAGATTTGCCTTCAAGTTCGTGCAGTACGCCACCAGGGGGACCATCACCTTGTCGTGGGAACTCAACATAACAAACCTCTGTGCGGGGTCACTGTACTTCGCAAAAACGTGCGTTTTTTGCGGCAAATTATCCCTAGTGCATTTTGCCTTCGGCGAGGAATTTCTCGTGCATTTCAAAGGCGCGGTCCAAGGCGAGCGGTAAATGTGCTCCCTTTGCATGCTTAATGCCATACTCCAGCACATCCGTCAGTTCGTCGCGGAAATCCGGGTGGGCGCAGTTCGCAATAATACGGCGCGCCCGCTCCTCGGCAGGGAGGCCGCGCAAGTCGGCGAGTCCCTGTTCCGTCACAAAGATTTGCGTATCGTGAAAGGCATGGTCCACATGGCTCACGTAGGGAACCACACTCGATATGGCACCACCCTTTGCCACGGAGGGCGTCAAGAAAAAACCGAGAGCGCAGTGACGGGCAAAGTCGGCAGAACCGCCAATGCCGTTCATCATCGCGGACCCGCAAACTAGCGAACTATTCACGTTGCCAAACATGTCAAACTCCAAGGCCGTATTCATCGAGATCACTCCCACGCGGCGAATGATGTCGGGGCTGTTGCTCACCTCCTGCTGGCGGAGCACAAAGTGGCGCTTCCAGTCGGCGGCGTTCTCCACAAATTCCTGCTGCGCTTCCTTGGAGAGCGTGAGGGCGGTTCCGCTGGCAACGCCCAGCTTGCCTTTTTTGAGAAGCGGCAACACGGCTTCTTGGATAACCTCGGTAAAGAGGTCGATTTTTCCAAGGCGGTCGTCGTTCGCCATGGCGCAAAGCACCGCGTTGGCCACCTTGCCCACGCCGCTCTGGTAGGCCATGCCCTTAGGGAGGCGCCCGTGGGATTCCTCAAAACGAATGAAATCCAGAATGCGTTCGCCGATGTTAATGGAGATTTCATCGGGTTCCACGAACGGGGTCACTTCGTCAAAGCCGTCGTTCTCGACTATGGCCACAACCTTGTTCGTATCGATCTTGACAAAAGTATCGCCAACGCGGTCCCCCGCGCTGTAAACCGGCAAAGGCTTCGCGTGCGGAGGCAGCTCGGGCAACGCATTGTCGTGCATGCCCATGCAGCTGTCGCCTAGGCGCGTATTCAATTCCAGAATGATTTTGGGCGCCATGTCGAGGTAGCAAACCGAATTGCCCCCCGAAGTGGAAAGGCATACACGGCCATCGGGCAAAATGGCACTGACTTCAATAATGGCGACCGTCGGGGCAGGCACGGCCCCCGTACGCACCAGGTAGCCCATCTTGCCAAGGTGTGCGTCAATGTACTTGATGCTCCCGTCGTTGATTCCCTTGCGGAGCGAAGGGTTGCTCTGGTAGGGCATGCGAAACTTCATGGCCTTGGCACGGGCCAGCGCCCCGTCGCAACTGTCGCCGGTACTCGCCCCGGCAAAGAGCGTCACCTGGAAGGGCTTGCCCTCGGCGTGGATTTTTTCGGCACGTTCCGCGATAGCCAAAGGAACCGCCTTGGGGTAACCCGCCAGTGTAAATCCAGAAACGCCAAGCACATCCCCGTCGTTAATCAATTCTGCCGCTGCAGCGGCGCTGCATTTTCTGCCAGTAATCCAGTCCATGCGACAAAGATAAATAAATGTGAGGCGAGGGGTGTGGAATTTGAGTTTAGAAGTTCTGCCAACTAAGCTCTACCTACTAAGTTCTGCCTACTGTCTAAATTCTATATTAGTCACCGTGATTCACTTTATCAAGTACAATATCATTGGCATAATGAACACCCTCATCACACTACTTGTGGTATGGGTTCTGCACCAGTGGCTTGACTGGAACCTGGAGCTTTCCAATTTCCTCGGTTTTGTAGCCGGGGGCTGCAACAGCTACATTTGCAACCGCATTTGGAACTTCAAAAGCAACAATCAAAAACGCACCGAAGTCGTACGCTTTGTCGTGGTGTTCCTCTGCAGTTACGCAATTAATCTGCTTGTACTCGAAGGTTGCGCATACCTGTTGCTGAACGCCCCATGGTGCGCAAACTTTAGCGGGCGGATTTCACAATTCATGAAGCCCACCTACTTCGCCAACATCATCGCGAACGTTGTTTACGTCCTTGTGAGTTTCACCCTATATAAAAAATGGGTGTTCAAAAAATAAGGCTTAGCAGTAGCCTTTAAACCAATCGGCAAAGGCCTTGATGCCTGTATCCAGATTTGTCCCCGCGGTGTAGCCCACATCCTTTTCCAAAGCCTTTGTATCGGCCCAAGTCACTTCGACATCGCCAGGCTGCATGGGCATGTAGATTTTTTCGGCGGTCTTGCCCAAGTGCTTTTCGAGGGTCTTCACAAAGTCGAGCAGGTTCACCGGGTCGCCGTGACCGATGTTATACAGGCGGTGCTCCGCAGACTCCGGCATCCCTGCCGCAAATCGGGACGCACCCGTCTCGTATACTTTCACTACCCCGCCGGCAATGTCGTCGATGTACGTAAAATCGCGCATCATGTTGCCGTTGTTAAAAATCTTGATGGGCCTGTCGTGCATAATGGCATCGGCAAAAAGCCAGGGCGCCATGTCGGGGCGGCCCCACGGTCCGTAAACGGTAAAAAAGCGAAGCCCCGTCGCGTTCACATTGAACAAATGACGGTAAGTCTCCGCCATCAGTTCGTTGCTGCGCTTGGTCGCCGCATAAAGGCTCGAAGGCTGGCACACGGGATCGTCGGTGCTAAACGGAGTCTTGGTGTTGCGGCCGTAAACGCTGCTGGACGAAGCGTAGGTCAAGTGTTCTACTGGGTGTTTGCGGCACCCTTCGAGGATATTTAAAAAACCGGTGATATTGCTGTCGATATACGCCTGCGGGTTTTGCAGGCTGTAGCGCACTCCCGCCTGGGCGCCCAAATGGATAACGCCATCAAAATGATCCTCTTCAAAAAGGGCGGCTACGGCAGAGGCGTCGGCAAGGTCCATCTTTTGAAACCTGAAGTCCGCATGGTCCAGTCGTTTAAGACGGTCCTCCTTGAGGGACACCTGGTAGTAGGAATTCATGTTGTCGATTCCCACCACCTGATAACCCTTCGAAAGCATTATCAAGGAAACTTCACAACCAATAAAGCCCGCGGCACCTGTCACAAGAATCTTTTTAGGCATATTACCTCGCTCACTCAAAATATAAAAAAAGACGTCCCCTTGGGGGACGCCTTTTAATTCTTTAAATCCGAACTACTTTTCGAACGGAACGAGTTCCACGCGGCGGTTCGCCTTGCGGCCCTTCTTATTTCCGTTGCTGGCAATGGGCTTTTCGGAGCCATAGCCCACGGCACGCAAGCGGCTTGAGTCAATGCCCTTGCTCACAAGGTAGTCAACCACAGCCTGAGCACGGGCCTGAGAGAGTTCCTTGTTCTTCTTGGCACTGCCCACATTGTCGGTGTGGCCCTGGACTTCGAGGTTGGAGCCCGGAATCTGGTTCATCAAGGCGACAATGTCATTCAAGGTACCGTAGCTGTTCTTGGTGAACTTGGTGGAGTTCGTCTGGAACTGGATACCCTGTTTCAGCTTGTTCAAATCCTGCTTCTTGTTGGTCGGGCAACCCTTGGCATCAATCTTGATACCTTCGAGGGTGTACGGACACTTGTCAAGGTGGTCGGCAACGCCATCCTTGTCGGTATCCATCGGGCAGCCAACGCTATCCACAGAAATACCCTTTTCGGTAGACGGGCACTTGTCGATGCCATCGGCGACACCGTCCTTGTCCTCATCCTTCGGGCAACCGGTGCTGTCCACCTGGACGCCTTCCTTGGTGTTCGGGCACTTGTCCAAATCATCCGAGATGCCGTCCTTGTCAAAGTCAAGAGTACAACCATTGTTGTCGACCGTAGTGCCAGCCGGGGTATTCGGGCACTTGTCGAGAGCGTCGGCAACACCATCCTTGTCGGCATCGGCCGGGCAACCCGTAGAGTCAACAGGGACACCCTTCTGGGTATTCGGGCACATGTCTGCGGCATCCGGGATACCGTCACCGTCAAAGTCGCCTTCGCAACCTTCAGCATTCACCTGAGCGCCAGCCTTGGTGTTCGGGCACTTGTCGAGAGCATCAGGAACGCCATCCTTGTCGGCATCGGCCGGGCAACCCGTAGAGTCAACAGGCAGACCCTTCTGGGTGTTCGGGCACTTGTCAAGAGCATCGGGGATGCCATCCTTGTCGGCATCAGCCGCGCAACCCGTAGAATCAACAGGCAGGCCCTGCGGCGTGTTGGCGCACTTGTCGAACGAATCAAACACACCATCGTGGTCGCTGTCGGCCGGGCAACCCGTCGTATCGACGATAATACCAGGCTGGGTATTCGGGCAACGGTCGTTGGAATCTTCAACGCCATCCTTGTCGAAGTCGCCTTCGCAACCAGTAATGTCAATCACGGCACCCTTCTTGGTTTTCGGGCACTTGTCAATGCCGTCAAACACGCCGTCTTCGTCACCGTCCATCGGGCAGCCCACGGAGTCAACCGTAGCGCCTTCCGGAGTATGGTCGCACTTGTCAATGCCATCAATGACACCGTCCTTGTCGCTGTCAATGGGGCAACCAACAGAATCCACGGTAGCCACGGAGGGAGTGTGGGCGCACTGGTCATTGTCATCCGAGACGCCGTCCTTGTCCTCGTCCTTCACCATGGGCTTGCCATCCATGTGCCAGCTCAACATGGCAACGGCGGCATAGAGCGGTCCCGGGCTATATCCATAGGTATAGTACTGATCGTTGTCACCCTTGAACTGCAGCTTCTGAGAGCGAGCGTACTTGTCTTCCTTCTTTCCTTCGAAAGTGAAGTCCTGGTAGTTACGCACAGCGATGTCCATACCAACGCCCATATCAATACCAAGGGGCAGGTGGAAGCGGAGACCCGGAGTAATGTACATCGGTTCTGCGATGGGGTCACGCGGGTACTTGGTTTCTTCCAAGCGCATTTCGCCGGAGTATTCCACGAACATGTCCAAGGCATCGTTCACCAGCAAGTTTAAACCGGCATCGTAAATCAATGCATCGGCCTGACCGTCGCCAAAGGAATGAACATAGCTGGCATGGCCGTTCAAGCGGATAGGAGCGCCAATCTTGGAGAAATCCAAGGTCATAACGAGGCCTGCGGCACCAGCCCAGGCATTGGCCGTAAACGGGTCCGTGTTGCCGCGTTCATCAATGTACCAAACATGGCGGGGACGGACACCTGCGGACTGCATGCCTGTCGGGGCAAAAAGGTCAAACACACCCGCAATGGCAAAGACGGTCTTTTCGTCGCCAAACGGCGCACGAATCTTCATCCATGCGTTCAGGTCACCCTGACCGGCGATCCACATGTTGGCCGCACTGGCGGTGCCACTGGATTCATGGGCGTGTTCATAATAAAGGGGCATAACAACGCCAACATCCGCAAAGCTCAGCAGGCCAACGCTAGCGTTGAAGTTGCCCGAGAACGAGCCCGCCCAGTCTTCAAAGTTGTAAGAATGGCCCTGCGCATCCTGGAAGCTGCCTTTACGGGAGAACGACCAGGAGTCGTTGGAGACATCACCACCCGTGCCAATGGAGACTCCCCACTGACCTAGAGTATAAGCATTGTTCTGGTGGAAACCATCGGATCCGCCCTGATACCCGGAATGGGCAAAGGCGACGGAGCCGGCAAGTAATGATAATGCAATGATTTTTTTCATTTGCAACCCCTTTGTGATTTCTCAAAATAATAGAAAATCCTTATTAAAATACACTTACAAGTCCATTTGTTACAACCACTTGCGAGCCCCAAACAAGCAAATTTTTAGTTACTTTTATATTCATTTTTTAAAAAGCAACGAAAAAACGCGCAAAAACATCAAAATAAGTGAAAAACTTCTTTTTTTGTAAAAAATGGCTGAAAAACCGATTTTATCTATCGAAAATCTCCGCCGCGACTTTAAAATGGGCGACGAGACCGTGCATGCACTGCGCGGCGTGAGCTTCGACATCCACAAAGGCGAGTTCGTCACCATCATGGGAACCAGCGGTTCCGGCAAGTCCACCATGCTGAACATACTGGGGTGCATGGACAAGCCCACCAGCGGGCATTACATCCTTGACGGAGAGCACACCGAGAAACTCAAACGGGATGCCCTCGCCCGCATCCGCAACCGCAAAATCGGGTTCGTCTTTCAAAGCTACAACCTGCTGAGCAGGACCACTGCTCTCGAGAACGTGGAACTGCCCTTGCTGTACAACCCTAAAATCAGCCCGGACGAACGGCACCGCCGCGCCCTCGACGCACTCAAGATGGTCGGTCTCGAAGACCGCATGAACCACATGCCCAACCAGATGAGCGGCGGACAACAGCAGAGGGTCGCCATCGCCCGCGCCCTGGTGAACGACCCGGTCATTATCCTGGCCGACGAAGCCACCGGGAACCTGGACACAAGAACCAGCTACGAAATCATGACGATTTTTCAGCAACTGCACCAGCAGGGCAAGACCATCGCCTTCGTGACGCACGAACCCGACATCGCCACCTTTAGCGAACGCACCATAACGCTCCGTGACGGCCTCCTGAAAAAAGACGTGAGGAACGACATGCAAGATGCGAAGGCCGCCTTTGAGGCACTCCCTCCACCAGAGACTTTTGATAATTGATGATAATGGATAATTGACGATGTCCCCACTAACTCTCATAAAAATTGCCATCAAGGCGCTTCTTCGCAACCGCATGCGCACCTTCCTCTCGGTGCTGGGCATTGTCATTGGCGTCGCCGCCGTTATCACGATGGTCGCCATGGGCGAAGGCTCCAAGCAGTCCATCAAGGAGAAGATGACCTCGATGGGCACGAACGCCATCATCATCATGCCCAACCAGAGCCGCCGAGGGGGGGTGCAACTGGACGCGAGCAACGCCGCCGAGACACTTGAAGAAGAAGACCTCAAGGCCCTCCGCGAGCAGGCGACCTACATCAACGCCGTATCGCCCATGGTGAGCGTAGGCGGGCAGGCTGTCGTCGGGAACAACAACTCCCCCACCGCCCTGAGCGGCGTCTCCGCCGACTACCTCAAAATCAGGAACTACGAAATCGACGACGGAGTCATGTTCGATGATGAGTCTGACCGCATGGCGAAGGTCTGTGTCATTGGGCAGACCGTCGTCAAGAACCTGTTCCCCGATACGGACCCCATCGGCAAGACCATCCGTTACAAGAGCATCCCACTCAAGGTGGTCGGCACATTGAAGGCAAAGGGTTCCGGCGACTTTGGGCAGGACCAGGACGACGTCATCTTCACGCCGTACCAGACCGTGATGAAGCGATTCAGCGCAACGACGAACATCAGGCAGATTTTTGCGAACTCCATTGGGGAAGGCTTCGCCGAAAAAGCGACTGAAGAGATCATGGGAATTTTGAAGGAGCGCCGCGGCTGGACCAAGCCCACCGACCCCTTCCGCGTCCATACGCAAGAAGAGATGATCACCATGGTCACAAGCACCTCGGACCTGCTCTCGCTGGTGCTTACCGCCATCGCAGGAATCAGCCTGCTGGTGGGCGGCATCGGTATCATGAACATCATGTACGTGTCGGTGACCGAACGTACCAAGGAGATTGGGCTCCGCATGGCGATTGGCGCCAGGAGCCGCGACATTCTGCTCCAGTTCCTATTCGAGTCCGTCATGATAAGCCTCCTTGGCGGAGCCATAGGGATAGCCCTCGGCATCGCCGCCTCCGAGGCCGTGAAGGCCATCGCCAACTGGCCCATGAGCATTTCCATCACAAGCATCGTGGTGAGCTTTGGCGTGTGCTTTGCCACGGGCGTGTTTTTTGGGTGGTACCCGGCACGCAAGGCGAGCCTACTCGACCCCATCGAAGCGCTGCGCTTCGAGTAGGCTTTACATTCCATTCCCAAATGTTTTTTATAGATTTCTAGAAGCTGAACGGAGCAAGGGATTATGAACCTTCTAGATTTTTTGAAAGACATGCCGGTTATAGGCATTTTGCGCGACATCCCGAAGGGTGCCGAAGAAGAATGCGTTAGCGCAGCCACCGATTGCGGACTCAAGGCCATCGAGGTGACGATGAACACCGCGGCGGCGCCCGAAATCATCAAGTCCCTGCGTGAAGCCGCGGAACCCCACGGGATTCTCGTGGGGGCAGGCACCGTCTGCCACATGGGCGAACTCGAAACCGCGCTTGCAGCCGGCGCCCAGTTCATCGTCGCTCCCAACACCCGCAACGACCTCATCCGCATGTCGGTCACCGCGGGCATCCCCATTATCCCGGGCGCCCTCACCCCGACCGAAGTGCTCAAGGCATACGACCTCGGCGCCACCGCAGTCAAGGTGTTCCCCGTCAACTGCGTGGGCGGTCCCGAATACATCAAGGCGCTCCGCGGTCCGTTCCACGGCATCCCGCTCCTCGCCTGCGGCGGCGTGAATCCCCAAAACGCCAAGGACTACCTTAACGCCGGCGCGAACCTCCTCGCCTTTGGCGGGAGCATCTTCAACGCGAAGCTCATGGCCGAGGGCAACTGGGACGAAATCAAAAAGCGTCTCGCATTACTGCTCGACGCCATTAAATAGCCTTCTACATTCAGGCAAAAATTTCACAAGCGGCAAGTAGAAAATCGGCTTTACTTGCCCGAGTGCATTTTCTTTTTGCAGTCGTACATCGAAGAATCGGCACTGTGGAGCATCTCATCCATGTCCTTGTAGTCTTCGTTCGAGTGCGCAATGCCATAGGCGAATGTCACCGTCTGGTCCACAATGGTCACCGCCTTCACCGCTTCCTGCATACGTTCGGCACAAATAAAGGCTCCGCGTTTGTCTGTATCGGGGCAAAGCACCATGAACTCATCGCCACCCATACGGAACAGCAAGTCAGATTCGCGCAACAGCTTTTTGCAGGCGTTCACCACAGAGCGAAGCAACAAGTCGCCCGCCTGGTGCCCGTACTTGTCGTTCACAATCTTGAGTCCGTTCAAGTCAAAGTAAATGAGGGAGAACGGAGTCCCGTAACGCTTGCTGCGGGCAAACCATTCGCGCAACGAGTACATGGCGTGGCGACGGTTGTAACAGCCGGTCAAATCGTCGGTCAGCGAGATGTCGCGCAAAAAGCGGAGCGTCCTCGCCAAGCGGATGTGAACGTTGACTCGCGAAAGCAAAATATCGGCAAGGGCGTTCTTGCTCACAAAATCCGACGCGCCGGCATGGAAGCCCTTGGTCACGCTATCGGAATCCTCGCGGCTGGTGAGGAAAATAATCGGCAAGTCATCCAAGGCAAAACTTTGGCGAATGCGCAGGCACACCTCGTAGCCATTCAAGCTCGGCATGTTGATGTCCAAAAGGACCAAGTCCACGCGTTCCTTGTTCAAGAGCGCCAGGGCCTCCTCGCCGGAATGGCACATAATCACGCTGTAGCCCACCTGCGAAAGCAGATTCCGCGTTTTTTCCAGCACTTCGGCATTGTCGTCGACGACAAGAATTTTCTCTTCAACCATAATCCCTCTCTATTTAGTCCATATATTACTAAAAACTATAAGAATTCGAGTTCGGGGGCAACATCCACCAGCCCCATGCGAGCCGCAAAATCAAAGAAAACGCGCAGCGACTGCTTGCGTTCGTCGGTAAAGCGGTAGTCTATCACCCGGTAATAGTCCTCCACCACCTGGCGAGGGAGTTTCACAGGGTATTTTGCAAGCCAGCGGTCCAGGGCGGTCTTGGGGTTTGCGCGGAACCGCTCAATGCCAATCTCGGTACATTCCAGGTAGTTTTCCAAGGAGGGCAGCAACGCGGGCTTCAGCGCCTCCTTGGCAATAATCCACGCGCCAAACACAAACGGGAGCCCGTGCCAGTCCTGCCAAAGCGTCCCCAAGTCGTACTTGTAGGCAAAGCGGTCGCGTTCGTTTTCTTCTAGCGCCAAGTCGCCAATCAAAAGGCAGGCGTCGTCACCCGGCTCCGCGGCAAGGCCTTCCACATAGAGAGGATTGAGCCCATACCGCATTTCGAGCAAAATGCGCAAAAGGGCGACAGAAGTCTTGCTTTGCGAAGTGAGCCGGACCGACTTCCCTCCCAGTTGTTCTATGGGGAACTGCGAAAACAGTTTTACGGAGCGGACTTCGAACGAGCACGACGTGCAAAGCGTAGGTGAAAGCACGAACGCCCCCGGTTTTTGTGCAAACGTAATCGACGACGCCGGCGATAAGTGGATGCTTCCGTCCTTAAGCCCCGCGTTGTGCGCACTAGGCGGACCATCCACAAATTCCACATCGGGGAATTCGCTCTCGCGCCCTAAAAAGTCATGGAAAAACGGCGCACACACTAAAAAAGGGATTCGTCCAACTCGAAGAGCCATGTAAAAAAGTTAACTTTTATGTGTGGTATTTGGAAGACCGCTAAAGAATTAACCGAAAAATAAACGAGAATGGCTAAGGTATAATGGCTGTATTTCACGTGAAAAAGACCTCGCTGGGCGAAGACAAAACCAGCCTGGTGTTCAAAGGCAAAATCATAGAGGGGCCCATTAGCAAGGGCATGACCATCGAGATTCCTGTAACCCAGGAAGCCGTTGTCAAAATGAAGATTTACGACGTCGTCCAATTTGAAAAGCAAAAGGACGAAGACAAGAAGGTCGGCCTCGTGGTTGATTTTTACAACCTTCCCGACGACATGGAAGTCATTATGGACTTGAACATCGCCGAAGAAGACTTGAAGGTTATTGACGAATAGATCTTGCAAAGCAAGTTGCATCCAATTCCGGTTGCAAACATATGGGATGACAAAATGAAAAAGGAAAGACTACGCGGAGTGAATTTGGGTGGCTGGTTCAGTCAGGTCGACTGCATCCAGGAAAAAGACCCCGCCCTCTTTCCAGGGGTCATCCAACACATAAAGACGTTCATCGGCGCAAGCGATTTCAAGCGCATCCGCGAGGCGGGGTTCAACCACGTCAGGCTCCCGGTGGACTACTTTAACGTTTTTGACAGTGACGACGCCAGCAAGCCCAACGAGGAGGTCTTTGGGCTTTTGGACAAGGCTCTCAAAGAAATCCAAACAGCCGACCTGGACGTGATTCTGGACCTGCACAAATGCCCGGGGCACGACTTCCACCTGGGGTGTTCCACGGAGCAGGCGTTTTTTGCCGATCCCGCCGCACGCAAAAAGACATGCGACATTTGGTCTTACATGGCCGAACGCTATTGCAACGAAAGCCGCGTGATGATGGAGCTTTTGAACGAGCCCGCCGGCAGCGACTCCAAGGTTTGGGACAAAGTAAAAGACGAAATCTTTTGGGCCATAAGGAAGCACGCCCCCAAGAACACCATTGTGGTCGGTAGCAACAAGTGGAACAGCGCAAAGGAATTTGAATTCCTCACCCCGATGGACGACGACAACGCCATCTACAGTTTCCACACCTACACGCCCGTGAGCTTCACCCACCAAAAGGCGGAATGGATCAAGGATCCGTTCTTCCACCAGGAACGCAGCTGGCCCGGCGACTACGCGGCACCCGAAGGAACCGACGGCATACGCCTCAACTACGAGTACGGCAAGTGGGACAAGGCAAGGCTCCAGGCAAGCATCCAAAACGCCCTCGATTTCCGCGCCAAGTACGACCTGCCCGTAAGCTGCAACGAGTTCGGCGTCTACGTCCAGGTTCCGCGCAAGTACCAACTCGCTTGGATGCGCGACTTCCTCGACATTCTGCGCGAAGCCGACGTGGGCTTTAGCTACTGGAACTACAAGAACCTGGACTTTGGCCTGGTCTCCAAGGGCGAATCGCTCCACAACAGCTTGGAACAGTACAACAACCCAGAGCGCCTCGACAAGGAGCTCATGGAAATGCTCGCCAAGGGATGAGCGACTTCGTCGCAATGTGTAGTGAGTAGTGAGTACACCTCGCACCTCAAAGCGGTCGAAGGCCGCGACTCCAACCGCTACAGTTCTATCAAGATTCCGGCCTGCAGGTAAACATAGCCTTTGCCTGCATGGTCCAGGAATTCGTAACCGCCCATGAGCAAGATAGACGAGTAATCACCGTTCTTTATGTCGAAGCCGCCACCGGCTCTCCAGAACATTTGATGGTCGCCACCAAAGAGGTAGCCAAAGTCGCCCACAACCACCGGGAGCGTTTGCCCGCCAATCGGGAGACGGATCCAGGCGGCGGCGCTCAAAGGGATGAGGGCGTCGTTGTCGATTTCCTGGTAGCCGCTGCCCACGCCCACAAAGAGCATTTGGTCTATCGCATACCACCAGTGGCCATAAACATTGAGGTTGAACTCGGTAATGTCGCTAATGTGGTTCACCACGCCGCCCTGCACGTCTACGGTAAACGCGTTTGCCGGAGCAGAACTCAAGGCCAAGACTCCTGCCGCAATCAAAGGCAAAAGTTTGGCAGCGCCAACCGTCGCCGGGGCGTCGTCGTCACTGCGGGCTTCACGCGCCCAGCCGCCGCTCTTTTCGCGGCAGAACGAAAGGAAGAACCCTTTGAGCATTGCGATATTCATCGACATAAAGTAGTAGGCACTCGGGATAACCTTGGTCACGCAAACCAACAGCACCAAGACCATTATAGCAAAGGTAGCCTGGTACACAGGACCGCTCGTCAAAAGCAGCGCATTGAGTATGAACAGCAAAATGACGATATGCGGAGAGAACCAGCGCAAGAACTTGTGCGAGAGGAATAAGTATGCGAGTAGCGGCTTGAACGGGTTCAGCAAGGGCAGGTAAGAGAGCAGGTAGTTGAAATTCGCGCGGCCAATGCGCACCTTGCGGCGGTACTCGCCCTCGCCTTCCTTGGAAGTCTGCTCCGTACCGATGGCGCTCGCGATGAACGTGCAAAAGAAGCCCTTCTGCAAAATCTTCGTCGTAATAAAGAAGTCGTCCATGATGCTCTTCTTGGTCGGGAGCTCGGTATATAATTCCTTACGAATGGCGTACAGGGCGCCGTTTCCGCCCATGAGGCGGTCCAAAATTCCCTCGAACTTCTTGATTTCAGACTCCAAATCCCAGTACGAGCTCTCGCCACGGCCAAGCACGCTCCCGCTCTTGTCGGAGAGGATCAAGTGACCGCAGGTGCAGCCGATCTTTTTGTCTTTGAAGGGCGCCACCAGCTTGCGGACCACATTGGGGAAGAACATGGTGTTGGCGTCGCAGAACACAAGAATCTCGCCGCTCGCGATTTTTTGCAGGCGGTTGAGCATCGCCGCCTTGCCCGCGTTCTTGGGCGCCTTGACCAGGGTGATCCCACGGTCGGCATAGCGGGCTACGATCTCCGCCGTCTTATCGGCAGAACCGTCGTCGCCAATCAGCACCTCCAATTTCTCCTTGGGGTAGTCGATTTCCAGAATGTTCTGGATTTTACGTTCAATAACCGCTTCTTCGTTATACGCCGAAATCAAAAGGGAAACGTGCGGCAGTTCAAAGTTCTCGATCTCGTCACGGCGGCGGCGCTTGAAGAGTTCACTCACAAACGGGAGCGTCACCGGGAACAGGCCGTAGCAGTGCACCAGCAAAAACAGGAGCACCCAAAAGGCTATTTGCAAATACAGCAAGACTTGATCGCTCATCGTTCAATCCACTCTTTTTCTTTTTCCAGGAACTGATACAAAAGCATCTGCATTTCCTGGGGACTCATGGAATCCGTTACCGTAAGTATAGTAAGTCCCTTGGGCGCTATCAGCACAAAGGCAGGCAAAGCGCTCAATTCCCAAACGTCAAAATAGCAGCGTTGCACCGTTTTGGACTGCCCGTCGCACACAATGGTATCCTGGGAATCGGCATTCAGCTTTACCGGGATAAACCGGTTGTTCAACAGGGAGGCTACCGTCGGGTCGCTATACACATTCGCGTCCATCACGCGGCAGGGGATGCACCAGTCGGCATACAGGTCCACAAAAACCAGCTTGTTGCTCGCCTTCGCCTTTTCGAGGGCTTCGGCATAACCCACCCAGCGCACCAGCTTGGGGGCTGCCTTCGCGGCAAAGCTCGCCGGAGCGAGCAACACAAGTACCATCAACAAAATTTTAACAACGCGCATCACTTGACCTCCCCCGGCTTGGGAGCCACCTTTTCTTTTTTGGCCTTCGCCTTGGCAGCCTCCTCTTCCTTCTTTTTGATAAAGGATTCCGGATCCAGTACGGAGTCGAGCCTGGCCACCACGCGATTCTGGAAGGGCTTCCAGTAGTCGGAGTTCATCAAAATCTTGTCGGTCTCCGCCAAAAAGCTTTCACGCGTGTAGCCGTACTTTTTGAGAGTCGCCTTGCGATAGAGGCGCGTCATGGGCGACGTCACGCCGTACATCTGTTCGGCCACGCGCATGTCCACATAGGCGGCAATGAATTTCTCGTCGATGTCGGGGTTCTCGTTTTTGCAGGCACACAACCCGAACAGGATTCCGCAAAGTCCCAAGGCAAAAGCAAATTGAACAGCTTTGGACATCACGAAACCCGACTCCCCGTTACGGTTGCTCTTCAAGGGCGCTTTCAAAAAGCCCTTCGACGTATTCGGCCTTGCTAAAGGGGACCAACTGGTCAATGCGTTCGCCCATGCCAATCCAGCGGATGGGGATCTGCAACGAACTCGCGATGGAGAGTACCGCACCGCCACGGGCCGTGCCGTCGAGCTTGGTCACCACGAGTCCCGTCAGGGGGAAGCTCTGGTTAAAAATCTTGGTCTGGTTGATGGTGTTCTGTCCCGTATTGCCATCAATCACAAGCCACATGTCGTGCGGGAAATCCGGATTCACCTTCCTGACAACACGGACAATCTTCTTGAGTTCCTCCATCAAGTAATCTTTGTTGTGGAGGCGTCCGGCAGTATCCAGGAGCACCACGTCGCAACCGCGGGCCACAGCCGCATTGCAGGCGTCAAATGCCACCGCGGCAGGGTCGCTGCCTTCCTGGTGCTTCACAAATTCGGCACCGCTCCGCTCGGCCCAGGTCTCGAGCTGCTCGATGGCCGCCGCACGGAACGTATCGCAGGCGGCAATCATCACCTTCTTGCCCTCGTTCTTGAGGCGGGCGGCGAGTTTGCCGATGGTCGTCGTCTTGCCGGCGCCATTCACGCCAATTACAAGAATCACATGGGGTTTGCCCTTGAGTTCAAACGGCGGCGGGTCCTTCAAAAGGCGTTCCGCCTCGCCGCGCATAATGTCGAGCACCTGCTCGGTCGTAAGCGATTTGCCCAGGGCCTGTTCGCGCAAAGCATCCGTCAACAAGAACGCAGCCTCCACGCCCACGTCGGCCTTGATCAAGTGCTCTTCCAACTCTTCGAGAGTCTCGTCGGTAATCTTACCAGCGCCGACAATCCCCTTGAGTTCGCCCACGAGGGCGTCACGGGTCTTGGCGAGCCCGCTCTTGATGGCAGAAAACAGTCCCATTAGATCAGGCTCTCGACCTTGTCGACCAGGCCGTAGGCCTTGGCCTCTTCGGCGCTCATAAAGTTGTCGCGTTCGGTATCGCGGTCAATCTCTTCCATGGTATGTCCACTGGTCTCGGCCAAAATCTTGCCCGTAATGCCGCGGATGCGGAGCATTTCCTCGGCCTGGATCTGGATGTCGCTCGCGGGCGCCACGATTTCGCCATGGATGAGCGGCTGGTGGATCATGATGCGGGCGTTGGGCCATGCGGCGCGCTTGCCCTTGGCACCGGCAGTCAACAAGACGGCGCCCATCGAGGCTGCCTGACCGCAGCAGACTGTGACCACATCGCTCTTGATAGCGTTCATGCAATCGTAAATGGCAAGGCCGCTGCTAATGACTCCGCCCGGGCTGTTGATAAAGAACACGATGTCATCGTTGTTCAGGGAATCCAGGTACAGGAGCTGTTTCACAATGCGTTCGGCGCTTTCGTCATCGACCTGGCCCCACAAAAACACACGACGCTTGGTGGCGAGGTACTCCTCGGCCTTCTTGATCATGCTCGGGGTCTCGGCTTCTTTCTTTTCGTTGCAATCTGCCATAAAGCTTCCTTTTCTATTTACCCCTCAATGTAGAAAAAAACAGAACGCATATTTGCCCCCGTTTAAGCCAAAAACGTCCCATATCAACTATATTTGAGCCATGCCAAAGTTAAGCGAAACATTTCTTGCGGGCCTTGTGAGCCCCGCCATTCTCAAGGCTATTGAGCAGGACTCCCTGAGCCCCGTGTTTTTGGACCTGCAAGCCTGCAACGCCCTCGAGATTCGCTACGATTTTTTTGAACCGGCAGAATGGGAATCGCTCTCGGCGCGAGTTCGCCGGGTCGCCCCACAAGCCATGCAGATTGGCACCATCCGCCTCAAGCGCGACGGCGGAAAATTCCCCGACGCCAAGGCCGTGGCACGCCCCGAACTCTGGGAAAAAATTTTGGAGGCGGACGAAGCACCCGAATGGCTGGACCTGGAACGCGACTGCCTCGCCCAGTTCGCAGACCTCAAGGCCATGGCCAAACCGAGGGGCACCAAGATCCTTGTTTCGGAGCACAACTTTATCCGTATTCCAAACGACATGGTCCTCAAAACGCTTGTGGACGACCTGCGCCGCGTCAAGGCCGACGGCTTAAAGATCGCTGCCATGAGCAACTCCGAGGACGACTGCGACCGCCTGTACAAGTTCACCAAAAAGTACAACAAGTACTTTGACCTGTTCGCCGCGTTCGCCATGGGCGACACCGGACGCACCAGCCGCCTGTGGAGTCTCAAGGAGGGGGCTAACCTCACCTACGGCGCCATCGAAGCCGCCGAGGCCCCCGGCCAAATTGACGTCATGACCATGAAAAAGGCCCTGGACAACTTCGAAAACCTGTTTTCGAAGAGCGACACTTTGGCGTTTTTGGACAAATTTAGGCAGTTTTGACTATTTTCATATTACAAAGCCCCACTTTGCCCTAATTTTTGCTAAAATATTGGCTGGATAGAGAAAAAAGGAAACAACTACTATGCGTCTTTCTGAAAGATTTGTAGATAATTGCATCTTGATCAATTCTGCCAGCGAAACCAAAGAGGCCATCCTCAACGAGCTGGTAGACACGCTCTGCAGCGCCTACAAACTGGACCACAGGGACGAGATTTTCGAAGCCGTGTGGAACCGCGAACAGAGCCGCTCCACAGGCATCGGCTGCGGCCTCGCCGTGCCCCACGCCAAAATCGACTACGTGGACCGCATGTGCATGGTCGCCGCGACAGTCGAGAAGGGCCTGGACTTCCAGTCCTTTGACGGCGAGCCGGTGTACCTGCTCATCCTCATCGTGAGCCCGGGCAACACCGTGGGCCCGCACCTCAAGGCCCTCTCCTCGGTGAGCCGCCTTTTGGCCGATGGCTCCGTCCGCAAGGACCTGATTGCCGCCAAGACCCCGGCCGAGTTCCTGACCATCCTCCGCGCCGCCGAAGACAAGTACCTGTAACCGCCCCTTGACAACCTGCAGTTCCTTTCCTATATTTGCTCGCACCTCGGACGGTTAGCTCAGTTGGTTTAGAGCGCTGCTTTCACACGGCAGAGGTCACAAGTTCAAATCTTGTACCGTCCACTCGAAAAGGTCCGGCCTTACCGGGCCTTTTTTATTATCTTGTGAACCGCAACGGAACCGCCTCCTGAGGCATCTAAAAGGCATGAATACAAGCAAGGCTATCATTTTTGGACTCCTGGCGTGGACACCTTTGGTGTTCGCCGACGGCGCATGGACCCTGGACGCATGCCTTGCCCAGGCAAAGCAAAAGAGCCTCCAGCTGGAATCGGCGAAACTCCGCGAACAGCAGGCCGACATCCAAATCAGGCAGGCCAAGTCCAGCCGCTACCCCAGCGTGAACGCGAGCATCCAGAACACGCTCTACGACCACCCGTTTATCGACACCGAGGACCACTACCGCCTAAACCTGGGGGTCTCGGGTTCGTACACCCTTTGGGACGGCGGCTCCACGAGCCTCTCGGTCGAGGCGAACCAGCTCTCCAAGCAGGCGGCGCAGCTCGAGACCAAGCAAACGGAGCGCTCCATCCAAGAGAGCGTGCTGAACGCCTACATGTCGCTTTTGGCCGCAGGCGAGAACCTGCGCACCGCAAACGCCTCGGTCGAACTCGCCCAGGCTGAGTTCGAGCACTACGGCAAGCTTTTTGAGGCGGGCTCCATCACCAAGAAGGACCTGACGCAAAGCCAGTCCAACGTGCTCCAAAAGCAGGTGGCGCAACTCACGGCGCAGCTGAACGTGAACACCTCCAAGACCACGCTCCGCCAGCTCCTGGAACTCCCCGAAACCGAGGACTTCGCCATCGAGGCGCCCGAGACAAACATCGCGAGCCCCGACTCGCTGGAGCCCATCCCGGCGCTGGCCGAGCTCCAAAAGTCCGTGCGGGAAGCCCACCCCGGCCTCAAGTCCGACAGTGTCTCGGTGCGAGCGGCCAAAAAGAGCACCGAGGTTGCCGGCGCGGGCAACTCCATCTCCGTGACCCTCGGCGCCAACAGCAGCACCGGGCTGCAGGCCTGGGAATCCAAGGCCTACAAGAACCAGCTCAAGTACGGCTGGCAAAACTCCGTGAGCCTAGCCATCAACATCCCCATCATTGACGGCGGCGCCACCGAGAACAAGGTGCTCCTCGCCCAGGTGAACGAGAGCGCGACGCAAGTGAGCATGCAGGAGACCGCCAAGAGCCTGGAGAACAGCATTGAAAAGCTATACCTCAACGCCGTTAGCGCCGACATGCAATGGAAGGCCGCTATCCTCCAGGTGGAAGCCGAACAGGAGGCGCTCCTGGTCGCCGAAGAGCAAAGGAACGCGGGCGCCCTCACCTACACCGACTACCTAGGCCAAAAAAACAACCTCGAGACGGCACAGGTGAACCTGGTGAACGCCAAGTACACGAGCCTCCTCGCCCGTAAGGTCCTGGACCTCTACCAGGGGAAACTGGACTAATTTACTCAAAAAGCAAATATTGTAAACAAAAATTTGTCAATCGTGGATAAAATGTCCACGATTGTTTTTTTCCGTCAGGGAACATCGCCCTTTTTTCAAGATATTATAGTAATGGTGAATGGGTAAAAAAAAAGGAGTACAGCATGAAAGATTTGCGTCTTTCTAGTTTCTTGGGTGTCCTATGCGCAACATTTGCAACATCCACTTTTGCCTACGACGTTAGCGGGACCGTTTCCGACGAATCAGGGAACCCCGTGAGCGGCGCCAACGTTTCCCTCATCAAGGAAGCGAAATCCACCACCACCGATGCCAGCGGCAAGTTCCTCATCCACGAAGATGAGCAGCAACAGGCCCTGCGTCAAACCTTCAACTACAACAACGCCGCCACGGCGCACGTCAAAGTTTTCGACCTGATGGGTAACCAGGTCGTCAACAAGTACTTCCCCAACGCAACCAACCTGAACATGAGCAAGGAACTCAAAGGGCAGGGCACATACTTTGCGCAGGTGACCATCGGCAGCGCAACGCAAACGGTCAAGTTCAACACGAACGACAAGTCCATCAACTTGGCAAGCACCGGCGCCGTCCAGGGACTCCTGGCCAAGGCCGCCGCCGCGGGCGAAGCCCTCCAGATCATCGCCGACGGTTTCGACACCTTGAGCATCCCGCTCGGCACACTCGACACGACCGTCGACGTGAAGCTCACGAAGACCGCGCCTCCGGAACCGACATTCAAATTCGGTTACGCTTTGAAGAACGAGCCGACCCCGAGTAAGGGCTGCGGCACGACTTCCAAGCTGCAAAAGACCAGGAGTGTCGAAAACGGCGACCGCTTTGAAATGAAAGTCAACGGCGAGACACGCGAATACTTTATCACGTTACCCAAGAACTACGACAACAAGAAACCCTACAAGTTGCTCTTCGCCATGCACTGCATGGGCTCTAACGCCGAAGACTTCGTCCACCACTATGCGGACCAGGACCATCCGTCTCCGTACTACGGCCAGCAGA
>JAEEGF011478469.1_pt1 | contig 24191 bp, 19 predicted proteins | sample 9134171 | NCBI WGS metagenome assembly JAEEGF01 (sample SAMN16246542, study PRJNA631951) | gut metagenome | biome: gut microbiome; feature: rumen; material: AP-attached | host: Bos | place: Iran: Karaj | collected 2018-10
ATGTTATTTTGTATGACTTGGTCGTAGAATTGGCTGTCGAACTGCTCGTTCCACGGGTCGCAGTTTTGTTGTACGACGATGACTTCTGTGTCAACGCCTTGGTCTTCATAATGTTTGTACGTCGACTTGCTGACGATGATGGGCACGATTAGGATGAGCGCTTCAAGGCCAATGCTGATGAGGATGGGTTTGGCTTCTTTCGATCTGAAAAACAAGAGGATGTTGGCAATCAAGATGTTGGCCAGCAAGATCCATAACGTACCGCCTGCCAATCCCGTGTATTCGTACCATTGCACCCAGTCGACTTGGCCTGAAAAGACGCCGCCCATATTGAGCCAAGGCCATTTGATGGACCAATGGTAGGTCAGCATTTCGAAGGCCATCCAGTAGGGGATAAGGAAGAGGTTGCCCCATGGGTTGTTACACACTTTCTTCTTTGTGAGGTGAAACAGCCAAAACACGGTAGCCATGAAGATGGCGTTGAGCGCCCAAGCCATAACTGCCGCTGGGGTGGCGTTCCACACCCACCACGTCGTGGCTGTGTTCCATACGAGGAAGGCGAGGAAACTAAGCAAGAACACCTTGCCGCCGTCGCCTCTTGCAGCACGGTCTTCGACGAGCAGCAGCGGCACCAATCCGACGAAAACCAGCGGAACGATGCCCCATGTGGGCCAAGCTGCCGTCAGCAAACCGCCGCTTAATAAAGCTAATAGTATGTTGTGAATTCGCGGTCCCTGAGCCTGTCGAAGGGCCGCATCCCTCTTCTTCCCGTTCTTTTTAACCATAAGTTTTTCCTAAATAACGTGCAAAGGTACGTTTTTTTGGCCTATCTTTGCGCAAAATTTTGTCCGATGAAGAATGTGTATCAAGTAGCGGGTCACAAGTTTGCGGTCGTCATGCCCGACAACCATTTGGCGTGGAACGAGATGCAGCCTTACCAGCCTTTCCTGACCGACGGGAGCGGCGAGGTGGTTTTTTCGGCCGAGATGGTGGACGTGATGCCCAATACCTCGGCGAAACAGAAAGTCACGGTGAGCTGCGAAGGCCCCGACTCCGCCCGCATCGAGCTTTATGAGTTCGACGGACAGTGGCTGCTCGAGATCGCCCCTGCGCTTGAGGCGCCGGTGCGTGTCATCCTCCTCACCGACAAGGCCTTCACTCAGGCGAGGTTCAGGGTGTTGGGCAGCATGCGCTTCTCCATCGGGACGGTGCTGATGCTGATGTATGCCTTCGCGACGGCACGGAAAAACACGCTGCTCATGCATTCGTCGGTGACGTTGAAAGACGGCAAAGGCTATCTCTTCTTGGGCAAGAGCGGCACAGGAAAGAGTACCCATAGCCAGCTGTGGATCAATAATATAGAGGGCTGTGAGTTGCTCAACGACGACAACCCCGTTTTGCGCGTCGGCGACGACGGCGAGGTGCGTGTCTATGGCTCGCCCTGGAGTGGTAAGACGCCGTGCTATCGCAATGTCGACTATCCCGTAGGAGCCATCGTCGACCTCCATCAGGCCAAGAAGAACCAAATCCGGCGCCTGCCTTTGGTGCTGGCCTATGCCGCCATGTATGTCTCGTTCTCGGGCTATCGTTTCATCAAAGAGATGGCCGACGGACTGCATGCTACCAACGAAAAGATTGTCAGCGCGGTGCCTTGCTATGCGCTCGACTGTCTGCCCAATGCCGAGGCCGCTTTGCTTTGCTACCAAACCGTTGCGCAGTGATGGAGACACCGTTGACGCTTGACGAGGAGATGAAGGCCCGGCTCGACGAGGGCAAGGTGGTCCTACTCGCGCCCCAAGGCATCAGTATGCTGCCGTTCATCCACGGCGGGCGCGACAAGGTGATGGTGCGCAAAGAGGCCGAGGTCAAGGTCGGCGATATCGTGTTGGTGCCTCATGGCGACCATCTCATCCTGCATCGGGTGTATGCCATTAATGGGGCGCGACTCACCCTGATGGGCGACGGCAACCTGAAAGGCACCGAGGAGGTCGACGCCAAGGAGGTGATGGGCACGGCGGTGCAGGTCGTCGAGCCCGACGGTCGCTGCCACAAGCCTGGCAAGGCATGGCTGTGGCGACACGCCCTGTCCCTGAGGAGATACTTGTTGAAACTCAATAGAAAATGGAATAAACTCTGGAATCCGTCACGCGTTGCGCATCACGAAGTCCCGAGTCAAAACAAATAGGAAAAGATATGAAGACAAAGAAAGGTTTTATCTTGCGTAGCTTGGGCAATGAGTTCATCTTGGTGGCCGAAGGCCTTGAAGCTGCCGATGCCAACCACATGGTGTCGATGAATGAATCGGCAGCCTATCTCTGGAGGTCCGTCGAAGACAAGGACTTCGATGCCGACACCCTGGCCGACCTCTTGCTTGAGGAGTACGACATCACCCGCGAGGTGGCCGAAAAAGACGTGGCTTCGCTCATCCAGACCTGGAGCGATGCCGGTGTGGTTTTTTAATGAGTCTATGAACACCACCGAATCCCAATATTTTGTGCTGCTTCGCGCTGCCTTGTGGGACACGCCCCTCACCATCGACGGCCCCGTCGACTGGAAGGCCGTCATGAAGATTGCCGAACACCATGGCAACAACGGGTTGGTTGCTGACGTGGCGGTGCGGATGAGGGGCGACAACAAGCCCGAGCCCGCCATGGTCTCCAAGATGCAGACCGCCTTGCGCAACGGCTTGTTCCAGCAGATGCGCCAGAGGCAGATCTTAGTCTCTGCGGTACAGCTGCTGCGCGACCATGGCATCGAGCCGGTGCTGCTCAAGGGATTCGGCTTAGCCTTGCTCTATCCTAACCCGAGCCTGCGACAATTTGGCGACGTCGATCTCTTCGTGGGTCGCGACAAGTTTCACGAGGCCTGCACTTTGCTGCGCACCCTTCCGGGCGGCTACAACTGGGGAGAGGAAATCGAAGTCGGCCGACATTACAACATCGAGTTCGGGCACTGTCCCATGGAAGTGCACCGTCTCAGCGCCGACATCGACGACCCGGAGAAGATTGCTGTGTATGAGCCTATGGAGCACGACGGGTTGGAAGAAAACCCGCGCCGTGTCGACCTCGACGGCTTCGCCATCACCGTGCCTTCCAACGAGTTCCAGGTGTTTTTCACCTTCTTCCATGCCTGGAACCACTTCCTGACCACGGGTGTGGGGTGGCGGCAGGTGACCGATGTGGCTTTGGCCCTCCATGCCTACCATGGCCAACTCGACCTCGACAAGCTGCAGCGGTGGATCGACGCCATGCACCTGATGAAACCCTGGCAAGCGTTTGGCTGGCTGATGGTGAACATCTTGGGTCTGCCCGAGGTCGAGATGCCTTTCTACGATGCCCGATGCAAACGCACGGCGCACAAGCTCCTTCGACGCATCATGGAGACGGGCAATTTCAAACGTGGCGGAGGCCTCAAAGCGCCGTCGAAACGATATCGTTTGCTCCACAAAATGCACGCGCTCCTCACCATTATTACCGACTTTTTCTACCGTGCCCGAGTGTTCCCAGGTGCCGCTTTCAGGGAGATGAAAGCCTCGATAAAAAATGCTTTGTCGAAGCAGAAAAACAACCGAAAGAACGGCTGATTTTGAAAAAAAGTCCTTTTTTTTCTTTTCGTGTCAATTAATTCTTTATTTTTGCGCCCTCAAAGAGTATGGAAAGGAAACATAGAAATCAATTTTAAAACAAAATAAGTCTAACAAATTAAACTAAAACAAAATGAAAAAGATGAACAAAACTTACGAAGCCCCTGTGGCAGAAGTTATTGAAATGCAGATGCCTGTTGTCCTGATGGAATCGGCTCTGGGATTTGGTGGTGATCCCATGGGTGAAGACTGATAGTTTCACTACTCTTTGAGAATTCACTTGAAAAAGAAAAGTCAAACAATTAAAAAATACCGAATAATGAAAAAAACGAACAAATTGTTCTTCGCGATGTGCATGGTTGGCGGTTTCGCCCTCCTGTTCGGATCGTGCAAGAAAGACAATGAGTCTGTTACGACGACCATCAACCTCCCCGCTTTCGAGGAAGAGGTCGAAGGCAGAGCCTACATTGATTTTAACGATGGCAAAAAGTTCAAGTGGAATGCCAACGACCAAGTGGTGCTCTACAACTTGGACGACCAGGACGGTACTCAATCCGAGAAGGCTGTCTACCAGACCACGGCCAATGCCGAGGGTCAGCCCACTGGCCTGTTTGAGTATGCTTCGGGCGACCAGATTTCGGCCAAGAAGTATGGCTATTTCGTGTTCTATCCCGTCGACAAGGTCGATGTTTCAGCCCCGCTGAACGAAATCAACTATGAGACCTTCACCGTGCCCTCCACGCAGAACTACACCAAGGTCGGCGACGTCGTCACCGTGGATCCCGCTGGTATGGCCATGGCCATTGATGTCGCCAACATCACTGGTAACTACACTCTGAAGCACATCTTCGGTGTGCTGAAGCTGAAGATCACGGGTACGGGCAATGTGACCGGTATCGAAGTGGAAGATGCAAGATACAACCTGAGCGGCACCGTGGGCATGAAGCTTCACGAAGTGAAGATGGCCAAGTTCACGGCTCTGCAGAACAACTTCATCGCCAACAACGATCCCGACAACTACGGTCCCTTCATCAACGAGTGGAACAGCTACAGAACCTTGCTGGGCTACACCACCAATGGTAGCGGCAAGACCATGAAGCTGGATTGCGGCCATGATGGCATTGCCCTGAACAGCGCCACCCCGACCGAATTCTACATCGGCCTCCGTCCGGGTGCCTTGAAGTATGGCTTCAAAGTGAACGTGTACATCAACAATTCTATGGTTCCTGTTGAGTTCGACTACACGGGCGCCAACAACCTCCACTACGGCATCAAGGCCGGCGTGGTCAAGAGCCTTTCTCTCAGCCTCTAATAGTTGAGACAACGAAAACGCAAAAAAGCACTTCCTTATGGGAGGTGCTTTTTTCGTTGTAGTGCTGTCGTATCAGGGCAGTGTGTAGTGCTGTCGTATCACGGCAGCCGCAAATAAAAAAGAGACGCAAAATGTTGCGTCTCTACAATCTGTGGTACCGACGGGAATCGAACCAGTGACACGAGGATTTTCAGTCCTCTGCTCTACCAACTGAGCTACGGTACCTTCATTTAACTCCGTTGAATCTTTCGATTTGCGGCTGCAAAAATACGACTTTTTTTGTTTTGGGCAACAAAAAAACGCCAAAAAGAACATTTTTTTTGTTTTTCAAAATATTTTGTATTGATAATCAGCAAAATAACAAAGGGGTTTGATAAATTAGGCAATAAATACTTGCTCAACGAGTTAAAAAATCGGATATTTGCACGCTCAATTGGGTGTGCAACGCGATTGTATTGTGATATGAGAACATCATTGTTGAAAAGCGTCTTGGTCGTTTCGCTTCTGGCTTGCTTTGGCTTTAACGCCTTTGCCCAAGCTGATGTGGATTCGCCCTATTCCCTGTTCGGCATCGGGCAGGTGAGAGAGAAATCGATGAACGGCAGGCTGCAAGGTATGGGAAGCGTGGCCAACGCCATGTTTGACAAGGGCATGATTAATGTCGAGAACCCCGCTTCATACGCCAAGATCGACTCGCTGGCCTTCCTTTTCGACGCGGGTCTTTACTTCAAGTCGTCGACCTTCAGCACCTCCAACCTCTCCGAGCAGTCGGCCAATGCCTCGTTCGACTACGTGGCGATGGCCTTCGGCCTCACGCAGTGGTGGAAGGTGGCACTCGGCGTGCAGCCCTTCAGTACTTCGGGCTACACCATGCTTGTCGACAAGAACATGCCCGACATCGGCAACACCACCACGCGTTTCAAAGGCAGAGGCGGCCTCAACCAAGCCTTTGTGGGCACCGCCTTCAAGATCGGCGACCATTTCTCGTTGGGCGCCAACGGTTATTTCGTCTTTGGCGACACCCAATCGGAGACCACACTCTATTTCCCCGACTCGGCCTATTACATCGGCTCGCGCCGTAGCGTCGACCTGATGGTGCGGTCGTTCATGGTCGACTATGGCCTGCTCTATGACACCGGCCTCGGCGACGACATGCGCCTCAGCGTGGGCCTCACCTATCAGCAGAGCCTCAACCTAAAGGGAGACCAGACCCTGTTCATCCGTTCCATCGAGGAAGACATGGACACGGAGGTGGAATACGTCATCGATACCGTCGCCTTCAACGTCTCCGATGCCAAACTGACCATGCCTCAGGGCATCGGCTTCGGCGTGGCATTGAAGAAGAACGACCGTTGGACCATCGGTGCCGACTTCAACTGGACGCAATGGTCGAAGTTTGCCCGTCAGGGTCACACCGAGGGCCTCACCGACTCGTGGAATGTGTCGGCAGGTGCCGAGTTCACCCCGCGCCACACCTCCATCAGCGGCTATTTCTCAAGGGTCACCTACCGCTTTGGTGGCTTCTACGAGAAAGGCTTCGTGCGCCTCGCCGGCAACGATGGCAACGAATATAATATTAATAAGGTGGGGCTGACGGCCGGAATGTCGCTCCCGCTGCCCCGCACCCTTTCCAAAATCAACCTCGCCTTGGAAGTGGGTCAATATGGCACCCACAAGGGCGGCCTGATCCTGGAACGCTATGGCAAGGTGGATGTAGGTGTTTCGGTGTTTGAGCACTGGTTCATGAAACGGAAATACAAATAAGGAAGACCGCCAAAACCGTTTTGGAACGATATTTGAAAGAAGAACAAAACAAGTCGAACAATTAAAAATACGAAGCGATGAAAACGAAGAAATTAATCATGATTGCCGTTGCGATAGGAATGGCAATGAGCGTAACCGCACAAGAGGCATCGGAGTCGAAATACGGCGCCGACAGTGTTGCCTGCGCACAAAACCTCTCCATCTATGGTGAGGCTTATAAGCAGTGGAGCGATGCTAGGTTTGCCCCTGAGGCCATCAGTATGGAAATGGTCAAGGCCTGGCGCGAGGTGTTGCTCAACTGCCCGCGTTCCAGCCAACTCATCTACACGAGAGGTGAGAAGATTATGGATTATTTCATCAAAACCAACCCGAAGGACAAGGACGCCTACATCGACACCATCTGCATGATGATGGACAACCGCGCCAAGTACTTCCCGGTTGACCCCACGACGAAAGCTCCGCAAGTGGCTAGCATCATGGGTAACAAGGGCTTCGACATCTATAAGTACAACAAGAACCGCTATGAAGAAGCCTATAACGTGCTGAAGGATGCCGTTGCTCTCGATCCCTCACAGCTGCAAGCTTCCTATCTCGATGCCTACTTCAGAGCCACTATCGATATGGTGAAGAATGGAAAGGCCGAGAGCATGACCGTCATTGATGTCTATCAGGAACTCTCCGAGGTGCTTGATAACAACATTGATGCCTTGGCCGAGGCTGCCGCTGGCGAAGTGAGCGATCCCACGGGCTTGACGGAGAAGGAACTGGTGGAGGCCTGGGGCGAACCCTCCCACGTGGAGACGGTTGAGTACAAGGGCTCTCCGGCGAAAGACCTGAACTATGGCAACATCGTGGTGAAGCTGATCACCGAACACGTCGATACCATCGTGGATCCTGAAGGCAAGATGGTCGTCACGATCGTCAACGAGCATGTCGACACCATCATGGACCCGAAGAAAGAAGTCGGAAAGAAATATGCCAAGGCAACCAATTCGATCCGCAACTACAAGGGCGCCAAGAGCAACCTCGACAACCTGTTCCAGCCCTATGCCTCGTGCGAAGACCTGATCAGGGTGTTCAGCGCGAAGATGAAGGAGACGCCCAATGACGTGGCCCTGCTGAAGCGCATCACCACCATCCTCGATAAGAAGGATTGCACTGAGTCGAAGCTCTTCCTCGACGCCGCTGTCAAGTTGAACGAACTGGAGCCCAGCCCCGAGGCTGCGTATAGCTTGGGTATCAAGTTCTTCAAGGACAAAGAGTGGAGCAAGGCCGCTACCTTCTTTGATCAAGCCACGAAGACCGACAACAACGACCGTAAGTACCGTGCCTACCGTAACCTGGGCATGTGCTACCAGAACATGGGCAGCAACGGCAAGGCCCGCGACCTGTTCAGAAGAGCCGCACAGGTTGACCCGACCAACGGTGAGCCTTACCTCCTGATCGCCGATCTGTATGCCTCGAGCGCGAAGCAGTTCAACGGCGCCATCGAAAAGGGTAGCGTGTATTGGGCCGCCGTCGACAAGTGCAACAAGGCCAAGTCGGTCGACCCCTCTTGCGCCGGTAGAGCAAATGCCATGATCGGCCGTCTGAGCGCTGGCTTCCCCGACATGAAGGACATCTTCTTCAACGACTACCACGAAGGACAAAGCTATAACGTGGGTGGCTGGATCGGCGAAACGACGACCATCAGAGCCAGAAAGTAATTGAAACGCCTACTTAAAATAGGACTTACACTCAACATCACAGCCTTCGTGGCTGTGATGTTGTTTTCGTGTTCAAACCCTGATGCGCTCATCCAAGCCATGGGGTCGGACGACACGCTGTCGGGCATCATCGCCGACAGCGTGGTTTTCTATCGTAGTGACTCGGGCGTCGTCAGTCTCGAGCTCCACACCCCGCGCATGGTGCGGTGGGAGACCGACGAGGACGTCATGGAGTTCCCGTTAGGCTTCGACGTGTATATGTACGACCATCAGGAGAAGACCACCGAGCTGCATGCCGACTACGGCAAGAGCTATGGCACGAAAGGGCTGATCGAAGCCCTCGGCAACGTCGTGGTGAAGAACTTCGGCAGCGACGAGACGATGTATTCCGACAAGATGTATTGGTACCAGAACGAGAAGATGATCTATACACGCTCGCACGTCAAGATTGTCACGCCCGACAAGCAGATCGAGGCCGACAGCCTCGTGGCCCGCGAGGACTTCTCTGAGTATACCATGTATTCGGGCAGCGCCCTCTTAGACGTTGATGAGGAGGAATAAGCCATGAACCACTGGATTGTCGTTGCCATCACCCTGTTCTTCTCCGCCCTCTGCTCAGGCCTCGAGATCGCATTCAACAGCATCAACCGGCTGCAGCTGGAGGTGGAGCTGACCAAAAACAGCTTTTCGGCCAAGATCATCAGACTCTTCCTCAAGGACCAGTCGCATTTCCTCACTTCGCTGCTTTTAGGCAACAACATCACCCTCATCATCTATGGCATGAGCATGTCGCAGATCCTCGACGCGCCCGTCAACCACTGGTTGCAGGCCATCGCGTTCGACAACGACTTTATGGTGCTGCTCGTCAAGACCATCCTCGCCACCCTGCTCGTGCTTTTGGTGGCCGAGTTTCTGCCTAAGATGCTGTTTCGCATCAACCCCAACGCCATCCTGTCGTTCTTCGCACTGCCTGCCTTCATCTGCTTCTGCCTGCTCTATCCGCTGATATTAATCTACACGGGCATCTCAGAGTTCATCATCCGCTATGTGCTGCGCCTGAAAGTCGACAGGCAGGAGTACAAATTCAGCACCGTTGACCTCAACGACTACATCGCCGAATATGCTGACCCCGAGGAGGCCGACGAGGACATGCAGCAAGAGATACAGCTCTTCCAAAACGTGATGGAGTTTCGATCGGTGAAACTCCGCGAATGCATGGGACCGCGCAACGAGATTGAGGCGGTGAAGCTGACCGACAGCATCGACGCCGTGAAAGCCCGCTTCGAGGAGACCAAGCACTCCAAGCTCATCGTGATCGGTGAAAACATCGACGACATCGTGGGCTATGTGCACCTCAACGACGTGGTGCGCGCCATCGCCGAGCACCTCGACGTGACCATGGACGACTTGGTGCGTACCATCGACTTCTTCCCCGAGACCTATACCGCCGATCGCCTCTTGAAACACCTCATCCAAAAACGCCAAGGCGTGGCCGCCGTCGTCGACGAGTTTGGCGGCACGGCCGGCATCGTCACCATGGAAGACGTGGTGGAGGAGATCTTCGGCGAGATTGACGACGAATACGACGTGGAGGACGAGGTGGAACGCGTCGTCGATGACAACACCTTCGTCTTCTCGGCCCGACTCGAAATCGATTATCTCAACGAAAACTACAAGCTCGAACTGCCCGTCAGCGACGACTATGAGACCCTCGCAGGCATGATTCTCCATTATTGTGAGAGCATCCCAGAGCCTGGCGAGGTGCTCGAAATAGGCAATTATCGGGTCAAAATCCTCAAAGCATCCCACATAAAACTGGATGAAGTGGAATTGCAAATCAAGTCTAAATAAATGATTTTCAATCTAATAAACCCCATTGGATAGAGGGTGGTGAGGGGTTGAAAAATAAAATTGAAACATTTATCCGATTGAGCGGAAATCTTTACTAAATTTGCACGCTCAAATTTGAAGTTTAATAATCATTAGAAAATAGCATTATGGCAGCAATTGAAAAAATCAGAAGACACTCCGGTTTGCTTATCGCAATTATCGGTATCGCATTGTTAGCGTTTGTCTTGCAAGACCTTTTCTCAAGTCAAGGAAGAAATTCGAGTGGCCCCAAGATTGCGGTCGTCGATGGTGACGAAATCCTGGTGAGGGACTTTGAGCAACTAAAGGATAAGAGTCTTGAGCAAAGACGGTCTTCGTCGAGCACGGGTAATCTCTCTTCAGCTGAGACCTACAGCATTTATAACAACACGCTGGAAGAGATGATCAAGAACAACATTATGACCAAGGAATATGAAGCCGCTGGTATCGGTGTCACCGACGAGGAGCTTCTCGACCAGATGACGGGCGACCATCCGCACGAGTGGGTGGTGCAGAGCTTCGGAGGCGAAAACTTCGACAAGGCCCAAGTCACTGAATATCTCCAAAACCTCAGCAGCATGCCGGCCGAGTATTACGACCGTTGGCTCGACTTCGAGAATGCGTTGAGAGACAACCGCTTGGAGACTAAGTTCAACAACCTGGTGAAGGCTTCCTATTTCCTTCCCACCGCTTTGGCTCAGAAGTTTTATGAGAACAAGAATATGAAGGCCTCGGCCGACGTCATCGCCCTGCGCTATAGCGCCATCCCGGATTCGACCGTGAACGTGACCGATGCCGACAACAAGGCTTTCTATGAGGAGAACAAATCGCGCTATGAGACCGACGAGCGTCGCGATATCGAGTATGTCGTCTTCGAGATCAAGCCGTCGCTGGAAGACCGTCAGGAAGCCCTGAAGTTCGTCCAGGACATCAAAGAGGACTTCACCAACACCGAGAACGTGGCCAGCTTCGTGAATGCCAATTCCGACAAGCGTTACGACAGCACCTGGGTGGGTCGCAAGGACGTGTCGGAGCTGGTTGAGAAAGCCGTCTTCGACGGTGGCAACGGCGTGGGCCATGTGTATGGTCCCTATGAAGATGCCGAAGCTTTCAACCTGGTGCGTATCGTCGACCTTCAGAGCCGTCCCGACTCGCTCAAGGCCAGCCATATCCTGATTGGCTACAACGGCGCCTACGGCAGCCAAGACACCATCAGCAAGGAAGAAGCCGAAGCCAAGGCCAACGAGCTGCTGGCCCAGCTGAAGGCCGCTAAGAACAACGACGAGCTCTTCGCTGAGATGGCCGCCCAATACAACGGCGACGCCACCAAGGACAAGGGCGGCGACCTCGACTGGTTCACCGATGGCGCCATGGTGCCTCAGTTCAACGAATATGTCATGAACAACCCCGTGGGTTCGTTGGGCGTCGTTGAGACTCCGTTCGGCTATCATGTCGTGAAAGTTACTGGCAAGACCCAACCTCAACCCAAGGCTCGTCTGGCCTATATGACCCACGAAATCACCCCGAGCACCAAGACCTATCAGAACACCTTCGCTGAAGCCAACAAGTTCGTGTCGCAGAACAGAACCTATGAGCAATTCAACCAAGCCATTGAAGACCAGGGTCTGACCAAGCGCACCATGCCGAGAATGAACAAGTCGACCTATCAGATCACCGGTATCGAGAACCCGCGCGAGATCGTCCGTTGGGCTTTCGATCCCAAGACCAAGAAGGGTGACATCTCGGATAAGGTCTTCGAACTCGACAACATGTTTGTGGTGGCTGCCTTGACGGGCATCGTCCACGAGGGCTATGCTCCTCTGGAGGTCGTCGCCGAGCAGGCCAAATACCAGATCATGAACAAGAAGAAAGGTAAGATGGCCGTCGAGAAGATGAAGGCTTGCGGCAACGACGTGAACAGAATGGTCAACGAACTCGGTGCCGAGTCGACCACGGTGAGCGACATCGCCCTCGAGTCGCGTGTGCTGGGTAACTTCGGCGTGGAAGCCGACATCGTTGGCACGCTCCTCGGCATGAAGGAAGGCGAAGAAGTGGGTCCCATCGCGGGCAACAGCAGCGCTTTCATCATCAAGAACGTGAGATTCGAGCAGCCTGCCACCCCCAACGACTACTCCGATATCATCAGAGAGAAGACCAGCCAGTTCACCAACAAGGTGGTGGGTGGCAATGTCTACAACGCCTTGAGAAACAACGCCAAGATCAAGGACAACAGAACGGACGTTTATTAAGAAATAAAGTATAATTGTTTTCATGGTAGAGAAAGGGTGCGTCACTTGCCGTGGCCACCCTTTTTTATGAGATTCCATAATAACGGCGCCATTTTGCCGTTCTTTTAAACACAAAGAAGTATCATTAAACACTTTTCGGATATGAAAAAACTGAAATGCTTGTTGTTTGTCGCAGTCGTGGCCTTGTCGCTCGTCGGCTGCCATAAGGCCGTCGAGGTGTCGTTCGACGGTGCCACACAGGAAATAGAAGCCCAAGGAGGCTCGATTGAAGTCGCGTTGAAGTCGAATGGCGAATGGACCCTTGCCTCGTCGGCAGAATGGCTCGTGGTGACCCCTACATCGGGTAACGGCGATGCCACACTGACCCTTACCGCCGAGGCCAACACCACGAACGAATTGAGGACGGCCGAAATCACGGCTGCCACCAAGGACAGGAACGCGACGCTGACCGTGTCGCAACAGGCCATGCAATACTATCTCACCGTGACGCCCAAAGAGTTCATCTGCGGCGAAGACGGCGGCGAGTTCGCCGTCGAGGTGACGTCGAACATCGAGTGGATGGTCTCGGTGCCCCAATGGATCACCAGCTCTGTCGCGCAAGGCTCCAACGACGGTATCGTGACTTTGACGGTGGCCCCTGTCGATGATATCGCCGAGTCGCGCGATTTCGATGTCTTCTTCGGCAATCTTGTTACCAACGACAAAGTACATGTGATTCAGATGGTGGAGCCGGTGTTGACCATTCAAGTCTCCCCTTTGAGCCTTAACTTTGTCTGCACAGGCGAGACGAAGACCGCTTCCGTCATCACCGAGGATGCGTGGACGGCTTCGACCTTAGTGGATTGGATCACACTGAGCCAGACGGAAGGCCAAGGTAATGCCGAGGTCAGCGTGACTGTCGGTGAGAACCCCGTTTACGTCGACCGCCAGGCTGTGGTGACCTTTGTCACTGCCGGTGGCCTCCACGCCAACCTCATAGTGAGGCAAGAGGCATCGCCCGACCCGCATTTCTTGGAGGTTTCTCCGCTGTCGTTCCAATTCGGGAAAGAAGGCGGCGAACAGAACTTCACCATCGGATGCGACGTGGAATGGATGATTGATTTGAGCAGCAACTGGCTGTCGGTTTCGGAGACTACCGGGACAGGCAATGCCACCGTCACTTTGATGGCCGAAGCCAATACGGTGATGGAACCCAGGTCACAAGAGTTTTATGTCAAGTCGGGCGACTTGTCGTACACCCTTACCGTGAGTCAAGAAGCGGGCGACGAAGCGCCGATGGCTGCGTTTACCGTGGATACGGTGACGGCTGGGTACATTGGCGGCTTGGCCCATCTGGAGCTGACGTCGAACACCTCGTGGACGCTTGAAGCCAGTGAGTGGATCACCTTGATCACCACCTCAGGCCAAGGCGATGCTGCTTTCGATGTCGCTGTCCTCAGCAACTCGGATCCGGAGCCTCGCATAGGCTTCGTGAATGTCAAGCATGGTGCCCTGCTGCTTGATGCTGTGGCAGTCGTGCAGGAAGGCAGAGTCGACGTCCTTGAAGTCGACATCCCCGAGATGGATGTCCGTCCCGAAGGCGGCGAGTTCACGGTGCATGTTACCGCTAACCAGTCGTGGACAGTGACTATTGACGTGGATTGGCTGCATTGCGATCCGATGAGTGGTTTCGGCAATAAGGACCTGACGATTACGGTGGATGAGATGAACGGCATGCGGCCGCGGACAGGACGCATCAAGATTGGCGGCTCCGCCGGAAGCGAGGCGACCATCACCGTCTACCAGCACTAAACAAAAAAGGAGAGCCAACGCTCTCCTTTTCTTTTTGGCAACTGCGGGATCTTAGAACCCTGTTCCGAACCAGTACCAGAATTTGTTCTCCATCTCCTTCCAGGCTTGGCGCGTGGAGGCGGCGAAGTCGGAGGTGTATTGGTTGAGCACCTCGGTGGCTTCCTTGTTTTTGCCTTCTGCGATGAGGGCCTTGGCGCGGGCTTCCACGGCGGGAATCTCGTCGAAGGCTTTCTGCTCGAAGCGGTTGGCGGTGCCTAGGAGTGTCTGCTTGGTGCGGCCCCATTGCACGGTGGCCAGCTTGTTGGCTTTGCGGTAGTGCCATATCCAGGCCTCGTCGCGATAGCGGAGCTGACCGCATTTGTCGAAGCCCTCGGGCAGGGTGGTGGAGCCTGAGAAGATGGGGATGCGCGGGCTTTGACCTGGGTTGTCGCAAGCCATCCAGCAGATGGCGCCGATCTCGTCGGGCATCCAGCTGCGGCATTGGATGATGTGGTGATAGCTGCTCCAGGCCACGGCCACGGTACGTTGGAAGTTGATGGTGCCGGGGGCGAGGTAATTAATCGTGTTCATCATCGCGCTGCCCACCCACGGGTTGGCCACGGGGCTGATGATGGTGTCTTCCACCACGCCGTCGTCGGTGCGTTTCTTGGCCACCATCTTCACGTTGCGTGTCATGTCCATGTCGGTGCCTTCGTAGGTGCTGCGGAAGAGTTCCATCACCTTGCGCACGTCGACGTTCTCGTCGGGTTTCACCGAGAAGGGGAGCTCGGGCATGTCGCGGTTGAAATTCTGTGAAGGTGCCAGCTGGCTGAGGATGAAGAACTCGCGGTCGCTGTAGTTCTTGCCGCCACCGTAGGAGGCACGGAAGGCCTTCCAGAAGATGAAGTCGCCTTTGCCGTCCCAGAGGCCGTATTTCTTCGCCACGGCCTCGCAGTTGTCGGAGCAGTAGAAGTCCTTGCTCTTGCGCTCCAGCTTGCCGATGCGGGCGATATTGGCGCTGACGCCCACTTCATCGTCGGGGATGCGCTTGGCTGCCCATACGCCACCGATTTTGTCGGGGCCTTCGCCCAGGATCTCCATCTGCCACACCTCGTTCTTGTCGGCGATGGTGATGCACTCGCCGCCGTCGCCATAGCCGTATTCTTTCACCAGCTTGCCGATGAGTTGGATGGCGTCGCGGGCGTTGTCGCAGCGCATCAGGGCCACACGTTCCAGCTCTTCGATCATGAACATGCCTTTGTGGTTCACCAAGGTGTCGGGGCCGGAGAAAGTGGTCTCGCCGATGGCCAACTGTTTCTCGTTGAGGCAGGGATAGGCCGTGTTGAGGTAGGCGTAGGTGTGGGTCACCTCAGGGATCTCGCCGGCCAGCTCCACCTTGCGGTTGTCGAAGGGGTCTTCGGTGTGCATGGTGCCTTTGTAGACCTTGTACATCTCGCCTTTCTCGTGGTCGGCGGCGGCTTCCCAGCGCATCCAGGTGCGGTAGCGCCCGTCGCAGGTGTGTGAGGTGATGACGGAGCCGTCGGTGGAGGCGTTTTTACCCACCATGATGCTGGTGCAGCAGGCGCCGACGCGCTGTTCGTTTTCGTCTTGTGCCATCGTGTTGAGGCCGATGAGCAACAGAGCAGAGAGGAGTAACGATTTGAATTTAAGCATATTGAATTGTTTTGATAATGATTGCTCTAATTGGAGTCCAAAGATAGAAAAGAAAACGGTAGGTTGGGATAATACTAGTTCAATATTTTTTTTGGAAATGTTGGACTAATGAAACTATTGGCTATATTTGCAGTCAGTATTCACTATAAAACCAAGTATTATGAAAAAGCTATTATTATTGTTAGGAGTAGTTATCCTTTCTTTGAATGTCTTTGCCCAGAGCAAGGGAGACATGTATGTTTTGACTACGGTAAATGCATCGTTTGGGAAGACGTCATCGTATCAGATATACAACAATCAGTCGTCATTATATGCAGAGCAACCTATGGACACCCAATTGGGCTTGGGAATCGGTTTTGGTTACTTTCTGGCAAACAATTTTCGATTAGAACTTGTTGTTTCTGGGTATTCGGTGAAATCACCTCGTGAGAAGGCTTCGACTGTTTGGTTGAACGATGTCAATAAAGGTGTCCAAATCAACCCAAATATTTCTTATTTTGTCAAACTTGCTGACAGATTCTATTACACGCCTGAAATTGGAGCTTGTTTTGATCTTGGTAAGTATGTGTATGAAGAGACTGTTACTAGGTCAACAACATATCCATATAGAGGATATACCCTATATGCCAATTTGTTGGCTTTCCAGTTCAAAGTGAGTCAGAGGTTCTCTTTAGGCGTGAATGTGGGAGATGTGCAGTATACCCATGGTACGTATTACGATTCTGATGAGCCATTTTTTGAAAGCAAATCACTTGGCTTCAGGTGGAATAGTGGTTCAATCAATGCACTTATCTACTTCTAACTATTCCCAAAACAATTCCTCTGCCACAGCATCGGCGAAGAGCATCTGCTCGTCGGTGAGGTAGAGGAATTCCCGTGTCTGGGAGAGTCTGCCTTGGGCAATCAAAGGCAGTGCGTGCTGCTCGCAGTAGGTCGAAAAACGCTCGCCCATCTCGCGTTGCATGTATTTCAGGTCGATGCCCCAGTGGGTGCGGAGGCGCAGCATGACGTATTCATCGTAGTGTTGTTCGGAAGAAAGTTGTTCTTTTTCGAAAATGGGCCCTTCGACAGGCTCAGGGACCCTTGCACAATATTTCTCAACGCTGGAAACATTCCACTGCCGCGAAGTCCCATCGAAGGAATGTGCCGAAGGCCCGAAGCCCGCATAGGGCGTGCCGAACCAATAGCTGGCGTTGTGTTTGGAGTGCATGCCTCGGCGACAGAAGTTGGAGATTTCGTAATGCAAGAAGCCGTTTTCTTTGGCGCGACGGCAGAGGATCTCATAGTCACGAAGGGCATCCTCTTCTTTGATGGGCTGCACTTTCCCCAACTCAATCTGCTTGGTCAGGATGGCGTTGGGCTCCAGGGTGAGAGCGTAAGCAGAGAGGTGGGGGAGGTTCATCTCGAAGAAGAGGTCGAGGTTGCGGTTCCATTGCTCGGCATCGGAGGTGGGCAGGCCATAGATAAGGTCGATGCTGATGTTGGAGAATCCTGCCTTTTTTGCCCATTCGATGCACTGGCGGGCATGGCTGGAGTCGTGGCGACGGCTGAGGTATTGCAGGTCGTTGTCGAAGAAGCTCTGGATGCCGATGCTGAGGCGGTTGACACCGAGTTGGCGCAAGCCTTCGAGGTATTCCGGTGACAGCGTGTCGGGGTTGGCCTCCAGGGTGATCTCGGCATTTTGGGCAACGGCATAAGTGTCCTTAATAAAGTGCAGTAGCTCGCCGATTTCGTTGACGGACAGCAACGAAGGCGTGCCGCCACCGAAGTAGATGGTGTGGATGGGAGGATGGTGCTTAAGCGCAGGAGATTGCGGGTCTCCGCCCGCAATGAGGCCTGCGCTTAAGTACTCCTTTCGTTCCACAATCTCCGCCTTCAAGGCCTCCAAGAAGCGGTCTTTCAGCTTCAACGAAGGCAGCGAATAGAACCCACAGTAGGCGCACTTCGAGTTGCAAAACGGGATATGGATGTAGAGGCCGGCCATGGGTTTAGTTGAGAGTTTAGTGTGTAGAGTTTTAGAGATGCGGATTTTACTTCTTGATGACCAGTTTCACTGTCTTCTCTCCATCGGTGGACTTGAGGCGGACGAAATAGATGCCGTTTTGCAGGTGGCTGATGTCGATGGTCTCGAAGCTCTCGTTCATGCTCAGCACACTTTGTCCCATGATGTTGTACACTTCCACTTGGAGCAGCCCTATTCCTTCCACATGAAGCATGTCTTGTGCGGGGTTCGGATAGACCTTGGTGGCATTCCCATTGTCGCAGCAGACATCCCAGGTCACGGTGACCGTCAGGGGCTCGGAGGCGGCTTCGCAACCGTCGTCGAAGAGGGCGACGACGACATATTGATAAGTGCTGTCGAATTCGACGGCGTCGTCGAGGTATTCGGTGACTTCCGTCAATTCTTCCACAACCTCTCCGTCTTTTTCTATCCGATAGCCCAGCAGGTTTCCTGTCGATCCCGCCTCGGGCTCGCTCCAGGTCAGATGGGCGCTTGGCATGTCGCCGATAGCTTCGGCTGCAAGGTCGCGGACGGGGTTGCAGCTGATGACGACTTCCTCTTCGCGAAGCCATCCCATACGGTCGTTGCTGCCTTTGTAGGTGCCATAGACCAGGTTCCCGACGGGTTGGTTCAAGGCGTAGGCCGTCACATATACGGGGTCGTCAGGGGAGAAGCTCTGGACATAAGTCAGGGTGACCAGCTCCAGCATGCCGTCGCCATCGATGTCACCGAAGTTGGCTCCGTTCATGTAAGAGAGGCCTTGCGGACGGAGCGGGAAACCTTCGGTCACCTCGGTGCCGTCCATCTCCCAGGCACGGATATAACCTTCCTCACCGTCCATCAGGTTGAAGTCGGTGATGATTTCGTTTTCGCCATCGCCGTCGATGTCGGCCACCGAGACGAAGCCCTCGATGCCGGAGCTCAGGTTGAGCGGGAATCCAGGTGCCACATTGCCGTCGGCGTCATATTGGTAGAACACGTTGCCTTCGCCCGACATACCCATGAAGATGGCGTGGCCGTCGGCGTTTTTCACCACCGTCGGGGCGGAGTAGGTCCAATTGGTGATCGGTTTCGGCCAACCCGTGCGGTATTCTCCCGTACGGGCGTCACGGACATAATGGTTCGGGTTGTCGCCGTGGCATGCACCTACAAGACTCCACTCACCGTTGCCGTCGAGGTCGACGACCAAAGGCGACTGGTAGGAGTATTTGTAAGCTTCCTGGCCGTCAACAGTGTAAAGCATCTCTCCCGTGTGGCTGACACAGTAAAGGGCAGAGGTCGTCGCGGTGAAGATCTCCAAGAATCCGTCACCGTCGATGTCGGCCAAGGTGGGCGTGAAAGCAGGGGTCGAGGGCATCTCGAAGGGGAATCCTTCCAGCTCTTCGCCTTGTAGGTTCCAGACGTGGATGCCTGCCGAGATGCTTGCCGAAGCCTTGCCGCGGCCGTTGAAGATGATCTCCAGCGTACCGTCGTTGTTGAGGTCGGCTAGGACGGGGGCGCAGATGAGCGGGTTGTTGTTGGTGACCATATAGAGCAGGAAGTTGCCCGAGGCGTCGAAGATGTTGATGCCACCGCGTGCATTGCCATAGGCGGTGAGCGCCACAATCTCGAGGATGCCGTCGTTGTTGATGTCGCCGATGGCAGCGGGGTATTGTGCCATGCCGCCGACCAAGGATTTCGTCCAAAGGATGTTGCCTTGTCCGTCAACGACGTTGATTTCCTCGTTGTGGGTGACGATGATCTCGTCGGCACCGTCGCCGTTGAGGTCGGCCAGCGCCACGCCACGCATGGGCTTGTAGGTGGTGTTGGAGGCAAAGGTCAGGGGAAAGCTGGGCATTGGTGCCAGTCCATCGCGGGTTGCGGGTGGCAGCTGGGTGACGACGGTTTCGGTTTTGATGATGCCATCTGCGTCGAGGTAAGCCCGTGTCGCGGGTCGCTGAGCCACGACGCCGAGGGTCGTGAAGAGGGTAGCAATGAGTAGCAATAGTGTCTTTTTCATAGTAAGGTGTTTTTAATGAAAAGGCCGTGCCTTTTGCCGGTATGACCAGCGAACGACACGGCCTAAAACGTTCTCGTTAAGGATTATTTTTCCTTCTTGCAGCCGCCGAGGCACTTGTAGGCCAAACCGGCGAGACCGGCGCCGACGAGCGGGGCGACGATGAAGACCCACAGATGGCTGAGAGCCGAACCACCAGCGAAGATGGCCTGTGAGATGGAACGGGCGGGGTTGACCGAGGTGTTGGTCAGCGGGATGCTGATGAGGTGGATGAGCACCAGGGTGAGACCGATGGCCAGACCGCCGAACTTGCCGTTGGCGTGACGGTCGTCGGTGACGCCGAGGATGACCATCAGGAACACGAAGGTCAGGACGGCTTCAATAATCAAAGCGCCCCACATGTTGACGTCCCAATAGAATTCGCCGCACTTGGCGAGGTCCGGACCGTAGTCGTTGGCAGCGAAGTTGCCAGCCTCAATGTTACCGCATTTCACGATGGCAAAGATGAGGGCGGCAGCGCAGATGGCACCGATGATTTGAGCCACCCAGTAGACGAGCATCTCTTTGAACGTCATGCGGCCATTGGCCCAAACACCGAAGCTGACGGCGGGGTTGAGGTGAGCGCCAGAGATGTGGCCGATACCGTAGGCCATGGCCACGACGGTGAGACCGAAAGCGATGGAGACGCCAAGGAATCCAAAGGCTCTACCGGCGAAGATGGCAGTACCGCAACCGCCAAACACCAAAACGAAAGTGCCGAGCAATTCGGCGAAGAATTTGTTACTTGTCTTCATAACTCTTTAGATTTTAGTTAGTTATTAGTTTGAAAGTTGTTTTCGACTGATTTAAGTGTAATCTTTTTGAATACCGCAAAGATACAAAAATCCTGAAAGAATACAATTTTTCGTTTTTTTTTGAATCAGTTTTGTGTTCGTTTTTTTCTAATTTTGCGATTCAATAATAATGAATTATGAGGATAAAGAATAGAGTATTGTTTTTCGTGTTGATCATGGGACTGTGCACGACGGGCTTGGCCCAAGAGCGGCATTCCTATCGTTTCTCGTGGGAGGACTGCCTGCGTTTCGCCCATGCCAACAGCTACGAGCGCAAATCGATGGAACTCACTGGGAAAACGTTGGAGACGACCTATGAGCAGTCGAAACAGCAACGCCTGCCCAATGTGAGTGCCTCGGTGGGGCAGAACTTCTCGAACAACGAGAACGGATGGTCGACCTCGGGCAACGTGGGCGTGGGCTCGTCGGTGACCATCTATCAAGGAGGCAACATCAACAACACCATCGAGCAGAACCGCCTCAACGTGGAACGCAACGCGGTGCAGATGGAGCGCTACGACAACCAGCTGGTCACCCAGATCCTGCAGAGCTTTGTCACCATCCTTGGCAGCCAGGAATTGCTCAACTACCAGAAGGAGGTGCTCAACACCAGCCGTGCACAGCTCAACCAAGGGCGTGCGCGCCATAAGTTAGGTGCCATTCTCGAGAGCGACCTGCTGCTGCTGGAGGCGCAATACTACAGCGACTCTAACAATATGGTCGACACGCGCATCAATATCGACAACAGCCTGTTGGAGCTGAAGGTGCTGCTATCGATGGAGCCTACTGACGAGTTGGAGATCATCTCGCCCGACACCGACAACCTCGACGGCTTGAAAGAGTCGTTGCCTACCGAGGAGGAAGCCGTCAGCCTCGCCATGGAATACATGCCAGACCTTCGTTTGGGCGACTACGACATACGCCTGGCCGAAAAGAGCGTCGACATGGCCCGCGGCAACTATTTCCCGTCCATCTCGGCCAATGCCAATGTGGGCATGGGCATACTATCCTATGACAGCGAGGGCAACCAGAGATGGTATGGCACTCCCTCCGAGTCGCTGGGCGTGTCGATGAGCATCCCCATCTACAGCCGCGGCCAAACCAAAGCCAATGTGAAGAAGAGCCGCATCGCCTTGGAACAGGCCCAACTCGACTACGAACAGACGCAACTGTCGGTGCGCCAGACCGTGGTGCAGGCCTACCGCAACGTGCTCTCGGCCTTCAACGCCTACAAGGTCTCGCAGGTCAAGGAGAATGCCTACAGCAAGAGTTTCAACGCCTATACCATCCAGTATCAATACGGCACCATTACCACGGTGGAGTTGTTGCAGCAGCAGAACAACTATCTGAACGCCCTCAATTCCTACATCCAAAACAAATATTCGTTGGTGATGAAACGCAAGATCCTGGACATCTACATGGGCAAGATAATAGAATTATAAGTTGAGGGTTTAGAGTTTAGAGAGGTAGGGCTGTCACATTGTGGCAGCCGTCAGAAAGCAGAAAACAGATAGGGCATCCGCCAAAAGAACGAATAAAAAGAAAAACGAAAAATACGATGAAGAAAAAAGGGAAGATATGGCTGATCATCCTAGGCATCGTCGTCGTGGCCTTGGCCGCGATTTTGATCGTCAGGGCGACCAAGTCAGCAAACAAGGAATTGGTCATCCGCACCCATGTGGTGGGGAAATACACCGTTGAAAACACCGTCACCGCCACGGGCACCATCGAGCCGGTGGAGACCGTCGAAGTAGGTACGCAGGTGTCGGGCAAGGTGGAGAAGATCTACGTCGACTTCAACGACGTGGTGAAGAAAGGCCAGCTGATGGCCGAGTTGGACAAGCAGACCCTCAACCAGAGCCTGAGCCGCGCCAAGGCCAGCCTCACCTCGGCCGAGAGCCAGCTCAACTACGCCAAGCTCACCTACGAGCGCACCAAGCAACTCTATGAGGCCAACGCCGCCACGCTGGCCGCCTATCAGGAGGCGCAAAACAGCTACACGCAGGCCCAGATGAGCAAGCGCAACGCGCAGGCGTCCTACGACCAAGCCAAGGTCGACTTGGCCTATGCCGAGATCTATTCGCCCATCGACGGCATCGTGCTCGACCGCGCCGTCGAGGTAGGCCAAACGGTGGCCGCCTCGTTCAGCACACCCACCTTGTTCACCTTGGCCAATGACTTGACCAAGATGCAGGTGGAAGCCGACGTCGACGAGGCCGACATCGGGCAGGTGAAGACGGGACAGCGCGTCACCTTCACCGTCGATGCCTACATGGACGACGTCTTCGACGGCACCGTGAACCAGATCCGCATGAAACCTACCACCACGAGCAATGTGGTGACCTACACCGTCATCATCGACGCTCCCAACCCCGACTCGAAGCTCTTCCCTGGCATGACCGCCAGCGTGACCATCGTCACCGAGGAAGAGACGGGTCTGGCCGTGCCTGCCGAGGCCTTCAGCTTCTCGCCCGACGAGGCGGTGATGAAGGCCCTGCGCAAGCCTGAGAAGCCCGAAGGACAGATGGCGGAGGCGCCGCAAGGCGAACGTCCCAAGATGGACGGCAAGGCCATGTCGGGCGGTAGCATGGTATGGGTGAAGAAAGACGGCGGCATCATGCCGCGTCCGGTCAAGGTGGGTACCAGCGACGGCGCCTATAAGATCATCGAAGAGGGTGTGCAGGCCGGCGACTCGGTGGTGCTGTCGGCCCAATATGTCGTCAAGGAGAAATCCGCCAAGAAAGGCGACAACCCCTTCATGCCCGGCCCTCCTGGAAGAAACAGGAACAACAACCAGCAACAGAAAAAATGACGCCTGACGTTATGAATGAGAAGCAATCCATCATCAAGGTTGAGAACCTCAAACGTACGTTTGTCGTTGGCAGTGAGGAGGTGCATGCCCTCAAGGGTGTGACCTTCGACATCTGCGAAGGCGAGTTCGTGAGCATCATGGGATCGTCGGGCAGCGGCAAATCGACGCTGCTCAACATCCTCGGGTGCCTCGACCAACCCACGTCGGGCGAATACTACATCGACGGCATCTCGGTGCGCGAGCGCTCGAAAAACGAGCTGTCGGACATCCGCAACCGCAAGATCGGCTTCGTGTTTCAGTCCTACAACCTCCTGCCGCGCACCTCGGCACTCGAAAACGTGGAGCTGCCCTTGGTGTATAACCCCAATGTCTCGCACCGCGAGCGTCACGAGAAGGCACAGCATGCCTTGGAGCTCGTGGGCTTGAAAGACCGCATGGGGCACATGCCCAATCAGCTGTCGGGTGGTCAGCAGCAGCGTGTGGCCATCGCCCGAGCCTTGGTGAACGACCCGGTTATCGTGTTGGCTGACGAAGCCACAGGTAATCTCGACACCCGTACTTCGTACGAAATCATGAGCCTCTTCCAAAGCCTTCACGAACAAGGCAAGACCATCGCCTTCG
>JAEEGF011591299.1_pt1 | contig 24191 bp, 24 predicted proteins | sample 9134171 | NCBI WGS metagenome assembly JAEEGF01 (sample SAMN16246542, study PRJNA631951) | gut metagenome | biome: gut microbiome; feature: rumen; material: AP-attached | host: Bos | place: Iran: Karaj | collected 2018-10
TTATAAATAGCGTCAGCCTCTGCTTGTCTGTCGATCTCTGTTTTGTAATAGTAGATTCCAATGGCATCCTCTATAACTTTGACTTTATCTATTGTTTCCTGCGTCAAAGCTGTTTCTGTATTGGTAACATTCCCCTTCACAGGAGTAAATGCGACTCCTTTTATCTTTACAATCAGGAATCCAACCGCCACAAGAAAAGCAGTTCCGAAAATTCCCAGCACCAATCCAAGGAAGAGCATTCCAATTCTGTTATCTCTTTGCTCCATAGTAACACTTCCTTTCGCCCTGAATGTCATCTGCACAAACGGCAGATTATCTATTATTTCAAATAGTTCCAGGGACTAACATAATTTCCGTTTAGTCTTACTCCAAAATGAAGGTGAGGTCCTGTAGATCTTCCTGTTGAACCTACCGATGCAATCTTCTGTCCCTTAGATACCTCCGCACCTGTGGATACACTAAGAGATGACGCATGCATATAAACAGTATATAAACCACTTCCATGAGATATCATAACATAATTTCCCATGGTTGAATTATAAGCCGCAGCAACAACCTTACCATCATAAGCAGCCAGAATAGCCGAGCCGCTAGGAGCTGCAAAATCCACACCATTGTGCATCTTCTGAATACCCAGCGTGGGATGCATTCTCATACCAAAATTATCGGATATTCTCGAATATGAAGGACATGGCATTGCAAACATTCCGCCATCATACTTTCTTGCATTCTGAGCAGCAAGCTCTGCCTTTTCTGCCTCAACTGCCTTCTCAAGAGCTGCAATAGTAGCATTTTCCTCCGCAATCTGCTTCTCATATTCTGCAATTGCCGCCTCTTTATCCTTAATATCACCGGCGATGCTGTTGACCTCTTTGTTCTTTTCAACAATAAGATTCTGAAGGTTCTCTTCCTCGATCACCACATCTGCCTTGGCTTCATCAAGGGTCTTCTTCTCCTCCTCCAGAGCCTCCTTTGTAAGAGTTGTGAGCTCAGTATGTGCAATATACTCCTCAAGCTTTGCCCTGTCATAGGCAGACAGTTCTTCTATATACTCCGCCTTGTTAAGCATGTCCGAAAAGCTTCCGGCCTCAACAAAAAACTGAAAATACAGCGCATTTCCCTTTTCATACATGAAGCGTATTCTGTCTTTCATAGCTTCATACTGTTCGTTCTGGATACGGATAGCTTCTTCAAGCTCCTCCTCCGTCTCCTTAATGCTCTGTTCCTTTTCTGCTATCTTCTCGGTAAGCTCATCTATCTTTTTCTGAATACTCTCAAGATTAGCATCAAGCTGTGTTATGTAGTTATTCAGGTCTGTTTTTTCTTTTTCCAGGGACTTTTTCACATTCTGAAGGTTTGTCAGGGAATTCTTCATTGTATCCCTTTCCTTCTTGGCATTGGATATCTGTCCCTCCTTCTGCTTTATGCTATCGGTCGTAGCCTTCGCATAAACATGAGAAGTATTAAAAGAAACTGTGCCCGCAAGCAGGCACAGAACCATGACCACCCCAATTATTCTTTTTCCGATTCCTCTGCTGTCCAACGTATAGCAGCCTCCCAAATGTTGCTCTTTTATACATGTAAGTGTTTACGTACGGTTGTAACACTTCCAAGAAAACCAATTCCCACACCAATAAGTATTGAAATAGGCGTAAGGGCTTCGAATATCTTTCCTACAGGGAGGATATCCAGTATTGAATTCAGCATTGAAAATCTGATTGCCAAAAACTCAGCTGCCTTATTGTAAACAAAGTAGGTAATTACAAGTGGAATAAGTGAGCCGATAAGTCCGATAATAATACCCTCTATTACGAAAGGTGCACGTACGAAAAAGTCCGTAGCGCCTATGTACTTCATAATATTGATTTCTTCTTTTCTTACAGAAATACCGATCGTAACAGTATTGCTTATAAGGAAAATTGAAACCAGAAGAAGTATTCCTATAATTCCGAGTGACACATACGCGATCAGACTGTTGATACCACTAAGTGTTGAAGCAGTAACCTCTGATCTGTTGACCATTCTTACGCCATCAATCGACTCAAGATATGTAACCAGAGCAGGCTGCATCTTTACGTCACTAAGATATATCTGCAGGTTGGCAGAATCCTCAAGGGGATTCTCTGTGAATCCGTCCGCATATTCGCCAAGATAATCTGTCTTGAAGCTCTCCCATGCATCCTGAGCTGATATGTACTCAACCCTGCTTACCTCCGGGCGCTTTTCGATCATGCTCTTGGTTGCAAGGATCACATCCTCACTTATGCCCTCGTTAAAAAATACTGTAACTGATACACCCTCTTCAGCGGTCTGAACTACATGCTGAAAATTGGTAACTATCGAATAAAACACGCCAAACAGGAACAAACATGCACTTATTGTTGCAATTGAAGCAAGTGTATACCATCTGTTTCGTCTAAGGTTTTTAAATCCCTGCCCCAGCGTATATAATAAACTACTCATCCTCATCGTGATACTCACCCTCTTCTTCGTCGTGAATCACGACGCCTTTTTTCATAGTAATAACGCGCTTGTGCATCGCGTTAACAATCTCCCTGTTATGAGTAACAACTATAACAGTTGTACCGTTCAGATTAATCTGCTCCATGAGCTTCATAATTTCCCAGGTATTATTAGGATCAAGGTTACCTGTAGGCTCGTCTGCAAGCAGAATCTCGGGCTTATTAACAATAGCCCTTGCAAGCGCAACTCTCTGCTGCTCACCACCTGCAAGCTGAGTAACCTTACTCTTATACTTTCCTGCAAGTCCTACCATTGCAAGAACTGAAGGAACGTTCTTCTTGATATCCCTGGTGGATTTCTGAATTATTCTCTGGGCAAACGCAACATTCTCATACACATTTCTGTCCTTGAGAAGACGGAAATCCTGGAATACAATGCCCAGTTTTCTTCTGAACTTAGGGATGTTTCTGTGGCGCATTCTGCCAAGATCCTGTCCCATTACTGTGATGGTTCCGTCTGAGGGAACAAGCTCTCTAAGCAGGAGCTTGATCAGAGTAGATTTACCTGATCCACTGTCTCCCACTATAAAAACAAATTCACCCTTCTTGATATGAAGGGTGACTCCATTTAAAGCTGGTGCGCCCGTTGAATATGACTTGGTCACGTTTTCAAGCGTGATAATATCATCAGCCAGGTCAGTTGCGACTGAGCGCTTTCTTTTGTTAACTTTTTCCATACCATTCATCCTTTACTATTAGCAGCGATACACGGATTTCTTCGTCCTTCGGACTCCCGAAATCCTACGGTAATTTAGTATCGCTCCATATATTTCATGTATCTAACGACCATCAATGCTATTTTGAATGTGATTGCATCATCAAAGACCCTGAGGTCAAGTCCTGTGCTCTTCTGAAGCTTATCAAGTCTGTACACAAGTGTATTTCTGTGTATAAAAAGCTGTCTGGAAGTCTCAGAAACGTTCAGGTTGTTCTCGAAGAACTTATCAATAGTAGCAAGTGTCTCCTGATCGAATCCATCAGGATTTTTACCACCGAATATCTCGCGGATAAACATCTTGCAAAGCGGTATCGGCAGCTGATAGATAAGTCGTCCGATTCCAAGCTCCCCATAGCTTATAACCTTGCGCTCATCAAAGAAAATCCTTCCTACATCAAGAGCCATTTTAGCCTCTTTGTAAGAGCGGCTGACCTCCTTGATCTCGCCAACAACTGTACCGATCGCAATATGAACACCTGTAATGCCAAGCGATTCAAGATGCTCCTGAAGCTCTGCTGCTGCCTTGGATATCTCCTCGGGCTTGGCATACTCAGACACATCCTTAACAACTATAACATTATCTTCGTCAACCTCAGTTACGAAATCCCCGCCATTACCGGTAGTGTGTGTCCTTACAAGCTCAAGGACATTATTTTCTCTTACCTTATCGGCTGAAATAATCATGGTAACACGTTTGGAATCAGCAGGAATGTGGAGTTTCTTCGCTCTACTATATATATCTACCAAAAGCAGGTTGTCAAGGAGAAGGTTCTTGATAAAGTTATCCTTATCAAAGCGCTCTTTATAAGCAACCAGCAATCCCTGTATCTGGTAAGCGATCATCTTACCGATCGTATATGTGCTCTCGCCGCTTCCGGCAGCAATCAGGATATACTCAAGCTGCTGCTCGTCATACACCTTAAAGAACTGGTGTCCCTGAACCTCCTGTGAATCTGCAGGTGATCTTACAAAGTCCCTTACAGACTCTCCCATGTTCGCAAAATCCGGTTTTGTAGCAGCAACTTCATTGCCATCTACATCCAGCACGCACAGGTCAACATGGGCAATCCCTTTCAGCCCATCTATAGTATTTTGAAGGATTTGATTTGAAATCATAGATAATCTCCCACGATTATATTTTCATTGTTCTTCTTACATTCTACTCGATAAATGCATAAAAATCCACAAATTTTATTTAATTTTTTGTTGATTTTCCATAATAAAAATTTAAACACTTTGTCCGATATAAGATATAGAGTAGTAGAAGCGTATTCCATGCGCAAAAGGAGGTGCTTATGGACATACCCGAATTATCAATGGCATTATCAGCAAGCAAGGTGCAATCAGACTGGGGAACAGCTATGCTCTCCAAAAATCTTGATGCCCTCAAGGAAGTTGGCGGTACCATTGAAGAGATGTTGGATGTGTCCGCCCTCGAGAGATCCGTAAATCCCAATTTGGGTGGAAGCATCGACGTCAGAGTTTAACATCAAAACATTATGAACGCCCCATGCCTGACATGGGGCGTTCTACTTTTTATTTAATGCGAATATCGCTCTCGCCTATCTCTATCTTACCTTCCTTAAGAAGATGTCCGACAGCGCGTTTAAATTCATTCTTACTCATGGACATTTCCTCCCGGATACGCTCAGGAGATGCCTTATCGGTGAAAGGAAGTACTCCTCCGTTTTTCTCCATCTTTTCAAGGATAACCTGTGCATCAGTATCTATCTGGAGATATGCCTTCTCACGAACACTGAGTGTAAGCTTTCCATCCTCGCGGACTTCAATAACTCTCGCAGTTATCTCATCCCCGATCTTAATATCTCCATAGAGCTCCTTCTTGGGTATAAGCGCTGAGAAAATATCATCAACAGCTACAAATACTCCGAAGTTACTGCTGGTCTCGTAAACCGTTCCGCGAACTCTGTCCTCCTTATGATAAGGACTGTCCGTGCGAAGGAATTCATATACATTCATGGTCACGGCAAGTCTTCCGGATTTATCAACGTACAGCGCACACAGTACACTCTCGCCAGCCTTCACTTTCCTGGTCTGCTCTCTGAATGGCAAAAGCACATCCTTCTCAAGCCCCCAGTCCATAAATGCTCCGATCTTGCCCACATCATTTACCTTGAGCATATTTACCTGACCGAGCATAAGCTTAGGTGTTCTTGTTGTAGCTATAAGCCTGTCATCGGAGTCCTTGTACAAAAATACAGAGAGCTTGTCTCCGAGCTTTGCATCCTCCGGCACCTGCTTTTTAGGAAGAAGCACCTTATCGTCGCTTCCCTCCTTCTCTGCAAGGTAAACACCAAAGTCTACCTGTTTTATAATTATCAGTTCCTGTTTTTCTCCAATTCTTAACATTTTCCTGTCCTTTTTATCTCTACTATTGAATATGGCTTACCATTTGTATCATTTAGCGCAGCCGTATATGCGCCGTCCTTCATATATATCACAGGACTTATCTCATCACCAAGATGAGCCTGCTGCCTGTATTCAGCTCTTATCTGAATTCCGTTCCTGCTTCCGGCAAGAGCCTTTAACTCATCAAGCCCTTCTCTTCCCGCAACAAGGTCAAAGGACTGAAGCGCAATCCTGATATACTGCCCGTTATTTACATGATTATTGGAATCAAGGTGATGCATTCCAACCTTTTTCACATCGGCCTCATAGCTATCAGCATCCTTGGGGATTGCTATTTTCCTGGGTTCATAATTCATCGGAAGCTTCTCATCCAGCGGGTAGGTCTCTATCACCGCGTCATCAATCCTTGAAGGGCTACCCTCCTTCATATTGATCAATGACCACACCGAATTAGCAGTCGCCAGCCTCTCTCCGTGCTCGGTATTCATGAAAAAGTTACGAAGTCCAATGAAACCCTTAAGCTCATAGGGCAAGGTTCCGATTATAATTCTCTCTCCAAGACTGGGAAGTCTGTTCACCACGACCTGCCAGCTGTTTATTACCCAGGCGAGTCCCCTCTCTCCCATGTATTCCATGGTCGCAGGTCCCTCCTGAGTCTGAAAAGTCGAACAGTCCTGAAAATAATCTATCAGTGATTCGAAGGTCAAAAACTGCTCAAGATCTGTTTCAGTATATCTTATTCTTGAATTAAACGTATACATACTCTCACATCCTATTTTCACATTTCTGCGCCTTCATAATCATAACACAAATTGAAAGAGTTAGCGGCATCAGCATGGTTATACCGTACTCGTATCTGAAATCAACCACCGGTGCAGCAATTAAAAGCGTGAAAATAAGCGCCGCCTGCAGAATGATTGGAAGCAGCAGCTTTTTATTACTTCCCCTTCCAAGCATCACGAAAAGAGTAAAAATCACAAGCCAGGTATAGGCGCCCGCACACCACAGCATTCCATACAACGGCACGAAGCTTCCAAGCTTTATCAGTATCTCTTTTCCCTTAACTACTGCCTTCCCGCCTATAAGCGGAGTGGGAACCAGGCCATAGTTGTTCCCCATTATGCCATCTATGTTACCGACATCATAGGGAATATCAGGATACACATATCCGCCCTCTAAGTCAAACCATGCCCTTACATAGTCCAGGGGATATTTAAGTCCAAGGCGCATCCAGAGCCCCAGATAGATCCCCTTGTTATTCTCTATCACATCAGGGTGACCTGCTCTTACAAGCTCCTTCATATTATCAGCAAAATCGGCTGCGTAAAGCTCATGAATATATGTAGTATCTATGACAGCATCTATGAGCTCCTTATCCTCCGCGGTAAGCTCTCTGTCTTCCACAAGTACTCTTGCAACCTGCTGAATGGGAAGAGACAAAGACTCGGTAAAATCAGGCTGGATTATCACTGCAGCATTCATCACAGGCCCTTTGATCACTACTACAACAATTATTGCAGCGGCAATTGAAGCCAGTACTTTCGCCATTTCCCCTCTGAACATCCAAAGCATAAACGGCACGCAGAGCAAAAACGCATACCATCCATTTGATCTAAAGAGAGCCATCAAAACTGCCAGAATCGACAGAATTACATAATCAAAAGCTCCATTCTTTTCCTTCATGGCCATATCGCAGAGTCTGCAGCCCATAAGCATCATAATGCCTGCAAAGGGAACGTCCTTCCAGATTGTCACTGCAAATACCGCATTAAAGGGCACCAATGCAAAGAATACCAGTGAAAGAAGAAACCACCTGCCTTTTCCAAGAACCCTTCTAACCTGAAGTACAGTTCTTCCACAGCAAAGAGAAAGAAATATCATCTGTGCTATGGTATAGAAGCTTATGGCCTTATTCACATCCCCTGTAAATCCAATTCCTAAATTATAAAAAATTGAAATACAAAGAGTATGAATGACAGGGTGATGGTTCGACCAGGGATTCACGCCGATCACCTGCTCGTACTGGACGATAGAATCCGCCGTCATTATTCCGGGATATTCATATAAAAAATATGGAAACCAGCATAAGAAGCAAATTATAGCAGAAAGAAGAACCACGGCAAGACCTCTCACCGCACTGACCTCATTGGTTGCAGCACTCTCTCTTTCTGGTGACGCATTCGAAGCAATAGCATTATTTTCAGCAACGCCATTTTTCCTATTTACAAGCCAGGCTCCAAATCTTATAGCTGAAAGCACCACAAGAAAAAGTCCTGCAAATATGATCGCCATTCCCACAATTCTAAAAAGCGAACTGTCAAAACCGGAAACAGCCTTTTTTCCAAATAAAACTGTGATAGCAGCTGCTGCCAAAGCAGAGATACCAGCCATCAAAGCTCCGGTAGTTTTATTAATTCGAATCTGAGATTTCTCCCAAAGAATAAAAAACAACACAAAGAAAACAAGTGTAAGCGGGTTTCTCACAGTCATGCCCAAAAGCAGTTGGAGCCCCCAGGTACACATAAACGCCACAAAGGCATTCTTTAATTCTTTTGTATTATGTCCAACCATATCTGATATAATCCTTTTAGAAATATTAGGCCAGAAAGCCCGGAAGGAACTACATTATCTCATGGAAAAAACAGTCCCCTCAACAAACAGTATAAAAATATATGAACTTATTTACTATATTTATTTTTTAGTCCTCTTTGGAGCAAAAGCGGTTGGTCTTTACGATGGACAGACGCTTTACAACGCCTGTCTTGTTCTTGGAGTCCTTGCCTTTGGCGCTAAGGTTCTCTCCACAAGACACAACCTCGCTGAGTATCTTGTAATCGCATCTATCTTATCAGTAGGAGCCCTCACCTATCTGTGCTCCGGTGAAAAAGGACTTCTCCTATACTTTACCATGATGCTCGGCATGAAGAGCATAAACGAAGAAAGGGTAATGCGAATTGGATTGTGGGTACTTGGCGCTTCATATTTTATCCTGTACCTTATGGCAGTCACAGGCATTATCCCCGAACTAAACCACATGAACAGACGCACCGGTTACGGGTATCTCCTTCGTCACTCATTAGGCTACCCCTATCCCAACACCACTCACACGACACTTTTAATTCTGCTTATCCTGTTCTTCTATCTATATAAAGCTGACAGCATAAAGCAGCTCCTTAAGGCATCAATAATTGCCATGCTCCTTAATCTGTACATTTACGCCTACACAGTAAGTCTTACAGGCCTTCTGTCTATAACGATCTATCTGGCAGTAAACCTGTATCTGCAGGCAAGGACGCACAGATCCGGGCTCGAGAATGCTTTAATCCGCCTTCTCTTCCCTGCCATTGTAATCTTTTCAATCGTTGGTCCCCTTCTTGCCAAGGGAAGCGTATTTACATTTTTAAATAAGCTTCTGCACAAGCGCTACGAATACGCTTTATACTTCCTGACTAATGAAAAGATCACACTTTTCGGATCTTACTTTAAAAAACCGCCGACCAACTGGTATATGCTGGACAATTCCTTCCTGTACCTTTTCCTGCAGCTTGGAGTGATTCCCTTTGCAGTAGTCTGTATTTTGTACCTTTTGTGGATAAAAAGGCTTGTGTCCGAAAACAAAACCCGCGAGCTCGCTATCATAATAACCTTCTGCTTTATAGGAATGAGCGATCCCTTCCTGTTTAACCTAAGCTACAAGAACCTGACCTTTATCTTCCTTGGAAAATGGTTCTATGACGCATTGACAAATCAGGCAGATAAATACCCCGCTATATTAAAAAAGGAATTCCTCATTCTGCCCTTTGGTGAAAAGGAGCTAGCATGTAAGCCTCTCTTTTCCTCAAAAGCAAAGAGCTTTTTCGCAGGTCCTTTTTATGAAATCGGAACCCATATCATAAAATATGCGCTTATTTTTGCCATAATCGGCATAATCGGCAGCGTATGCTATAGCAAAGCCGTAGCAGAGCCCCAGGTTCTCTATGTAAATACAAAAACCGCAGATCCGTATTTCAAGCATAAAAACATCGAAATGACTCAGGAAGAGGTGGACCTCGCCCTTGCAGAAGGTAATATCGTAGAAGGCTATAACCCCGAGGATCCCACCATGTATGTCTTCAAGAAAAAAGCTCCGCATATGGAGTATATACGAAGCATAATATCCTGTGGTTTATGGGCCGGACTTATCTCTGTTTTACTGATATCAGTTATCAGAGTTATTCGCAAAGAATGATATCTCTTTTACGTATTCATCATAGTCTCTGATGTACTCGCTTGCATCATAATGCTCACTTGCAAGAACCAGAAGAACCGAATCCGCACTGAAATCATACATCTCCTTCCAGACCATGTTTGGGAGATAGATTCCGGTGTTGGGTCTGTTGAGGCAGAATATAGCCTCATTTCCGGCGCCGTCCAAAACCTTTACCTTGCTGGTGCCGGCTACATTTATAAGTACAAATTCTGTCTTCCTGTTTGCATGCTGTCCGCGCACGACAGTCGCATCACTTCCATACATATAGAAGGCCCTTTTTATTTCAAAGGGTATATCCATTCCGCCTTCAACAATGACGAGCTGGCCTCTCTCATCTCCCATGTCCTTGAACTCGATCATCTTTACGCGGTCCATATGATTTAACATTTCCAAACTCCTATCCGTATATAATTAAACGAAACTTAATACTTTTTTAATTGAATCCTGTCAGGTCAAATAATAGAATGTACTTATAAAATACTATAGATTGGGGGTTTGTGCAATTTAAGCACAATTACATAATATGAATTTTTTAAAAAAATGCGTAAACCAAAAATGGTTCCCTTACACTGTTGCTTCCTGTTCTGCCGTACTTTTGTTTCTTGGAGTATCGCATATTAACCTGTTTTTTCAAGCGCTTGGTACTCTTGGAAAGTATTTTTCGCCGGTAATCACAGGACTTATCCTTGCTTATGTCGTTCATCCTCTGGTTGCTTTTTTTGAGAAAACCATATTGTCAGGGATAAAGCAGGCAGGCATCAAAAGATCAATAGCTATTTTATTATCAGTTGCCATCATAATACTGTTTATTGCAATTCTTATGATCGCACTTATCCCTCAGCTGGTAGACAGTGTAACCAACTTTGTTTCAAACCTGGACGGCTATGCCGCTTCACTTGAATCACTGCTGAATAAACTGAGTACCACTGCAGGAAAATATCACGTTGACCTGTCGGGAATCACTGAAAAAATCAATACATTCCTGTCACAGTTTGCCCAGAAGCTCCCTGCTGCAATGTCTCAGATCATTAACGTTTCCGCAGGTATTGGTCAGGGATTCTTCACCTTTATTTTAGGATTTATTCTGGCTATATATTTTCTTGCCGGAAAAGAGAAGCTCCTGTATGGAACAACAAGGCTTATGAAGTTATTTGTTCCCACCGCAATGTATGAGCGCATGAGCATCTTCTGGAGCACCTGCAACGATATCCTTAAGCGTTACATCGCCGGCGATATCCTTGACGGCTTACTTGTAGGAATAATCAACTGGCTGTTTATGATCATTACCGGAATGTCCTATTCCGTACTGATCTCACTGTTTGTAGGAGTTACAAACCTTGCTCCCACCTTTGGCCCCATCGTCGGAGCCATAATAGGCGGATTTATACTTGTACTGGTAAATCCTCTCCATGCTCTTATTTTCCTTATCTTTACGATAGTTCTTCAGACCATGGACGGATATGTAATAAAGCCCAAGCTGTTTGGTAATACCCTTGGCGTTTCATCCGTTTGGATACTTGTAACTTTGGTAGTTGGCGGAAGAATGTTTGGAATTGCAGGAATCATGCTTGCAATACCTTTCGCAGCTATCTTCAATTTCACTTATCAAAACTGGATTCAGAAAAAAGAAGCCCTCTTAGCTTCCCAGAATGAACCACCTAAAGAGGAATAGCTATGAATGTAGAGGAGTATACATATCAGGAACTCAAGCATATGTTGGATTACATGAAGCGGATGTACGATACTGTCCGCCTCGTTGATCCTGTCGAATGTCGTGAGGTTTCAGTAGATACCTCTGGAGATCTTCACTATGAAAAGGAATGCCATGCAGCTTGGAACGCAGCCTCAAGATGTTCAAACTGCTGCAGTTATCGTGCTGTCATGAGTGGCCAGCGTCAGACCAAGGTAGAGGTTTATGATGGTCACAGATTCCTTATCCAGTCTATCCCGATCAAGCTAATACTCCCTGACAGAAATAATTTTTCCTGCGTTATGGAGCTCATCAGTATAGATGATAAGGAAGGGGAAATAATTGAAAATCCCCCTCAGATATCCGCAGGCCAGGATGGCCGTCAGATGTCCCAGGGTACTGCTGAAGCAGACTATACCGCAACCCACGATATTCTCACAAGACTCTATAACCTTGATGGAATATGCCGCGAGGTAAGACGTCTTCTTGTTGATGACCCTGATGTGGACCGCATTCTCATAACAGGTGACATCCGCCATTTCCGCACTCTCAATGAGCGCTACGGAACTCAGCGCGGCAACGAAGTTCTTATGGCCATCGCAGATATGCTAAGGAAAAGATGCGGCTCCGACACCATTTACGGCCGCACCCACGCAGATCACTTCGTACTCTGCATGCCTGAGGAGCGCTTTGACGAAGGAATTTTCATGGATGCCCTCGAAGAGATTGGGCAGATGATAGACACAGAGAACTATCACCTGTACTTCCACCTTGGCGTATTCAGAATTGAAGATCCCGATATACCGGTCAGCCTGATGATAGAAAGAGCTGACCTTGCCCTTAAGACCCTGCACGAGCAGAGAGAAAACATCCTGACCTTCTATACTAATAAGCTTCTTAAGCAGACAGAGATGGAGAATGAGTTCCTCAGCTCCTTCAAGGAAAGACTAGAAGACGGTCAGTTTCATATTTATCTGCAGCCGGTTTTCGATGGGGACATGAATGTAACAGGAGGCGAGGCACTCACCAGATGGATCAAGCCTGACGGAACCGTGGTCTCCTCCGAAAAATATATCCACATACTTGAAAAATCCGAGCACATCGCTGATCTTGATACGATGAACTGGGAGCTCGTTATGAAGCAGCTGCAATCATGGCAAAATACAGCCCATAGCGACCTTGTAATATCCGTAAACGTATCTCCCAAGGATCTGTTCTATATGGACGCCTTAAAGAAGATCAAGGAGCTTGTAGAGATCTATCAGATAGATGCCAATCAGCTGATACTGGAATTTTCCGAAATAGATCTCATGAAGGATACGGAGCAGCGCCTTGCTATCCTGGATCGCTTCAAGATGGAAGGCTTCAGAATTGCCATTGATAACTTTGGCGAGGGCAATCTCTCCCTCCATATGCTAAAGGAGCTCCATACAGATTATGTAAAATTTGACAGAACCTTCATTGCCGGTATCGGGGATGAAAGAAACAGAATTGTATTAGAAGCTGCTGTAAAGCTTGTTAAGCAGCTTGGAATGACAGTAGTTGCAGAGGGTATTGAAACCGAGGAGCAGTTCTCATATCTGAAGTCTCTTGGCTGTGACAGATTCCAGGGCTACTACTTCTCACACGCTATACCTATTGATGAATTTGAATCAAAATATTAAAAATAATATTCAGGAATTTTTCCATTAAAAGACGGGTGCCGAAAAGCACCCGTTTTAATTATCTAAGTGATATTCTCGCAACGTCGTATACGATTGCAGGAACGTGTTGATACATCATGAAAAGCATATGAACAGTTATCGGAACATATATGTTTCTCGTACAGAAAAACGCTATAGCATACGGCAGTGAAAGAACCATAGCCTCCACAACTCCCAGCGGAAGATATGCATAGCTGAATCCGCAAAGTACAAGTCCAAGAACAAATGTAAGCATCGCTGATGTCGCTGAATCAAAATTCATAATAGCTTTTCTGAAAAATAATTCTTCCGATACAGGACATAGGAAAAGAATTGTTACCGCATACAATAATTCACCGATATAACTATTCTCCCAGGTAATACCGAAGGTACCATCCAGAACACCGATAAAATTGGCCTGTATGAGATTCATCTTAACCATGTAGGCTATCTGTGCACCTACTACTGTAAGAGCAACAGGAATCCAGAACTTCTTAAGACTCTTAAAATTACGGGAATACTCTTTAAATGAAAAGTCCCTGCTAAAGTAAACAACAAGAACCAGATAGAACACAAAGAATATATAAAGTGTCTTAAAAGGCTTTATTATACAAAATGCTATAAACAGTAGCTCCCACACTATTGGGAACGCAAGATTCTTAATTTGAGATTTCACAACGCACCTCTAAGCTTGATTCATCTATCCAAACAATTATAGCACAACAACCGTTATATTTAAAAATAATTATCTATGATAAAAAAACTCCTCAGAGATATTTCTGAGGAGTTATTAGCTGGGCTAGTAGGATTCGAACCTACGGAATGACGGAGTCAGAGTCCGTTGCCTTACCGCTTGGCGATAGCCCATCGACAAGAATGAATTATACGCATATCTAGAATAAAATGCAAGCACTTTTTTCAAAAATCGTTAATTCGTTTATTGGTTGTATAAAATTACCCTCATCCAGTGGATGAGGGTAATGGAATTCTTCGCTAAAATTCGCTAAGCTCAGCCTTCAAACAAAAGATCTGCGTATGTAGGGAACGGCCAGTCATTCTTATCAACAAGCATCTCAAGCTTATCAGCAGGAGCTCTGAGTGCCTCCATGGAAGGAACTACTGTATCCTTGCAGAAATATGCGCGCTTTCTTGACTCTGCAATGGTTCTTGCCTTCTCTTCATTCTTAATAAGCTTATCAAGAGCCTTCTTCATGTCATCAAGAAGTGACACTACTTCCTTAAGCTCTCCGACCATGACATCTGCTGAAACTCCAGTGCTTGTAACCTGATTAACGTCTGTAGCAAGTCTTCCTGCATACTTCATTACAGCAGGAATGATCTGCTTACTTGCCATATCGATCATGGTAAGAGCTTCGATGTTGATTGTCTTTGAGTAGGTCTCAAAAATAATCTCCTGGCGTGCCTCAAGCTCAGTATGTGTAAATACGCCAAACTTCTTAAAGAGGTCGATTGCCTTCTTGGTTGTAAGAACCTCAGCTGCCTCGATTGTGGAAGGAATATTGGGAAGACCTCTTCTCTTAGCTTCCTTCTTCCACTCCTCAGAATATCCGTCACCATTGAAGATTACTCTCTCATGCTCTGTGAGATATTCCTTAATGATGTCGTGAACTTCCATATCAAAATCATCAGCCTTCTCAAGTCTGTCAGCAGCCTCGCAGAATGCCTCTGCAACAATTGTGTTAAGAGCAGTATTTGAGCTTGCCATAGAGTCAGAAGAACCTACCATACGGAACTCAAACTTGTTACCTGTAAATGCGAAGGGTGATGTACGGTTTCTGTCTGTAGCATCCTTCTCAAATTCAGGAAGTGTTGAAACACCGGTCTTAAGCTTTCCGCCGCGCTTTGATCTTTTAGCTTCACCTGTCTCAATAAGCTGGTGAACCACATCCTCAAGCTGCTCGCCGAGGAACATAGAGATAATAGCCGGAGGTGCCTCATCTGCGCCAAGACGGTGATCGTTACCAACGTCTGATGCGCTCTGTCTGAGGATATCAGCATGTCTGTCAACAGCCTTAACTATGCAGGCAAGAACAAACAGGAACTGAATATTTTCATTAGGTGTATCTCCGGGATCAAGGAGATTAACTCCATTATCCGTGCAAAGAGACCAGTTATCGTGCTTACCTGAGCCATTAACACCGGCAAAGGGCTTTTCATGCAGAAGGCATCTCATGTTGTGGTGCTCTGCTACTCTCTTCATGGTCTCCATGATGATCTGGTTATGATCTACAGCAATATTAGCTGTCTCGTAAATAGGTGCAAGCTCGTGCTGTCCGGGAGCAACCTCGTTGTGCTGGGTTTTTCCAGGAACGCCAAGCTTCCAAAGCTCGTCGTTAAGGTCCTTCATGTACTCTCCGACACGCTCTCTGATAACGCCGAAGTAGTGATCCTCCATCTCCTGACCCTTGGGCGGAAGTGCTCCGAAAAGTGTTCTTCCTGTAAAGATAAGGTCAGGTCTCTTAAGGCTCTTCTTCCAGTCAACAAGAAAGTATTCCTGCTCGGGACCAACTGAAACATTTACTTTCTTGGCATCGGTATTGCCAAAGAGATGAACAATCCTTAAAGCCTGCTTATTTACAGCCTCCATGGATCTGAGGAGGGGAGTCTTTTTATCAAGAGCCTCTCCGTTATAGGAACAAAATGCGGTGGGTATGCAAAGAGTCACGCCTGCGCCTGTCTCCTTCAGGAAGGCAGGGGAAGTGATATCCCAGGCTGTATAGCCTCTTGCCTCGAATGTTGCACGAAGACCGCCTGACGGGAAGGATGACGCATCGGGCTCACCCTTAATGAGATCTTTTCCTGAAAAAGATGTCATCATATGTCCATCACCACGGGCACTTGTAATAAATGCATCGTGCTTCTCAGCAGTTATTCCGGTAAGTGGCTGGAACCAGTGTGTATAGTGCGTTGCACCGTTCTCCATAGCCCAGTTCTTCATGGCATTAGCCACAGCATCCGCAGATGCAAGTGAGAGGTCTCCGCCATTTTCCATGACCTGAATGACCTCTTTGTACACACTCTTAGGGAGACGCTCGCGCATTCTCTCGAGTGTAAATACATTCTTACCGAATAGTTCCTCAACCTTGACCTGTTCGCTCATAAACACCTCATTCTTAAATTTTTTCATAATATGCCAATGATTGTACATCATAACACAAAAATACTCAAACACTATAATTATAGTGTCTGAGTATTTAATAATTTTCTCTTAGCAGGATATGTTCTCTGATGAGCCTGTATGAACTCTTAAAATGTCATACTTCTCAGTTTCCTTATCAAGCTTAATATATAATACTTCCTTCGGATGAGGACAGCTCTCGACCTCTTCTCCAGCCTCGTTGATTATACCAAGAACCTTTGTCTCGATATCTCTTCCGTCGGGCTTCATTATCTCTATAGTATCGCCAACGCAGAATTTATTCCTCTGCTCGATCTTTGCAAGACCGTCCTCTGTAACTTCGCCAACAATACCCAGATATGTGTATTCATTAACATAAGTGTTGGCATCATAAATCTGAGCCTCGTCAGAAGGCTTACCAAAATAGAATCCTGTTGTGAACTGTCTGTAGGTGCATCTGGATATCTCATCAAGATACCAGGGCATATTCTCCCTGTACTTCTCCTCTGACTCGAAATAGTCATCTATAGCCTTGCGATAGGTTCTTGCAACTGTAGCAACATAGAGAGCTGTCTTCATGCGTCCCTCTATCTTGCAGCTGTCAACACCTGCATCTACAAGCTCCGGAATATGCTCTATCATGCACAGATCCTTGGAATTGAAAATAAAGGATCCTCTCTCATTCTCATAAACAGGCAGATACTCTCCGGGTCTTGTCTCCTCCACAACAGCGTACTTCCAACGGCAGGGATGAGTGCACTCACCGTGGTTTGCATCTCTTCCTGTAAAGTAGTTGGATAACAGGCATCTTCCTGAATAGCTGATGCACATTGCTCCGTGGATAAAGCTCTCAACCTCAAGATCATCGGGGATATTCTCGCGGATTTCCTTTATCTCCTTTAATGAAAGCTCTCTTGCTGCAACTACTCTCTTTGCGCCAAGATCAGCCCAGAACTTATAGGTCTCGTAGTTTGTATTATTAGCCTGTGTGGATACATGAATATCTATCTCAGGACAGATTCTTCTCGCCATCATGAACATGCCGGGATCAGCAATAATAAGAGCATCAGGACCAAGCTCCTTGAGCTCATGGAAATATTCCTCTGCTCCCTTAAGATCATCATTGTGGGCAAGGATATTAGCCGTTACATGAACATGAACGCCATGCTCGTGTGCAAACTTAATACCCTCAGCCATATCATCATGGCTGAAGTTCTTTGCCTTGGCGCGAAGCCCAAAGGAGTTACCACCGATATACACGGCATCTGCTCCGAAAATTACTGCTGTTTTTAATACTTCAAGGCTGCTAGCTGGTATAAGCAGCTCAGGTTTTCTTCTTTCTCTCATTATTACCTATCCTTTATAACTTAAGCGACATCGCCATTCCGTCGCCAACATTCAAAATAACACTTTCAAGCTCAGGGTCATGCTTTATTGCAAACAGATACTCCCTCATTCTCTCATGGATCGTACGGTTTCTTCTGGTCACAGCAAATCGTGACTCCATAACATCTCCATCCTGGAGCACATTGTCGGACAAAAGCAGTCCTCCCTTTACAAGAAGTCTCTTGCAGTCAGGCAGAAAATTGATATACTGCCCCTTTGCCGCATCCATAAAAATAAAATCATACTGACCTGAGAGGCCCGCCAAAATATCTGCCGCGTCCCCCTCAAGCAGTGTGATTTTTTTGTTTACGTCGTACTTATCAAAATTTTCATGAGCCACCGGAATACGCTTCTCAAACTTCTCAATTGTAGTTATCTTCGTATCCGGATCCGAGTAGGTCGCCATTAAAAGTGCTGAAAACCCAACGGCACACCCTATCTCCAAAATATTCTTCGGATGATTCTGCCTTAGAAGAAATCTTATAAAGCTCTGAGTCTCCTTCCTTATAATCGGAACATCATCCGCAAGAGATTTTCTCTCAAGCTCATCCAGAAATGGCTCATTGCCCTGATCAAGTGAATTGATAAAGGTGCTTATTCTCTCGTCACTGATCAATTTCCAGCCTCCTCTTTGTCTGCTTCAATTGTGGAAGCGCACATAATGCCTATTATCTCATCAGGAGTCATGGAAGGACTAAGCTCATAGGTGCCCGGAGCGATCATTCCGTGATACTCTGAAAAACGCTCCTGCATCCAGAACAGAGTCTTATCCTTGACCAGTCCTCTGTTTTCCAAAAGCTCTGCAATATCTCCCACAGACATGCTGTCCGTTATTGAAACAGTCACAGTCCTTGTGTCATACTGCGAAGCCGGAAGCTGATTGTATATGTTATATCCATAGCTATATGCAAGTGACGCATATTTGCTGATCAGCATTATAGCCACAATAACCAGAAAAATCTTCACTATTGTATCTACAATACCTAAGCCTACACTCCTTACGTTCATAACTCCTCTTTCCCTAATTAGTAATTAGAATCCATGATAATAGGGAGAATCATGGGTCTTCTCTTTGTCTTCTTCCAGATGAAATCAGACAGGCCTTCTTTAACAATATTCTTAAGCTTATTCCAGTCTGTGATTCCCTTATCAAGAGCCTCGCTGACATCATCAAGAACGAGATCTGTTGCATCGTCTATAAGTTCATCGGATTCGCGAACATACACAAATCCTCTGGATACGATACTGGGACCAGATACAAGCTGTGCATTATCTCTGTCAATGCCAAATACTACTATAACTATACCGTCCTCAGCAAGTCTCTGCCTGTCGCGAAGAACCACGTTACCGACATCTCCTACTCCAAGACCATCAACAAGGATAGCTCCTGTAGGAACCTTGCTCACTACCTTCGCGCTGTCCTCCTTTAACTCGAGGACATCACCGGATCTGATGATGAAAATATCATCCTTATCCATTCCAAGTCCCATAGCGATGTTCTTCTGAGCTATCAGATGCTTGTACTCACCATGAACAGGTATTGAGTACTTAGGACGAACCAGTGTGTAAATAAGCTTAATATCCTCCTGGCATGCATGTCCTGATACGTGAACATCCTGGAAAATAACATCAGCACCTCTTACAAGGAGGTCGTTGATGATGTTTGTTACAGCCTTCTCATTACCCGGTATGGGATGAGATGAAAAGATTATGGTATCGCCGGGACGAATGCTTATCTTCTTATGCTGTCCGCTGGCCATTCTGCTAAGAGCAGCCATACTCTCACCCTGGCTTCCTGTTGTAATGATAACAGTCTGATTATCAGGGTAATTCTTGAGCTGATCTATATCTACAAGTGTATTATCCGGAATCTGAATGCACTCGAGCTTCTGGGCAATATCGATAATATTGACCATACTTCTTCCCTCGACCACAACCTTTCTTCCGAATTTGTATGCAGTATTAATAATCTGCTGAACACGGTCTACGTTTGAAGCAAAGGTAGCAACAATAATTCTTGAATTGCTGTGCTCCTCAAACAGTGAATCAAAGGTTTTTCCAACCGTGCGCTCAGATGCTGTAAATCCGGGACGCTCTGCATTTGTGGAGTCACACATAAGTGCAAGGACTCCCTTTTTACCAATCTCACCGAATCTCTGAAGGTCGATAGGATCTCCAAAAACAGGTGTGTAATCAACCTTGAAGTCACCTGTGTGCACAACGATACCTGCAGGCGAATAAATAGCAAGAGCTGCAGCATCTACGATAGAGTGGTTAGTCCTTATGAACTCAACCCTGAAATCACCAAGGTTAATGGACTGTCCAAACTTTACAACCTTTCTTCTTACCTTCTTTAAAAGGCCGTGCTCTTCAAGCTTGTGCTCTATGATTCCCATTGTAAGTCTTGTTGCATAAATAGGAACATTGAGCTCCTTTAATACATAGGGAAGCGCTCCGATATGATCCTCATGTCCATGAGTTATTACGAAGCCCTTTACCTTATCTATGTTGTTCTTCAAATATGTGATGTCCGGGATTACAAGGTCGATTCCCAGCATATCATCATCAGGGAATGACAGACCGCAGTCCACCACAATAATACTGTCCTCATATTTGAAGGCAGTAATGTTCATACCAATCTGTTCAAGGCCTCCAAGCGGTATAACCTGAAGCCCTGAAGCAGAATTATTAGTTTTCTTTTTATTCAATCAGTTTTTCCTCCACATTCGTTGCAATATCCGTAGAGTTTAACCTCATGATCAGTAACTTTAAATCCGGTCTTCTCGGCGATTTTGAGTTCCAGACCTTCAAGCATGTCCTCCTCAAATTCCAAGACCTTCCCACATTTAACGCATATCAAATGATGATGGTGGTGTGCGCCACCGTCCCTCGCATCATGAGCAAGCTCGTAGCGTTCTACTCCATCATCAAAGTTCACCCGATCTATAAGATGTAACTCCATTAGTACTTGTATAGTTCTATAAACAGTAGCCAATCCAATTTCAGGATGCTCTGTCTTTACCAAATTATAAATATCCTCAGCAGTCAGATGTTTCCCGGGATTCCTGCCAAGTATTTCCAACATGATGAGTCTCTGGTTTGTAACCTTAAGACCCTTTTCTTTTAGTAATGCCTTGAATTCATCGGTAGAAACCGTTCCCATGGATCATACCCCCGGTTAATCCAAACCTATATCATCCTCTTCAAGCAGCTTTCTGAAAAGTGCAGCAACTGCTTCAAGCTCTTTGTCATCATCAACAATAGTATAATTAGCCTCTGCTTCGCCTTCCTCTGAATCATCGCGAAGTATGAGGGCCTCTCCGTCACCATCCTCTGTATCTGTCACGAGGATATATGATTTCGCACCAATCACTGTCTGTTCCAACACAAAAAAGTCCACGGGTTCTTCACCCTCAGGACGGAATGTTATTTTTTCCATTATTTACTTTCCTTTTCCGTTTCGCGGTTATCAAGATAGTCCTGCAAAATAATCTGTGCAGCAATCATATCCACATATTCCTTGCGATCTGACTTCTTAATACCTACTTCGTCCATTATGGCATCAGCCTCAACTGTTGTAAGGCGTTCGTCCCACATGATTACAGGAATAGACGTCCTTCTCTCAAGCTTATCCCTAAATTCCTCAGAGAGAGCAGAACGCACCGACTCAGACTGATCCATGTTCAGCGGAAGCCCCAATACTATGAGCTCCACACCGTACTCCTGAATCAGCTCTTCAATACGAGCTAGTGTTTTTCGAAGTTTGTTCTCTTCTTTTCTACGGACAATCTCTTTAGCCTGAGCTGTCAAAAGAAGTTCATCGCTGATGGCAACTCCGACTGTCTTAGATCCGTAATCCAAACCCATAATTCTCATTATTTTCTGGACCAGTTATTATTTTTTATATACTCTGTGAGCATCTCTTCAACCAGCTCATCGCGCTCAACCTTCATAATAAGGCTTCTGGCACCCATGTGGCTGGTAATATATGTAGGATCTCCGGACATAATATAACCCACAATCTGGTTTACAGGGTTATATCCCTTCTCAAGAAGTGCTTCATATACGATTGAAAGGACCTTCTTGACACCTGTCTCAGGATCAACCTCTACTTTAAAAAATTGTGTATTGCCAAGATTATTATCTGCCATATTGCTATCCTCGCTAAATGATTACTTAAAAAAATAATACCGCATTACGCTTAAATAAGCAATGTATCGTCTCTTAAGAAACTCTTAAACGTGTGTGTAGTAATGCTTCCGGACGTTATATTAAGTGCCTCTGCCTGCTCCTTGGGTACAGCCACCCTCACATATCTGGTGGTAAGGCCGATCATGTACCTCTTACCGCCTATCTCTTCAACGTCCTCCCAGAGGATCTTCTCTGTCTTGCCGATGAAGCCTTCGCGATACTTCTTTGACTGCTCTTTAGTCATTGTGAGAAGCACATTACTTCTTGCTGTCTTTTCCCTGTCAGTAAGCTGATCCTCCATCTTGGCAGCAACTGTGCCCTTTCTCGGAGAATACTTGAAAACATGCATCTCGTAAAAATTGATATCCTCAGCAAACTTCCTGCTCTCTTCGAAGGTCTCCTCCGTTTCACCGGGGAATCCTACTATAATGTCTGTTGTTATTGCAGGTGCCTCGTAGGCTTCCCTTAGAAGCCTTACGCTATCCATGTATTCCTCCGCAGAATAATGTCTGTTCATCCTCTTTAAAGTGTCATTGCTTCCGCTCTGAAGAGAGAGGTGGAAATGAGGACAAACCTTGGAAAGAGCCGCCATCCCCTCTGCAACCTCTTTTGTTATTATTCTGGGTTCAAGGGAGCTTAGTCTTATTCTCTCTATTCCATCTATAGCATTAAGCTTTTGAAGAAGCGGTAAAAGAGCTGATTCACCCTTATCAACACCATAGGAACTGATGTGAATTCCCGTAAGAACTATCTCCTTACAGCCATCCTTTGCAAGCTTCTCAACCTCACTAAGGATATCCTCCTCATCTCTGCTTCTGATTCTTCCTCTGGCATAAGGGATTATGCAATATGTGCAAAACTGATTGCAGCCATCCTGGATCTTGATATATGCCCTTGTATGTCCGGGCATGCTGGCAAGCTCCATGCGTTCATATCTCTGCTCAGGATCGTTGATCTCTGTAACGCTGAGTCCTCCAAGTATTTTGTCTGCTGCCTGGCCTGACTCCTCTTCCTTCTCCCTGAAATACTCCTCAAGAATGCTTACTATCTCAGCCTTTTTGTTGTTTCCGACGATCAGGTCTATGCTGTCATCCAGCTTAACTCCCTCTTTGTCGGTCTCAACATAACAGCCACAGGCCACTACCACCGAATCAGGATTTTTTCTCTTTGCACGATGCAGCATCTGTCTGCTCTTGTGGTCTGCAATAGAGGTAACTGAACAGGTATTTATTATGTAAATATCTGCCATTTCATCAAATGACACAATCTTATATCCACATTCTTGTAACTTTTGTCCCATGACATCTGTCTCGTACCTGTTTACCTTGCATCCGAGACTATGTAGGGCGACACTTTTCATATTAAACCTCCGCTATTTTTGACGTATATAACATTGACTTTTAACGTCCTTCCGTTTATTATGAAGAAAAGAAGGAGGTATTTGCGCAATGAAAACCGTAAAAATTTCTTTAAACTCTATCGATAAGGTAAAATCCTTTGTAAACGATATTACAAAGTTCGATTATGATTTCGACCTTGTATCTGGTAGATACGTAATAGACGCAAAGTCTATCATGGGTATTTTCTCACTCGATCTTTCAAAGCCGATCGACCTTAACATCCATGCTGAAGACGGCGCCGACGAAGTGCTTTCAGTCTTAAAGCCTTACATGATCTAATCATAGATCTAAATTCAAGAAAACTACTGAAACCTGCGATATTAAATCGCAGGTTTTTTTAGATTAATCGTCTGCTTCATCCTATATATCTATACCACGCCTTTTTGACAATATACATTCTTCTTTATACTTCTATCTCAAGGACTTCGTCAGTCTCAAGGGCGGTGCGTACCAGCTCATCTATCTTCTCATCGAGACGGTGCTCGTGTGATCTGATAACTTCAAGGCGAGGCTTTGTTACAGGGTGCTTGGCCACAAAGATTGTGCAGCAGTCCTCGTAAGGAAGAATTGAAGTCTCATAGGCATCAATTTTCAGAGAGATATCCACAATATCCTGCTTATCAAACGCAATAAGCGGTCTGTAAACAGGCATATCTGTTACTACTTCATTGGTTGCCATAAGGCTCTCCATGGTCTGTGAAGCAACCTGACCGATACTCTCACCGGTAATAAGACCCATACACTTATTCTCAGCAGCGATCATGTCTGCAATTCTCATCATATATCTGCGCATGATGATAGTTAGCTCATCGTGCGGACACTGCTTATAGATGTACATCTGAAT
>JAEEGF011306558.1_pt1 | contig 24190 bp, 22 predicted proteins | sample 9134171 | NCBI WGS metagenome assembly JAEEGF01 (sample SAMN16246542, study PRJNA631951) | gut metagenome | biome: gut microbiome; feature: rumen; material: AP-attached | host: Bos | place: Iran: Karaj | collected 2018-10
GCGGATAGAAGTCAGCGATACACACCCATACTAAGATGCAGCATGCCCATGTGAGGAAAAATACGTAAGAGTCGGCCGTGGTCTGATAAACCTGTCCGAATATAGCCCAAAACACGCCCACAAGCCCACACAGGACAGATACCGCAATTTTGCGAGTGAAGTCGCTCATTTTCACGGTCATTGTCACCGCAAAAACCGCAAGAATTAACGCCACGGCGATGCCCAATTTTACGAAACGGTGCATCAGCTCCCAGTTGTAGGCAAAAAAGAAAATGATGCCCGCTAGCATCAACCCTGAGCCGAGCGTCAGCGTAAATGCCTGCACGAATCGCAGCCACGCTTTAGCATCGGCAGTTTTGGTTTGGTCGCTCCCCGGTAAAGTAATCGAATCGTCCATATTTGATTGTAATTGAATTTTTTGAAGTTCCCTTTTGAAAATATATCATTTTCGTGGAAAAAGGATGTTTCTGTATAAAAAAGCCGCCCCCGGCACTAAGGCCGGGGTGACAATGCGTTCGTTGTCATGCCGGCCTCCGTGCCGGCATCGGTTGTTCCGTATAAAAAACAGGCCCCGGCACAAGGGTCGGGGTGACATTCTCTAGGTGTACGTTTAGGTTCGTAGCACTAATTGATTTTTTAAAGTTCGTTCTTGACGCAGCGAACCGGAAAAGCTAAACGAGTATCAAATCCCGCAACTTCTGCCTTATTTTCCTCACTAAACAGGAAAAGACCATATGCACTCGAGAAGAAGTCTTCTGTAGCAGTCCACAAGTCTCCATAAGAACCCAGTTGTCCATAAGATCCATCACTTCCTCGGCTTCCAGAAGGAACTGCAGAAAAACCAAAATCATCCGTGCCATTAGGGTCATGAACAATCGTTTTCCATCCCGTCGTGCTCTTAAGTTTTTTTCCAGCAATGGATTTTCCGCCAACAGTTTCAAGCAACGTTTCAAATTCCTCTTTAGAAGGAAGATGCCATCTTGAAGGACAAACACCAAGTACAGGATATGTGGGCGTACAATCCCACACTTCATGGCCACATCCCTTGCCATTTTCACTATACAATCCGGCACTGTCCATAGCCGCAGACCATTTATAAAGACGACCATATTTGGTACAGTTGTCTTTTTTATCCTCATAGCAATAGCTATCTGGCGATTCAAAGTTCAGATTCTGGGCCATCCATACCTGATTACCAATAGTGACCATCTTGTAAACCTGGCCATCACGGGAATCGACAAAAGACCCGTCAGGAACGCTGGAAACGGCACTGCTACTAGATCTATTGAAAACAAACGAAGAAGAAGTTCCCTCATTTATGACAGGATTGCTCGAATCATCGCCACAGGCCGTAAAAACAGCGGCGCCAAATAAAGCAAAGTACAACAGATATTTCATCAGTTTATTTCCTTATGAGAAAATCTTCCGTCATGCGGCGGGCTTCCTTGTCGGCTTCGAGAACTTGTTCCAAGGAAAGATGGCCTGTGACGTTCGGGGCCTTGTCCATCACCATTTCCACGTACTTCGGGATGTCCGTGAACTTGAGGTTTCCTTTAAGGAAGCGATCGACGAGGACTTCGTTTGCGGCATTCATCATCGCAGGAACGATACCGCCACGGCGGCCAGCGTCAAATGCGAGTGCCAAGCAACGGAACTTGTTAAAGTCCGGCTCAAAGAACGTGAGCTTTGCAAGCGTCGGCAAGTCGAGGCGTTTGGTTTCGAGCTTTAGGCGATCGGGCCATGTGAGCGCCACCTGGATAGGAATGCGCATGTCGGGAGCGCCGAGCTGAGCCATCAAGGAGCCGTCGCGGAACTGTACGAGCGAATGCACCATGGACTGCGGGTGAACCACAACCTTGATCTGGTCATACGGAATGTGGAACAAGAAATGAGCTTCGAGCACTTCGAGGCCCTTGTTCATCATGGAAGCAGAGTCAATCGTAATCTTCTTGCCCATGCTCCACACCGGGTGATTCAAAGCGTCAGCGACGGTGATGTTTTCGAACTTTTCAATGGGCCATTCGCGGAACGGGCCGCCCGAAGCCGTGATTTCGAGGAATTCCACTTCGGATTCACGCTTGCCGCCTTCGAGGCACTGGAAAATGGCACTGTGTTCGGAGTCAATCGGCGTGATGAAGGACTTCGGATTTTCTGCAAGTTTGTCCCAGATGACGGGGCCAGCCATGACCATTGTTTCTTTGTTTGCAAGAGCGACATGCTTGCCGTGTTCGATGGCGGTAATCGTCGGGAGGCAGCCCACAGCGCCCATCAAGGCGTTGATAATGATGTCCGCTTTCGGGTCGGCAGCGAGTTCGCAGAGACCTTCCATGCCAGCGAGCACTTTTTTGCCGAGCACTCCTTCGAGTTCTTTCGCGGCAGCTTCGTTGAACATGCATACACGCTCTACGTTGTACTTACGAACAATTTCTGCAACTTTTTGAACGCTGCTATTGGCAGCCACGGCATAAAGGTTAAAGATATCGGAATGCTGCTGGATGACATCGACGCTAGAAGTCCCGATAGAACCGGTCGCACCCAAGAGAACTACATTTTTCATTTCAAAACCTCGAAAAAATTACTTGCTTTTTTTAAAAGATAGAATAATAAAGAACTCCGCCAAGGATTAAAGCACAAAACCAAGAACTCTATTAATATGAAATAAACCTTGGCGAATCCATATATATGCTACGGGAAAAGTAAAGAAACGATTACATGATTTTATATTCCTTTCTAAATTTTTTAGATATATATTTTAATTGGGTTAGGTTTGTTGCTCGAAGGAGGTGCTTATGCGCATACTTTCCTCGGGTGTAATCGCTGCGTGTTGTTGCGCAGTGGGGATGTTTTGGAGCTGCTCGGATTCTTCTAGTAATGACGTTTCCGGGCCAGAAATCAATCTTTCATCTGTAGCTGTCGATTCGGCTTCGTCTGGAGCAAGTTCTGCTTCGAACGACAATCCGTCAAATGGTAGTTCCGCTGGAAACAGCGGTGCAAACTTGTCGTCGGGAAACGGGGCGACATCAGCTACGTCTCCAGGAACTTCGTCTGTCGCTTCGGCGACAACTTCCACAGATTCGCATGCAACTTCCGCGGGGACTCAGCCGGAATCATCCAGCAGGCGTTCGCACAGAAGTTCCTCTTCGACGACAGAGCAAGGCAAATCCTCAACAGTACAGAGCACCTCCAGCTCAAGCGCCACTTCTTTTGTCTATACCTCGCCTGCAAATTTCGCCGATACAGTCAGCGGAGTCGCTTTCAACATGGTCTATGTGGCTGGCGGCACTTACACGCGCGGCTGCGACAACTGCGCCGAGCCTGATAAAATTTACGAAACGCCTTCGCATAAAGTAACAGTTGACGAATACCATATCGCACCGACCGAAGTGACGATAGCCCAATGGAACGCCGTCATGGGCGGAAAAAAGAATGCCTGGGAATCGGACAAGGCTCCCAAAATTGGCGTCAGCTGGTTCGATGCCAACAACTTCGCCTGCAAATTAGGGCAAAAAACAGGGCGGCAATACCGCTTGCTCACTGATGCCGAATGGGAATTCGCGGCACGTGGCGGCAAGGACGGCGTTGCGGACAACTTTAAATTCTCGGGCAGCAACAACGTTGATGACGTAGCGTGGTATTCCGAAAACAGCGGAGGCAAATCGCACGATGTCGCGACCAAGAAGCCGAACAAGCTCGGGCTTTACGACATGAGCGGAAACTCCTGGGAATGGGTCTATGACTGGCTCGTGGGCTACACTTCGGGCGACAAGGTGAACCCGGTACAGCTCACGGGAAGCGGCAACAAGACGCGAAGAGGCGGGAGTTACGGTGAACCCGCTGAATTTGCACGCGTGAGCCGCAGGGCCATCCGCAGCCGCGACGGCGCTGCCGATATGGGATTTAGGCTTGGCATGTCAACACAACTCCCTCCGGGAATGGTCAGCCCTTGCGAAGCGGCAAACCCCTCTGCAGCCGTTTGCGAAGGCGACAAGAACCGCGACTGCCGCCTGATTACCGCCGCAGACGAGGCATGGATTAGCGACGACTACACCGTCGTCATCGGCGAAGACGGAACCGCCGCCGTATCTGGATTCCCAAACGTTTCCGGGCAGTGGTACACCTTGAACAACCGCAGTTTCAACGTTGTCACCAGGAGCGGCACAAAGACATACGCCTATTACGTGTTCAGCGAAGACGAACTCACGATGATTAGCGATGACGGCATTCCGTACCGTTTGTACAGGCGTGCCGCAAGCGAAGCTAAAAACAAAGTAAGCCTCCCGACAGTAAGCAGTCCTAAAACCTTGCAGCAACTGCTTGCTGCCGTGGAGCCAGAGCGCATGGTCACCGACGAGCAGCTCGCACACCCCGACACGAGCGTTCGCGATCCGCGAATCGCAGCCGCAAGCGGTTACACCTGGTTCTTCGATGGCCGTTGCTGCGGCGGAAACCACAAGTACCGTTTCCATCTGGACAAGAGCGGAGACGCAGAATTCGTCGTGATGGACTACGATGACACCCACCACGAAAACATTCTCGCCAAAGGACGCTGGTTCACCGTCGGAAACATCGGCCTACACATCGTCTTAAACGGCAAGTACTTCAACTACCTCTATACGGCAGGCGAACGCACCATGAGCTACAGCGAATACATGCCGGCAGGCCCCATTTTCTGCCACATTTCGTTCCAGAGCTACGAACGCGGCGACTTCCGCATTTTCAACAAGACTTTATTCGATGACAAAGTAAAACGCCCACGCGGATTCAACGGTGAAAATCCGGTCTATGAAGCGGGCGACTACCAGTGGGGTTCGTAAATGCGCCATACAGCCCCATTATTCGCTGCTTCGGCATGCCTAGCATTTATCGTGTCGTGCGGAGACTCCTCAAACACACTCGTTTCGCCGCACGACACGATTTCTGAACAAAATTCAAGTTCCAGCGAGAACAACACGACACAGTCTTATTCAAGCACAGGGACTTCAGAACACCATTCCAGTTCTGCATCATCACACCTAGCAGGATCCAGCAACGCAGCAACATCGTCAAGTTCCGCTGTTCTTGCGGTATCGTCGTGTTCCGCAAAAGCCCCCGACTTGTCCAGCTCTTCGCGGAGCAGCCATCGGCGTTCTTCGTCATCGACCCGAAATCCGAGTTCGTCTGCACGCACGCCTACATCGTCACAACAGAAAACGGCCACATCTTCTTCGCAACCATCCGCAATTGACGCAGGCTCTTCCAGCTCCGCAAATCCGCCGCCAGCATCGTCCGCTACGCAGGCCGCCAACATTTCACTCGACGAAAACGGATTCGCGACAGTCGCCGATGTTTACAAGAGCCTTGCCGCAGACGAAAAAGCCGTGTTTATCATCCGGCATTCCGAACGCGAGGACAACGTCGCCATTGAAACGGAACTCACCGCAAACGGTGTCAAGATGGCACAAGACTTGGGAGCGACCCTCAAAAGCGACGAGGAATTCAGCTACATCACATCGGGATTCGTGCGTACTAACGAGACTGCAAATAACATTTCAAAAGGGCGTGGCGAAGCAAACCTCCCGAAGCTCATCACCAACTACGACATCACCGGGAACTGGTTTTTGAAAATTTCAGCGGATTCGCTCGCCCAATACGCGACCCAGCTCAACATGAAAGGCAGTTCCGTCGAACTCATGGGCCACTGGGCTTACGAAGGCGGCTACCCCGACGCACTTTACGAACTCACGCCCCGTGCCGAAGAATTCATGCAAAAAGTCATTCTCAAGAACTTATCCAAATGGAAACGCGTGAGCATCATGGTCTCGCACGACATTTTGGTCATGCCGCTTGCCGTATTCGGTTCCAACAAAAAAGTAGCCCTCAAATATCACGAGGACTACCATTGGATAAATTACATTGCAGGGCTTGCCATCATTGTCGATGCACAGAACAACTTGCGTTACATTCCCGTGAAAGGCGCCGAATCAGGCGTTATCGACTACCTCGCCCTTTACCGAAAAGAACACGGGATAACGAACCCTAAAATTCCAAATATATAATTCCTTATCACCTGTGCTCCTCCAAATAAAGCCCCCTGCGCAAGCAAGGGGCTTTTCAGTTCAATATTATTTTGCCTTATGCAATTTCTGAAATTACAGGCTCTTCAAAAAATCCATGAACAGGTACAAAGCAGGAGCCGCCAAGAGGAACGAATCGCAACGGTCGAGCACGCCGCCGTGGCCTACGAATAAATTCCCGGAATCTTTCGTACCGCTCCAACGCTTGAGCGCAGACATCAAGAGGTCGCCCACCTGGCCTGCCACCGTCAAAAGGAGTCCAATGACAATCGCGGAGGTCCAAGTAAATTCAACTTCAAAAGATGCAAGAGAAGCACTGCACTTGACCCAGTACGCCACCCATGCAACTGTCGCAACGGAACCGGCAATGCTGCCTTCCCACGTCTTTTTGGGGCTGATGCTCGGTGCAAACAGATGGCGACCGAACGGCCCTTTGCCCGCGGCGAACTTTCCGAAGAAATACGCCACCGTATCGCAAAGCCAGCACGAAGTCATCACCAAGATGAACGGATAGCAATGTTCAAAGCCCTGGCCGTTACCCATCATGAGCACGTTCATGCCGCCCCAAAGCCCCACGTAAAGCGGAGCGCCAATTTGCATCACGAGCCACGGGAACAAGTGGTCGATTTCGACTTTTGCAAAAGCGACGCCGATGTAAATCGCAAAAATGGCCAAGAACGTCATGCCGACAACGTAAGGCACCGCCGGGAGTCCAAAGTAACCGCCCTTGGAGAGCGCCCATGCGAGCGTCAAAGCAAGCGACGACGCAAACGACAAATAGCGCATGTCCGGCCCTTTGTACATCTTGGACGCCATGATTGCCCATTCCCAGGCGCCCACGCCACCCAAAAAGCACATAAGCCCGATGCGGCTAAAATCGTTGAACCACAACAAAGCAAAAACAATTGGAATAGCGACAAACGCCGTTATCAATCGCTGCGCAAGATTACTCATGCAACACCTTCCCAAAACGTCTTTCGCGGGTCTTGAAAAATTCGACAGCCTTCATGAATTCTTCCTTGGTAAAGTCCGGCCAGAGCGTGTCCGTCACATAGAACTCGCTGTACGCGGCTTGCCAAAGCAAGTAGTTCGAAAGGCGGAATTCTCCACCGGTGCGGATTACCAAATCCGGATCGGGTGCACCCTTCAAATAAAGATTTTTTGCAAACAAAGTTTCATCAATATCTTCGGCCTTGAGCGTGCCCGCTGCAACTTGGGCAGCAATGGAACGCGCCGCATCTACAATCTCTTGCCTGCCACCGTAAGAAATGGCGAGGTTCAACTGCATGCCCGTATTGTTCGCCGTAATATCAATTGCGGACTGGAGGCTTGCACGCGGCTTTTCGGGCAAACGGTTCATGTTGCCAATCACCGTAAGCTTCACGTTCTTTTCCATCAGGTCGGGAATTTCCTTCACCACCATCTCGATAAGGAGGTTCATCAAGTAATCCACTTCCTTGGAAGGGCGGCCCCAGTTCTCGGAACTGAAAACATACAACGTCATGTGTTCGAGCTTGAGGTTTACGCCCACCTCGACCGCATCAATCGTCGATTCCGTCCCCTTGCGGTGACCCAAGAAACGCTCCAAACCGCGACTACGGGCCCAACGCCCGTTGCCGTCCATGATGATAGCGACATGTCTAAGTTGATTTGCCACGCAAACCCCGAACTACACCTTGAGGATGTCTGCTTCCTTTTCGGCGAGCAGACGGTCGATTTCAGCGATGGCCTTGTCAGTCGCCTTCTGGATTTCGTCCTGCTGCTTCTTGACTTCGTCTTCGGGCAAGTCCTTGTTCTTCTTGATGGCGTCGTTGGCATCGCGGCGGATGTTGCGGATAGCCACGCGACCGTCTTCGGCATGCTTGCGGGCAAGCTTTGCAAGTTCCTTGCGGCGTTCCGTCGTGAGAATCGGGAGCGTCACGCGGATGCAGTTGCCGTCCTTCATCGGGGTAAGGCCGATGTTTGCCGCGAGAATAGCCTTGTCAATCGCATCGACGAGCTGCTTTTCCCACGGCGTCACGAGGAGCATACGCGGTTCAGGCACAGAAATCTTTGCCACCTGGGAAATCGGGGTCGGAGTGCCATAGTAGTCGATACGCACGCCATTGAGAATAGCCGGGCTAGCCTGGCCAGCGCGGATCTTGGAAAATTCACGTTCGGTGGCCTCGATGGCCTTGTCCATCTTTTCAGAATATTCAGACATCTTTAGTTCCTAGTTCTTAGTTACTAGTTAATAGTTTTGCAAAGGACATCCAACTACGAAGCGTCCCCCTCTGCGTCATCTTGAGCAAAGGGCGAAGCCCGGAGTCGAATAATCCAGGCGTTAGATTTTCACTTGGAAATATAAGTAAAAAAATGTGATAGGAATCATAGACATTACACTATTTTATAAATTCACGAACACACTGCGGCATTTTAAAGAATTTATAGACGGAGCCAACATGCCAGAAGAGATGATTGATATTCTAAATAGCAACGGGACCCCGGCTGGGTATTCCCGAGGCAGAACCGAAGTCCACGCAAAAGGCCTTTGGCACCGGACAGTCCATATTTGGGCATTCGACACTCATGGCAGAATCGTATTCCAGCTCAGGAGCCATCTCAAGGAGAACAACCCGAACTTGCTCGATACTAGCTGCGCGGGGCACATCGGTGCAGGCGACAGTAGCCGCAATGCCGCCATACGCGAACTCCGCGAAGAGATGGGAGTCGAAAAACGCGTCGAAGACCTCGAATACCTCTTTGAAGCAACCCATGAGAACGTTCTGAACAACGGGACGTATTTTGACAACGAATATTACGACACGTACAAAATAACGCTTACCGACGAGGAATCGGAACATCTTGTACCGCAGCCAGGCGAGGTCGATGATTTTATCTGGATGACTCCCGCAGAATTTCTTGAAAAACACGCTCAAAATCCTGAAAAGTTCGTAGATCACCCCAAAGATTATGGATGGATACAATCAATACAACATACATAAAAATAAGTTTAAAATAGTTTAGCAATTCCAATATTTTATATAAATTGTTTAAGGGTGTGTGGATTTTTAATTCGGGAGTACACTCGGAGGGATGGAATCATGAAATACAAAAACACAGCCTTAGTTGTAGAAGGCGGCGGTTTGCGCGGGTCTTATTCCGGCGGCATTCTCGACATCCTCGCCGATAAGGAAATCAAGTTTGGCGGCGCGGCGGGCACTTCCGCTGGTGCAACTCATTTGTGCAGTTTTCTTTCTGGGCAGATAGGTCGTAACTTCCGAGTTGATACAATCCATTCCAAAAGTTCCCGCTACATGAGCTTCAGGAACCTGCTTTTCACGGGCGATTATTTTGCGTTTGACTACTGTTACAAGCAAATCCCCTACAAAATTGATCCTTTCGAATTTGACAAGTTCACCGAGCAATGTCAAGAAACCGAATTTCGCGTTTGCATGACAGATGTCGAAACGGGCCGTGCCGTATATCCGCGAATTACGGATTACCGCAACGAAGATGAGATGAACTATATCCGAGCCTCGGCAAGCCTCCCGCTTTTGAGTAAAATCGTCGAAATTCACGGAAAAAAATTCCTAGACGGAGGCGTTGCCGACAGCATCCCGTTCGAACCTATGTTCAAAAGCGGTTTTGAACGCGCTGTCGTCATTCTCACACGTCCGCTCGGTTATCGCAAAAAAATCACTAAGGCACTCCCGCTCGTAAAGTTTATGTTCCGCCATTACCCGAAATTCGTCGAGGCGGTCGCCACGCGCCACATCCGCTACAATCGGGCGCTCGACAAGCTCGCAAAACTCGAAGCTGAAGGCAAAGTGTTCATTTTCCGCCCAAGCCGCCTCATCAAAATTTCGGATATCGAGAGCAACAAGAAGAAAATCGCGGAACTTTACGAACTCGGCAAAATAGATGCGCTCGCCCAAATGCCCGCTCTGCTCAAGTTTTTGGAAGGTGGAATTGGAAGAGATAACGAGCCTTCGTTCATGCAGACGAGAGAAACCGTCATGATGCGCGTAGTGCCGTGAGCAGCTTCGCAGTAAACAGTGGCTAGTAAATAGTGGCTAGGCCTTTTAGGCCGTAAACAGGATAATGAAATGAAAAATTAAAGATGAAATTTTTTTCTTAATTTTTAATTCTTAATCACTAACCACTAATCACTATTTACTGCCCTCTTTCGTCTCTCCTCTAAACGCATGGATCCTATCGGCTTCGCCTCCAGGATGACAACAACCACTCACCTCACACTCCACAAAAGCAGCCGGAGGCTGCGACCTCATACCCCATACCTTAAAGCGACCGAAAATCGCGACTCCACACCCCTATCTCCCTGTTGTTGAACATTTTGCAACGAAAAACAACGGTTTCTCAACGCCATTTCGCAACATTTTGGCTAAACAATGGTAAATTTAATGGTATGCCCGAAGTATTAGACTATTTGGAATACCGCGAGTACCTGAAAGACTGGTTTGTCGAGACCAAAAAAGACAATCCGTTCACTTCGTACCGCTATCTCGGCCAGAAAACCGGCGTTGACCCGGCCTGGCTTGTCCGCGTATTTCAGAAAGAAGGCCACCTGAACGAAAGCACATTGCCCGTATTCATCAGGATTTGCGGCCTCGACGACCGACGGGCAGAGTATTTTAAAACCCTTTACAGGTTCAACAAGACCAAGGCGAAGCAGACGCTCTCCGAGCTTTACTACAAGCTTCTGGAGCTCCGCTCGCTCGAAACGCGTGTGCTTTCGGAACCGGAACTTGCCTACTTTGGAAGCTGGGCTTGCGCCGCACTCCGCGCCCTCATCGGCATCACGAAGGACACGAGCGACATTGCAGGTCTTGGCAAGCGTTTGAACCCGCCTATTTCGCAGGATGACGCCCGCAATGCGCTTGGCATCCTGAAGCAACTTGGGCTTGTCGTCCCGGACGGCACCGGCGGCTGGAACATCACCGACCAGATTATCAGCACCGGCGGTGAAGTCAAGAGTTACGCAGTCCGCAGTTTCCATAGGCATACGATGGAACTTGCACAGGAATCTCTCGACCGTCATAAGCCCGAAGAACGAGACATTTCGAGCGTCGTGTTCACCGCAGACGAAACCGATTTGCCCGAAATCAAACATAAAATTGAAGAATTCCGTCGCGGACTTTTGCAATTTGCAAGAAAAAGCGAACGCGCCGACCGCGTATATGCATTGAATATATCCATGTTCCCCCTCTCCGACAAGGTAGCCGATCCGGCAACTGGACCTACCTCGCCCGAAAATAAAGGAGGTGGAAAATGATTTTCAAAAAGAATTTATATATTAAAGGTATGGACGTGAAGCAGAACAAGAACAAACGCATACTCGCACTGGTTGCTCCAATCGCAATCGGGGTTACGCTGTGCGCCTGTGGCGGTTCTGAGGTTGCGGGTGGTGGCCCTAGCGGCACAGAAGCAGGGAACGCCATCACCGCACAAATCTTTATTGCAAACGCACCGGCGGCAAATGCACGCGTCAAGCTCGTCGAACAAAACAGTCTCGACGGCAACGGCTATATCGCAACCGCTAACGAGAACGGCTTTGTAACCATCAAAGAAATTCCTATCGGCAATTATACGATGGAGGCAAGCCTCAACGAATCGTCTGTACAGTTACCTGTATCCGTACAGAATTTGGACGACACTGTTGAATTAGGCAAGCAAACATTGCAAAAATCCGTCTATATCGGCGGCAACGTCTCAGATTTCATCACGGATTCCACTAGCAAGAACTTCAAGAACGCGACAGGCTTTGTCAAGTTCCGCGGTCTCGACCACTCGGCATTGGTCACTGACGGCAAGTTCGAGGTCCTTGGACTCCCGGCGGGCAAGCTCTCCATGGTGATTCTACCGAGCGGCACCAAGCACGATACGCTGAACATCGCAATCAAGGCCGCTGCAGGTGATTCGCTTACGACGCTCAAGCCAAAGACGCAGCCCACACCTCAAGATACCTCGAAAAAAGACACAACTAAAAAAGATACGGTTCAGAAAAACAGTACGCTCCTGATTGATGATTTTGAAGACGGCGACAATTACCATCTTTTCGTAGATTATACGAATAAAGGTCTTTTTGATGCAGGTTGGTCTCTGACTACAGCCACTTTAAATCAGCCTATAAACTTTTTCGGTGAATCCCAAGCCATACCAGATTCAGAAAAAATAGCGGTTTACCCGGAATGGCCTGCAGATTACAAAGATCACCCCTTCAAACTTGTTATACAGGATTCCAAAGAAGGGGGCAAAGAGGTTCATGTTACTTTTGACTTTCCAGATACGGCAAGTTACACGCTATATGCAGTGATAACCATGAACATTGGAAACTATGGCTACAGTTACGATCTCAGTTCCGTCGATTCCATTGCATTTGACGCCTGGGGAAGCGGCGAAACAGAAATCCAAATTACTAGCAACCCTCATTACATGTCGAAGACGTCTGGAACTTTACCAGTAACTCTTCCGAAAAACAAAACAAAGCTCAAATATGCCTGGGCCGACCTTGTTCCTAGCGAGGAAGACCGCAAGAAGGTAACTTCTATTTCTCTCGTTTTCCATGACGATGCGGAACTTTATTTCGACAATCTCAAGTTTATCGGGAAAGACTTGCAGAATATCTGGAAAGTCAAGGAATAATGCCAGGCGCAAATTCAGTCACATCGAACCAAGAGACTCTGCATAAAGATCTTGAAGAAGTTGTCCGCAAATACGCGCGGACAACTTTTTTGCGTCCCATCGCGGAGCATACGCGAGAAGCGTTCGCCGAAGCCGAAGAATTCGTGCAGAAGTTTTACGAAACTGCTGAAAAAGGTGATCCCGGAACGGAGTCCGGGATGACAAATGAAAAGAAGAAAGGTGCCCCCGCAACAGAGTGCGGGGTGACACATGAAAACGCACAGAAAACTGACCCCGGCATAAAGACCGGGGTGACATTAAAGCAAAAAGGGAATGCGCCACGAGCGGTAATTCTCGATTCCGGCTGCGGCACGGGCGAAAGCACAATTCATATCGCTCGACGCTTCCCGAACATTCCGGTCATCGGAATTGACAAGTCCTTCGCCCGCCTCAACAAAGCCGGAAATCCGTCACAGACAGCGGGCGAAGACGTTCCGCCAAACGCATTCTGGATTCGTGCGGAACTCTTGGACTTTTGGCGGCTTGCTCTTGACCGCGTAAATGCCGGCGAATGGACGATTCCGTACCATGCGGTGTATTACCCGAACCCGTGGCCAAAGCAAAGCGAAGCAACGAGACGTTTCCACATGCACCCGATTTTTCCGACGCTACTTGCATTAGGCGGCGTGACGGAACTCCGCACGAACTGGGAAATCTACGCACGCGAATTCGCAGAAGCCGCAAGGATTGTTTTAAGTGAATGCTCGGAAGCGGGAACGGTAACCGAAATGGGTGTGGCGACCGCGGCGGGAATGACAAGCGAAGTTGCGATGACAATTAAGTGCGAACCCTTCGACCCTGTCTCCCCCGAAACTGCTTTTGAACGCAAGTACAAAGAAGCCGGGCAAAAACTGTGGAAGGTAGTCGTCAAAACTTAACTGGATTGGGCAGAAGTCCCTATCGCATCTGTCACCCTGGAGGGAGTGCTACGACCGATAGGGTCCACGCATTACAAGTTTTAACTGGATCCTTCACGATTTTCGTCGTTCTGGATGACGCGATAAGAGCCGTGCAAGGAGATCCCGGATGGTTCGACAAGCTCACCAACCTTAGTCCGGGATGACAGAATAAAAAACTGTCTACCGCCTACTTCCTACTGTCTACCGTCTATTTCCTGTCCTTCAGCCAGTTGGCGACGAACTTGAAGTTACGCGTATAGCGGACGACCATGTTCGCTCCCGGCACTACGATAAATTCCGAAAGACCGTACTTGTCGCCGTTGCTGCCCCAGTCGTACGTATAACCTAAGCGAGTCCACGGGCGAGCGTCCGGGCCGCTGTAACTTTTTGCGGCACGAGCATCGAACCAGTTCTTGAACCACATCATGCGTTCCGAATTTCCGGCATCGTTGTTAAACTCGCCTTCGAACGAAGTGTGCATGTCGTAAGCTTTCACGTCGGGCACGTATGCAGGGCGCATCAAATCTTCCGGACTTACCCACAAGAACGCCATGTGCGTTGCCGCAGAGGTTCTCGGCTCGCCAAACAGTTGCTTGAATCTCAAGTCCCAATTGCGGACACCGTCTTTATGGTCCTGGAACCAATTCCAAAGTTCCTTGTCGTTTACGACCCAGACGACATCATCAAACTTGACCTTTTCGTCTTCCTTGTACAATTCCGGATTCGACGTCAGCGCAACAACGAGAAGCTTCGTCTTGTCCGCATTCCACGTTACTTTATCGCTATACTCGTCAAGCGTCACGACGGTATATTTTTCTTCTTCCATCGCTTCGGAAGCATCTTTCACGGCATCGGCGAATTTTGCGTCTAAAATAGAATCGCGGTCCGCCATTGAAACGACATCGCCTTTGTTGTCGCGGACTTCGCAATACGGGATGCTGTCGGTATTCACGGCGACTTCGGCTTTTGCAAACTGTTCGCTCAACAAATCCCCGTTATGCGAAAAAAGCTTGTCGCCTTCCATAAACGAAATGACCACCTTGCAGAATCCTTTTTCGGGAATCACGACCGACGTAGGGAACCGCTCGTTGCCGGCCCCCGTCGTATCGAGTGCCATCTTTTTTTCATCTTCGCCACAGGTGTAATTGTATTCCGTAAGCATGGCGACACCCGGCTTCATTTCGCTGAAGAACACGTTATCCTGCTCGCTGCTAAATGCAGGTTTTACGATAATGGACTTTCCACCGAGCATCATCGTATGCGGAATGCCTTCGCCGCAATAATAGGCCGGTTGACGGAACACGCCGATAATTCCCGTTTTACCTTGGAAGTTTTCGGCTTTCGAGACGTTATCGCCTCTCGTAAAAGCGCACCCAAACAACGTAAGAGCGGCAGCACAGCCCAACAAATAAAAGTTCTTCATCCGATTCCTCATTTTGCAGTTACAGCGCGATGGCAACGCCTTGCAATCCATCCATTAGAAATATAATTAACTCCGTGTTATAGCGGACACCCCTTAACGAAACTTTACTTGTTTTGCAAGCAACCGCTTTCCGCTCACATCAAGCATCACAAAGGCGGAACGATTTTGCCCAGAAATATCAATCGAAACAAACTGTTTTTCAAACGAAACGGCACGAATAACATTCCCAAGAACATCGTAAAAGCGAAGCGTCTTTTGCCCAGCAACCGGAACATGGACTTCCAGCGTACCGTGAGATAAGCGCATCTGTACTTTGGGAGCAACATTCTGCACAAGCAACTGCGAACCGCTAGAGGAACTTGAAGACTTCGGAAATTCCACAGATGAACTCGATACGGTAGCGCTTGATTGAGCAAAGGAACTTGACGAATGAGGCTCGACTGCAGACGAACTTGACTCGGCCTCATTTTCGGGGCATTTGTCGAGCGTTTTGGAACGATTCACCGTAAAGCATACGCGATCATTTCCATCAAAGACCAAGTTAAAAATACCGTTAATCGAAGATTTGTCCACATTATTAACAAATTCAAAATCAGTAAAAGATTCCTGATTTTTAGTTAATACCGTCCTCACCTCAACACGTTGGTGACTCTGATTTCTATTAGGATCATTGCTTGCAAATGCACGAGCATCGTAATCAATGTACCAAATCAAAACACCATTTTTCCCTTGCTTTCCGCTATAAGAAGAACTCCCGATTTTAGAATCAAAACCGACCGCAGGGCGGTATTCAATGATAAAGTATTCATTCCTGTTATTCGGATTCGAAACGGCGTACGCCTGCATTTTAGAGAGATTTTTCAATTCATAGACGCTATCGTTATTCGCAATTTCTGTCGGCTTGAGCCAGCCCATCGCTTCGCGTTCAAAAGCAGAAAACGTAGGCGGATAGCCGCCGTTCCCGTTGCGAAGTCCAAGAGCCATAACATCATACGGCAAAGGGCCAATCGTCGCATAGCCATTCGCATCCGCACTGTACAAATCCGAAAGGCCTATAACGTGGCTAAACTCATGAATGAAGGCTCCAAGCATGGCAACATCTTTTGTACTTGTCGCGTTCGGCTTATTTTCGGCTTTCTGCGAGACAAATGCATAATTATTAAAACTATAACCATTTTTCGAATAAACCTTACCTGCACTATTTTTTAAATTAAACATGTGGTTAAAAAAATTACTATTAAATTTGCTCGCCTGTTCCTTGGAAGTGGGATGCAATATGACAAACGGGATTACCTTTTCGTACTTGCTTGCCCGGGCTTTAAAGTCGCTGCGTTCGACCATTATGTCTATGGATGGCAAAATAAATTTGCTATCGCTATTGTATTCGCTAAAATTTTTAGGAAGTTTTATCGGATAAATGTCAAACGTCGGTTTGAATTTTCCACCGGAACTTTCTATAAAGTAATCGCGAATGCTACCGTAAACACCGTTTTCCTTGAATCCCTCTTCGTTGAACATCCTTGCAATAAAAGCAGAATCTAACGCCTTGAAATCAGCGGTTTCTACAAGCATCACCGGGAAATAGCGTTCGCCTGCGGAATAGACTTCGGCATCATTGCTGGAACGGATTTTCGATATTCCGTCGGGAGCCGCAGAACGAATCAATTTATCGGAGAATACGATTTTCTCCATCTTGTAGCTTTTCGAAGAACTGGGCGAATCCAATTTCGCAGCGACAGCAGGACCAGCCCACGCCACAGACGCAGAAAAAAAGCAAGCCACGAACAGGCCCGTCAAAGGAACATGCGAAAACTTAAACCATCTCATAATAGTGAATATAAATACAAAATCGTAAAAAAGGAGATGCCCTATCAAGTAGGGCATGACATTTTGCAAAAGGAAATGCCCCCTACCGATATTCATTTTACTTGTTTTTTATCAGGGCATCGGCCAACAACTTTCGCTTTAAAACCTTTTGTGTATTTATATGTACTTTTTTCATTGCCATATGTGAACTGAAATCCATATACTTTTTTTGACGATTTTTCTATTTTAAGAATATAATTCCCTTCAAGTTCTCGATTGTCGATGACATTTTTTTTTATTTCACAATTATGGGAAACTAAATTAGAAAGTTTAGACTTTGTTTTATTTTTGAAAAATACGTGAAGTTCATTGAAAGTCTTGACATACCAAAGAGGCACTAGGGTTTGGCATTTCCATTCTTCAGGAAATTTAATTTCATAATCTTCTGACAAATCAATTTCAGGATACCATTTCTCATTATATTCTATAACTTTCTCTATTTCAAACAGAGGTAACTCTATATCTATATTGTGCTTGATTTTTAAATCAAGGGAACCGTCTTTTGCAACCTGAAAGCAAAATTCTGCAACGTTCTCTTTTGAGGACGATCGCTCAGCCCTGCTAACGGCCCAAAGATTTGCCGGCATAAGGGACATCATTAAAAGCACTATGAATGTCTTATAAATCATCTATTCTAAAACCTCACAACCGGTTAAATCATATTTTCCTTTTAGCAATGTTTCCGTAGTAGGGCAGTCTATATCTTTCGGATTTTTTGGACCTCCCGGCCCATCATAACGAGAAAAGTTTTTATGATACCATCCGCACATTTTTTGCCATAAATTTTTATTGTATTTAATTAATGCATCTATTCCAGTACCTTTTTGAACCGTAACAGAATCTTTAATCTTTTGGGCAAGCCCTTTTATTACACCGTTTTTATTGCATGTAAATTCTTTTTCACACACACCTTCGAGTTCAAACTCATATTCCGATTTAAACATTTTTTTATCTTCAAGACATGAATATGATTTCATGTGCCCCTTTTCATGACGTTCTACAGCTTCGTAGTCGTCTTTTGTAACAACTCTATCCCCCATTTTATACCCTATCGGAGCTACATAATATATGTTTTTTCTCTTTATTGTCGCCGTTGCAGGTAATTTAAATGTGATTGTATATTTAGGGTTATTTTCACCACATGAACCTGTTTGCACCTTTTCTTTAACTTCAACCCGTAAAAAACCATTTTCCATATTTAATTTTGTACAAAGATATCCGCAATAAACACCGATATCATTCCCAATCCCATAATCTATCCCCAAGTTTCCACAACTATAATCGGTGCATTGATCATCTTGTTTTGCTAAAAATTTTTGAGAAAGCCCCATTTTTTCTATGGGAATATATATAACACTTCCAACATCAAATGTATTATTTGATATAGGGGCAATTTTATTTTCACGTTTCTTAAATGTTCTTAGGAACTTTGAACGCGTCCCGTTTAAACGTCGTCCTAACGCATCGTAATCTTTTTGTGATACCGAATATTCAACGGTATAATTTTTTATTTCGAAATAATCATGATTGTCTGCTACAGATTTTTCTAAATAGAATCTATCAGGACATTGTCCATCAAAATCTTCCTCAAACGGATTATCGCAATCCACCTTTTCGTACCACCAGCCGACATTAGCGGATGTAAAAGTCCCTTGCCAAAGCCAAGAATTCGAGCATTCCGATCCTCGATCTGGGTTGCACTTGTAGCAAGTGCCGTTGTAGGCAAAGCAGGCGTTCTTGGGATTGCCCGGCACGTTATCTAGCGGGAATCCAGGACATGCACCGACCCTATTTCTATCGACTTTTTCACCTGTTTCGCAATCGACTTCACGCCACCACCAACTATCCTTAGCATCGGTGTTCATCCAGCCGTACTGCGTGCCACGAGCCGGATTTAGTGAGTAACACGAACCCGGTTCCATGTTATCCAAGCCGTCCCTAATTATTTGGTCTGGAGAATGCACCTGGTCGCCCCCTGCAACAAAAACACCGTCGTCACTTGAAGAATATACAAATTCCGAACTGCTGGATTCAACTAGCACCGAAGATGATGATTCATCGTCGCCAAGCGAGCTGCTCGACTCAGTTTCATTAGAAGACGACGATTCCGTTTCTTCGCTTGAACTGCTGGATTCGGCTGAAGAACTGGATTCAAGAGAAACAAGAAATTGCCTAAATTCTTCTTTGCATTTTTCAAATTCTGCAACAACTTCAGGTTCTCTAATTAGCTGTTGCAGGCTGTAATTGCTCGGAAATTCACCTTCGTAATTAAAAAAATCCCAATGTTCTACATCTGTTATCAACGAAGATACAGTAAAATCATTCGTTCCAATCCATATTCCATTTTCTGCTTTAGTAACGTAACAGCCTTGTTCTGAATCATAATTGCCTTGAGAATAATTACGGTCCATGCAGTAATAAAAACTTGGAATTTCTTCTTTGATCTCTGTTCCCAGCCACCTTTCACACTCGTAAGAATCATAGTGACAATAAACATAAGGAGAAGATTCAAAATAAACGTACGGAACATTCGTTTTTACCACAAATACATAATGCAAATTATAATAGTTAAGATAACATTGTACACCGAAGTTCAAATTCCCATAGTAACCTGGTTTTAGAGCGTACCGCGGCAATTTTCTTTGTTCAGTGCGATGAATGCACTTTTTATTAAAGAATTCATTCGATGGAGTCCGCACTCTCGCATAACGAAATGCTGTAAATTTTGCATATTCATAGCCCTCGCAAGGGTCTATATTTTCAACATACTTGTAGGGTCCAACATCGGAACTGGAAGAGCCTACCGGGCAATGGCCAGTTCCTGTGCCGCATTCTTCGCCTCCACCGCTGGAACTGCTTTCGTCATCATCGCCATCGCTGGATGAAGAGTCTATTTTTTCTTCGGATGAGGAGGATTCCGGGTCCTCGGAACTGGAGGATTCTATGTATTCGGATGAACTGCTGAGTTCTTCGGAAGATGAGGATTCTACAGTTTCTGATGAGCTGGAGCCTTCACTTAAGCACTCAGGGAGGGTTTCACCACATTCATCATCGTTTACAATTTTTCCACCCCAACCACCTTCGTAAATCAAATCTGGTTTCTGGCAATAAGCAACACTTTCCATGCAACCATTTTTGCAATCTTCCTCGATTGCTTTAAGTTTGTCATTCATCTTTTTCCCAGTACAATAATCACACAACATTTCTACTCTCAAGTAACCACTTGCAGAGCCAGAAATATCCGCACAAACCTTTACAACTCGACCTGAATGTATTGTAAAAGCAGACCCTTTACCGCCTTTAGCAATACATTCATTTCGGTACTCAGCCTCAAGTTTCTGTTTAAGGGAATTAACAAGTTGTAACTTAGCATCTTCAGTCAAGTTTTCATATCCATATCTATCTAAATTTTCACAATGAATGCGAGCAAATAAAAAGGATACAAAAGATAATATTGCTACCATAAAAATTTTCATTATTTGATCCCTTTCATTTCTTTCATAACTTTTTCATACACTCTATTACTTATTTCTTCCTGACACTTTTTTTCATTTTTCTTATAGTTATCACCAAAACAAGGCCCATTCATTTCTTGAACCCTTTCCTCAACCGCCTTATCCAAAAGATTGTTACGCATAAGACTGTCTAGAATAAAGGTCACATCATTCTTATACGCCACCGAATCCATCATTGCAGCACAATGACGTGATTTCAAACAAATCTTGTCAACCACGTCTATGAACAGGTCGGTATCCTTGGTGTAATTCCAACGTTTCACAAATTCTTTTTTTGCAGCCCTGAATGCACGGACTCCCACCGAAATAGAATCATTCGGGTCAAAATCCTTCAAAGTGACAATCTGTGAACTGTCCAATGGAATCTTGTACTTTTTTTTCTTGGTCAATTCTTTTGTCAGAGTTTGCTCTTTCAAGACGCTAGCTTGTTGACTCTGCGGTTCTTCCTTCTTATCCGAACACCCCATGTTTAGCAACGCAAATGCTATAGCGAATACCAAATATTTCATTTTCATACAAAATTCTCCTAAGTTTAAAATATCAAAATTTTAAGCAAGTTCAAAGTAAGTTTTTTTTCATAAACCAACACAACATTCCAAAATCGCAATCAGTGAACAAATTTAGCACCAGGAAAATTACGCAAAACGCAATTTTCATATTCAACAGATTTTTCCCTCTCCCCTTTGGTTTGGGAAAAAGAACCAAGAGCAATTAGATCTGTATGAATCCTCCTAACGGAGGATGACAGCGGCTGCGACGTTCGACTTGAAGAGAATCTCCTTGCTGAAGATGATTGGGCATGACGAATCTTTATTTTTTCGGTCTATTCCATCATTCACGTCGGAACAAGCAACTCCTAAATTTCTATCTTTGACTTTGTAAAACTAAAGAGGTCAAAAATGACGTTTGAAGAAATGTACGCACTGGCTTGCCAGCGCAAGAAGGAAATGCCGGAAGGCAAGGGCACCACGGAACTTTTCAAGAAGGGTCCGCACGGCATCGGCAAGAAGCTCGTCGAAGAAGCCGCCGAAAGCTGGATGGCCGCCCGCTTTGAATCGCGCGACGCCCAGTGCCTCGAACTTTCTCAAGTGCTCTACTACGTTGCCGTCATGATGGCGGAAAAAGGTCTCACCCTCGAAGAAGTGTATAAGAAATTATGATTAAGGTAGCTCTCCCGAACAAGGGCATGCTCTTTGAGCCGACGCAAGAACTTCTCAAGGCCTGCGGTTACAAGGCATCCAAGCCCTATAAGACTTTGACCCAAATCGATACGAAAAACGGTATCGAATTCTTCTTTTTGCGTCCGAGCGATATCCCGATGTACGTGGGCCGTGGCATCATCGACGCTGGCATCACGGGCATCGACTTCAACGCCGAAGCCAAGAGCCCTGCCGTAAAAGTTTTGGATTTGCCGTTTGGCGGTTCCAAGATGTGCGCTGCCGTGCCGAACGAAAGCCCGGTGCAGTCTCTCGAAGAACTGAAGGACGCAACAATTGCGACAAGCTTCCCGAACATCGTCGAAGGCTATTACAAGAAGAAGATGGACTTCGTGGTGCTCGAAGGCGCTGTCGAAATTTCCGTGAGCCTCGGTGTCGCAAACGCGATTGTCGATGTGGTCGAAACGGGAACGACGCTCAAGCAGGCGGGGCTCCGCATTATCGGCGAACCGCTGTTCCGCTCTAACGCCGCCATTTTCTGCAACCCGCAAAAGACCGAACTCGAAGAAGTCAACACGCTCATCCGCCGCATCCAGGGCAAGCTCGTCGCACAGACGTACATGATGATCGAGTACGACTGCCCCTCCGAACTTTTGTCGAAGGCTTGCGAAATGACTCCGGGTCTCGACGCCCCGACGGTGACGAAACTCCACGGTCGCGAATGGTACTCCGTGAAGGCCATGGTGCCCCGCGAAGAAGCCAACGCCATCATGGACAAGCTCTGGGACGCAGGCGCAAGGAGCATCCTCCTGTTCGGCATCGAAAGCGCAAGAATTTAACGCTCCGCGTTAAATTCAGTAGGCAGTGGTTAGTAGTCAGTAGACAGGATTGCAAAGAAAATTGCATTTGCAATTGAAATTGTGTATGCCTATCGCGACACATGACTGATAAATCAGCAACTAACCACTCGCCTCAAACAAACCACACTGCCTACTGTCTACTTCCTACCGTCTACTGCCCATGCAATCTCTAGCTTACTTGGCACGTCAACCGATTCTTGACCGCGAGGGTAAAATCTTCGCGTACGAATTGCTATTCCGCGATTCGCCTAAAAGCGATACCGCCATCATTTCAAGCGATGTGCAAGCGACCGCCCAAGTGCTAGAAAACGTCCTCAACAGCATCGGCATCGAACGCATTGTCGGCGGCAACAAGGCTTTTGTCAATTGCAGCCGCGAAATGCTCCTTGACAACTTGTTCGGACTTTTGAATCCAAACTGCTACGTTCTCGAAATTCTCGAAGACGTTAAAGTCGATAAGATGCTCGTCCGCGCGATAGAGCATTACAAGTCTTGCGGTTTTGAAATAGCCCTTGACGACTTTATCATGAACGACGAGTTCATCAGCCGATTCGAGCCTCTGTTCAAGTACGTCTCGTACGTGAAGATAGACCTCGCAGACAACACGTCCGAAGCGACAATGCAAGCTGCAATGTACTTCAAGGAAAAGAACATCAAGATTCTTGCCGAAAAAGTCGAAGACGAAGAGACGTTCAACCGCTGCAAAGAAGCCGGTTACGACTACTTCCAAGGTTTTCTCTTTGCAAAACCGGAACTCGTGACGGGGCAGAAAATCGACCCGGAATCGGCAGCCATCTTGCAAATCATCCAGCTGTTGCTCACGCGCCCGCCCCTTGAAAAGCTCTGTGAAGAGCTGGACAAGTTCCCTGACCTTTGTACAAATCTTTTGCAATTCGTGAATTCGGACATGCGAGGCAAGCCCGCCATCGAAACGGCAAAAGAAGCCATCGTCTGGATTGGCATGAAAAAGATTCAGGAATGGCTGATGCTCATGCTTTACGCACGCCTCGGCACACTCTTTGAACACGATTTCAAGAGTACACAAATAAACGCACGCTTAAGCGATGAATAGGGCATAGTCCATGAACGTCGAACCGCAAAGCTTGGAAAATCTGATTTCCGAATTCGCCTCCCTTCCGGGAATCGGCTTGAAGACGGCTCGCCGCCTCGCCTACCACATGCTATCACGCAAGAAAGGCGACGTGGAACGATTTGCCGACAGTTTGATGCAGGCCGCCGAGAAAGTCCACCCGTGCCCGCGTTGCCACGCCTTCACGGACGAAGAAATCTGCCCCACTTGCAGGGCTCGCGAAGGCGCCAAATCCATTTGCGTCGTCGAAAAAAATTCCGACATTTTACCATTCGAGCGTTCGTCCGTCCATAAAGGACTTTACTTTGTCCTTGGCGGCGTAATCTCCCCACTTGACGGAATCGGCCCCGAAGCACTCCACCTGCCCCAGCTCGTGGAACGCATCAAAGCGGAAAACATAGAAGAGCTTGTCCTTGCGTTAGGCTCTAGCCCCGAAGCTGACAGCACCGCCCTCATGATCGACCGCATGCTTGATGGCGTGAACGTCAAACGCACCCGCCTCGCCCGTGGCATTCCCATGGGAAGCGACCTGGAATTCATCGACGAAGTCACCATGCTTCGCGCATTCGAAGGGAGAGGTTCCTTATGAGTACAAAAGACAAGAACATTCATCAGGCTCCTATCGAAGTGGGCGGCTACACCA
>JAEEGF010563320.1_pt1 | contig 24182 bp, 19 predicted proteins | sample 9134171 | NCBI WGS metagenome assembly JAEEGF01 (sample SAMN16246542, study PRJNA631951) | gut metagenome | biome: gut microbiome; feature: rumen; material: AP-attached | host: Bos | place: Iran: Karaj | collected 2018-10
ATCTGCTCTTTCAGCGACTGTTTGATGCCGCCGACTTCCATAGATGAGCCGTCCGATGCAAAGCCATCCATCGACGGCGCAGTTGCAACAATCATACACGGTATTTTGGCAACTTTACCGACCAGTTTGCAGGTGTCGTTGATAACTCCGCTTCCAACACCCAGTACAATATCTGCGTTATGATCAAAGTTAAGCACCGCACTGCCCACGGCGTATTCCGCCGGTCTGATATTACCGCCGTCCTCCTCTTCCAGTACGTGAAGGGTATAGGCAATGCCTGATTCCGCCAGAAGCCTGCATACACTCTCTCCTGCTGCCTTATATCCGTTTGGGCCGCACAGAACCATCGGGTGTTTTTTCCCAAGAACATTCAATGCTTCCGGAACAGATTCAAGTGCTCCTGACGCGATATGAATAAAGGGTATCTCTGCTTTGTGCGTATGCCCGCAGGAACAGGAAAACCCCTCCGGGCGGATCAGTTCTCGCAGTGTCTTTGATTTCAGATCATCCATAGTCTTATTTTCTCCAGTCTGAGAAATATTATTCTGTTTACTGCAATAAAGTGTACCATAGTTATCGGAATATATCAACTTTATTCGGGAAGCTGTTTCTGCTGCCAACTATGTCAGCCATTGGTTTCGGACATTTCATTTACGTAAAATTCGCCGCGTATAAGCATAATTGAACAGCACTCCATTTGTTAGACATCCTGGTTACTACTAACAACTGGGTGCTGTTCAATCGTACGGAACACGATGTACCGTTCAAGGGAAGCTGTTTCCGTCAGACAGCGTACATGTATTCCCTGATCAGACGGGAAGTTTTCTCCTCCCCGATTATCTTCTTCATACTATCCACAGCGACACCGCCTTCACTGAGAAGCCGTTCCGCATAGGCACGGTTCTTTTCCTTTTTTGCATCAGGGTCACATCCGGGTGCTTTACAGAGGCAATCCAGATAAAATGAAAGACAGTCTTTCATCATCTGCTCCTGCTCTTCGGATTTTCCTTTTCCCTTTTTAGCCAGATAGGCAGAAAGTCTCCAGGAATCATACCAGCGGGGCTGTGCCTGATAATCAGCAGAATCCCGGTACTTTTCCCGAACCGCTTCGAAAGCGGAAAGGTCGGTCTCCTCTATACACGTCCGGTACATTTCAAAAATGAAGGTATCATTTCCCATGGCGTGCACAGCGTCGAAGTTACAGAAAGAAAGATCTTTCTGAACGGGCGTAATCACAGCTGTATTCATTTTCATCAGGCCGAACATAGCCCTCATCTCTATGAAAAAGAGATTGCCGACGTCTTTAATCTGATAAGTCTCACAATGGAAATTTGTGAGCCCTTTTTTTATTTCTGCCAGTTCCCCCATATTAACAGGAAGCAGCTGATAAGTATATGAAAGCTCTTGGATAATATAGTCTTTCATAATCTCTTCTGTAATTTATACCGGCACTTTGATGACGACTTTTTTTGTCGGTGCACAGCCGTTCACTGCCATACCGGGAGCATGGGCATCCTGTGGGAAAAAGATGCCGAAGGAGCCGCTTCTGAGTGTTACATATGACATCGGGCCACGATAAAACCAGATGTCTCCTTCCGGATTTGCTTTGACTTCCGTCATTTCTCCGAGATTTCCGAATCCGATTTTTTCCTCACCCGAAACGATATACTGAATGTCAATATATTTCCGATGAGCTTCCGGTGTGTCGTTCTGCTCTTTCGTTTCATAGCTCTGTACCATGTAAAAAACGCCTTCGCTGTCCGCGAAATACTTACCGTCAGGAACAAAGGTGAAATCCACCTCTTTCAGCAGATTAAGGCCAACAGCAAGAGCTTTGCTGATGCCGGTATAAGTTTCGATATTTTCAAATTTGTCAGCAATCATGTCTTTCCCTCAAACTGATTATTTGGATTCTTCTTTGATTTCAGGAACAGTTTCCGCTTTGGCAGCCTTTGCGGCAGCTCTGGCTTCTTTCCGGGCTCTGCGGCGTTCAGCACGCTTCGGGCTGCAGATAACACGCTTAAGAATAAGGATCAGGATTATCAGCAGAAGCAGGAAGAAAGCAAGTACCGGCAATGCTTCCACAAAATCGATAAAATACCAGGAAAGATTGTCCAGCCCTTCCATCAGGGCTTCTTTCAGGCGTTCGCCGTAGCCTTTCTGAACTTCAGGCGTATACTCGCTGACCTCATTGACGGTGAGGCGGACAGTTGACCAGCTGACGCGTCTGTCCCAGTTGCGGAGGGATGTCTGCATGCTCTCAATCCGATACCGTACTTCCGTAAGCTCATTTTCGATTTCAATTACATCAGATACTGTTTCCGCTTTGTCCAGAAGTTCCAGCAGACGCTGTTCCTGCGCCTGGTAGGTTGTCAGCCTTGCCTGTGTATCGTAATACTGAGAAGTGACATTCTCCGTATAAACATGGCTGCGCGGGACATTCCCCAGGGCAGGGAGAGAATTCATCAGCTCATCGAACCTGTCGTTTGGAACACGCACCGTATAGTTTGCAGAACGATTTGTTTTTGAGCCTCTGGATATGCTGGAATAGTTGGCTCCTGTCACGCTGCTGGATTCGATCCATCCCCCTACGCTGTCAATCATAGCATCCAGGGCCTTGACAGTATCTTCAAACTGCGTTGTCTCAACGGTGGCATCGGCTGAGTAAATAATCTTCTCAGGGTTGAGCTCCGATGGTTCATCCGAAACATTTGATGAACCGCCGGCAGATCCATTGGAACTGCTTGTCGTTGAAGCAGCTGCAGGTGCTGCATACATGCCGGACATACTGAATCCGCCATATGCTTCTTCGGCAACAGCCATGTCATCGTAGTCGTACGAATAGGAATACGATGTGCCTGTGGAATAATCTCTTTGCTCGCTGGTTTTCCGGCTGGAAGTGAGCCCGTCACACGCGCACAAATTCAGGAGCAGAACTACGCAAATCAGTACTGCAAGAAGTTTCCCGGTTCTTTTCATTGCTTTATCTCCTTTTGTTTTAATTATGTTCTACGACACTTAATATATACATCAACAGTCTTTCAGGATTGTTAAGTAAAAGTGTACCACAGAAAAACAATTTGTAAAGGAATAAAAAAACCGGGGCACTTTTTGCCTCGATCAAAAACATCCATATAAACGAAATAACCCTTGATCATCACATCTTTCACCTGCGACGACCAAGGGTTATTTCTCTGAAATCTTGATATCTAGCATCCTGGTTACCTCACATTCTCTCTTGTTCCTGCCGTACTCTTTCCGAAATCCATTCACACTGCGCTTCTCATTTTCATTTCATTTTATTTCCCTTAGGCGGGATTACCAATAGCGAGGAGAACATTTCCTGAAAGTCTGACCTTTCGCGGCTTCTTTATTTAAGGAAGTATTACCTTTTTTATTGTGTCTATATCATAGCAGGTTTTTTGAACTAAAACAATTGACAGAATAGCCAAATTTTTAACATTGAATTTGTGCAATTCAACCAATATTCACCTGCATGTTCAGTAACACCTTGACTTTTTTTGTGAATTATACTATAGTAAAAATGTTGGGGCTGCAGAAATAATCTGCAGCCCTGTTTTTTATATCCGGATAAATTACAGGATATGCGCACAGGCAGGATCAAAGGATATATAGGCCTGGTCTCCTACATTGTATATTTTCTTGTTGACCGGACAGTTGTCCGTAATCTTCACAAGAGTATCTCCTACACGCACATGATAGTTCTGATAGGAACCCATGAAGCAGCTTAATTCTACTTTGCAGGGCAGCATTCCTTCATCACTGATCAGAATTGCCTCCGGCCTTACGACAATTTCCACTTCGCTTCCCGGCTCGTAGATTTTGTCCGAGGAACCTTTTGCCTGTCCTTCAGGCAGCTGGACGAGTGTTACATTATTTCCGCTGGAAACAACTTTACCTTTCAGGAAGTTACATTCACCGATAAAGTCGGCAACGAATTCACTGTTTGGCTTATAATAGATTTCCATCGGGCTGCCCATCTGAGCAATTACACCGCTTTTCATCAGGATAATCTGGTCAGAGATAGACATGGCTTCACTCTGATCATGTGTAACGTAAACAGCGGTAATTCCCAGCTGCTGCTGAATGCGGCGGATCTCAGTTCTCATCTGTACGCGGAGCTTGGCATCCAGGTTGGAAAGCGGCTCATCAAAGAGCAGCACACCGGGTTCCACTACCAGTGCACGCGCCAGGGCAACACGCTGCTGCTGACCGCCTGAAAGCTGATTGGTATAGCGGTTTTCCATACCTGTCAGTCCGACAAGATCCATCATTCCGAAAACTTTGTCCTTAATCTCGGCTGAACTGAATTTACGAAGTTTCAACCCATATGCAATATTGTCAAAAATATTCATATGAGGGAAAAGCGCATAACTCTGGAAGACCATAGCGGTATCGCGCTTGTTAGGCGTCAGCGTATTAATTGCCTCGTCACCGAGATAAATCTCTCCGGCATCAGGGCTTTCAAAGCCTGCAATCATACGAAGCGTGGTGGTTTTCCCGCAGCCTGAGGGTCCAAGGAGTGTAATAAACTCTCCCGGTGCAATATCCAGCGATATATTATTGACAGCATAAAACTCTTTTTTTGTTTTCGGATCCTGATATATTTTAGATACGTTCTCCAGCCGAACGCCTTTTTTCACTTTACTCATGACTGAACCTCCTTGAATTTCTTTTCAGCGCGTTTCTGTCTGCGGCTGGTTCCGAAGAAGCTCAGCATCAGATTCATCAAAGCAATTGAACTATAGACAATTATCATCAGCATCGTAGCCCAGGCACAGGCTTCTGAATACCTGCCGCGGTCAACAACAGACATAATCTGCGGAGTGATAAGCCTCCATGCCGGAGATACCAGGAAAATAACTGCACTGGTTGCCGTAATGGATCGGGCAAATGTCGTCACAAGGCCGCTGAGGAAGGAATCCTTGATCAGGGGAAGAGTAACGGAGGTAAATACCTTGCCGCTTCCTGCGCCCATATCATAGGCTGATTCTTCAATTGATTTGTCTATCTGCCGCAGCGCAGCCACGCCGGATCGTGTCCCGACAGGAAGACTTCGCACCACAAAAGCAATCACAAGGATGGTACCTGAACCTGCCAGAACCATATGACCGCTGTTGAAGATACCTGTAATGTATCCGCGCAGCAAAGCAATACCGAGAACCGTTCCGGGAACGGCCATGGCAAACATTGTCATGAATTCCATTAAGCCGCGTCCTATAAACTTACGTTTTACTACGAGGTAAGCTATAATCATGGACATGAACGCTGTTACAAATGCAGAGATCAGAGAAAGCTCCAGCGCATCCCAGAAGGGCTCAAGGCCGCGGGAGAATACTTCCTTGAAGTGAGTAGGCACAAGATTGAATTTTCTGCCCCACTGTTCAAACGATGCTCCCAGAGGAATAAGTGCATACATGCTGATAACAAAGATGGAAATCAGCATACAGAAGGTTACGAGCGGTACAACAACGGACCTGTCATCGATCGGCTGACGAATCCGCGATGCTTTACCGCTGAGCGTAGCAACACTCTTGCGTTCAAGCCAGTATTTTTCGAGGGTGAACAGCACAATTGTTATCAGCAGCATCACAACGGACATTGCAGCCGGCAGTCGCGGGTCTCCCTGCAGGGCGTACTCGTTATACACCATTTCTGCAAGGGTACGGTAATCACCGCCTATCATCTGCGGGTTGGCAAAGTCGGCTACTGCTTCAATGAACGTTACCAGAAATGCATTCCCGATACCGGGTAACATCAGAGGGAGCGTTACCGTGGTAAAGACCTTCCATCTGGAGGCACCCATATTTCTGGCGGATTCCTCAATGGACGGATCAATATTGGCAAGCAGCCCCTTCAGCATCAGATAGCATACCGGGAAAAATGTCAGCACCTGTACCAGAACAATACCGTGCAGACCGTTGATGTTGGCATCCATAATCCCCAGCAGATGCCGTGTAATAATACCGCGTTTCCCGAACAGCATAATAGCGGAAAGTGAAAGCACAAAAGGAGGCGATACAATCGGCAGGATGGATATCACCCGGAACATCGGGCTGAATTTCGTTCTTGTATACATATCCACATAAGCAAAAACGAATCCGATCAGTGTTGCAATTGTTCCTGTTATCGCTCCGAGCAGAAGTGTGTTCCGGATTGCCTGCTGGAAACTCTTTCTCTGGAAGAGCGTCACATAGGCATCCATGGAAAAGGCTGTCCTGCCAAGCTGTGCTTCCGCTTTCGTAACGGACTCCAGGCGTGTCTTAACATCCTCAGCGGTGATCTCCGTTCCGCCGCTTCCGTTCACAGCTGCAACAAACGCTTCAATCGCACTGTCATCGATTTTTCCCATTGCTGCTTTCAGCGCTGCTCTGGAGTCGATAACCTCCTGTGCATTATTTCTGCGATAGCGGTTATAAAACTTATGAAATTCCGAAACTGAGCTTCCAAGGTTTTTAAAAGGTTCAGCAGCTTCCTCCTCCGTCTCCTTTGCTCTGGCAGTAAACCATTCACCGATGTCTTTCACCTCAGCGATCATATTCGTTTCACTGCGGGAAAAACTCTGTGCCGTTACAGTAGCAAGAGGATAGACAACAAAGAGCAGGAGGAAGGCCATAATTGCGAGGATCACCAGAACCAGAACAGGATCGCCAAGCAGCTTTTTCCGGTCAAGGCTTTTCCCCTGTTTATTTGCCATATTCCTGTCACCTCTTTACAGCAATATCAGAAAAGCCGTCTGCCTGTGAAGGCAGACGGCCTTTCTGTTTGTCATAACAAACGGTCAGTCTTTCTGGATCTTGTCCTGAGAAATGGCGCTGTTCCAGGCATTGATGATCATATCCTTGTTCGCGCCGGTCCACTCGGAGTCATAGTTGATAAGTTTGATGCCCATATCGAGCAGCTCCTGGCAGGCTTCAGGATCCTTTGCGCCTTTAACAGTCAGGAACTGGAGAGATCCGACAGTCTGGCCAATTTCCTGGCACTCAGGCGTCAGAGCGAACTCAATGAACAGTTTTGCCTCATCGAGGTGCTTTGCACCCTGGATGATGCCTGCACCGCCGACTTCATAGCCGGTGCCTTCTGCAGGACCAGTCAGGACGAGGTTGTCATAGCCGCGGTTAACTTTGAAGTCAAGACCGGTGTGCAGGAAGCCGACACCGATTGCTGCTTCACCGAGAGCAACCATGTTGGATGTGCCGGAACCAGTCTTAACATAAGTGGTGACATTCTTATCCATAGCAGCAATCATTTCAACTGCCTTCTCTTCGCCGAAGAGCTGGAAGAGGATGGATGTTACCATAACGCCTGTGCCTGTTGCACCGGGGTTGGCAAGAACGATCAGGCCTTTATATTCTTCCTTTGTCAGATCTTCCCAGGAAGTGGGCAGGGGCAGACCGCGTGCCTCAAGTTCCTCGCTGTCGCAGATAAATCCGATCCAGCCGGAATAAATGCCGAACCAGTACGGGAAGCCTACACCATAATTTTCACTGCGGTAATTTGCAACGCCTTTGCAGTCTTCATACGCATAGAGAAGGCCTTCTTTTGCTGCCGCAATGTACGGATCCCAGGTGCCGCCGTACCAGACGTCAGCCTGAGGATTGTCGCGCTCTTCCTTAATACGGGTGAAGCAGTCATTGCCGCTGAGACGGATGTAGCTCGTCTTGATACCGGTTTTCTCTTCGAAAGCCTTGCAGACTGCTGCCACGTGCTCTTCATCAGAGCCGCCGTAAACCATCAGCTCACTGCCTTCGTAAGCACGCCAGTTGATTTCGTCATCAGCGAAAGCGGTGCCGCTCACGCACAGTGCAAACACCATAACGAGAGCCAGAATCATTGCCAGATACTTTTTCATACGAATTCCTCCAATAATATTTTATTTTCAGCAGCCTGAAGGCTGTGGAAACCTTTTCATGCCCCGCATTATACTCCTTTTTTCATTTGGATTAAAGAATTTTCTAAGGGCATTTCCATTTTTGTGAAAACTGCAGTAATTAAACTGTTGTATTTTGTGCAACCTGCTGAAAGTCAGATTTCGCAGTGTACCCCGAACCCGTGAAGTTTTCTCCGGAGTTCCTTCACATCATCGTGGAAAACTATTGCTTTCATGCCTGAGAATACTGCTCCTTCCGCATTGGCAGTAGAATCATCTATGAAAACACACTCTTCCTCCTTCAGGGAGAACCTGCTGCACAGCAGCTTATAGATCTCCGGCTGCGGTTTCACCAGGTGCACATCTGCGGAAATCAAAGTCCCGTCAAACAACTCGGAAGCAGGTATTTCCGGCCAGTAAACGTGCTGGCGGTAGCTGGCATTTGAGAGCAGATAGAGACTGTATCCGTTATGTTTCAGCTCCCGGACAAGTTCTTCCATTCCTGCAACCGGAAGGATCGGCCTTTCCCATTCGTTGACCAGCCGGTGTATGCTTTCCCGCAGGCGCGCGGGAACACGCTTTATCATGATTTCCGCCGCCTCGTCATCCGTGAGCGACCCGCGGTCCATCATTGACCATTCCAGAGAGAGATAGATCTCCCGTTTCAGCAGAGCTCTGTCCTCCGGATCTTTCAGATGAATACGGTCAAGAAATGCATCCGGATCATAATAGATGAGAACATTGCCCATGTCGAAAATGATATTTCTGATCATCAGCTATTCTTTCCTGTCAGTTTTGCAAAGAATTTTCTGCGTCTGTCTCTCGCTTCCAGACGTTCACCAAGGTCACGTGATCCAACCCCGTAAACCAGATAGAGAATAATGCCGGAAACCAGCATGATAAACACAGTTGAGGCGCATCGTCTGCCTGATGCGTTTACATTATAACCATACAACCCCTCTTCACGGCACATTGCCTGAATAACCATGGCATAACTGGTTCCGTATGTACTGGCAAAAGTTGCCGACATATCGTATTCCGTAAACAGGGCGTTGAAGTTCAGCGCGAATACAGCCAGTACGCTTGGGAGTATAATCGGAAGCTTGACACGCAGGAATGTATATATTTTCCGTGCGCCGAGATTTCTGGCTGCTTCTTCCAGTTCCTCGTCTATTGAGTAGAACGACGCCTTGATCATACGCAGCGAAAACGGCAGTTTTGTCACTGTATACGCCAGTACAATCAGCAGGCGGACATTCTGTGCATAATAGAGATTCTGATTACCGACATACCATACGCTGTTGCTGTTGAAATAAGTGCGGTAGGAATAACAGATCAGGATCGTAGGCAGAAGCCAGGGGAAAAGAAGTGCATATTCCAGCACCACACCGCTTTTCTTGTGCTTCTTCTGGAACATGTAATTGCACGCGACCACAACAATCACACAGGCAAAAGCGGCAGCCAGTGCCGAAAGAATAAAGCTCAGCTTAATACCGCCAAGGGTGGCCTCATTCGCAAAAACACCGGAAATGGAGCCAACTCTCGTTTTGTACTTTCCGCGCCCGGTCAGGTATTCATAATCCTGCTGGCCAAAGTAATTGATCAGCGTCCAGTGGCTGATGTCAAGCTTCTTCAGGCGAATAGCACTGTATGTCTGGAAGGAGAAGATGACAATCATCACAACCGGCGTCATATAGATGATGAAAAGCACATACGCATAAATGTGCGCTACAACGTTCCATACCGGATTATTGATCTTCTGCTTCTGCAGTTTTGCCTTTGTCTTGGATACAGAAAGATAATGGCCTTTCCGTTCATAGGCTGAAAGCACTGTCAGCAGGATAATGGTAAACATTGCAAGGATAATGGAAAGAAGAGCAGCACGTGCCTGCGGAAATGCTTCGTCTGCGCTTGAGGAGCCCGCCAGACGCACAATCTCAGGGTTAATGGAATCATATCCCAGCAGTGTCGGCGCAGACATAGCACAAAGGCCGGTGATAAACGTCATAACCGTCAGAGAGAAGAGCGTGGGGATCAATGTCGGAAAGACAACCTTCCACAGCACTTTGAATGGTCTGGCGCCCATATTGCGTGCAGCTTCCACGGTGTTATAGTCAATGCCGCGGATAGCATTGCGAAGGAAGAGAGCGTGGTTGGATGTACAGGCGAACGTCATCGTAAACAGAACAGCGTTGAACCCTGAAAACCAGCTTGCATTCACATCAGGGAAAGCGTTTTTCAGTGCTGTAGTGATAATACCGTCACTTGCGTAGAGGAACATATACCCGGTAACAAGTGCAACGCCGCTGTAAATCATCGTAGTCATATATCCCAGACGGAGCACTTTTGCTCCGCGGATATCAAAGTATTCTGTCAGCAGTACAATGGAAATGCCGACAATATTGACTGTTATAACAAGCAGAATGGCAAGCTTAAGCGAATTCCAGACATATTTGCCCATACTGCCTGCCAGGAAAAACCGGATTACTGCGAATGGATCCCGCTCGCCGGCAGCATTTTTTACATTAAAAATACTGGTCAGTGTATTCAGGCACGGCAGAAGCATAAACCCAAAGAACAGATAGGCGAAGAATGCCACGCCCAGAATCCGCAGCAGGAACTCCGGGTGGAGTTTGCGGTCGAGCGTTGTGTTCATTGAGCTGCCTCTGCTTTCTCATCCGGCGCGTAAGCCATGATATCCCGGGGGTCAAGAACGACCTGCACTTTCTGACCTTCCTCGTAGATCCTGACGCCATCGTTTTTTTCAATGACCTTGATGATCTGACTTCCGAGATCTATATAATACTTAATATAAAGGCCGTAATACTCACGCATCGTGACAACTCCGTCCAGCCCGATCTGTCCGGGTCTTAAATCCACATTGACATGCAGCCGCTCCAGCCGGACGTAGTTATGTTTTTTCACATCAATGTCCGGGTTCATTGCCGCCGCTTTCTGTACAACCTCATCTGAAAGACGGTTGATGTCACCGATAAAGTTGCAGACAAACTCTGTCCTGGAGAAATTATAAACTTCGTTCGGTGTACCGATCTGTTCGATATAGCCCTTATTGAAAACCGCAATCCTGTCGGAAAGCGTCAGTGCCTCTTCCTGGTCATGTGTAACATAAATAGTGGTAATCCCGAAATCTTTCTGCATCTGTTTCAGCTCATTGCGCAGCTGAACACGCAGTTTGGCATCAAGATTGGAAAGCGGCTCGTCCATACAGATAATCGCCGGACCTGTAACCAGCGCACGGGCAATCGCCACTCGCTGCTGCTGGCCGCCGGAAAGCTGGGAAACCGCTTTCTGGAGCTGCTCATCGGACAGATCAACCTTTTTGGCAATATCGCGGACTCTTTCATCGATTTCCGCTTTTTTCAGTTTTTTCAGCTTCAGCCCGAACGCAATGTTGTCGTACACTGTCATTGTCGGGAAAAGGGCGTAGCTTTGGAACACAATGCCGATATTTCTGTCTTCAATGGGGACATGGGTAATATCTTTTCCCTTTACAACAACCGTGCCGGAAACCGGTTCAATAAACCCGGTAATTGTACGTAAGGTGGTGGTTTTCCCACACCCTGAGGGCCCTAAAAATGTGAAAAATTCCCCTTCCTTGACATGTACATTGATGTTATGCAGGGCTGTGAAGTCTCCGAATTTTACTACTATATCGTTGAGTTTGATCATAATACCACTCCGTTTCTTGTCTTATTCCTGCCTCTTACCAAAAAAGCGGGTTGGTTTCCCAACCCGCCATATTTAAGCTTTTCGGATTAACCGGCCTTCTGGGTCAGGGTTGCCCAATCGAGATTATCCCAGTCAGGCTCAGGGCGTGCATCGGAAGCATCTGCCCAGTAGAAGCCAAGGTTCGTCATAATGTTGGTCCACTCAGCAGAGTGAGCAGCAACATAAGCAGCATAAGTCATATCTGTGCCGTCGACAATGGAGAGAGCGAAGTTCGGGATCAGATAGATTTCAGGAACGTCTTCGCCATAGACGAGATCAACAGCTTCCTTGTTGCAGGGGACAGAGTCAAACTCCTCAGCCCAGGCAGCCTGGGTCTCTGCAGAGCCAAACCAGTCGGCAAAAGCCTTAACCTGCTCGGTCTGTTCCTCGGTACGGCCGGCCTTATCAAGCAGGCCGATGTACTCGGCAATGTAGTATGTGCCGTCAGCAATGTCAACGAGTGCCCAGTTTTCAGGCTCAAGAGCGCCTACCAGCGGATGCTCGGAGCTGTCTGCTGCAGCGTCAATTTTGCCGTACAGAGCGGAAGAATAGAACTCGGAAATCGCAACATCACCCTTGTTCAGAGGATCGAAACCATACTTGTAATCATCGCCGCCGGATTTGCCCTCTGCGCAGAACTTCCACAGAGCTTTCCAGCCGTCAATGGAAATGCCGCCCGCGGGAGAAGCAGGATCCGTGAACGCATACAGCATAGCAGAGTTGATGTTTGCATTGGTTGTGCCGCCGATCTTATTCTGGCGATACCAGGTATAGCCGGAATTGATAACATCTGCCCAGTGATCAAAATGCAGTTCTTCACCCTTTGTGCCAAACTCGTCATTACGGTAGAGCATCAGAACATTCTGAATGACAATGCCCCATGCCTTGCCGTCATACTTGTACTCGCCAACCTGATCAGCCCAGGAAGGAGTCCAGTCAACAATGGAGAGGTTCTCATACTGACCGTTGATCAGCTGTCCCCAGCGTGTCTCGTTCAGGCCGAAAATCAGGTCGCCGTCTTTATTCTCATTGGCTGCCTGTACGGCTGCTGTATCGCCGGAGATAACGGAGTTGTCATCAATGCTGATGTCAAAGCCCGCTGCTTTGGCTTCATTAATGAGCCATGTGGTACGTTCAGTGGAGTTGGAGTTGGAATAGATGCGGATGGTATAGCCATCAGCAAATGCAGTTGCGCTCAGTGCCGCAACCATGCAAAGTGCCAGGATAAGTGCCAATACTTTTTTCATAAAAACCTCCAAAATATTTTTCGGGGCATAACAGCCCTTTCGTAAATGGTATTTTACATCTCATTTCATCCCATTTCAAGATTTTTTCGCCGGGGCTGAAAACTATTGGTAGAAGCGCACAAAAAAGTCATTTCTTTTTTGTGTATTTTCAACAATTCATTTTTTCTTTCCCCGCCGGAGAAAGCAGGGTTTTTACAGGCCCGGAGAAACGAAAAAAAATAGGAAAAAACGTGAAAAAACACTTGCATTTCCCCTTCTTCTCTGATATTATATTCGGGCATTTCGCACGGAGTGCAGACTCTTCCTCATGTGGCCGCAGCGCGGTTTGCGGGAGAGGATGAAGCCTCCGGAGGAAAAACAAAGAAAAGGAGAAAAAAAGAAATGTCAGTCGTAACCATGAAGCAGCTGCTGGAAGCCGGTGTCCATTTCGGTCATCAGACCCGCCGCTGGAACCCGAAGATGGCGGAGTACATCTACTGCGAGCGCAACGGTATTTATATCATTGACCTGCAGAAGACCGTCAAAAAGCTTGAGGAAGCCTACGATTTCGTTCGTGAGCTTGCCAAGAATGATCAGACCGTTCTGTTCGTCGGAACAAAGAAGCAGGCTGCAGACGCTATCCGTGAGGAAGCTGCCCGCGTCGGCATGTACTATGTGAACGCCCGCTGGCTCGGCGGTATGCTCACCAACTTCAAGACGATGCGTACCCGCATCGACCGTCTCACCCAGCTCAAGAAGATGCAGGAAGACGGCACTTTCGATATGCTTCCCAAGAAGGAAGTCATGAAGCATCTCGGCGAGATGGAGAAGCTCGAGAAGTACCTCGGCGGTGTCAAGGAAATGAAGAAGCTCCCCGGAGCCCTCTTTGTTGTAGACCCGCGCAAGGAGCACAATGCTATTGCGGAAGCCCGCAAGCTGCACATCCCCATTGTTGCCATTGTTGACACCAACTGTGATCCGGATGAAGTTGACTACGTTATCCCCGCAAACGATGACGCTATCCGCGCCATCCGCCTGATTGCCGCCACGATGGCAAATGCCGTCCAGGAAGGCCGCCAGGGTGAAGATGCTGCCGTTGATTTTGCTGCCGCAGTTGCTGAAGAAGCTCCTGAAGAAGCAAAAGACGAAGCTGAAGCTGAATAATTAACAGGAGGAAACAATCATGGCATTTACTGCTCAGGATGTAAAAACACTCAGAGAAATGACCAATGTCGGCATGATGGACTGCAAGAAGGCTCTCCAGGCATGCGACGGCGATATGGACAAGGCTGTTGACTGGCTGCGTGAAAAGGGCCTTGCAAAGGCTGCCAAGAAAGCCAGCCGCGTTGCTGCTGAAGGCATGGCTTATGCCCATGTCTGCTCCAAGTGCGGAACCGGCGCAATTGTTGAAGTCAACTGCGAGACGGACTTCTGTGCCAAGAGCGAACTGTTCCAGGCATTTGTCAAGGACATCTGCAAAGTTGTTCTGAATGACAACCCCGCCGATGTTGAGGCTCTCAAGGCCTGCAAGTATCCCGGCAGTGACCTCACTGTTGAAGAGACTCTGCCTGAGAAGGTTATGTCTATCGGTGAGAACCTCCAGATCCGCCGCTTTGCCCGCTTCGACAAGAACACCAATGTTGCCTACGTCCATGCAGGCGGCTCCCGCGCTGTTCTGGTCAACCTCGCTGTCGAAGGCGACATCGATGCAACTGAGATCGGCAAGAACGTTGCCATGCAGATTGCAGCCATGAACCCGAAGTACTGGGACAAATCCCTTGTTCCCCAGGCTGACATCGACCACGAGCTCGAGGTCCAGGTTGCCCTGATGGACAACGACCCGAAGATGGCCGCAAAGCCCGCAGCAGTCAAGGAAAAGATTGCAGCCGGCAAAATCAACAAGTTCTATGAAGACAACTGCCTGCTCCAGATGGAGTTTGTCCGCGGCGATCTCTTCACCGGTTCTGTTGAAAAGTACATTGCCGATGCAGCCAAGAAGCTCGGCGGCAGCGTAAAATTCGTTGATGCTGTTCACTTCATCAAGGGTGAAGGCATTGAGAAGAAGGAAGAAGACTTTGCAGCAGAAGTCGCTGCTCAGATGAACATGGGCAAATAAGGCTGAAGCCTTATCTGAAACATCCCGTCCGGAATGATTCCGGGCGGGATGCTTTTTTACGAAATAAAACCGCCTGAACCGGATTGATCTTCCGGACAGGCGGTGAATTTTTTAATCAGAATTTATTCAACGGAAATCATATAATAGTAAACGGGCTGGCCGCCGCTGAACACATTGACCTCCGCATCGGGGAAGCAGCCCGTCATGGTCTCGCATGCGGTATTGGCTTCCTCTTCGGTGACATCTTCACCATAATAAACGGTAATAAACTCCGGCGTATACTCGTTCAGTGCCCAGCTGAGTTCCTTAAACAGCGTACGCAGATTCGTATAGCTGCCGAGCAAAGCACCGTCCAGCAGGGCAAGATATTCCCCTGCATGAATTGCATGCCCGTCATAGTCGCTGTCGCGAGCAGCATAGGTAATCATCGCGGTATGAACATTCTTGATGGCCTCTGTCATCTCGGAGACCATGGTCTCCTCGTCGTTCTCCGGATTGAAGTTCAGCATGGCGGTAATCCCCTGCGGGACAGTCTTCGTCGGCATGACGATCACTTTTTTCTCCGTGAGGGGTGCACACTGTTCAGCCGCCATGATGATATTTTTATTATTCGGGAAGACAAATACCGTGGAAGCAGGGGTACGGTTGATCTCATGCAGAATATCATCTGTAGAGGGGTTCATGGTCTGTCCGCCGGTTACAATTCCGTCCGTTCCGAGTTCACGGAAAAGCTCCTCCAGACCTTTGCCTGCACAGACAGCCACAGCACCGTACTGCTTTTCGGGAGCAGCAATCTGCTCCTCTTCTTTCATAGCCTCGAGCTCCTGCTCAACCTGTTCCAGATCATCCGTTGAACGGGCTTTGCGGCCTGCCGCAACGTCATCATGCTGGGTGCGCATGTTTTCAATCTTGGCAAGCTCCAGCGTACCGTACTTCTGGGATTCCGTCAGGGCTACGCCGGGGATATTGGTATGAACGTGCACTTTGAATTCCTCGTCCCCTTCACTGATGACAAGAGAGTCACCGATGGAGCCGAGATAATTGCGCAGATCATCAAGATTTACGTCGGGTTCCGTCTTGCGGACGATATAGACAGTGTCGTAAGCGAATGTGATTTCCTCTGTGTCAAAGACGCCGAAGACATTGCTCTCTTCCTGTTCCGAAACCGGTTCGGATGCCTCGCCGGAGAACACCTCACCCTTCAGGGAAGCAAGCATAGCCTCCAGAATGACGATGTATCCCATGCCGCCTGCGTCCACAACGCCGGCTTTTTTCAGAACAGGGTTGAGATTCTGCGTATCCGCCAGCGCGTTGCGGCCGGCTTTGAGCGCACAGATAAATACCCCTTCCAGGTCGGCTCCGAGCGTAGCTGCGTCGCAGGCTGCCTTTGAAGCCATACGCGATACCGTAAGGATCGTACCTTCAGCAGGTTTCATAACAGCTTTGTAGGCGGCGTCAACGCCGTCACTCATCGCATTGGCAAATTCAACAGTACCGGCCGTATCCAGCCCTTTGAAGCGTTTGGACATTCCTCTGAAAAGCAGAGAGAGGATAACGCCGGAATTGCCGCGGGCCCCTCTGAGAAGGGCAGCCGCAACGCAGTCAGCTGCTGAAGAAAGCGTATCAAAACTCTTTTTTCTGAGCTCATTTGCCGCGTTCTGCATGGTCAGGCACATGTTCGTGCCTGTGTCGCCGTCCGGAACCGGAAAAACATTCAGATCATTGAGTACTTTAATGTTAGTATGAAGCGCCGCTTCGGCACAGAGGATCATCTCCTTATAAGCCGCGGCATCAATATAATCTCTCAAAACACAACTTCTCCTTACGCAATAATAGCATCCACGAAGACATCAATGCTGCTGAGCGGAACGCCGGTGGATTTCTCGAGCTTATAGCTCACCTCATTGATAATGCTGCTGGCAATCGTGCCCATCGGCACACCGGTATCAACGCCGATATGCAGTTCAAGAGAAACCGTACCGTCCGCTTCATTGTGCACCACAATGCCTTTGCCCATGGACTCCCGCCTCAGCAGCTGCCATGGTCCGCCTTCCTTGCTGCAGGCAACCATGCCTTTTACGCCGAAGCAGCTGGTGGCCGCTTCCCCGGCGAGGTTTCTGAACACTTCATCGGTGATGCTGATTTTCCCGAAGCTGTTTTCCTGTTTTATCATAAAAGGATGACCTCCTTCTGTGTTTTGGTTTTACAGGTTATTATAAACTATTTGCAGGAAAACCACAAGACATAAAAATATGAATATATTCTTACTTTTTGATTTACTTTTCGGCTTGGAAATGGTATATTATATCTGTCTGTTCATAAGGCAGCAAATACAAAATTTTTAATGGAGATGAGTAGTAAAGTATGATTGTGCGTCACTTTAAGTCCATGGACGGCAACAATGCAGCCGCCCACGTATCCTATGCATTCACGGAAGTAGCCGCAATTTACCCGATCACCCCGTCCAGCCCGATGGCTGACTATGTTGATCAGTGGTCCGCCGCCGGAAGAAAGAACATTTTCGGCACCACTGTCAAAGTGCAGGAAATGCAGGCAGAGTCCGGTGCTGCCGGCGCTGTACACGGAAGCCTGAACGCAGGCGCCCTCACGACCACCTATACGGCGTCCCAGGGCCTGCTGCTGATGATTCCGAACATGTACAAGATTGCCGGTGAGCTTCTCCCCGGTGTCTTCCACGTATCCGCACGTGCACTTGCTTCCCACACACTCAGCATTTTCGGTGATCATACCGACGTTATGGCCTGCCGCCAGACCGGTTTTGCCATGCTGTGCGAGACCAACGTACAGGAAGTCATGGACCTGAGCCCGGTTGCTCATCTCGCAGCCATCAAGGGCCGTGTACCTTTCCTCAACTACTTTGACGGTTTCCGTACCTCTCATGAAATCCAGAAGATCCAGATCTGGGACTATGACGATCTGGCTGATATGGTTGACATGAAGGCTGTTGAAGAGTTCCGTGCACGCGCACTGAACCCGAACCACCCGACCATGCGCGGTTCCCACGAAAACGGTGATATCTTCTTCCAGAACCGTGAGGCTTCCAACAAGTACTACGATGCCATCCCGGCTGTCGTTGAAGAGTACATGGGCAAGATCAATGAAAAGCTCGGCACGGATTACTCCCTCTTCAATTACTACGGTGCTCCGGATGCTGACCGCGTTATCATCGCCATGGGCTCCATCGTTGACGTTGCAGAAGAAGTGATTGACTACCTCAACGCTCACGGTGAGAAGGTCGGCCTTGTCAAGGTCCGCCTGTACCGCCCGTTCTGCCCGGACAAGCTGCTTGCTGCCATTCCGGCAAGCTGCAAGAAGATTGCTGTTCTCGACCGCACCAAGGAGCCCGGCGCTCAGGGCGAGCCTCTCTACCTCGATGTTGTGACCGCTCTCGCCAATGCCGGCAGGACCGACATCGCCGTGATCGGCGGCCGTTATGGTCTCGGCTCCAAGGATACTCCTCCTGCATCCGTTTTCGCTGTGTACAACGAGCTGAAGAAGGACGATATGAAGCGTCTGTTCACGCTCGGCATTGTGGACGATGTCACCAATCTCTCGCTGCCTGAGACGAAGGCTCCCTCCACCACAGCTGCAGGAACCATTGAATGCAAGTTCTGGGGTCTCGGCGGTGACGGTACCGTCGGTGCCAACAAGAACTCCTGCAAGATCATCGGCGACCATACCGACAAGTATGTCCAGGCATACTTCCAGTATGACTCCAAGAAGACGGGCGGCGTCACTGTCAGCCATCTGCGCTTCGGCGACAAGCCCATCAAGAGCCCCTACTACATCAACCAGGCTGACTTCGTTGCCTGCCATGTTCCTTCCTACATCATGAAGGGCTTCCCCATCGCCCGTGACGTAAAACCCGGCGGCATTCTGCTGATCAACAGCCAGTGGGATTTCGAAGAGCTCAACCATCACCTCGATGCCGCTTCCAAGCGCTACATTGCAGAAAACAACGTTCAGCTTTACCTGATCAATGCCATTGACCTTGCCAAGAAGATCGGCATGGGCAAGCGCACCAACACCATCCTGCAGTCTGCTTTCTTCTCTCTGGCAAAGGTTCTGCCCGAAGAAGAAGCCATTAAGTACATGAAGGATGCCGCTCTCCACTCCTACCTCAAGAAGGGCCAGGATGTGGTCGACATGAACTACAACGCCATTGACGCCGGCGCCACTGCCTATGTCAAGGTTGAAGTTCCCGCAGAGTGGAAGAATGCTCAGGATGAAGTGAAGCCGAGCAAGCACACCGGCGTTAAGGAAACCGTTGAGATGGTCAACAACATTCTCGATCCGGTTGACCGCATGGACGGTGACTCCCTCCCGGTATCCAAGTTCCTCCCGCATGTTGACGGTACCTTCCCGCTCGGTGCTTCCGCTTACGAGAAGCGCGGCATTGCGGTTTCCGTACCTGAATGGAATTCCGAGAAGTGCATCCAGTGCAACAACTGCGCATTTGTCTGCCCGCATGCCACGATCCGTCCGTTTGCTCTGACCGAGGAAGAGGCTGCAGCCGCTCCCGCACAGACCAAGCTTGCTGATATCAAGGTCGGCAAGGGCAAGGGTGTTTACAAGTACTCCATGGCTGTCTCTCCGATGGACTGCATGGGCTGCGGTGTCTGCATCAGCCAGTGCCCGGTCGGCGCTATCGAGATGAAGCCGCTTGAGAGCCAGGAAGATCAGCAGCCTGTATTCGATTACATGGTCGCAAAGGTTTCCGAGAAGGCAGATATGCTTGGCGGAGATGTCAAGTTCAGCCAGTTTGCTCAGCCGTATCTCGAGTTCTCCGGTTCCTGCGCAGGCTGCGCCGAGACCTCCTATGCACGCCTTATCACCCAGCTTTACGGTGATCATATGATCATCTCCAACGCAACCGGATGCTCCTCCATCTGGGGCGGCCCGGCTGCAACCAGCCCGTACACCATCAACAAGGAAGGCAAAGGACCCTCCTGGGCCAACTCCCTGTTTGAAGACAACGCCGAGCACGGCCTTGGCCTGCATCTCGGCCAGAACAAGATCCGCACTGACCTCAAGGCAAAGGTTGAAGCAATGATTGCACAGCCTTCCTGCTGCGAAGAGCTCAAGGCAGCCGCTCAGGCATGGCTTGACACCTACAGTGACGGCAACAAGAACCAGGCAGCTTCCAAGGCCCTGATTGCTGCTCTTGAAGAGAGCATCACCGGCATTGATGACTGCATTGCTTTCCTCGGATCCGACATGGCAAAGAGCATCTACGGTGAAGGCCAGCCCGCTGCTCTGGCAGCTGCAGAAGCTGCAAAGGCTGCCGGCGAAACCGTCTGCACCTGCGGTGCCTGCCAGCTTGCAAAGCAGATCCTTGCTCAGAAAGACTTCCTCAACAAGAAGTCCGTCTGGATCTTCGGCGGCGACGGCTGGGCATACGATATCGGCTACGGCGGCGTTGACCACGTTCTCGCCTCCGGTGAAGATGTCAACGTCTTCGTCTTCAACACCGAAGTTTACTCCAACACCGGCGGACAGGCCTCCAAGGCTTCCAACATCGGCCAGGTCGCACAGTTTGCGGCAGCCGGTAAGGATATCAAGAGCAAGAGCCTCGCTGAGATGGCCATGACCTACGGCTATGTGTACGTTGCACAGATCGCCATGGGCGCCAACAAGGTCCAGACGCTCAAAGCCATTGCAGAAGCCGAAGCCTATCCCGGCCCGTCTCTCATCATCGCCTATGCACCGTGCGAGATGCACAGCATCAAGGGCGGTATGGAGAACTGCCAGAAGGAAATGGACAAGGCAGTCAAGTGCGGCTACTGGAACCTCTTCCGCTACAATCCGGCTGCAGAGACCAAGCAGTTCACACTCGACAGCAAGGAGCCTGCAGGCGGATACAAGGAGTTCCTCCTGAACGAGGCCCGTTACAGCCGTCTGACCCGCGAGTTCCCGGATCGTGCCGAAGTCCTCTTCGACAAGTCCGAAGCCAATGCCAAGGAGCGCTACGAGCACCTGCTCAAGCTCAAGGCAATGTACGAATAATCGCACAGGCAAAAAAAGTTTACAGCCCTCCGGGAAACCGGAGGGCTGTTTTCTGTTCAGTTCACGTATTCCCAGTGATATCCGCCGCAGACACTTTTCTTCCCCGCACAGACCTTGTGAATATTGCAAAACCCTGTTTTATCTTCCGCAGCTTTCTGGGATGGGAACACTTCCCCTGTCTCAACACATCTGACCGGTTTCGGTTTCGAGCAGCATTCCACAAATTTTCTCCCTGCCGGTGAACGCAGGTACTCACTCACCTGCATTGCTATTCTTCTCCTGGCTTCCGGATGCCTCCGGTAATATGCAAGCTTCCTTTCGCTGACCATCCGGCAGCATTCAGGATTGCTGTACGCAGACAGCTGTGACTCACGGTTGAGTGCTTTTGCTTCGGCACTGACTCTGGCCCCTTTTCTTGCACCGCCCGTTATCCTGTTATATCCCTTTTCCGGATTCATGCTGTCATAATACTCTACAAACCATTTTTCAAGCTTCTCGGCGCCTTCCTTTGTCAGTTTTTCGCAGAGGATATCCTTCCTGATGCTGTTCCAGCCGAGTGCACAGATTGCTCTTCCAACCGGGGTGTTGGATTTGTACCCCGCCCCGCTGCGCCAGCGCCTTTTGACCGTCTGCCCTGTACAGCCGATGTATATTTTTCCTGCCGGATCAGTCAGTTTATATACCGTATAATGCGCCTCCGGAGGAGTAACAAGCTTAATATCAGTCATAATCCTTTTCCTTTTTTCGTTTTTGTTTTATAATGGAATTAATTCAGCGTTTCCCTGTACACCTCATCCGTCATCCCGCTTCCCTGAGACGCGGGATGCCACCTTCCCCGTCAGGGGAAGGCTTATAAGGAAATGAGATTAAGCCGGCGCGGGTTGAAAACCTGAATGATTATACTACAACTTAAAGGAATTATCAACTTGCAGGAGAAAGAAGAAAACCGGCAGCAGGGGCTGCCGGTATATAGGTTGTTATGCGTCGCACGAAAATCAAGCCGTGGCTCGCGGCGGGTACATTTTACCACGGTTTTACAACTCTGTCGCGAGCTAAAGAGTCAACAAAGAATTTGTAGCTTGTGGCAGGGAAAACAATTGCTAATCAGTGAAGAGGAATCTGGGAGAGGATGGAATCGATATCGTCCGTGAGGGGGGCGAGCTCGCCGGTTTTCGCTTTGGCGGCGGCCATTCTCTCCGCAAAGAGGGCGGTGAGATCCTCCTCCCCGGAAGCTTCAAAGCAGAGGTGCATGAAGGCCGCGTGGGCATAGAGAGCCGTCTGGTAGGAGGCTTCATTTGACGTTGGGAAGGGTTTGATGTCATAGCCGTTGTGGCGGCAGGTATCAATCATATCAGGGTAATTACCCTCGCTGGCGTTCCAGCTGATTGAGCTGTAGCGCTCACGGTCTGCCTGGGAGTGCAGCTCCGAGACCATATAGCACACGGCGGAGATGCTGACGATCAGCATGGCGGCAATGAGAATATTCAGCAGGCGCACGGAGAAGGGAATCTTCTCTCTGACGGCTTTTCTTTTACGCACCGAGAATCACCTCCTCAATGATGACCGCCTGTTTGTTTTCCGACTGAGCGAGAAAGTCCTCCAGGGCTTTCTGATCCAGCCCCAGGAAGACCCGGAGCATCTCCTCCGTCAGGAGGCGCATATCGTCAAGGCAGCGCTCATCCTTTTTCGTGAGGTCGCGGTTCGCCATGCTTTTCAGTTCCGAAAAGAAGTCGGCAATGTCCCGGCTCAGATAGCGGGCATCGGAAGAAGCATTGGATTTCTCCCAGGAAGCCCTGTCGCGCCGGAGGTAAATGTGCTCCAGGCGCTGAACGATGTCGGCATAGCGCATGGCGCAGTAGTAGATATTGTTATAATCCGCAAAGGGGCCGCGGTAGTAGGAGAGGTCGTGATACTCCATATAGTTGGCGAAGCTCACATAGTCCCTCTGTTCCAGGTAGCCGTCCAACAGAGTGCGGCCCTCCGCTTCATTGCGCTCGGCGGAGCTTCTTTTGGCGTGCTCGCTCATCTCCCAGGCCTGGGAGCCGATGAGCGAGGCAACAACGGTGACCACCAGGAGCACCAGCAGCACTATGAGGCGCGGCATCAGGCGGACGACGTGCTTTGTCTTCTTCTCCACGGACTGCTCCGTGGCATTGTAGGCCGCCTGAAAGCGCTTCATATCCTCCAGGTGCTGAACGGACTGCTCATTCGGTTTGCCGCACCAGGGACAGAATTTTTCCTCCAGGCCTATTTCTCCCCCGCAATGAGGACACTTCACGGCGTATTCCCCCTTTCCTTCAGGAATGTTTCACAGTCATTAAAGCTGATATAACTTTCGGAGCGGAGAGTGTGGCGGAAAGCCTCCATCTCCTCCTCCGTCAGTGAAAAGTGCTCAATCATGGCATTCAGCGCCGGAGCGCGCAGCGTTTCCAGCAGGCTGTATTCATCCGGCGGAATCCAGGACTTTGAATTTTCAAGCTCCAGGAGATACACCCCGGTATACAGGAGCCACGTTTCATCCGCGAGGCCGGCCTTTGCCTCCTGCAGCGTCTGCTCCGCGCGGGTGATCAGAAGATGAAAGTCACAGAAGCGCCAGTGTCTGTACGTCCAGACCTTGCGGCCCTCCTCCTGCGCCTTGCTGTAAAGCTCGTCAAGAAGAGCGTAGTCGCCCGCGTCGTACGCCGCGTCCATCTTTTTGTAGTACTCCAGCTGCCAGACGGCGTCATCCCTGTCCTGCTGCTCTTCGCGGCGGTCTCTGATCTCATTCCTAACGAAGACCGAGAAAACTACCAGCAGGAGCACCACGGCTGTCAGCAGCACTCTTTTGTGCAGGGTGAGGAAGTTCGATCTGATTTTCTTTGCCGGCTGCGAGCCGAGCTCCTCCAGGCCGGAGCGGACGTCTTCAAGCCGGTTCATATAGGCTTTTTCCGCGGCGGGGAGATTCATGGTGCCGCAGTAGGGGCAGTTCGGCTCAGCCGCGGAATATTCCGCGCCGCAGCTGCGGCAGCGGACGGTTTTGGGGGGTGAGCTCTTGTTTCGTTTTTGCATTGAGTGCCTTTCTGTACCTTAAAGAGAAAACAATTTTACATTGTACCTCGTTCGAACTGCAGTTATCGGCTCGCATAACAGCATTTTACCACGTTTTAACAGATGCCGTGCGAGCTAATAAAAGAGTTTTTTACTTTATGTCACT
>JAEEGF010437592.1_pt1 | contig 24180 bp, 23 predicted proteins | sample 9134171 | NCBI WGS metagenome assembly JAEEGF01 (sample SAMN16246542, study PRJNA631951) | gut metagenome | biome: gut microbiome; feature: rumen; material: AP-attached | host: Bos | place: Iran: Karaj | collected 2018-10
GCCTCGGGACGGGGATTCGGCCTCGCTGTAGCGGATTGCGAGTACAGGGCACCGCTAACTCCCCGCTTAGTGCATTGCTTATTATAACCGCATCTTATTCTTTTTGCAAGAGGGAAATTGCATAATCGAGCTCCGGTCCGAACCGGTCGCTGCAGGTTTCCCTGAGTTTGAGCAGGTAAGGCAGCGCATCGGTTCTTTTACGGTTTGCCGCAAGCACGATCGCCTGCCGCAGAAGGCGTTTCGGCGCAGCAAGGTTTTTTCCGATCAGGTCCTCTGCTTCCCTGCGGTTTCCCTGCAAAACGGCGACAGGCTCCAGGACCGTCTTTACATCGTCCGGGATCGGGATCGTCTTCTTCGGGTTCTTCGGGCAGACCGCCTGACAGCGCATGCAGCCCAAAAGCGACGGAAGCCATTCCATTGCGTCCTCCGGGATCGGATCGCCCTCCATATAGGTGTGCACACAGCGCGTCCAGTCGAATGCATAATCCCCTTTGATCGCGCCGAAGCAGACCTCTTTGCACAGTCCGCAGTGATCGCAGACCGCCTTCGGCTTCCGTTTCGGCGTATAGGCGACAGGCTCCGGAAGCGCCAGCATCGCGCCTTGCAGATTGAAATAGGTCCCGTACGGTTCAAGATACAGCAGCTGATTGTCCATGCGGGATCCGATGCCGTATGCGGCTAACTGTTCCCTGTAAGGCGTATCGGCGCGTTCCGCGCGGATACCGCTCTCATTCAACGCCTTCAAAAGCCGTTTCATGGCGTGATAAGCGCGGTTGCTCGCCGGATAGTAGGACGCTACGAGCGATTCGTCATCATACGGCGTATACGGATACACGCAGATCAGAACGGCGTTTGCCCACGGATAGACCGTTCCCGGATCGTCCGCCAGCGGCGCCGTATTCGGATGAAACACGCCATCTTGACGATGGCGTGTCCAGTTCGTATAGGGGGCGACGGGAAGCAAAAATCCTTCCGCAAAGCCCGCATTTTCAAGAAGCGTACAGACATCCATTATGCTTCCTTTGCAAGCATCTCCTTGGTTTTCATCAAACGCGAGGTATTGCCGCGCTCGTTCTCTTCGAGCTTCATCTGGATGTCGTGGATCGCGGCGTCAAACTGCGGGATCATGACGTATTCGAGCGCGTTGACGCGGCGGCGTGTCTTTTCGATCTCATCCGCCAGTCTGCTCGTCGCCTTTTCGACCTCCGCAAGCTCCAGCATCAGCGGCAGGATCTCCGCGAGCGCCTGCACCGCGCCGTCGAGGTCGGCGCCGGTCGTGGCAAAGCCGTACGGATATACGAAGCCGTCCTGCGCGTCGAGCGTCAGCTTCGGCACGGGAATGGACAGGATGTTCTGCTTCTGCATGTCGACCTTGATCGCGCGCGCCGGATACATCAGCGCTTCCTCGATCTCGTTTCCGCTCATCATTGCGCGGGCAAGCACGAAGTTTTGCATTGCCTCGCCGAGCTTTTTCTCCGTTTCGAGACGCAGCGCCTTGTTTTTGCGCGCAAGACCGATGAAGCGGCGCACAAGCTCGTCGCGCTTATCCTTCATCATTTTGTGTCCGCGAATGGCGACCGTCCTGCGTTTTTTCAGGTTGCTTAGCTCCATTCGCGTGGGCTTATACTGCAAAGCCACGGCTTACGCCTCCTCGTAGTATTTTTCGATATAGACGTCCTTGATACGCTTGAGCTCGGACTTCGGCAGAATTCTCAAAAGCTCCCAGCCGAGGTTCAGCGTTTCCTCGATCGAACGGTTCGTGTAGTATCCCTGTGAGACGTACCGCGCTTCAAACTCGTCGGCAAACTTCGCATAGAGCTTATCCGTGTCGGACAGCGCCGCGTCGCCGAGGATGACCGCAAGTTCCTTTGCGTCCTTGCCGCGGGAATACGCCGAGAACAGCTGGTTCATCGTGTCCGCATGGTCCTCGCGCGTTTTGCCTTTGCCGATGCCCTTGTCCTTCAGGCGGCTCAGCGACGGCAGAACGTTGATCGGCGGGGTCAGTCCTTTGCGGTACAGCTCGCGGGAAAGAATGATCTGTCCCTCGGTGATGTAGCCGGTCAGGTCCGGGATCGGGTGCGTGACGTCGTCTTCGGGCATGGACAGGATCGGGATCATCGTGATCGAGCCCTTGTTGCCGCGGATACGGCCCGCGCGCTCGTACATCGTCGCAAGGTCGGTATACATATAGCCCGGATAGCCGCGGCGACCGGGGACCTCTTTACGCGCGGCGGAGACTTCGCGCAGCGCTTCCGCGTAGTTCGTGATGTCCGTGATGATGACGAGCACCTGCATGCCGAGGTCATACGCAAGGTATTCGGCTGCGGTAATCGCCATACGCGGCGTGGAAATACGTTCGATCGCCGGGTCGTTCGCCAGGTTGATGAACGTGACCGTACGCTCGATCGCGCCGGTCTCGCGGAAGTCGTTGATGAAGAAGTCGGCTTCCTCGAACGTGATGCCGACCGCGGCAAAGACGACCGCGAACTTCTCGTCGCTGCCGAGGACCTTTGCCTGACGCGCGATCTGCGCCGCAAGGTTTGCGTGCGGCAGACCGCTGCCGGAGAACACGGGCAGCTTCTGTCCGCGGACGAGCGTGTTCAGGCCGTCGATCGCGGAGATGCCCGTCTGAATGAACTCGGACGGATAATCGCGCGCGGCGGGGTTCATCGCCGTGCCGTTAATGTCCAGATGCTTTTCCGCGATCAGCGCGGGACCTCCGTCCTTCGGCTTGCCCATGCCGTCGAAGACGCGGCCGAGCATATCCGGCGCGACGTCGAGCTCAATGGAATGCCCCAAAAACCGCGCCTTGCTGTCGGAAATACGAAGACCCTGTGAGCCCTCGAACAGCTGCACCATGGCTTTGTCGCCGTTGATCTCCAGAACGCGACCGCGGCGGATCGTTCCGTCCGCCTGTTCGATCTCGACCAGCTCGTCATACTTGACGCCTTCGACGTCCTTGACCAGCATCAGCGGTCCGACGACCTCGGAAATGGTTCGATACTCCTTACGCATCAGAACTGCCCTCCTTCCGTCAGCGCCGTGATCTGTTCGGTCATATCCTTCATGATCGCGTTGTATTCGTCCTCTGCCTCCGCTTCGGGCACATACTTCAGTCTGCCGATGCGTTCACGGACCGGCAGCTGCATCAACGCGCGGAACGACGCGTCCTTGTCAAGCGCTTCAAGGTTCTTTTCATAGTTGGTCATGATCGCCTTGAGCATCATAAACTGCTTCTTCGGCGACGTATAGGTATCGACCTCGTGGAACGCGTTCTGATGCAGATAGTCCTCACGGATGCTGCGCGCCGCTTCGAGCGTCAGGCGGTCCTTGAAGGACAGCGCGTCGATACCGACGAGACGGACGATCTCGTCCAGCTCGCTCTCGACCTGCAAAAGGTGCATGGTACGCGAAACGAGATTCGACCATTCGGTATTGACATGATTGTTGAACCACGGGGACAGACGATCCTGATACAGCGAATAGGACTGCAGCCAGTCGATCGCCGGGAAGTGACGCGCGTACGCAAGCTTGGAAGAAAGTCCCCAATAGACCTTGACGATACGCAGCGTTGCCTGCGAGACCGGTTCGGAAATATCGCCGCCCGGCGGGGAGACCGCGCCGATCGCCGTGACTGCGCCGAGCCGTCCCTCGCTGCCGAGCGTTTTGACGCTGCCCGCGCGCTCATAAAACTCCGCAAGACGCGACGAGAGGTACGCCGGGTAGCCTTCTTCGCCGGGCATCTCCTCGAGACGTCCTGACATTTCACGGAGCGCCTCCGCCCAGCGGCTCGTCGAGTCCGCCATGATCGCGACTTTATAGCCCATGTCGCGGAAGTATTCCGCGATCGTGATGCCTGTATAGATGGACGCCTCGCGCGCCGCGACCGGCATGTCGGACGTGTTCGCGATCAGAACCGTACGCTTCATCAGCGACAGACCCGTGCGCGGGTCCTTCAGCTCCGGAAACTCCATCAGAACGTCGGTCATCTCGTTGCCGCGCTCGCCGCAGCCGACGTAAACGATGATGTCCGCGTCCGCCCACTTTGCAAGCTGATGCTGCACGACCGTTTTGCCGCTGCCGAACGGACCGGGAACCGCGGCGACGCCGCCCTTGGCGACCGGAAACAGCGTGTCGATGACGCGCTGACCGGTGACCATCGGCTCATTCGGCGCAAGCTTTTCCGCATACGGTCTGCCCTTTCGGACCGGCCACTTCTGCAGCATCGGCAGAGCGATTTCCTTCCCGTTCTTTTCAAGCCTGACGATCGGGGTGACGATATTCGCGTCGCCTTCAAAGATCCAGATCACCTTGCCGGATACGTTCGGCGGGACCATGATCTTATGCAGGACGGCTTCGGTCTCCTGCACGGTGCCGAGCACGTCGCCGCCCGTGACCTCGTCGCCGACCTTGGCGGTCGGTACGAAATGCCAGAGCTTCTCGTGATCCAAAGAATCGACGGTGATACCGCGCGTAATGCGGTCGCCCGCCTGCTCGCGGATCTTGTTCAGCGGACGCTGAATGCCGTCGTAGATGGATTCGATCAGACCCGGCGACAGCTCGACCGAAAGCGGCGCGCCGGTCGAATAGACCGGTTCGCCGGGGCCGATGCCGCCGGTTTCCTCGTAAACCTGAATGGACGCCTTATCCTCGCGCAATTCGATGACTTCGCCGATCAGATGCTTGTCGGAAACACGGACAACGTCGAACATCTGCACGTCGCCCATGCCGCTCGCCACGATCAACGGCCCCGAAACCTTTACGATAGTACCTTGCATACTCTTTCTCCTGTTATGAATTGCTCAAAATATCCAAACCGACCGCCTTCTCGACGTTCTCCCGGATCGCGCGCATGCCGATCCCCTGCGTGCCGGATGCATCCGGGATCGGGATGATCGCCGGATACGGCTCGCCCGCAAACTCGCGGATCGTCTCGTCGCACGCGGGATAGTACGTCTCGGTCACATACACGGCAGCATAGCCGGTCCTCGCCAGTCGGTGCAGGACCTTATTCGCCTGCTCTCCGTCCGTCACGTCGTAGACCTCGATCCCGACGGCCTTGAACAGCAGGACGGAATCGCGATCGCCGATGACCGCGCACTTACCGTTCGCCATACAGCTTCACCAGCCTTTCGCGAAGCACGCTGTCCGGGATGCCGTTGCGCTTGCCCGCCACGATCAGACGGACCGCCCTGCCCTCGCGCTCCTTCGCAAGATAATAGCCCACGATCGGATAGATCGTTTCGCTTTCGTATTTGTGCGTCGAAAGCAGCGAGACCAGATAGTTCTCGCGCGCCTTTTCGACCTCGGAAATGTTGCCCGTGCGCTGCATGGCGTTCAGTCCCGCAAGCAATGCTTCCTGACAGACGCTTTCGCCGAGCACGCGGTTCAGCGACTCGAACGACAGCTCATACGCGTTGTACAGATCGCGGTATTTGACGCCCGCCTCCGGCAGGATGACCTCGTCAAGCGTTTCGATCGACGCGCCCGTTGCGCGAAGCCGCAAAAACGTCAGCACGTTGTCAAAGTCGGCCTGCGCGCGGAAATACTGCGAAAACACCGGCTCCTTTTCGGACTGCTTCAGCGCGTACGCAAGGTATGCGCGGTCCAGCGCAACGGAGATCGTGCGCGGCTCCGCATGCTGCTCCAGCCGTTTTTCGAGCTTCACGACCGCTTCCTTGATCGTATCCGGCAGCGCGTCGTATTCCCGGTCCTTGACCATGGCGGACAGCGTCTCGCGGTCAAAGAGCCCGCCGGGCGTAAACGCGATCTCGGTCTGATTCAGAAGCCGCGCCTTCAGAAGCGCCTTCAGGTTCTGCACATCGGCGCGCAAAAGGAACAGATCGGTGATGCGCGGCTTCGGAGACAGCTCCTTCACCTCCTGCATCGCGTCCGCCATTTCGCGCTCGATCAAAAGCTCAACGTCCGCCTCCGCCGCGTCGGAAAGATTGCCGTAGCGAACGTCGGACAGCGCGCGCATCGCATCCGAAGCAGAGCCGTCCAGCATGCGCTGAATCGTCTGCGGCTCTAAAAGCCGCTTATGCAGCGCGGACAGCCTTGCACATGCGTATGCGTAACTCGGTTGCGGCATAGCCCTCTCCTCTCTTACCGAAACAGGATCTTTGCGACGTTCGTTTCCTCCGCGTCGCGAAGGTCCCTCAAGATCGCCTTCATCGAGCAATCCTTCTCATAGCCGTCGCCGTACAGGACGAAGCCCGCCTCCGCCTCCGCGTCCTTTTCGGACAGCTTCACGGAAAACGGCAGCGTAGAAACGACCTTGCGGAGCGTTTCCCGGTCCGCGCCGGCCGGCGCGACGGTATCGCCCGCCTTCGCTTCCTTTTGCAGGATCGAACGGAACAGCGCGCTGCGCTTGTCCTCCGGAAGCTTCAGAAGGTTTGCGTACGCCTCGTCGAACACGCCGTCCAGCAGCGTGCGCTTTGCGCGAAGGGTCTCCTTGCGGCCATCGAGCTCGGCGCGCGTACGGCAGCCGTTCACGATGACGCTGCTTTTCTGCGCGCGCTCCTTTTCGGCCTGCTCCGCCTTTTTGGCGATCAGCGCGGCGTTCGATTCACGGATGTCGTTGCAGGACGCCTCGGCATCGGCAAGCACCTTTTGGGCCGCTTCCTTCGCGTCCGCCAGGATCCTGTCAATGAGGTTGACTGCACTCTCGTTTCCCATACCGTGCCTCGTTTCTTACTTGATGCCGATGACGAGCAGGAAGGAAATGAGCAGGGACAGAACCGCGTAGGTCTCGACCATGATCGCCATGACCATGCCCTTGCCGCTCTCGGTGGGCTTCTTCGCAACCATGTTGATGCCTGCGACGGCAACCTTGCCCTGATAGATCGCGGACAGCAGACCGCCGAACGCAATGGGAAGACCTGCCAGCAGATAGCGGACGCCGAGCGTCGCATTCGCCGCAAGCGCGGAAACGTCGCCGCTCATAAGGCCGGACTGCAGCGCGATAACGACCGCGATCAGCAGGCCGTAGATGCCCTGCGTACCCGGAAGAAGCTGCAGAAGCAGGCACTTACCGGAAAGATCCGGATTCTCGGAAACGACGCCCGCGGACGCCTGACCCGTGATACCGACGCCGATTGCGGAACCGATACCTGCCAATAATGCTGCAATGACCGCACCTGCGGTGGCCCAGATTGCACCCCAATTCATGTTGTTTGTTTCTCCTTTGCCTTAATAGATTTTACTTGGTGACCTGAACGTGTTTGGTGTTGTATGAAAGCGGCCGGAATTCCTTTCCGCCGGATTCGTAGAATTTGCCGTAGAACTCGACATACTGCAGTCTCGCGCAGTGCACGAACGCGCCGAGCGCGTTGATCGCGACGTTGAACGTATGCAGTGCGATGACGAGCACGATGCACAGGATCGCGCCGACGATGCGCAGGACGATGTTCGACGAGCCCGTCAGCATGTTGCTGAGCATGTTGAACACCTGCCCGATGACGCCGGTGGCGATGCCGAGCGCGAACAGTCGCGCGTAGGACAGAATATCGGACAGCACGCCCGTGATGTCGTACAGTCCGCCGAGACCGCTTGTCAGGCGCTTGAACGGATTTTTCTTCTCGCGTCCCTTGAACAGCACGACCATCGCCGCGCCGACCGCCGCCGCGATCAGGGCGGGCATGGTGACGGCCTTCGGAAGATCGATCGCCGTTCCGGCCATGCTCGTGATCGCCGGAAGGAAGCCGATGACAAGGCCCAGCGTGATCAGCACCCAGGAGATCTGATCGAAGATCGCCCCCTTCCAGTCGCCCTTGCCGAACTTGTCGATCGCGCCGACGATATAGCCCGCGACGATGTGCAGGATGCCGAGGCCGAAGCAAAGGCCGAGCATCGCCATGGAGTTCTGCATCGGGTCGATCCATGCCGGGAAGATGCCGAGCTTGTCGAAGAAGCCCGCGATCACGTCGAACACGCCGCCGGACGAGGGCGAACGCGTGATGCCGAAGAACGAACCGGTCAGAACGCCCCAGACGATCGTGGACAGACCGCCCCAGAACAGCACGCGTGAGATGCCCGCGCTCATGCCGGTCGGTTTTTTCTTTTTGATGTAGAGCCAGGAGCCGAGCATCAGCAGGATGCCGTAGCCCGTGTCGCTGAGCATCAGTCCGAACAGAAGAATGTAGAACGGCGTCATGTACGGCGTGCCGTCGATGGTGCCGTAGCTCGGACGCGAATACAGCGTCTGGACCTCCTCGAACGGGGTCACGAATTTGCTGTTTTTCACAACGGACGGCGGTTCCTCGCCCTCGATCGGGTCGCGCGTTTCAAAGCTGTACGCGTCGGTGACGGAACGAACCGTCTCCTCCGTCTTTTCGACCTCGTCCTCACGGACCCAGCCCTCGAGCACAAACGCGTACGCGGTATAGGACAGATCGCCGCGCGCCGCAAACCGGTCGGCGTCGATCGTCTCGGCGTCGAGCGCGTTCTGGAGCGTTTCGATCTCACCGCCGTGCGCTTCGAGCTGCTTCTGCGCTTCGGCGGATTCGCGGTCGATCTCTGCGATCCTGCGGTCCAGCGCCTCGATCGCCTCGCGCGGCGTCCCCTCCATCTTCGGGAACACAAAATCCTGCCAGTCGATCGTCTTCAGAAAAGCCTGCACGGCGCGCGTATCGTCCGCGCGGCAGGCCAGGATCGCCGGAACCGTCGCACTTTCGCTCAACAGCTCGGCTTCGATGTAGTCCTGCTCAGAAAGCCGCGGCACGTCCTTCGATGCGCACAGCCCGACGAAATAATGCACGCGCGGCGTATTCTTCACAGCGTCCATCGGCGCGCAAAGACCGGTCCACGGCTCCAGCGAGGCGCGCGTCGACACCGCCTTCTCACGCTCCGCAAGAAGCCGGGTCTGCGTGTGCAAAAGCTCCTCGATCTCGCCGGTCGTTTTTTCGGCCTCCGGCACGTATTCGCGCATGCCGGAGAGCGTCATCTCACGCTTCTGGGGACTCAGAAAGCCCGCCTTCTTCGCGTAAGGCTTGACCGCGCCGATCGATTCGGAAAGCCGTTGGATGCGTGCCGTAATCGCATCCGCCTCACCGTCGGACGCTTCGGCGTCGGACAGACGGATGATTTCGACCGTGCCCGCCTTCTGCAGCGCTTTGAGGAGCGCGTCCCGATCCGATTTCAGCGCGACCAATGACAGGCGCTTCATCGCTACGATCATACGGTTGCTTCAATCCTTTCCATCAGATATGCGATCGCCGCCGGAACATGCGCTTCTGCTTCCCGGATCAGCGCTTCGGTCTCGCTTCCGGCTTTTCCCGTGACGTCGGCAGCAATCGCTTCGCCGTCGACCTGCGCCTTTTTGAGCGCTTCGGCCGTCGCCGCGCGTTCCGCTTCGTCCGCGGACACGATTGCCTCGTCCGCCGCGATCTTCGCGTTTGCGACGCGTTCTCTCGCCGTGCGGTTGGCCTCCTCGATGATCGCATCGGCACGGGATTCCGCTTCCGCGATCCGTTCCATGATACTCGTCATAGTCTTTCCTTCTCCCAAAGGATTATTTGGTGCCGAACAGACGGTCGCCCGCGTCGCCGAGGCCCGGGACGATGTAGCCGTGCTCGTTCAGCTTCTGGTCGATGCATGCGACATAGAGGTCCACGTCGTCATACGCCTTGCCGACGGCCTCGATGCCCTCGGGCGCGGCAAGCAGATTGACGAGGCGGATGCTCTTTGCGCCGCCCTCCTTCAGCACGCGGATGCCCTCGATCGCCGAGTTGCCGGTTGCCAGCATCGGGTCGACCAGAATGACGTCGCGCTGCTCGATGTCGTCGGGCAGCTTGCAGTAATAGCTCGTCGGCTTCAGCGTGTCCGGATTGCGGTACATGCCGATGTGGCCCATCTTTGCGCTCGGGATCATGCTCATCATGCCGTCCGCCATGCCGAGTCCGGCGCGGAGGATCGGGACGATCGCGATCTTTTCGTTCGCGAGCACCTTGAACGTGCTCTTGCAGATCGGCGTTTCGATCTCCGCATCCACAAGCGGCAGATCGCGCGTGACCTCGTAGCACATGAGCATTGCGAGCTCGCCCACGAGCTCACGGAACTGTTTGTTGTTGGTGTCCTTGTTGCGCAGCAGCGACAGCTTATGCTGTACAAGAGGATGGTCGATTACGGTAACTTTCATGCCTGCTCCTTTCCCGTCTCATAATCGGTTATGGCTTGAATTCTTCTTGCGTGACGTCCGCCCTCGAATTCGGTCGTGAGCCAGACGTCGGTGATTTCCAACGCCAAAGAGAGCGGTATGATCCCCGCTCCCAATGCCAATACGTTTGAATCGTTGTGTCTTCTGGTGAGCTCCGCGGAACGCAGATCGCTGCAGAGCGCGCAGCGGATCCCGCGGACCTTGTTTGCCGAAATGGACATGCCGATGCCGGTCGTGCAGACGACGATCCCGCGGTCGGCGATGCCGTCGCGGACCGCTTCGGCCACGGCGAAGCCGAACGCCGGATAATCGACGCTTTCGGTGCCGAAGCAGCCGCAGTCGATGATCTCATGTCCCAACGAAAGGAGATGCTCTTTCAGTGCTTCCTTCAGGACAAAGCCGCCGTGATCGGACCCGATTGAAATCTTCATATGCATTCCCCTCCGACTATGATATGTTAGTATAACAAATTTTCCCCTGTTTGTACAGAGGAAAAATGGAATTTTTACCGGGTGCTATTCCGTCCGTTCGTGCGAAAATCCCGCCGCGCGCAGAAGCCGGTTCATGAACGCGAGCCCCGTTCGCGCCGGATCGACGCCTTCCGCAAGGATCACGTCGCAGTGCGCGCCGACGTCGCGCAGGAGCCGGAACAGGTTTGCGCACAGGGTTTCCGGATCGTCGCGGTCGCCGAGCGAATACGCGTTCAGGTTGCGATAGCTTGCCATCGTCTGCTCCGTGCCGAGGATCGCGACGGTCTTCCCCTCCGCCTCGTGCGCGTAATACAGCGCGCGGATGCGCTTTGAAACGGGCTTCGGTTCGCCCTCGACGACGTGCACCTCGGCGTCCGGCGCATAGTGCTTGTACTTCATGCCGGGCGACGCGGCGACCTCGCGCTCGCCGAGCGGGCTTAAGATGCTCGGCGCAAGGCGCACGGGACCGATGACCGCTTCGAGCATCTCGCGCGTCACGGCGCCGGGCCGCAGGATCGTCGGCTCGCCGATCAGGGACAGTACGGTCGATTCCACGCCGTAGCGGCACGGTCCGCCGTCCAGGATCAGCGGGATCCGCCCGTCCATGTCCTCCAGCACATGCTGCGCCGTCGTCGGGCTCGGACGGCCGGACCGGTTTGCACTCGGCGCGGCGATCGGCACACCCGCCTTCTGGATCAGCGTCCTTGCGGTCTTGTCGGACGGCATGCGCACCGCAACGGTCTCAAGCCCTGCGGTGACCTCGTACGGGACCTCGTCCGCCTTCGTGAAGATCAGCGTCAGCGGCCCCGGCCAAAATGTGTTCATCAGCTGCTCCGCAAGCTTCGGCACATGCGCCCAGAGCTTCTTCACGTCGCTCTTTTTCGCAACGTGCAGGATCAGCGGATTGTCGTTCGGACGGCCCTTCGCCTCGAAGATGCGGTTGACCGCCTCGCCGTCCATGCCGTTCGCGCCGAGCCCGTAGACCGTCTCGGTCGGAAACGCGACAAGCCCGCCGTTCTGAATGATCTCGGCGCCCATCTGCGTACCGGCGTCCTCGCGGACGACCGTGCTGATCACTTCCGTCTTCATGCGTCCGCCTCCCCGGAAAGCTTTGCCGCGCGCTCCGCCACGGTCAGCGCGTCGATCATTTCATCCATGTCGCCGTCCAAAAACGATTCGAGCTTGTACAGCGTCAGTCCGATGCGGTGATCGGTGACACGGCTCTGCGGGAAATTGTAGGTGCGGATGCGCTCGCTTCTGTCGCCGCTTCCGACCATGCTGCGCTTCTGATCCGCAAGCTCGGCATGCTGCTGCGAGGCGAAGTGCTCGTACAGCTTGCTCTTCAGCAGCCGCATGGCCTGCTCCTTGTTCTGCAGCTGGCTCCGCTCGTTCTGACACGCGACCACGATGCCGGTCGGCAGATGCGTGATGCGGATCGCGGACGACGTCTTGTTGACATGCTGTCCGCCCGCGCCGCTCGAGCGGTACGTGTCGATGCGCAGATCGGAGTCCTTGATCTCGATGCGGATGTCGTCGACCTCCGGCATGACCGCGACCGTCGCTGCGCTCGTGTGGATGCGTCCCTGCGATTCGGTCTCCGGTACGCGCTGTACGCGATGGACGCCGCCCTCGAACTTGAGCCGCGCGTACGCGCCGCGCTTTCCCGAAACGGACAGCACGATCTCCTTGACCCCGCCGAGCTCCGTCAGGTTTTCGGACAGCGTTTCCGTCTTGTAGCCGTGCCGCTCCGCGTAGCGCAGATACATGCGCAGAAGGTCCGCGCCGAACAGCGACGCCTCGTCGCCGCCCGTGCCTGCGCGGATCTCTAAGATCACGCCGCGGTCGTCGTTTTCGTCCTTCGGCAGAAGCAGCGCGCGAAGCGCCGCTTCCTGCCCGGACAGCGACGCGTCGAGCGAAAGAAGCTCCTCCTCCGCAAGCGCCTTCATCTCGGGATCGGGATGCTCGGAAAGCAGCGCAAGGCAGTCGTCGCGCTCGCGCTGCGTCGCCGTATAGCGGTCGAACGCCGCCACGATCTCGGAGAGCTCGGCATGCTCGCGCGAAAGCGCCGTGTACGCCTCGCGGTCGTTTGCAGCGTCGGGACGTGCCAGCGCTTCGGTCAGCGCGTCGTATCGTTCTTTGCACTTTTTCAGTTTCTCGATCATCTACTTCACCATGATCACGCGCGGCCGCCCGCCGTAATCCTCTATACAAATACTCCCTGCAAACAGCGCGGAAACCGCGTCCCTCTGCGTACACCCGATCTCTAAAAGCAGCGTTCCGCCCGGGTTCAGAAACCGCCGGAATCCCCTTGCGATCCGCCGGTAAAAGTCCAGTCCGTCCGCGCCGCCGAACAGCGCCGACGCGGGCTCAAAGCAAAGGCTTTTGTCCCGCTCGTCCATCTCCTGCGCCGTAAGGTACGGCGGGTTCGAGACGATCAGATCGAACGTGCCCGCGATCCCGTCAAAGAGATCGCTCCGCACGGTTTTGACGGTCACGCCGTTGCGCTTCGCGTTGCGTTCGGTCACCGAAAGCGCATCCGCGCTGATATCCGCCGCGGTCACGTTCGCGCCTCCCTTGGCGGCAAGCGCGATACCGATGCACCCGCTGCCGCAGCAAAGGTCCAGCACGTCGCGCCGGTCGCTGCTCAGCAGCTTCAGTGCCGTTTCGACGAGCTTTTCCGTATCCGGCCGCGGGATCAGCACGCGCGAATCCACAAAGAACGGCAGGCCGTAGAATTCCCATTCGCCGAGCACATACTGCAGCGGTTCGCCCGAACGCCGCCGTTCGGCCATGGCGTTCAGCGCGGCGATATCCGCATCGGATACCGTGTCGTACGGGGAAGCAAGCCCGCGGCTTTTCAGCAGAAAGCGCGCTTCGAGCCTTGCGTCCTCCCCGGCGACCGGGACCAGTTCCGCCGCGATCTTCAGCTCGGTTTCCCGGACGGTCATGCGTTCGCTTCCCGTTCCGGCTCCGCCTCGGGCGCTTCGGGCTGCTCCGGTTCCGGCGCTTCGGGCTGTTCCTCTTCGGGCGCCTTGGGCTGCTCCGGTTCGGACGCTGCCGCCTTCGCCGCCTGTTCGTCAAAGATGATATCGTGCTTCGGCGGGTGCAGCGCCAGCTCGAACGACGCGATCGCGACCTCGAGCATGTCGAGCGTCGGCTCCTTGGTCGTCAGGTGCTGCAGTGCCAGCCCCGGCGCGCGCGCAATGCGGCAGACGAGGTTTTCATGCTTGGCCGCCGCCTTCAGGACCTCGTACGACACGCCCGCGATCAGCGGGATCAGCACGATGCGCGCAAGGCGGAACAGCAGGCGGTTCGTGCCGCTTGCGTCGTGCCACGCGGAAAAGCCCGGGATCAGCATGCACAGCGCGGACACGGCGGTCGTCACAACGATCGAGACCGCCATCGTCAGAAACAGGTAGTTCGTGCCGCAGCGCGGATGCAGCCGCGTGCACGTCGCCGCGTTCTCCGGCGTCATCGGAAGCTCCGCTTCGTAGCACGCGATCGTTTTGTGCTCCGCGCCGTGGTACATGAACACGCGCCTGATGTCCTTGATCTTGGAAATGCCCCAGATATAGAGCAAAAACACGGCCAGCCGCACGACGCCCTGCACGACCGCGCTCCACACCGCGCCGATCTTGCCGCCGAAGATCAGCTCCAGAAGCGAGACCGCACCGATCGGCAGCAGAAAGAACAGCCCGATCGCCAGCACGACGGCCAGCACGATCGCGACCCATTTGACGACGTCCATCGCGGACTTGTTGAACCGCTTTGCGAGCCATTTCTCAAACTTCGACGGCTCCTCCTCTTCCTCGCCGAGCATTTCCGCGGCGCGGGTCGTGATCGTCATGCCGTCGGACAGTGCCTTGACAAACGCGTAGACGCCGCGCACGATCGGCCACGTCGGGAACGAGCCCTTTTTGTATCTGGTCGTTTTCCGGTGAAACTCCTTGGCGAGCGAGCCGTCGCTGCGGCGCACGACGAGCGCCGTTCCCTTTTCGGAACGCATCATGACGCCTTCGATGACGGCCTGTCCGCCGATATCCGTATATTTCATAGCATTCGCCCTTCTTTATGCATTTTATGTATCATACCACAACGCCGCGCCGGTTGCAATGGCGTTTGCAAGGATTTCACACTTTGCGCCGCGGCTCCGCGTCAAGCCGCGCAAGCGGCGCGCGGCAGCGCGGCAGATCCACGCGTCCGTCGTCAAGGAACGGAACGTCCTCCCGCCGCAAAAGCGTCTCGCGCAGCGGCGCGAACGCCCCGCCCGCGATCGAGCCGTCGGCCCGCACGACGCGGTGCCACGGCAGATGCTCCGGGCAGTGCCGCATGGCATAGCCGACATACCGCGCCTTGCCCGGCGCGCCGATGACGCGCGCGATGTCGCCGTAGGAAACGGCCGTCCCGTACGGGATCTGCGCAACGACCGCATATACGCGCTGAAAAAAGGATCCTTCCATATCAATCGAACAGCGCCCTTTGCAGCGCTTCGCAGTCGGCATAGACCGGCACGCCGCACGCTTCGAGCACGCGGCGCGACTGGTGCCCGTTTTCGATCAGCGCGCAGCGGCAGCCGACGGCCCTTGCGACCTCGGCGTCGTGGTCGGTGTCGCCGATAAACAGCGCGTCGTCCGGGGCGATCCCGTTTTGTGCCATATAGACCTTCGCGCGCTCCGTCTTGGATCGGCACAGGCTGTCGCTCTGGCCGAGGATCGCCGAAAAAAACGGCGCGACGCCGAAGCGGCTTGCCTGGATCAGCAGATCGTCCTGCTGCGTGACCGACAGAAGCGTCTGCTTCGTCCCGCAGCGCTTCGCCTTCTCCAGCACCGAGATGACGCCCTCGCGCAGCGGACAGCCGGCATAGCGTTCGCGATAGCGGCGCATGAAATCGTCGGCGACCGCTTCAAACCGCTCCGTTTCAAAGGTATAGCCCATCCGTTCATAGTAGGCGCGGACCGGAAACGTGAAGTTGTCGAGGTACCATTCCCGCGTGATTTCGGGCATGCCGCGCTCGCGCAGCAGTTCGTTCTCGAGCGTCAGACACAGCTGCGTGTCGTCGATGATCGTTCCGTTCCAGTCCCATATCAAAAGCTTCGGCGGCACAGGCGTTTCCTCCGGTTCGTTTTGCATCAGTTTACCATGTTTCGGGCCGCGCCGCAACCGTCTGTTTTTTATGCTTGCAGAGCATGCGATTTGGGAGTATAATAAAATTGTATGAAAATGGTTTATCGGAGGATCATCCATGGCAAATAAATCCACAGTCAAGAAGAAAGCCCCGGCAAAGGCCGCCGCGCCCGCGCCGAAGGCAGCGACAAAAAAGAAAGCGCCGGAAAAGAAAGCGCCGCACGCCGTCGTTGAGATCGTCGGCATCGTGCTGATCGCGCTCGGCGCGCTGTTCGCCGTCTGGACCTACAGCGGCTCCGACGACTGGCTCGGCCGGATCCTGTCGGCCTATCTGTTCGGCATGCACGGCTGCTTTGCGTACGCCGTGCCGGTTCTGTTCATCATCATCGGCTTCTATCTGATCATCGGCGGCCGCAAAAAGCCTGCGCGCGGCACGCTCTTGACCGGACTGCTTGCGATCTGGTTCGTGCTTTGCGCGGTGCATATGTGGACCAGCAAGGAGCTTCTGGAGCTCAGGCAGTTCGGTGCGGAGGGCATGGGCTTTGCCGATTACATCAAGCAGTTCTTCGGCCAGTTCGGCAAGGCATGGAGCGAGGGCGCCAATCTCCACATCGGCGGCGGCGTGCTCGGCATGATCCTGCCGACGCTGCTCTGGGTGATCGGCGGAAAGCTTCTCTGCTGGGTCTTCATCGTCGCGGGCTTTTTGATCTCCGTGCTGCTTTGCACCGGCATTTCGATCAAGGCGTACACCGACGCGTTCGGAAGCAAGGTCAAGGAAAAGCTTGCCGAGCATGAACAGTCGCTGACCGACGATTACGACGACGAGCCCTCCGAGCCCGCGAAGAAGCCTTGGAAGAAGGGCTTTTCCACCACGATCGAGGAGGAGCCGCAGCCGGTCCGCAAAGCGCCCGCCGCGCGTAAAGCGTCCGCGGAGCGCAGGAAGCCGAAGGAGATCCCGTTTGACGAGATCTTTGACGTGCCCGAGCCGGAGCCCGAGGCCGTGCCCGTTCGCAAGCGTACCCAGAAGACGACGCAGCCGGTCGATTTCGGCCTGATGCCGAAGTCCGGCCCGCTCCCGAAAAAGACCGACGCCGCGCTTTCGGCGGACGAAGAGGACGAGCTGATCATCCCTGCCGCGCCCGCGAAAAAGCCCGCAAAGAAGCCGGTTCCCCCGGCATTTGCCCAAACGCCGACGCCGGAGCCCGCGAAAGCCGCGCCGGAAAAGCCTGCAAAAAAGCCTGTCCCGAGCGAATCCGACGGCGACGAGATCCCCCTGGTCGTACCGCCCGCACCGCCCGTGCCTGCGTATGAGCCGCCGTCCATCGACTGTCTGAACAAGCCGCGTGAGACGTTCGCAAAGAATGCGGAGAATCCGACCGCGATCGCGCATCTTTTGGAGGAAACGCTCGCAAGCTTCAATATCTCGGCGAAGGTCATCAACATCTCCGTCGGTCCCGTCGTGACCCGTTACGAGCTGCAGCCCGCGCCGGGCGTACGCGTCAACCGCATCACGACGCTCAGTAACGACATCGCGCTTGCTTTGGCCGCGCCGCGCGTGCGCATCGAAGCGCCGATCCCCGGCAAAGCCGCCGTCGGCATTGAGGTCCCGAACAAGGACGCCGCGACCGTGCTTTTGCGCGACATCATCGAGAGCCCCGAGTTTTTGAACGCGAAGTCCCCCGTCACCATGGCGCTCGGCAAGGACATCGCGGGCAAGATCATCGTGGCCGATCTCGGCAAGATGCCGCATATGCTGATCGCCGGTTCCACCGGCTCCGGCAAATCCGTCTGCATCAACGACCTGATCATTTCAATGATCTATAAGTCCTCGCCGCAGGATCTGCAGCTGATCCTCGTCGACCCGAAGATGGTTGAGCTTTCCGTGTTCGGCACGCTGCCGCACCTTCTGATCCCGGTCGTGACCGAGCCGAAGAAAGCGGCAAGCGCGCTCCGCTGGGCGGTCAACGAGATGACGATGCGCTACAAGAAGTTCACCGAGGTCGGCGCGCGTGAGCTGACCCGCTACAACTCGCTGATGGACGACCCGAAGAAAAAGATCCCGAAGCTGGTCATCATCATCGACGAGCTTGCCGACCTGATGATGGTCGCGCCCGACGACGTCGAGGATTCGATCTGCCGCATCGCGCAGCTCGGCCGCGCCGCGGGCATTCACCTGATCGTCGCGACGCAGCGTCCGAGCGCCGATATCATCACCGGTCTCATCAAGGCGAACATTCCCTCGCGCTGCGCGTTCGCGGTCAGCTCCGCGATCGACTCGCGCATCATTCTTGACGCGACCGGCGCGGAAAAGCTGCTCGGCCGCGGCGACATGCTCTTCCACCCGAACGGCGCGGGCAAGCCCACGCGTCTGCAGTGCGCCTACGTCTCCGACGAGGAGGTCGAGCGCGTGATGTCGGGCTTCAAGAAGAACGATACGCAGTTCTCCGAGGACGTGCTGAACGAGATCAACGACGAAGCCAAGGGCGGCGCGCAGGGCGGCGTCTTCGGCGAAGGCAAGCAGGAGGATGACCTGCTCGGCGAAGCGGTCCGCGTCGTCATGGAAAACGGCCAGGCGTCGATCTCGATGATCCAGCGCAGACTTCGCGTCGGCTATGCGCGCGCGGCGCGTCTGGTCGATATGATGGAACAAAAGAAATACGTCTCGGCGTTCGACGGCAGCAAGCCGCGGCAGGTGCTGATCACGCAGGCGGAATTCAACCGCGTATTCGGCGGCGGCGCGCCCGCGGCGGATGAGCCGGTCGAGCCGGACGAATCCGATTTCACGGAGGACATCGACGTATGACGGTAGGCGTGATTTCGCTCGGCTGTGCGAAGAATCAGGTCGATACACAGACGATGCTCGGGTATCTGAAGGCCGCGGGCTTCACCTTTACCGGCGAGCCCTCGGAGGCGGATATCCTGATCGTCAACACCTGCGGGTTCATCACGCCCGCCAAGGAGGAGTCGATCGACGCGATCTTCGAGATGGCGCAGTACAAGCAGAACGGCCGATGCAGGCTTCTCATCGTGACCGGCTGTCTGTCTGAGCGCTACCGCAAGGAGCTGACCGAGGAAATGCCCGAGGTCGACATCTTCTTAGGCGTACGCGAGTATGAAAAGCTGCCGCGCCTGATCGCCGAAAAGCTGGACCTCCCCTGCTCCCCCGTGCTTGTGCCGGAGCGTCTGCTCGTCACGCCGCCGTACCGCGCTTACCTTCGCATCGGCGACGGCTGCAGCAACCGCTGCGCATACTGTGCGATCCCGCTGATCCGCGGCGATCTCATCAGCACGCCGATGGAACGGCTGATCGACGAAGCGAAAGCGCTTGCCGACATGGGCGTGACCGAGCTGTCCGTCATTGCCCAGGATACCTCCGGCTACGGCAGGGATCTGTACGGCGAACCGCGGCTGATCCCGCTTTTGAAGGCGCTTGACCGGATCGACGGGCTCAAGTGGGTGCGCCTGCTCTACACCTATCCGGACACGGTGACGCCCGCGCTCTTGGATACGCTTGCGGAGGGCGAAAAGCTGGTCCCGTATCTCGATATGCCGCTGCAGCACTGCAGCGACGAGCTGCTTCGCCGCATGCACCGGCGCGGCAGCAAGGCGCACATCGCGCACGTGCTCGATCACATCCGCGCGCACTATCCGGACTTCACGCTGCGCACGACGATGATGGTGGGCTTCCCCGGCGAGACGGATGCGCAGTTTGACGAGCTCATGCAGTTTCTCAAGGACTATCCGTTCGACCGCATGGGCGCGTTTGCCTTCTCTCCGGAGGAGGGCACGAAGGCCGCAACGATGCCGGATCAGGTGCCGGACGATGTGAAGGAAGCGCGTCTTGCCGCGCTCATGGAGCAGCAGCAGGCGATCTCAAAGGAACGCAACGCACGCTGGATCGGGCGTGAGCTTCTGATGCTGGTCGAGGAGACCGGCATGGACGGCACGTACGGACGGACGGTCCGCGAAGCGCCGGACGCCGACGGCACGGTGTGCGTCGCCCCGAGCTGGCGGCACGAGCCGGGACAGTACCTGAATGTGCGTCTGACAAGCGCAGACGCCTATGACATGATTGGAGAATGCCTATGAACCTTGCAAACAAACTGACGATTTTGCGGATCCTTCTGATCCCGCTCTACATCCTTGCGATGCTGCTGCCGAAGCTGTGGCCGGCCTTCGCGCCGTGCAGCCACTGGGTCGCGTCCGTGCTGTTTCTGGGCGCGGCGATCACCGACCTCTTTGACGGCAGGGTTGCGAGAAAGCGCAACCTCGTGACCGATTTCGGCAAGCTGATGGACCCGATCGCCGACAAGATGCTGATCGTCGCCGCGCTGGTCATGCTCTCCTGCACGCAGGACGCAAACCATCCGGAATACCTGCTGCACCCCGTCATTACGATCATTGTGATCGCGCGCGAGTTTCTGATCTCCGGCGTGCGGCAGATCGCGGCGGCAAAGGGCGTCGTGATCGCGGCGGGCAAGCTCGGCAAATGGAAGACCGTGTTTTTGGACATCATCGCGGTCGCGCTGCTGCTGTACGACGAATTCCCGTTCCATTACCTGAACCCGTATCTTTGGTATGCGGTCGAAGCGCTGGTGTACGTTGCGCTGGTGCTGTCGATCGTCTCCGCCGTCGAATATATCGTAAAGAACAAAGGAGTTTTGAATCTGCATGATTGCTGAACTGATCTGTGTCGGGACCGAGCTTCTGATGGGCCAGGTCCTGAACACGAACGCGCATTTTATCGCAAAGGAGCTCGCCCCGTCCGGCGTCGACATGTACCGGCAGATCGTCGTGGGCGACAATCCGCAGCGGCTCACCGAGGCGGTCGAGACCGCTCTTTGCCGTGCGGACGTCGTGCTGCTGTCCGGCGGGCTCGGTCCGACCGACGACGACCTCACCAAGGAGACCGTCGCAAAGGCGCTCGGAAAGGAGCTTGTCCTGTTTGACGACGAGTGGGAAAAGCTGCAGGCCTGGTTCACCTCCAAGGGCCGCACGATCGCGCCGAACAACAAAAAGCAGGCCATGTTCCCGAAAGACGCGATCATTCTTCCGAACCCGAACGGCACCGCGCCCGGCTGCATCATGGAGGACGGCGGCAAGGCCGCGATCCTGATGCCCGGACCGCCGAGAGAGCTTCAGCCGATGTTCACGGACTATGTGCTCCCCTACCTTCTTGAACGGAGCGGACACCGTCTGTATTCGCGCGAGGTGCGCATCTTCGGCATGGGCGAATCGGACGTTGCCTACCGGCTCGACGATCTCTTCAAGCACCAGACGAACCCGACGATCGCGCCTTACGCAAAGCCCGGCGAGGTCACGCTGCGCGTCACCGCCCGCTGTAAAGACGAGGCCGAGGGCGAAGCGCTGGTCCTGCCGATGCTCGAAACGATCGAAGCTGCGCTCGGCGACGTCGTATACGACACGCACGGCCGCGAGCTTGCCGAGGTCTGCCACCGCATGCTGATCGAGCAGAGCCGCACGCTCGCCGTCGCGGAGAGCTGCACCGGCGGACAGCTTGCCGACGCGTTCATCACCTACCCCGGCAGCTCGGCATATCTCATTGAGGGCGACGTCACCTACTCAAACGACGCCAAGATGCGCCGTCTCGGCGTCAGGCGCGAAACGCTCGAAACGGTCGGCGCGGTCTCCGAGGAGTGCGCGCGCGAAATGGCCGAAGGGCTCAGGCTTTCCGCAAAAACCGATTACGCCCTGTCCACGACCGGCTACGCGGGCCCCGATCCGGGCGAGCCGGACAAGCCGAAGGGCACGGTGTTTATCGCGCTCGCTTCGCGGGAGGAAACGGTCGTGAAGCAGCTGCATCTGTTCGGCGACCGCGACCGCATCCGGCACACCGCGGTGCTGCACGCGCTCAATCTTTTACGAAGAAAGCTCTGTACGAAATAACGGACAGGTGTTATAATAGACTATACCCGCAAGACAGGAAAGAGAGGAACACGACATGTTGGAAAAAGAAAAAGCATTGGAAATTGCTCTGAGTCAGATTGAAAAAAGCTTCGGCAAGGGCGCGATCATGAAGCTGGGCGACGCGTCGCGCGTGCCCGTTTCCGTGATCCCGACCGGCTGTCTGGATCTGGACCTCGCGCTCGGCGTCGGCGGCGTGCCGCGCGGACGCGTCATTGAGATCTTCGGACCGGAATCCTCCGGCAAAACCACCATTGCGCTGCACATCGTCGCGCAGGCGCAGAAGGCGGGCGGCACCGCGGCGTTCATCGACGCGGAGCATGCGCTCGATCCGGTCTATGCGGAAAAGCTCGGCGTGCAGATCGAGGATCTGTACGTGTCGCAGCCGGACACCGGCGAACAGGCGCTCGATATCGCAGAAGCGCTTGCACGGTCCGGCGCCGTCGACGTCATTGTCATCGACTCGGTCGCGGCGCTCGTTCCGAAGGCGGAGCTGGAGGGCGACATGGGCGATTCCCACGTCGGCCTGCAGGCGCGCCTGATGTCGCAGGCTTTGAGAAAGCTCACCGGCTGCGTCGCCAAGACCAATACGGTCGTGATCTTCATCAACCAGCTGCGTGAAAAGGTCGGCGTCATGTTCGGCAATCCGGAAACGACGACCGGCGGCAAGGCGCTGAAGTTCTACGCCTCCGTGCGCATGGACGTCCGCCGCATCGAAACGCTGAAATCCGGCAACGAAGCGGTCGGCTCTCGTACCCGCGTCAAGATCGTCAAGAACAAGGTCGCGCCGCCGTTCCGTACCGCCGAGTTTGACATGCTCTACGGCGAGGGCATCTCCAAGGAAGGCAGTATCCTCGATATGGCGATCGACCGCCGCATCATCGTCAAGTCCGGCTCGTGGTTCTCCTACGGCGACATGCGCATGGCGCAGGGCCGCGAGAACGCGCGGCTGTTCCTGAAGGACAATCCCGAGGTCTGCCAGGAGATCGAGAACAAGATCAAGGCGCAGATCGACGAGCAGCGCAGAAAGGACGCCGAGGCCGCCGAAGCCAAGCGCCGCGCCCGCGAAGCCGCATTGCGCGGCGACGATATCCTTCCCCCGCCGGAATTCTGAGCCTGCGGCAATGATATACGCCTGCGGCGCATGATATACGCGGTTCGCGTATGATATACCCTTTCAGGGCATGATATATGCCCTTCGGTCATATTCAGGAAGGTTCCGATTTCGGAGCCTTCTTTTTTTTGCACAAAATTCCATATTTGCCGATTATTCACAGCGATATTACATTTCTGTGACAATTCTGTGACGTTTTGTACGAATCCGGATGATAGCATGTATGCAGTGATGTTTGCCGCTGCGCGGCAAGTGATGTCCGCGCTTCGCGCACGCGACGAGGATCGACGGATGAGGTCCCCTTCACGCGCCGAAGGCGCATATCGTGCCGTCAGGCATATCGCGCCCGTCAGGGCATATCGTGCCGAAGGCATATCGCGCGCCGCAGGCGCCTGAATTGTCCGCGTCACGAAACGCGCTGCTGAATCGTCTATATACACAGATATCGTCGTCATGTAGGGGAGGCCGTCCCCGGCGCCCCGAAAGAAAGGAGTACACCGTGAAACGAATTGTTGTCTTGTTGCTTGCGGTTCTGATGCTCGCGGGCTGTCAGCCGACGCCGGAGCAGGAGTTTGTCGTCAACAAGGGCGACGACACCGTGGAGCAAAAGCTGAAAGAGCCGCAGGGGGACGTCCAAAGCGGCGCCGGGCGGCAATCCTTCCCCGACCGTTGGGACGAAGAACCGTTGAAAGAAAGCGAGCATCTTGTCGTTCGCGCGCACGCCGACGTCCGCACCAAAGCGGACGGGCTCTACCCCGTCTACCGTACGCGTGAAGCGGAGATCACGGCGGATACCGTTGAGAACATCGCGGTCAAGTTTTTGGACAAGCCGACGTCGTCCTCGGAATCGCTGATGACCAAGAGGGACTATGAACGGCAGTTGCAGCACTTTTTAGACGAGCGTGCACGCTATGACGAATGGGTCGCCGCGGGTAAGCCGGACGACTGGAACAACGTGGACGAGTACGAATGGACGCCGGAGGAGATCGAGAAAGAGATGAACCGGTACAAGAAGTGGATCCAAAACGCGCCGGACAGTTTGACCTCGCAGGCGGTCAACGATTATTCCGGACTCATACAGGACAAAACCTTGGCGTTTACGCTTGCTTCCGGCGGGGATGCAAGCATCTGCTTCGAAAAAGGCTTCTATGTCATCACAAAGGGCTGCCGTGACTTTCCCAATCTCTACTCCGTGTATGACTATCAGGAGGACCTCAAATGGAAAGAAGGCAGATACGCAGAATGGATGGAGCCCGAAATCTCATATGAGGACGCAAAGAACATCTGTCTTTCGGAAGCGGAACGGCTCGGCTTTGCGGGTTTTTCGATCGCAGGCAGCTACGAAGCGACGCTGTTCGAGAGCAAAAGCCCAAACGAACCGATCACGGGCG
>JAEEGF011453213.1_pt1 | contig 24171 bp, 14 predicted proteins | sample 9134171 | NCBI WGS metagenome assembly JAEEGF01 (sample SAMN16246542, study PRJNA631951) | gut metagenome | biome: gut microbiome; feature: rumen; material: AP-attached | host: Bos | place: Iran: Karaj | collected 2018-10
GTTGCGCCACTTGAACCACTACACGGTGTACAACAAAGTAAGGGCAGTTGATTAACTGGCTTGTAGGTTTCGTCGAGTCATAAGACGTGCGGTACTCCGGCCACACCTGATAGTCGATGGCAGCCTTTGCCTCTTCAATGTGGAGTTCACGGGGATTTCCATGCACATCCTTACGTCCGAAGTCATAGGCGCGGTAGGTGATGTCGCTCGTCTCTTGGATTTCGGCCAGGAAGTTACCTGCGCCGATGGCGTGCAGGCGTCCGGCAGGCAGGAAGAACAGGTCGCCGTCGTGTGCCTCGTGGGTGGCAATGACGTCCTGCATGGGCGAATGTCCGTTGATGGGTTCTGCCGTGGCCAGTTCTTCATAATCGTCAGGGGTGATGCTCTTCTTCAGGCCTGCATATATTTTACTGCCCACGTCGCTCTTGATGACATACCACATTTCCGTCTTGCCGGCACAGCCGTGGCGCTCCATGGCCAACTTGTCATCGGGGTGCACCTGCACGGAGAGGTCCTGACGTGAGTCGATGAACTTGATGAGCAACGGGAACTGGTTGCCGTATTTCTTATACACCTTCTCTCCCACCAGTCGTCCCTGATATTTGTCGATGAGCTCCGTGAGTGTCAGTCCCACATCCACGTCATCGATGAGTCCGCGCTCAATGGCACGGCTCTCGTGACCCGGCACGCCGCTGATTTCCCAGCTTTCGCCGATATTGGGCTGGGCGGTGAATATGCCCTTGAAGGGTGCAATCTGGTAGCCTCCCCACAGGGTGGTCTTCAGATAAGGTTCAAACTTATATGGCTTCATTATTGTAATAAGTTCTTGTATTTTAGTAATGCCTCAATATAGTAGTAGTCGGCATAGACGATGCTGGCATCAATCTCGGAACCGGCGGGATGGTGGCCAGTAGAGTGCATGAGGAATGAGACGTTCTTGTCGCGGCTTTGGTAGCGGGCGGTACTCAGGTCGCGGAGCATCTGTATGGCTGCATCGCGGTAGCGGTCGCCATCTTTCACATATTGGCACAACTCCAGCAGGGCACTGGCAACGACACAAGCCGCTGAGGCGTCCTTAGGGGCCGCTATACCTCTTGAGTCATCCATATCCCAGATAGGCACCATGTCGTCGCTGGTTTCATGCAATCGCTTCAGGTAGATGTCCGTCACCTTTTGAGCGAAGTCGAGGAAACGCTTGTTCTTAGTATAGCGATAGACCATGGTGTAGCCGTAGATGGCCCATGCCTGTCCGCGGCTCCACATTGAGTAGTCAGCATATCCTTGATGCGTCACGCCCTTGATGAACTTTCCCGTCAAGGTGTCATAGACGGCAACGTGATAGCATGAACCATCGGGCCGGAAGTGATTCTTCATCGTTGTATCGGCATGACGAACAGCAATATCGTAAAGGTTTGAGGTTTGGCTGTGCCTTTCTTTGTCCGCCCAGAACAGCAGTTCCAGGTTCATCATGTTGTCCATGATGGTGTTGTGGCCGCCATAGTCCTTCACGTGGCGAGGCCAACTGAGGATGGTGCCCACAGTGGGGGTGAAGAGTGTGATCAGCGAGTCGGCGGCTTGCAAGGCGAGTTGCTTATAGTGCTCGTTCTTTGTTACCTCATAGCCTTTCAGGAACGAGTTGATAGCGATAAATCCCAGGTCGTGGTCAAATACGGGACTATTGATGATAGGTGCAATAGCTTCGGTGTAGCCAATAGCGGCTTTATTGACAGCCTCGCTCTTGTTGTAGTCGAATGCCATCCACAAAATGCCCGGCCAGAAGCCCGAGCACCATTCTTCGGGCTTTGCCTTACGGAGGTTCCATGTCCGCCCTTCCCTTAAAATGTTGCGTGGCATCATGGTGAAGTCGTAGGGACGCAAACTTTCTAATGCCTTATCCACCTGTGAAGAGCAGTAGGCCAACTGCTGATTCACGTTGAACTGTCCGATCTCCTTCGTGAAGACCACGCCGCTGACGTGATTGCCCACAAACATCGGCACGTAGTCGGCGGTGGCATACCAGCGAGGCTTGCTGGGCATCTCGTCGTAGATTGGCTGTCCGTTGATTTTCATTCCTTTGAAGGTGATGTTGCGGATGCCGTGGTCGGTGTCGTAGCCGTTGATGATGGAGAGATTCGGCGTAGTGCCCGTGTAGCGGACGTTGCGGAAGGTGACATCCTCCACGCCCCTACCTGGTGCCGTGCAATACTTCTGGTTATATCCCACCTTCACCTGCGCAATGCTGCCAGCCTCAATCTGTTCAATGCGAATGTTATCGAAGAGTACATCGCGCACGAGGTTGCCGTCGCCGCAGTTAATGGCCAGACAGCCCTGGTAGTCCACCTGTGGCTCTGCCTGTCCCAGAATGTCGATGTTCTCATAAACCAGATGCTCGATGGTGTCGCCCACCTCAGGGTTGCCGTGAATGCCGATGAAGATAGGGTGCGCCACGTCGGCCCAGAGTGTGCTGTTGCGCATCCGCACATTTCGGGTGTTGCCGCTGAAGCCCTTCCGAGTGGCGTAGGCCGTGGTGCAGTCATCGCTGTTACGGCAGAACACGCGGTCGAAAAGGACATTCGAGGAGGCAAAGACATTTAAGCCGTCACCCCATCCAGGATGTGATATGCTCCTGACATCGTGCAGCGTCACACCGTCACTACCACCCACAGGACAGGTGTTGACGATGAGACCGTCAATCAGCACGTTCTTCGAACGGTGAATATGACAGCCTTCATAGCCACTTGCAGGTCGGGCGATGCCACGGCCTAAGATGCTCACGTTCTCAGCATTCTCAATGGCAAAGGTGCCCGAGAAATAACTGCCCCCGTCAAGATAGACCGTGGTATTCGACGGCACCTTGATGACATCTTCCGTGTATATGCCAGGGGCATAGTAGCGGAAGTCACGGCCCTGTGCTTTGGCAGCTTTCCCGGCATCTTCTTTGCTAATAGTGGGCTTCGAAGTAAATACCAACAGATTGTCAGTGATGTCGCCGTCCAGTTCCACGCTCACGTTCTCAGGCTGGAACAGAAGGAACTGCACCGTCGAGTCGTTCTGCACGTTGGCAATCGTGCCGCGATAGTCGGGACGGATGCGGGCCTTCTTGAATTTCTTGTTTTTGCTAACCACCTTCACAAACACATCGCCCGTGAAGTCGAAGAAGGCGTAGGAAATCTCGCTAATGGCGTGCTTGCCGCTGCCAGTCGAGGCATTCACCTTCGCCATATATGTGTCTATTTTCGTCCACTCCTTGCTGCCGCGCGGCTGGATGAACACATCGTAGTCATGCTTCAGAGGCGCACCTTCAGGGGCTGGATACGTAAACACCTGATGCAGTTTCGTACCTTCCTTCACACCCGGCACCCGCACCTCGCGACTCTCCCCCTTGCGCTCTGCCTTGGCTTGCAGTGCCAGCACCTTTTTCGTGTACGGCATCTTCAGCCCCTTCGCCTTCACATAGTGGTCGTAGGGTTTCTGGTAGATGTCCCACAGCTTTCCGCGTCCCATCTGCCCCGGTTCCGTCCAGTCGCAGTAGAGACCAGTCAAGTCTGTCCATGTCTCGAAAGGCACGTCGTTGCCCAGATTGTAGCGGGCCGTGTACTCAAAGCCCTTCATCAGCCGGTTGTCGAGTGCCCCCCAGAGGTCATCGCCCTGCTGCCAAGCCATCTCGCAGATGTCGGCTATCGCCTCTAGTCCCAACTGCGCGTGTCCTTGGTCGCGTCCTGTCTCCTGACACTGTCCCGTCTCACTGATATAGCGCGGCAGTGAGCCGTTGTCATAACCGTGCAGGTAATAGTCGATGGCCTGACGGTACATCACCGTATCCTCCATAACTATCGCCGCCGCCATGCGGAAGCGGTTGACAATCGCACCCCAGTTGCCGTTGGCGTAGGGACTGTCCGCCTCGAATTTGTTCATCGTTGGCACCATCGCCCTTCTCAGCATAGTTTCCCACGCTGGTGTCTTTTGTTCCTTCTCTATTATCATCGCTCTGCATAGCCAGTATCCCTGAATCAGGCACAGCGGTGCATCATGACCATCAATCCTCTGCAACTTCTCCGTGTATGCATTGATGATGCGCAGTGCTTCATCGTGCTTTCCTTCCTTGGCGAAGTCCCATGCGGCCTTCATGTCTCGTTCGCTACCCTCCTTGCTACCACGAAATTCGCCGTCTCGAGCCACCACTTCGTAAGGTCCAGCCATCTTATAATCAGTTTGGGCCACCCCAACAAGCGAGGTGACCACCAAACTGAGGATAGATATCATAAGTCTCATCTTACGATATATTTATTTCCGTTTCTGATATAGATGCCCTTTGACGGAACGCCTGACAATCTACGACCTTGCAAATCATAGACAAAATTCTGGTCAAAACGTGTCGATGTATCGCCTAACGTTTTGTCATAAATATCTTCGATACCTGTTTGTTCACCACCGTGATAGGTCAGAGTGAAGTTGTCCCACACGAGCCAAGTGGTGCCGCTTGTCGGCTCCTTGATGCCTATGGTGAGGGAGCCGCCCGTGACGTCGATGTCTACCTTGAGCAGGCCGTAGGCGGCATTGGCGGCCATCTTGTCGCGCTGGGCGTCGAAGTTACTGCCGGCACAGCTTTGGACGACGGTGGCCTTGGTCTCGACGGCAAAACCGTCGAGCACACTGGTGGCGTAGAGGTAGCCGGTGTTGTTGCCCTCACCGTTAGCCATCTGGCAGGTCACGGTGTAGCGGCCGTCGGGCAGGCCGGTGATGGTCTGCGAGAAGTCGAAGTTGGTAGAGTGCCACACCTCCACGGCACCGTTGAAGCGCTGGTTGCCCCATGTGCCGCTCATGTTCCATCCGAAGCCGTTGCCAGTAAACTGCGGGTTGACGATGAGGGGAGTGGCATCAATACTCTCTCCAGCGGGTAAACCGCTGGAAGCGGTGATGTAGTCGTGGTGGAAGTGTTCCTTGCTGATGGCGAAGATCTGCAGACGGGCAATGTCGTCGCCGGTCTTGTTGCAGGCCGTCTCCTCGCCGTCACGGTAGCCGTTGGCGGGTGTCCACAGCCCGAAGAAATTGCCGGTGTAAGTGCCGTTCTCCATGGTCCAGGCGGCATCCTGGTAGTTGAGTAGTAGGCGTGCCCAAGAGCAGGCGTAGGGCTGGTCGTGGGTGCGCAGGTTGTGGGGCGCGTTCATCTCGGTTTGCAGCGTCAGTCCGTCGTAGTCGATGTTGCGCAGGCAGAAGCCGCCGTTGTACGGCTCAATGGTAAATACCTTGGCGAGGTCTTGCAGCGGGTCGGCGGGTGTCTGGTAGAACAGGGCCTTGTTGCCGTTCTTCGGGGCGTTGGCCAGGCCTAATAGCAGGTCGGCGTCGTCGCTGGCCAGGACGAAGTAGTGGCTGTCGGCCATCTGCTCCAGTTTGGCGGTCGAGGTGACGAGGCTGTAGCCACGGTCGGTGGTCAGCAGTTGGTAGTAGGAGTAGTCGGCAGCCTTTACATATATATTATAGGTGTAGGTCACGCCCCCGTATGTGGCAGTGATTTGTCGGTCGGCCTGCACGCTGGCGATGGTGAGCGTGTTGCCCGTGGTGCCGTCGCTCCAGACGATGTCGGCGGCATTGCCGTAGGCGGGGATGGTGAGGCCCAGCGTCACGCTGCTGCCGGCGAGCACCTGCGTTTCTGCTGCCTCGCTGCCGTTGATGGTCTGCACGGCAGGCACCACGTTCAGCTGGAACACAGTCTGGCTGACAGCACCGCTCTGATTGGCATACTGGCAGGTGTAGGTACGCGATGCAGTGATGGCGGGGATGACGATGACGCTGCCCTTCTGGCCGTTGTCCCACAGGTAGTCGTTGGTCCAGCCCGTGGCGGCTCCGGCATAGAGGATGACGCTGGTGCCTTCGAGCACGGTCTTCTCGGTGATGCGCTCTATGACGCCATCGACGGTAATCTCAGGAGTCATCACATCGGGAGCGGCATCGCCACTGACGGCGATGGCAAAAGCCTGTCGGCTCACGGTGCCGTTCTGGGCGGTGTAGCTGACGCGATAGACGTAGCTGCGGTCGGCCTTGACCGTCAGCTCACGGGTGGTCTCGCCGGTGTCCCACTGCCACTGCCCGCTGTCTTCGGTGCCGTCGGGCAGCTGGGGCTGTAGGATGATGTCGCTGCCGTCGGCGGGAATGCCTTTCGACGGACACACCTCGTAGTTGTACTTCAGTCCGCCGAGGTTGGTCTGGTTCTTGTAGGTCGCACCTTTATATAGGATGTTGCCCGACAGCGGGGTGATGCCCTCCTCTGCGCCGACGGCAGGTCGCCAGCTGGTAAGCGTCGAGAAGCCCGCGTGGTCGAAGCCGCCGCTGTTCTGGCTGTAGTTGCCGCCACCGCCGTCGGGGCATACCTTGGCACTGGCCGCCTCGCTGTACTGCATCTTCACTCCGCGCAGACCCTCGTAGTAACCGATGGCGCGGTCCCAATAGGGACGGTACTCGCCGGAGCCGCCGGTGTTCACACCCGTCTGCAGCCATCCGGCACCCATCGTGCCACGGCAGTCGGCATAGTTGTAGTTCACCCACGGCAGCGACGCGGCATCCACGCCGCCGAAGTTCGAGGCGGCCACGAACTCCGCACCGGCAGCGATGCGGTCGTCCATGTAGGCAAAGAGGTCGTCGCCCTGCGTGAGTCCCACCTGGCAGATGTCGAGTGCCAGACCCAGTGCCATCAGTGCATGCCCCTGGTCGCGCCCGCTCTCCTGCATCTGTCCGAGATAGCCTAAGGGGCCGCGGCTGTCCTGCTTCACCACGGGCACGAGGTTGCCGATGAATTCGTTACAGCCATCGTTCAGGATGACGCTCTGCGAGGAGCGGTCTTTGTAGGTGCCCACGTGGTCGTATTTATAGAACGACACACCCTGGTTGTACATGTGTACGTCGTCGCAGAGGATGCCGATGCTCATCACGCAGAGGGCGTTGCACAGGCCCCAGTTCGACCAGTAGTGGCCAGGGCGCTGTCCCAGATTGGAGTAGCGGGCGTTGAGCCATGTGTCGTGGCGGCGGCGCAGGAAGTCGATGGCGGGGTTGTACCACACGCGCACCATATACTGCTTGAACTCCTCGAAGTCCTCCTTGGCCCAGCCGTCGTAGTCGCGCATCAGCTCTGCGGCGTTGGCAAACTCGTGGCCGTAGATGCCGGCGGCGAGCGAGAGGTTGGTGTCGCCGCTGACGTACTTGTTGCCGCGTGCCCATGCCATGAGTATGCGCACGGCGGCATCGGCGTTGGCGCGTGTGCCGCCAATCTTCCAGCGCAGGGCGTTCTGGTAGGCCATGGCAGCTCCGCGTGCGGCGTTCATGTAGTTCTGGCCGCTGCTGCCACCGCGCACGATGGTCTCCACGGGCCATGTGGCGATGCCGCTCTGCGAGTATTCGTTGGCGCAGAGGATGTCCCACGCCTTCTTGATACGTGTGTCGCCAGCAGCCAAGAGCTGCTTGGCACGGTCGATGTCCTCCTGCGAGACGATGCCGCCGGGGTGCATGAAGCCGTGGTCGGCAGTCACCTCGAAGACCTGCTTGGGCGTGTAGCCGCCGGTGGCCTTGGCCTGCTTAAGCAGCGAGGTGAGCGTCGCAGCGTACTCGTCGATGAGCGCCTGCGAGGCACGGCGGGCCTGAAGCTCCTTCTGGCAGATGTTCACCTCGTCCTGCAACTCCGCCACGGCGTTGGGAGCATAGCCCTCGGTGGCCGAGGTGATGAACGTCTGGCACTCGGCGACCTTGGCCTCCAATGCGGTGAAGTCGCCCGGCGTGCCGTAGTTGTACTCCTGCTCCAACAACTGTGCCTCCTGTGCCAGGGCTGCTACCTTTTCGTCGCTCACCGCAGCATCATAGAGGCGGAAGTCGGCCACCTGTGTCTGCCTCAGGTAGCTGTCGCCGGAGAATGGCGGACGACCTATCCAGTTGTAGGCAGGGACGGCGGTGAAAGTGGTGCTGAGCACGGGCATCTGCGTGTTCGTTTGCACGCGCTGGGCGTTTATGAAAAGCTCGCCCCGCTGTCCTCTCTGTCGGTAGAGCACATGCATCCATCGGCCTTTCTGCGAGGCGCTGCCCATCTCCAAGCCCGTTTCGTGGTTATAGCCGCCGGTGGAGGTGGCCATGCGCTGGGCGTTCAGGCGGTAGGCGGTGTAGGGCGACGCATCGGCGGTATTGGCTGCCGACTGCGAGAAGCACCACAGGAAGTAGCCGTTGCCGGAGAGCGATGCCGAGGCATCGACACAGTAGCAGACGCTGACGGTGAAGTCTGTCAGTTCCTTGACGATGGCTCCCGCGCTGCGCGTCATGTCGAGGTAGCCCGTGGCATTGCCCAGGTCGAGCACATGGTGGCTACCCACCTCCACCACCTTGGCCGCACCCTTCAGGCTGGCCGTCACGCCAGATACTTCGTCAGTCACACTCGCTCCCGACACGTTCTCGAAGTCAAACTTCAACTTCAGGTTCTCTTCCTGCGCTCCTGCCGTCAGGGCCATGAGGAGCATCGCTACTACAAGCAGTTTCTTTTTCATTGTGATATGATTTTATGATTTTCTGCAGCAAAGTTACGCATTTTCTCTGAAACGGCGTGTCCCATCTGTCTTAAACCATACATTTTGTCCGTCTAAAAGCAAAAATAGACGTTTCAGGCGTATTTTTTAGATAAATAAAGCTGTTATTTCAATAGAAATTTATAACTTTGTCGCACAATAATGATTGTTTTAGTCTATGAAAGGTAAATTCTGTATCTTGTTGTGCAGCATGTTCGTATGGGTTCTTTGCGTCAGCGGGCAACGTCATTGGACGGTGGCCAATGGGCTTCCGACGGGTGAGGTGCAGCAGATTGTGGAACTCCCCAACGGTCAGATGCTCGTGAACTGCGAAGGAGTATTTTGTCTTTCGAATGGACATTCCTTCGACGTTGTGTCCTGCAACCAAATCCTGGCATATAAGCTTTCCCAATACACCAATCGATATGGCCAATTGTGGGAAGGAGACTCTATTTTATGGCTGCGAGACTTTTATCGAATCTACCGCTTTGACGCCCACCAATACAGATTTGTAAAAACCGACGAGAACGGATTGGGCAGACCCTTCCTGAAAACCATCCTTGCCGACAAGGCTGACACGCCACAGCCAACAGCACAACAACAACACGTCATCGACTCACTCCATATACATGACGCTACCGTTGCCATAACTGACCGTCAGGGCGGCCTATGGATAGGCACTCGCACCAATGGTATCGTCTATCAGCCGCCACATAGGACTAAGCCTATGATACACACTGGGAATGATCCCTTGATCGGACAAGCACGAAGTGCTTCCCTGCGCAACGGACAGACTATGTTTGTCATACAAATAGATGATGACAGGCAGTTGCGCTGTGATTCGCTTTCCCATTTGGCTTATGCTCAGTCAGACCACACAACCATACCGCTAAACGAGAAACTACCAGCTTTGAACCAATATCGCCACATGGTAGGAGCCTGTCCTTTGGACGAGGAGTGGGTGGCAGTCTATACACAAAATGGTGCTTTCCTGCTTGACACGAAGGCTGACACGCTGGCACCGTTCCCCCATGCCTATGAGATAGAGTGCTACAGCAGTAAATACAACTGTATGCTGAAAGACCACAAGGGAACTTTATGGGTAGGAACTCAGAACGGACTCTTCAAAATGGAAGAAGTGAAAGGCAAAGGAACAAAAAGCGAAAAATACAAAACACCTGATAGAATTGAGGGACTGACGAACAACTGCATACGCAGTTTGGTGACAGATGCTGATGGACACGTGTGGACAGGCACATCGTATGGCATCTCACGTATTACGCCTACCGTTGTCAACCTCGGTGTAGATGACGGCATCCCTGCTAAACCAATGATGGATTGTGCCGCACTGCTCCTTACCGACAAACGATTGGTTTTCGCAGCAGGTGGTGGATTGGCCGTATCTTTCCGCCCCGACGAACAATTAGGTGAGGAAAAGCCACTCCCCGTCGTCATTACCAACATCACAATAAACGGAGAAACGGTTGAAAGTTCGACGCTTTCCCTTTTAGGCAACCTTTCCTACAAACAGAACTACCTCTCATTCCAGTTCTCAACCCTCAACTACGCCACACCCTCGCACGACCGCTACCGTTACCGCATCCGGAATTTGGAAAGTGAATGGAACACTTGCAGTGATGGGGGTGGACAATGTACAGCCATCTATAGGGCGCTACCCCCAGGCGATTACACCTTTGAGGTACAGGCTGCTACGGCATCGAGCGAATGGGGAACTGTCACCACATTCCAATTCGCCATACGTCCACCTTGGTGGCTCACATGGTGGATGAAGACAGCCTATGGCCTGGCTACCATCCTGATGATTGTGGGTCTCATTAGCGTCTATCTGCAGAAAAAGAAAGCAAAATTGAGGCGAGAGAATGATGCACGAGTGAACCACCTCTTTGAGTTGCGCGAGGAAGCCCGACACCAATTTGCTGAGTCGGCTAACATCTCTCCCGACAAGATAGCCATCAATGCCGAAGAGGAAAAGCTTGTATCTCAGATGCTAAAAGCCATTGAAGCACATATCGATAACGAGCAATACAACGCTGACCTGTTGGCACGCGATGTCGCCATGAGCCGCGCTTCGCTCTACAAAAAGTTGCAAAACATGCTCGGCATTACACCTACTGATTTCATCCGAAAAGTGCGCCTGAAGCGAGCTGCCCAGTTGCTTACCGAATCCCAGCTCTCCATCAATGAAATTGCCACTCATGTCGGTTTCGCCACTGCTCGCAACTTCTCTTCCTCTTTTAAAAAGATATTCGGTGTTACCCCCTCGGAGTACCGCAATAGAGAAGAAAATGCTAAAAAAACGCATAATTGAAAATTAAAAGAGTTGATTGTTTCCTAATGGCTAACTGAAATATAGCTCGGATAAAAACTCTTTGTAATGTCATTACAAAATGGAGCCTAAATGTAGTTAAATACGTTAAATTTTCATCTTTTCTAATCTCTATAGAATCCACGTCACCACTTTTCTACCGTTTAAGATGTAAATAGCTGATAGAAAAAGACTTGCAAATACTATGACTGCTCTGGCTTAACCTCTGTCACTATCGGCAACAGCGTGAAAAGTATAGGATATAGTGCTTTCTATGGCTGCACTGGCTTAACCTCTATCACTTCCCTGAATACAACGCCTCCAACAATTAGCTATTATGCGATGGTTAGAGTTTATCATCCTTTCTCGTCTTACAATGCTACGCTAAAGGTTCCAACAGGAAGTAAGTCCGCCTATCAGTCAGCTCAATACTGGATGTACTTCACAAATATCGAGGAGATCGACCCGTCTGGCATTTAAGCCATCCGCATGGATAAGCGTATACATTGCTTCTGCTAACGAATATTAATGCCCGAAAATGGGTGTCGTTTTGTTTGGAACGGCACTCTTTTTTTGTTACCTTTGCAGCCCTTTGGATAACAAAAAAAACTATCACAATGAACGACTATAAGAATCTTCTAAAACTCCTTTTTGAAAAGATTGAGAGGATGAGAACGGAGACACCTTCGGCTGGTACGCGGTTCCGGCTGATGGGGCTGACGGCAGACATCTGGGAGGTGGTCGAGACACTGCAGAAGAATGTGACGGCATGCGTGAGCAAGGAGGCTGTGCTCGATGCCGATATAGACGTGAACTACGCGGAGCTGTCGGAACAGGTGCTGGCTGTGGAGCTTGAGGAGAGCCCTGCGGCCGATGATGCCATTAATGAGCAGGTGAGGCTGATGAACGAGGCTCTGGGCGAGCTGAGCCATGTGCTGGCAGAGATTGACGACCATCTGTCGCGGCATCATAAGGACGAGGAGTATGTGCGGCTGTACGAACAGGAGAAGCGTCGCTATCTGGGTTCTGGAACACCGCAAAGGGCTCGCCACACGTTCGATGAGTGGCTCTACAATGAGTGTTACGGCACGCCCAGCCTGGAGGATATCAACGACTACATCGTTGAGAAGCTGCTGCACATGTTTGAGAAGGGTGTGTTCAGCGCCAAGGTGGAGCACATGCAGCGTGCGAAGCGCTATGCGGGTGAGTTCGACTTCGACCAGCTGGACGATGACCACAAGCTGAAGAAGAGTGTGTACAAGCACTATGCAGCGCTGAGAAAACTGGTGGAGTGTCGTGACGGCATGCTGGTGGTCGATGCGGCGCGTGCGGGGCAGTATTTCTATGCCAGCAGGCACGAGGAGAACGCCAAGACCCATCGCAATGCATTCCTGAAGTATATGCACAAGATTGATATGGCCCAGCAGTTGCGTGTGAAACTGCTGGAGGAGGAGTCGGCGGCTAATAGAGAACTGAACCCGCAGCTGAACTATTTTGCACCGTCGAAGCATCTGAAGGTGCTACTGACGGGTGAGTGGTTCGACGTTCACCGTGTAGACCAGCGTTATGATCATCAGTGGACTGACAACTTCGTCAACGCGCTGATGCGGTCGGAGCACAGGGATTATATCGCCACGCAGTGGAGCCTCACGAAGCGTCAGGACTACATTCGCGGCTGTGTGGTAGGGCTGCTGAGAGAGGGGGGTGTTGTCAAGGGCAGCATGGACCTCATTGCCCGCAGTGCTGGTGTGTGCGACAACTACCGCACCTTCAGCAAGTATATGGGGCAGTGCCGACAGGAGCCCTATGCCGACTGGGTGCTCGACTATCTCAAGGCATCGGCTTAGCGACTGCTGTTTTCGCCAAAATGCGATTGAAATGTGCGATTGAAGGCTTCGGCTTTCAGTCGCACATTTTTTTTGAAAAATTTTTTATTACGATGTCATAAGGGTTTCGGATATGTTTGGCTTTGCGATTGAAAATGCGATTGAGGAAAAACTTTTCAATCGCATAATCGCATTCTACCTTTGCAACGTCGAAAGACACAAGTGTTCTTTAACTTATTGATACAAAAATGAATACAAACATTCAAATCTTTACAAGTGAAATTTTCGGCAAGATTCGTACTTGCCAAGTGAATAACCAAATCATGTTCGTAGGCAAAGATGTAGCAACAGCACTGGGATACAGCAATACCCGCGATGCGCTGAGCAAGCATGTCGATGCAGAGGACAAGCTGGAGTCGCAAATCGCGACGTCAGGTCAGAGACGAGCAATTATTCTCATCAACAACTAAGGCGTGAACGGCAATGACTCTTGAGTACGAACAACTATTGGAAGACATGGAGAAGGACAGACAACACACGAGACTGACTCCTCACTTCACGTTGGCGGAGATGACGCGAACGAGTGTAAGGGGAGCCGACAACACGCCCTCGGAAGAGGCGGTGGAGAACCTGCGACGACTGTGCGGCTGGCTGGAGAAGCTGCGCGAGGAATGGAACGTGCGCTACGGCGAGGGAAACGACCCGATCATCGTCAGCAGCGGGTATCGCTCGAAAGTGGTGAACAGGGCGGTGGGGGGCTCCACAACGAGCAACCACCTCACGGGATGCGCAGCCGACATTCGGGCTTGCGGCCCTGAACAGGCACTGCGCTACGCTACCATCCTGCTGGACATCAGCGACGACAGCCAGGAGGCGTTCGACGAGCTGCTGCTGGAGCGCAAGGGCTGCGCCTACTGGGTGCACTTCGCGGTGAGACCGCAGGGCAACAGGAGGAGAATAAGGAGCGTGGAAAATTAAAAAAACAGAAAATCAAAAAACAACCTGAGTTGAAGCCGAGGAGGATATTCTCGAGTAAATGGCCAAAGAATCCGAAACTTCTTCTCGCAAAATTCAACTCAACAAAAATGAATACAAACATTCAAATCTTTACAAGTGATATTTTCGGCGAGATTCGTACTTGCCAAGTGAATAACCAAATCATGTTCGTGGGCAAAGACGTGGCAACGGCACTGGGATACAAGAATCCTTCGAATGCATTGCAAGTACACGTATATGAAGAGGACAAAACCTCATACCTGATTCAGGTATCTGGTTCCAATTACAAGACTAACACGCTGTTCATCAACGAGAGCGGTCTCTACTCGCTGATTCTCTCTTCTCAGCTGCCACAGGCGAAGGCGTTCAAGCGGTGGGTGACCTCAGAGGTGCTGCCAGCCATCCGACAGACGGGACGCTACGAGCTGACCTCGAAGGAGCTGCGACTGCTGGGCTCGAAGGCTGACTACTGCGACGAGGTGCTGCTGTCGGTGGACTGCGTGACCACGACGCAGGTGGCTAAGGAGCTGGGCATGACGGGTTCCGAGCTGTACCGCTGGCTGATCGCCCTGAGCATCGTCTACTGGCAGAGCGGCGAGTACATGCTCTATGCCGACTTTGCCCGCATGGGCTATGCGAAGAGCCGCACCCATAGCCGCCGCAACCGACTGGGGATATGGCACACAGAGCGCTATCTGGTGTGGACGGAAAAGGGCCGCAAGTTCCTGCACGAGGTGTTCGAAAAGAAGGAGGCACTGGCATGAGCGTACACATGATTTACTACAAGGATGGGGCGAAGATGATGCGCCCCGTCCTCACGCGAGAGGACTATCTGTCACTGCGCAGCGGTGGTGAGCAGCGGGCCATCGTGAAGGCGGTGCGCAGCGGCGACGAGGCACAGAAGCGCCGACTCATCCAGATGAACTACTCCTGTCTGCCCAACGAGGACGGCACGCTGAAAGGCTCGAAGACGATGAGCACCACCATCGGCATGGACATCGACCACATTGCGACTGAGCAGATGAACGAAGTGAAAGAGCGCATCCTCGCGAAGAAGGACGAGCTGGGGCTGCTGATGATGGAACTGAGCGCACGAGGCGCAGGCTACCACCTCGTGTTCCGTCGCCGCCCTGAGCTGAGCCAGGAGGAGAACCTGAAATGGGCGAGCGAGCTTCTGCAGGTGGAATATGACGCAGGGGCGAAGGACATCACCCGCGTGTTCTTCACTACGACGGGTTCAGCGGAAGACCTGATTTTCCTCGATGACGAGATGTTTGAGATTTCGAGCACGGATAGGACGGATGAAACGGATAAGGCTGAAAAGTCGAACACGAATAACACGAATCGAACGAATCCGTTAGTTCCGAAAAATCCGTGTTCAGAGAAAGAATGCGAGCAGGCTTCAGCGGCCTCTCTTATCGCCTTCGACCTCTGCGCTCAGCAGGCAGGCTTGAGTTCGAGCGGGATGGATGTGTGGGGTGAGCATAACTGGCACACGAACCTGATGGCGGTGCTGTCGGTGGGGGTGGCCAAGTTGATGAGCCGTCAGCAACTGCGGGCGGTGGTGGCCGAAAGGTTGCCTAACTACTCGGCTACGGAGGACTGTCAGAAACTCATCGACTACTTCTACGACAAGTATGATGCCGACAAGGGGTTCATGAATGCCTCGTTGCGGGAAATCAATGCCAAGGCGCAGAAGAAGGATGACAGTAGGGGTCAAATGGAAGAGGTGGACGGCGAAGACGACCAACTGTCAACCCTCAACTCTCAACTGTCAGCTCGAAAAATGCCGCAAGGCATACGCGACAGCATCGATGCCGTAGGGCCTCAGTTGGCCATGCCTGTGGTGACGGCCATCTGTCCGTGCATAGGAGCGCTGGCTACGGGTGTGGTGCTCGACGTTCACGGTCGCAAGAAGGGGCTGAACCTCATCAGCTACATCGCTGGCGACTTTGCCTCGGGCAAGGGCGACATCGACCCCGTGGTGGATGCCTGGATGAACGAGGTGGCGGCGCTTGACAAGATGTACCAGATGCAGGAGGACGAGTGGCGCGCCAAGAAGCGGGCGGCGAAGAACAAGAAGGACCAGCCCGAGGAACCGAAGCTGCCCGTGCGCTGCCTGACACTGAACAACACGGTGGCGAACCTGGCCGAGCGACTGGCCAACACGGAGGGCAAGCACGCCTTCTCGTTCACGCCCGAGGCCGACACGGTGGCGCAGAAGTGGAAATCCACGATGAGCGATTTCTCGGTGATGCTGCGCCAGTCGTACGACGGCACGAAGTATGAGCGTGAGGCCAGAAGTGCCGATGCAGTGAACGTGCATATCGAGCACTTGTTGTGGAACGTCACCATGTGTGGCACGCCCGACGCCCTCTATCGCGTAGTGCCGAACTACACCGACGGTTTCCAGAGCCGTATAGCCGTAGCCCGCACACCCGACAACACGTTTGCCAAGCTGGAGGACAAGCCCTACGTGCTCACCCCCCGACAGACGGAGCGCATACAGCAGGTGGCCCATCTGCTGCCGCTGATGCAAGGCGAGGTGGTGCTGCCGAAGCTGGAACAGAGGGGTCGCGAGTGGGTGGAGCGCATCCGCATAGAGACGATGATGAACGACGACAAGGTGCGTGCCCGTCAGCGCATTCGTGTCTGTGTGACGGCACAACGCATGACCTGCTGTCTGATGCTATGCAAGGTGTGCGAGGGGCTGATTCAGAAGCACGGCATGAATGGTGCCGAGGCGCGGCTGAAGCAGTATCCTAACCTATGGAAGGAGCTGCTCCTGAAAGCCCAGACACCGCCGATGCTGGAGGCTTACGACGTGATAGCCGACTCGCTGCTGGAGAACGCACTCCACTTCTTCCGCGACCGCATAGAGAATGCTTTCAACAGTCGTGACTACGCTGGCTATATGAGCGGCAACCGCCTCAAACGCGGCAAGAACGACTCCATCTACGAGCGCTTGGACATGCAGTTCACCTTCGAACAGGCCATGCAGCACTCGGTGGCCATCAAGGGCGCTGGTGTGAACCACAACACCGTGCGCCAGATGCTGAAGAACTGGAGCAAGCAAGGGCTGGTGGTGAAGACGGAGGACGGACGGTACAGGAAAGTGAAAAGTGAATTATCATGTAATTAACCATGAATATCGAGAACAATCAAGAATGCTTTGTGCAGCTCTGGCTTCGGCTGGAGCGCACGAGGCTCCTCCTCGGAGGTCAGTGCAAGCGCTTCTGCATCCGCAGGGTGCTGAAGACGTGGTTCGGCTTCGAGGCCACCGACGATTTCATCTGGAAAGTGTGCCATCTGGCTGCGGTCGACGATGAGCCTCAGGAAGGTTGGAACGAGTTGCCGCCGCCCTCGCTCTATCCGCGCAAGCATCGCGAAATGCTCAGGGCCATCGTCAGCGTGAGGCTGGGCATCAGCTACTACAAGGTTGACCTGAAAGCCCTCGACAAGGCCTACAGCATCGTCTTCCCGAAGAGCACGCCCATCAATTTGAGTAAAAAGCGTAAGTAAATAATAACAGGATGGGGGGGACTTGACAAAAAATACTAAGAAAACAGACGTTTGCTTGCAAGTTAGTGATTAATTATGTACTTTTGCATGTTAAAACGAATGGAAAGTATGAAAAGAAAACTCATTGTTCTCACCATCCTGCTGCTATCGATGGGCCTCAACTGCTTCGGACAGAGCGTATCGCCAAAGGCTTATTATACCGATAAAGAAGGGAATGCTATGGAGTCGACAAGTATTGACGATGCCGAAGCTCCTTTGGCAGTGTCGTTCCGTGCGAACCCTGCTGACCTCGGCGAATGGACTGCCTCCTACGAATGGCACTTCAAACTGGTGAAAGGCAGTGACTCACGAACACCCGGCGAGCTGTTTGTAAGATATGAAGAGAACACTAACTATACGTTTAATGAATCGGGTACTTACAACGTCATCTTGAAGACTCACCTCACAAACGGTGATGACACCGATATGTTGGAAGACCAGACCATCACCATCACGATTGCAGAAAGCAAACTGGAATTTCCCAATGCCTTCTCGCCTAATGGTGACGGAATCAATGACATCTATCGCGCCAAAAAGGACTATAAGAGCATCGTTTCCTTCAGAGCCATCATCGTGAACCGATGGGGACAGAAGCTATATGAATGGGATTCGCCTGACGGTGGATGGGACGGGAAATATAATGGCAACGACGTGAAGCAGGGTGTATATTTCGTATTTGTGGAAGCCAAGGGTGCCGATGGCAAGGAATACAAGATACGCAAGGACGTGAACCTGCTGAGAGGCTATACTGACACGAAAAACACGACTGGTGAACAATGAGCACAAATAGCGAAAGTGAGAAAATAAACGTCTATGGCGCAAGGGTTCACAACCTGAAGAACATTGACGTAACCATACCACGCCACTCGCTCACCGTGATCACGGGACTGAGTGGCAGCGGCAAGTCGTCGCTGGCATTCGACACCATCTTTGCGGAAGGACAGCGGCGGTATATCGAGACATTCTCTGCATACGCACGCAACTTTCTCGGAGGCATGGAGCGCCCCGATGTTGACAAGATTACCGGTCTTTCGCCTGTTATCAGCATTGAGCAGAAAACGACCAACAAGAACCCGCGCTCAACAGTAGGCACAACCACTGAGATCTACGACTACCTGCGACTGCTCTATGCCCGTGCCAGCAAAGCCTATAGCTACGTCACAGGCGAGCCGATGGTGAAATACACCGAAGAGAAAATCATCGACATGATTCAGCACGACTATGTGGGAAAGAAGATTTTCATCCTGGCCCCGTTGGTCAGATCGAGAAAAGGCCACTATCGAGAGCTGTTCGAATCGATGCGCCAAAAGGGCTATCTCACGATACGTGTTGACGGTGAACTGATGGAAATCACGCGCGGCATGAAGGTGGACCGATACAAGAACCACGACATTGAAGTGGTGATTGACAAGTTAAACCTCCACCCTACCCCCTCCAAAGAGAGTGGGAGCACAGAGCCAAATGAACGTCTGAAGAAGTCGGTACAGCTGGCCATGAAACAAGGCGAAGGTCTGGTGATGATTCTCGACAAGGACAAGGAGGAAGTGAAATACTTCTCGAAACGTCTGATGTGTCCCACAACTGGCATCAGCTATAGCGACCCTGCACCCAACAATTTCTCATTCAACTCTCCACAGGGAGCCTGCCCTAAGTGTAAGGGACTGGGGAAAGTGAGCGAGATTGATTTGGCCAAAGTCATACCCGATCAGAAGCTGAGCATTCACGACGGTGCCATCATCCCTTTAGGAAAATACAAGAACCAGCTCATCTTCTGGCAGATTGATGCCATACTGAAGAAATATGACTGCGACGTGAAGACCAAGATATGCGACATTCCAGAAGAGGCTATGTCGGAGATACTCTACGGCTCTTTAGAGAACGTGCGCATAGATAAAGACATCGTTCACACATCCAGCGACTACTTCGTGGCTTTCGACGGCATCGTGAAATACCTGCGCGACGTGATGGAAAACGATGATTCTACGAGTGGGCAGAAGTGGGCCGACCAATTCATGGCCGAATGTGAGTGTCCTGAGTGTCACGGACAAAGGCTCAACAAAGAGGCGCTGTCCTACAAGATATGGGACAAAAACATTTCAGAGCTGGGGGCGATGGACATTAAGGAGCTGAGTGACTGGATGAGCGAAGTGGAGAACCACATGGACAGTCAGCAGCGACAGATTGCAGCTGAGATTATCAAAGAGATTCGCACGCGCATCAACTTTCTGCTTAAGGTGGGATTAGACTATCTGGCACTCAACCGGCCTTCGGAATCGCTTTCGGGCGGTGAGAGCCAGCGCATCAGACTCGCTACACAGATTGGCTCCCAACTCGTCAACGTGCTCTATATTCTCGACGAGCCAAGCATTGGTCTGCACCAGCGCGACAATGAACGGCTGATCAATTCGCTGAAAGAGCTGCGCGATCTTGGCAACACCGTTATTGTGGTGGAACACGACGAGGACATGATGCTGGCTGCCGACTATATTGTGGACATTGGCCCCAAGGCAGGCCGCAAAGGAGGCGAAGTGGTGTTTCAGGGAACACCCAAGGAGATGATGGCTAAGCACACCATCACTGCCGAATACCTAAACGGTGTGCAGGCCATCGAAACGCCCAAAGAGCATCGCACCGGCAACGGCAAAAAGATAGTGCTCAGAGGGGCGACAGGCAACAACCTGAAACATGTGGATGCTGAATTCCCATTAGGCGAGCTGATTGTGGTGACTGGTGTGAGCGGAAGCGGCAAGTCAACACTCATCAACGAAACGCTACAACCCATACTTTCCAAGCACTTCTACCGTTCGCAGAAGCGGCCTATGCCCTACGATTCCATTGAGGGAATCGAGCATATCGACAAGGTCATCAACATCGACCAGTCACCCATCGGGCGCACCCCTCGCTCCAATCCTGCAACCTATACTGGCGTGTTCTCTGACATTCGCTCATTGTTCGTGAATCTGCCAGAGGCTAAGATACGCGGCTACAAGCCGGGCCGTTTCTCATTCAACGTGAAAGGTGGACGATGTGAGACCTGCGGTGGAAACGGATATAAAACCATTGAGATGAACTTCCTGCCCGACATTCAGGTGCCTTGCGAGGACTGTCACGGAAAACGCTACAACAGAGAGACACTGGAGGTGCGCTATAAGGGAAAGTCGATTGCCGATGTGCTCGACATGACCATCAATCAGGCGGTGGAGTTCTTTGAGAACGTGCCCGACATTCTGCGGAAAATCAAGACCATACAGGATGTGGGACTGGGATACATCAAACTGGGACAACCCTCCACCACACTCTCAGGCGGCGAGAGCCAGCGCGTGAAACTCGCCACCGAGCTTTCAAAGAAAGACACGGGCCGAACACTCTACATCCTCGATGAGCCCACCACAGGACTTCACTTCGAGGACATCAGAATCCTGATGCAAGTGCTGCAACGCCTTGTTGACAGAGGCAATACAGTCATTATCATTGAGCATAACCTCGATGTCATCAAACTGGCCGACCACATCATCGACATGGGACCTGAAGGCGGTCGCAACGGTGGAACCATCCTCGTGACCGGCACGCCAGAGCAAATTGCCGAAAGCAACGTGGGCTATACATCTGCTTTTTTGAAGAAAGCGCTGGCTCGGCACAGCTAAAAGTTTTGTTTTTATTTGGAAATAAGAAATAATCATCGTATTTTTGCACGTGATTTTAAGAATAAATTACTATTCGCAAAGACAACTTACTAATATGAAAAGAAACACATTTCTCCTTCTGGCCATGATGCCACTGACACTGATGGCACAGACTTTCGACTTCGACTTAACGAAACCACAACCAGTCTATAACGAGCAGGACGGCTATGGCTATGACCTGCTTCCCGCTCCGAATGCGAAGTCACCGCAGGAACCATTCTACTTCTCAGTGAAAGTACCCGACGGCAACTATCGCGTCAAGGTTGTTCTCGGTGGAAAGAAGAACAGCAACACAACAGTCAGGGCTGAAGGGCGCCGCCTGATGATGGACAACATCACCACGCAGAAGAAGAAAGACACGCAGACCGTTGAGTTCACAGTGAACAAGCGCTCTCCGCAGATAGATGACAAGACACGCGTGAAGATAAAGGATCGCGAGAAGACATACTTGGCATGGGACGACAAACTGACGCTGGAATTCAATGGCGACATGCCTGCCGTTCAGACCATTCATATTGAGAAAGCCGATGTACCTACCATCTACTTGTGCGGCAACTCTACCGTTGTTGATCAGAACAACGAACCCTGGGCTTCATGGGGACAGATGATTACGCGCTGGTTCGGTCCTGAGGTTGCCATCAGCAATCATGCCGAAAGCGGACTCACGGCTCGCACGTTTATCGGCTCTTTCCGTCTGGACAAGATTCTCTCAACGCTGAAAAAGGGTGACTATGTGTTTGTAGAGTTCGGACACAACGATGAGAAAGAGAAACGCCCCGGCGACGGTGCATGGTATCACTATCAGTATCAGCTGAAAATCTTTGTGGACCAGGTTCGCAAAAAGGGAGCAGAGATTGTGTTCTGCACCCCGACACAGCGCCGACAGTTCGACAGTGACAACAAGACCATCAAGAACACTCACGGAGACTTCCCTGCTGCTATGAAGATGGTGGCTGAGAAAGAGAACGTGCCTGTGATTGACCTGAACAAAATGACCAAGACATTCTTTGAGACTTTAGGATTTGAAGACTCTAAGAAAGCATTGGTACACTATCCTGCCAACACCTTCCCCGGACAAGAGACAGCATTGGCCGACAACACCCACTTCAACACATACGGAGCCTACGAAGTAGCCAAGTGTGTAGTCATGGGCATGAAACAGCTCAACCTGCCCATCGTGAAATACCTCCGTTCAGACTGGCAGGACTTCAATCCCGCACAGCCTGACGACTGGAAGACATTCAAGTGGGCTCCTGCCCGCAATGCCGACCTCGTGAAACCAGATGGAAACTGAGCGGGCTGCGCCCTAAATGACAAATGACAAATGACAAATGATAAATGATAAATGATAAACGCAGGACGGTATGACTGAGAATAATATTTTAGTCGATAAGTCTATTGCATTTGCTATACGGATAGTGAATTGCTTTAACTATCTCACAGATAAAAAGGAATTTACGATGTCGAAACAAATGTTTAGAAGCGGTACGAGCATTGGGGCAAATATCCATGAGGCTATTCAAGGGCAAAGCAGGGCTGACTTCATAAGCAAAATGAGCATATCGCTCAAAGAAGCCAGCGAAACTTCATATTGGTTGGTTTTATTACATAAGACGAACTATTTAGACGACAACGTGTACTTTTCGCTAAAGAGTGATTTAGACGAGATTATCAGAATACTAATTGCTACAATAAAAACAACAAAGTAAAATGAGATATCATAAACGAAACAGAAGTGTCTGGCGGAGATATCATAAACAAAACAGAAGTGTCTGGCGGGTGATAAGTTTGTCATTTATCATTTGTCATTTATCATTTAGCCAGGCTTTTGCCCAGAGTTGGCCAGTGCCAACTCAAGAGGCAAAAGCTGGCGCTCGCTGGTGGTGGTTAGGCTCAGCTGTAGATAAAGAGAACCTGCAGTGGACCATCAGCGAATATGCCAAGCACGGAATTGGAGCGCTGGAGATTACGCCTCTATATGGCGTGCAGGGCAATCAGGCCAACAACATCGATTATCTGTCGGACAAGTGGATGGAGATGTTGCGTTTCACCCAGACCCAAGCCCAGCGCAACGGCATTGAGATAGATATGGCCACTGGAACAGGCTGGCCCTTCGGCGGTCCTTGGGTGCCGCTGAAAGAATCAGCAAGCAGAGTGGTCTTCGTAGAAAAGACGGTTGACGGCAAAGATGCGGGCAGCATAGACCTTTCACCTTCAGAGAAAGACGCTAAGAATGCTTTCCTCAATAAAGTCATGCTCTATGCCGACGGCAAAGCTATTGACGTGACAGCTTTCGTGAAAGACGGGCAGTTGATGCTTGACAAGAAGAGCCCTCTCACCTCTCAACTCTCACCTCTCACATCGAAGAAGGTTATCGCTATATATATTAAATATGGTGTAATGAAAGTAAAGCGAGCTGCTCCCGGAGGTGAAGGACTTGTGATTGACCACTTCGACAAGAGAGCCGTTCAAAACTACCTGAAGCACATCGAGCAGGCTTTTGAACGCACGGGTACCCCCTACCCTCACACCTTCTTCAACGATTCATACGAAGTGGCCGATGCCACATGGACACCCACGCTGCTCAAGGAGTTTGAAGCCCGTCGTGGCTATAAGCTCGAAGAACATCTTCCCGAGCTAATGGCTTACGAGCCAAAGGTGCTCAGTGACTATCGCGAGACGCTCGGCGACCTGCTCTTAGAGAATTTCACACAGCAATGGACGGCCTGGGCGCACAGTCACGGAGCCATCACTCGAAACCAGGCACACGGTTCGCCAGCCAACCTCATCGACTGCTATGCAGCTGTTGACATCCCCGAGATCGAAGGCTTCGGTCTTTCCAATCTTGGCATCAAGGGACTTCGCCAAGATCCTGGCAAGACACGCAAGAACGACTCCGACTTCTCCATGCTGAAATATGCTCCTTCGGCTGCACATGTCACAGGCAAGCCCTATACCAGCAGCGAGACGTTCACATGGCTCACCGAGCACTTCCGTACCTCGCTTTCACAGTTGAAGCCCGACATCGACCTCATGTTTTGTGCAGGCGTGAACCACATGTTCTTCCACGGCACATGTTATTCCCCCAAGAACGATCCTTGGCCAGGATGGAAGTTCTATGCCTCTATCGACATGAGTCCTACTAACAGTATCTGGCGCGATGCCCCCTACTTCATGGCTTATGTGGAGCGCTGCCAGAGCTTCCTGCAGTGGGGACAGCCCGACAACGACTTCCTTGTGTT
>JAEEGF010749120.1_pt1 | contig 24163 bp, 19 predicted proteins | sample 9134171 | NCBI WGS metagenome assembly JAEEGF01 (sample SAMN16246542, study PRJNA631951) | gut metagenome | biome: gut microbiome; feature: rumen; material: AP-attached | host: Bos | place: Iran: Karaj | collected 2018-10
AGACAGTACCCCCTGTGAAGCTGGAGAAGGGCTGCTACTGCCTCCGGAGCGACAATCGGAATTTCCTTTCCGATTCCAGGAGCATGGGACCAGTGGAGAAGAAACAGATTCATGCCAAAGTCATATACCGCATTAAAAGCTTCAGAAAATAACGCCGAAGCTTCCCTCTATATCCACATCCCGTTCTGCAACTCCAAATGCAGCTACTGCGATTTCTTCTCTGTCACAGACCACTCCCTGATGGCTAAGGTGCTGGATAGAACTGTTGAGCAGACTGCCCGGTTCATCGATTATTTCGGTATAAAGAGCATTCCCACTGTATATATTGGGGGAGGTACCCCTACATCTCTGCCATTGCCTCTTCTGGATAAGCTTCTTTCCTTTATAGGGACTCTCCCCTTGGGGGAAGGTTCTGAATGCACCATCGAGGCAAACCCGGAGACCATAACTACAGATCTTATCAGGCTTCTTTCAGACTCCTGCATGAACCGGCTGAGCCTGGGGATCCAGTCCTTCTCTGACACCACTCTCGGAACTCTAGGCCGCCACTGTAATTCCGCGACTGCCCTGAAGGCTATCGGTTTGGTGAAAGAGCACTGGCAGGGGCAGCTCAGCCTTGACCTCATTTCCTCTATTCCGGGACAGGAGGTTTCTGATTCTATTGCAGATATCGATACAGCCATCTCCTTCAGACCAGACCACATATCCCTTTACTCCCTCACTCTTGAGGAGGGGACACCCCTGGCACAGCACTACGATCCTGACTCCCAGTCTATTGACGACAATGTGTGGATCCTGGCTGCAGACCACCTGGAAATCTCAGGCTACAGACGGTATGAGGTCTCTAACTTTGCCCTTCCGGGCTGCCAGTCAAGGCACAACACTCGCTACTGGAAGCTTCTGCCGTATATAGGAACCGGTGCCGGGGGAGTCTCCACACTCCATGATGGAAAGGGTGGTCTTTTCCGGATATCCAACGTGCCGGACCTTGAGAAATACCTTGAGAGCACAGACCTCATCTGCGGTGCCGAAACCGAGGAGATCATAGGAAAGAGTTACATTTTCGAGTACCTGATGATGGGATTCCGCATGACAGCAGGCATTGCCAAGACCGACTTTGCCAAGACCTTCGGCAGGGAAATCACCGAGGTGATTCCAGAAACTATAGCAGATTGGAAGAACAGGGGTCTTGCTGTGGATACTGGCGATTCAATAGCCCTGAACAAAGGTGGACTTCTTCTTTTGAATCAATTCCTTTTAGATGCTCTCTCAGAGCTTGAGTAGTGGATCTTCATCCCGATGGCCAGGGGCACAGCCATGCATGAGAAGAGGGCGCAGATCTTGAATGCGCTTGCCATGGTGAACAGGTCGCTGAGCCACCCTGTCAAGGTAAGGGAAATAGCGATAGTGATAAAGTCGAACATGCTGTAGATGCTGCTGGTGGTGGTGGGATTCTCTGCCCCCTGGTCCTGCATAAGGGCCATGATCACAGGTGCACTGGAGAAGGAGAAGAAGCCGGTCAGGACTATGAATATCTCCATAAGCACTGTCTGCCCCGGCATAAGGCTGAACATTACAAAGGCAAACATCAGGACAGGGGTTATGACCTTGATGAATATCAGGGTGTTAAGCTTCCCCAGCCTGTCTGCAATGATGCCGGAAATGAAGGTGCCTGCCACAGCCGCGAACTGGAGGGCCGACAGGGAAACTCCTGCGAACCACAGGGAATAGCCCCTTTCTGTAAGGTAGGTGGGGAGGAATGAGTTCAGCACCGATGCCACGAAAGCCCTTGCCAGGGAAAGAAGGAAGCAGCAGAGGAAGAACCACTTGTACTTCATCATTATCTGGCCGAAAGGGGCCTCTGCTTTCTTTTTCTTCACTTCCTGGGTTCCGGCACCCTTGGTGCGGAACTTGAAGAATATGATGAGTGCGGTGAGAAGCGCTATAGGGAACAGGAAATATATCCTTCTCTCGCCCCAGGCTGCTACTGCGGCCAGCACTATGATAGGTCCGAAGCCCCTTGCCAGCTCTCCGCCGGTCATGAAGAAGCTCATTCCGGCCCCCGAGTAGGAGCCTGCATGCTCCCGGGTCATGACCATGGCCGGGATATGGTAGAAGCAGGCGCTTATTCCCATTATCAGTATAAGAAGGCACAGCACCCAGTAGGTGGGGGCCAGGGTTATGCAGCATATAGAGGCTGATGTCACAAGCAGGGTAAGGCAGATGATAAGCCGGTTGTCACTTTTCTCCACCACCTTGCCGATGGCAGGGTTCATAAGGGCTGGGAGCCGGTGGAAAAGGGATATCATCCCTCCCATGGTGTAGTTCATCCCCAGATTTTGGATCAGAATGGGGAGCAGTGGCGATACAAAGTGGCTGAAAATATCGTGGGAGAAGTGGGATAGCCCCATGAGGGAGACAGAAAAAATGTCAAACTTCTCTTTCTTCCCGCTCACTCTGTTATTCCTTTCTCAAACCAGCCGAAAAGGGCATCAATACGGTTTGTTATGGCGTTGTTCACCCTCTTTTCCATGAAGGACGGGAGCACAGTGGGCTTGCAGAATCCCACATTGTAGACCTGGATCTCATTATCGGTAAGCACTATGTCCATAAGCACCAGGAAGCAGTGGGTCTCTATGGCCTTGATAGGACCATATTTCAGATTATCCATGTTGGTTATCTTGAGGGTGATGTGGTTGTCTCCAAAAAGATAGGAAAACTGATATACATTGTCCTTGAACCTGGAATCCTCAAGCATTCCATAGATATCAATACCTTGTGGCAGCGGATTTCCCAGCTTGTGGTCCTCTATCCTGTTGGCATGACGGGGATGGTCCACTGTGTAGGCGTCGGTGAAGAGGGTGGTCACCTCTTTCTTGCTCTGTGAATAATACTGGGTCCCTTTGATGGTGGAGAGGCTGGTGAGATAATTCACTATGTCGGCAGTGCTCTTGCCGTTTCTGTCATAGGTGGCTTTGCATTCCACCCGCACTGGATAAGAAGGGGCGATTGAAGTCGCATACTTGCCTGTATGGTTCATAGGAAACATTGTGAGTTCATCATCTTTATCCAGGATTCTGGTCTCCTTCCCGCCGGCATATGCAGAAAGAGCCATACAGGTCAGGAGCATCAGGATCAATATTTTTCTCATATACTTCATGATATATATAAAACAGGAAAGTGGAAATGACTTTACAAAATTTTTGTGATATAATTTAAATATGAAAGTTCGCCAGGCAAAAAACACAGACATGGAAAGGATAATGAAGATAGAGGAGAACGCCTTTATCTCCAATATACAGGAGACATATCAGACCTTTGCCCGCCGTATGGAGACCTATCCTCAGGGTTTCCTTGTGCTGGAGGACGACAAGGGGATTGTCCAGGGCTATTTCTCCAGCGAGCTTTGGGATGAGCTGCCCCACCACAACAAGGTGTTCATCCTGGACCACGATCCGGCTGCACTTCATAAGAAAGATGGCAGGCTGCTCTATATAAGCTCCTTTGCCCTTATGAGCGGCATCCAGGGAAGGGGATTGGGCAAGCTTTTCTTCAAGGAATGTCTCAAGCAGGAGCAGGAAACATCTCCCCGGATTGAACAGATTGTACTTATTGCAAGCCAGGAGTGGGGCGCCGCCCGCCACATCTACGAGGAATTAGGTTTTAAAGTTATCCGCCAGATACCGGGGTTCTTCCCCTCCGATGTCATTCCAGGAGGTGCCGACGGTATAGTTATGATAAAAACAATGGAGAAATAATAATGAAAAAAATATTGCTTATCTGTATGATTTCTCTTTTGGCAGCCGGTTCTGTTTTTGCAGGTTCCGACCGTATTTCTCCTGCTGTGTCGAAAAGCTTCAGCTATAAAGAGGGCTCTGCTGTCACAGTGAAAATCTACCAGCGGCAGATGGATGAGTATCCCTGCAAGCCTCTTTTCAAATATGTGGATGTGATGAACCAGGCCCTCCGCTATAAGAAGACCCATATGAACGAGGATGTTGAGATCCGCTTTGCCATGTACACCCTCTCCCTGGCCACCTATTTCCATACTGATGATTCGGACCCTGACTACGGCGAGATGACCTCTGAGTCCATCCCCAGCAAGACAGAGAACATTCTGGAGGCTTTAGTCCGCCTTGCAAAGCATCAGGTCAAGGTGAACTTCGTGGCCCAGACCAATATAACCAAGGATGTGGAGCCTCTTCTGGACCAGCCCTGCATCACCGACAGCAGCAGGAAGGTACGTGACTACTTTACATTTACCTTTGTACGCTGGGGTGGCGAGTCGGAGCAGCAGATGCATGCCAAGTTCATAACTGCAAGCAAGGTGCTGGATGACAGCGGGGCGGTGCACTCCAATGTGGTGTACCTGGCCTCCAGCAACATAGATGCTTTGTATGACAACTTCTTCAAATCCACCCAGGAACGGGCTCAGACTGGAGTTCTTATAGAGGACTGCCGTGGAATGTACGAGGCCTTCAACAGATATCAGGGCTGGATTTACCAGTATTTCGACAATCAGAAAGGTTTTCAGGAAGAGGTCAGGGCAGCCCATAAGGCCAAGAGCCTGAACTACAGCGACAAATATTTCCATACCCACTTCACCCCGGTTCTGTCGGTTATTGAGGATGATCCTTTCTCCCCGGACTCCTACAGCCCGGCAGGCCCCAAGGAAAGCGCCTGGGATACGGAGAACAACATGTTTGCCAAGTATATGGAGGAGATGGTGCACTCCGGTCCTGGAGAGCGGCTTTTCTATGCCAATGTCTACCACTATAAGACTGCCTGGAGCGATCTTTTCGGCTGGAAGCTGTTCAAGGCTCTCCGTGGTCTCTATTTCGGCAGGAAGTATGACAACAGCCCGGACTGTTACACCTCTGATATGCAGGCTAAGGATGCAGAGGCTCTGAAATCAAAGAAGCTCAAGCCTGATAAGAAGAGTCCCCTTGTCACAAAGTGGATTATAGAGACTTCCACCAGTCCTCAGAGATTTTCCGGTGAAAGCGGTTTCCGCAAGGGAATGGACATCATATCTGGAAACAAGGCGCTCTATTACAAGGCTGACCACAGGTACAAGACCCATTGCAAGGATGTGCTCCTTTCCTATATGAGGGATGGAGAGCGGAAGTATGTGGTGATCACCGGCTCCACCAACCTGAAGAGGGACGGCAATGCCAACAAGGCCAACGCCTCCATCGCAATCCTGGAGAACGAGGCTGACCACAGTATCTTTGATGCTTACAAAGGTTTTATAGACGGAATTGTAGACGCCAGGAAGTAGTCACCACCAGCGGCTTGCCAGCACGGCAAAGCCCACCAGACAGGCGGCCTCGGTGCGGAGCACCCTGTTCCCCATGGAACAGAGGGTAAAACCATAATCGGCAAGCAGCTTCCGCTCCCTGTCGCTCCAGCCCCGTTCACCGCCCACCGCCATTATGGTTTTACCGGCCGCCAGTTGGGCCTGCTGCAGCGGAATGGTGTATTCGTAGTTGTCCAGTGCTATTTTATTCTGGAATTTATCAGCATTCTTCTCTAAAAACGTATCCAGGGAATAGTGTACTGTCACCTCAGGGATGTAAGGGGTAGCACCTTGCTGGGCCCCCTCCACCAGGAGCGGATAATACTTTTCCTTTGACCACAGGGCGCCGTTGGAATAGGACTTTTCTGTCTTGTCTGTCTTCCCCAGGTAGATGTGTTCTGCACCTATGGTGCACAGGTTCTTGAACACCTTCTTGGCATCGATGGGGCGGATTATGGAGCAGAAGACCGAGATGGGATATTCGCTCTCCACCTTTTTATCCAGGGTCTCGTGGCTAAGCACCATCTTGGAGTCATCAATCTTTTGGATTGTGAATTTCTCAAAAGAACGGTTGATAATGCCCCCCTCGAAGCTGTCCCCCTCCTTCAGGTGCAGTATGTTCAGTATGTGCTGACATCGCACATCATCGGATGTCAGGGTGGTGATATCTTCATCTGGGGTGAACAGTATGATATTCATTTCTTCTCAAGCTTGGAAGGTCTCAGCATCTTGGCTGGGTCCACAATCTCCTTGAACTCGGATTCTGTGAGGAGCCCCAGCTCCACAGCGGTCTGGCACAGTGTCTTTCCGCTCTTGTGAGCTGCCTTTGCAATCTTTGCCGCATTCTCATATCCTATGCGGCGGTTCAGGGCTGTGACCAGCATAAGGGTATTGTCCAGATACTCCTGTATCTTCTTCTTATTTGCCTTGATTCCCTTGAAGCAGTTCTTCCTGAAGCTCTCCATGGCGTCTGCAAGAAGTGTAGCGCTCTGCAGCAGGTTGTGGATTATCACAGGCTTGAACACATTGAGCTCGAAGTTGCCAGAGGCCCCCGCGGTGGCTATAGCTATGTTGTTGCCCATAACCTGTACACATACCATGGTCATGGCCTCGCACTGGGTTGGATTCACTTTGCCAGGCATTATGGAGCTTCCCGGCTCATTCTCCGGTATCAGAAGCTCACCTATGCCGCACCGGGGGCCGGATGCCAGCCAGCGCACATCATTTGCAATCTTCATGAGGGCAGTAGCCAGGGCAGTGTAGGCGCCGGAAAGGGCCACCAGACTGTCGTGGCTGGCCAGGGAGGCGAACTTGTTGGGGCTTTCCCTGAATGGCAGAGATGTCATCTGTGCGATGTAGTCGATGGCCTTTTCTGCAAAGCCCTCATATGTATTGAGCCCGGTGCCTACAGCTGTGCCGCCAAGGGCCAGTATATAGACTTCTTCCAGAGCTTTAAATATCCGGTCTCTGGCGCTTTCAAGCTGGTATCTATAGCCTGAGAACTCCTGTCCCAGAGTAAGGGGCACTGCATCCTGCAGATGAGTGCGTCCGCATTTTATGATATCTTTGAATTCTTTTTCCTTCTTCTGTGCAGCTTCGATGAGGGCCTCCAGGGAAGGAAGCAGCTTGCGCATTGTTATCTCTGCGGCAGCAATATGCATTGCAGTGGGGAAGGTGTCGTTGGAGGACTGTCCCATGTTCACATCATCATTTGGGTGGACAGGCTTCTTGCTTCCCCTTTCTCCTCCCATGATCTCGATGGCACGGTTTGAGATGACCTCGTTCACATTCATATTGGTCTGGGTGCCGCTTCCTGTCTGCCATACAGCAAGAGGGAACTGGTCAGCCATCTTCCCCTTCAGTATCTCGTCGCAGGCCTTTACAATGGCATCCTTTTTCTTTCTGGAAAGTTTTCCCGCATCATAATTGGCCAAAGCTGCCGCTTTCTTGAGAATGGCAAACGCTCTGATCACCTCGGGGGATATCTTCTCTGTCCCAATCTTGAAATTCTCCAAAGACCTCTGAGTCTGGGCTCCCCAGTATGCACAGGAGGGAACTTTTACCTCTCCCATGGAATCTGATTCAATTCTGTATTCCACTGCCAACTCCTTGCTTATTTATATTAAAATATATATAATCTGTCAAACAGAACAGGAGGATTCTCATAAATGAAAGCAGTTGAGCTTGAGAAAAACTATGACCCCAAAAGCTTTGAGGACAAACTTTATGAAAACTGGGAAAAGACAGGCCAGTTCCTGCCACGGTACAAGGATGGTGTCAAACCATTTGTAATCGTCATTCCTCCTCCAAACGTCACCGGCGTCCTCCACATGGGACACGGCCTTAACAACTCACTTCAGGATATCCTTATCCGGTACTATAGAATGAAAGGTATCCCTACACTGTGGATTCCAGGTACCGACCACGCCGGCATCGCCACCCAGAATGTAGTTGAGAAGCGCCTTATGAAAGAGGGCAAGACCAAGCACGACCTGGGCCGCGAGAAATTCATCGAGCGCACATGGGAAGTAAAGAAAGAGCACCATGCCATCATCACAAAGCAGCTTAAGAAGATCGGTGCCTCTGTAGACTGGACACGGGAACGCTTCACCATGGACGAGGGACTTTCCCAGGCAGTAAGAGAAGTATTTGTGACCCTGTACGAGCGGGGACTTATCTATAAGGGACAGTACCTTGTGAACTGGTGCCCGCGGTGCGGCACAGCATTAGCTGATGACGAGGTTGACCACATCGATACCGACGGTGCAATGTACCACATCTGGTACGAGTTTGCAGATGGTCCTGCTCCGGACGGAACCACAAGAATTGAGATTGCGACCACACGTCCAGAGACCCTTTTAGGCGATACTGCAGTTGCAGTTCATCCTGATGATGAGCGGTACAAGGCAATTGTAGGAAAGAAGCTGAAGCTGCCTCTGACAGACCGTGTCATCCCTATCATCGCCGACACCTATGTAGACCGGGAATTCGGAACCGGTATGGTTAAGATCACCCCTGCCCACGACCCTAACGACTGGGAGGTAGGCAAGCGGCACAACCTGGAAGTTATCAACATCCTGAATCCGGACGGCACCCTTAACAACAACTGTCCTGAGAAATACCGGGGCATGACCTGTGCGGCAGCACGGGAACTGGTTAACCAGGATCTGAAGGACCAGGGACTCTTCAAGGGAGAGGAGAAGCTGGTTCACTCTGTAGGACACTGCTACCGCTGCAAGACTGTGGTGGAACCGTTCCTTTCCTACCAGTGGTTCGTAAAGATGCGCCCTCTGGCAGAGAAAGCCCTGAATGCATGGAAGAAAGGGGAGATTGTGTTCCATCCTCAGAAGTGGGAGAACACCTATACACACTGGCTTGAGAACATCCGGGACTGGTGTATTTCCCGTCAGCTCTGGTGGGGCCACCGTATCCCTGTATGGTACTGCGACAAGTGCGGCGAGATGATTGTAGCCCGGAAGACTCCGGACAAGTGCCCGAAGTGCGGACACGACCACCTGCGGCAGGACGAGGATGTGCTGGACACCTGGTTCAGCTCCTGGCTGTGGCCTTTCTCCACCCTGGGATGGCCTGAGAAGACCGACGACCTTAAGAAATATTATCCTACCAGCACTCTGGTTACAGCTTACGATATCATATTCTTCTGGGTTTCCAGAATGATCATGGCAGGCCTTGAGTTCACAGGCGAGGTTCCTTTCAAGGATATCTACATCCATGGTCTTGTCCGGGATAAGCAGGGAAGGAAGATGTCCAAATCATTGGGCAACGGTATCGACCCGCTGGACATTGTGGCTGAATATGGTGCCGATGCCTTCAAGTTCACACTGGCATTCCTTGCTGCCCAGGGTCAGGATATCCTGATCGACAGCGAGACCTTCAAGTTCGGCTCCAAGTTTGCCAACAAGATCTGGAATGCTTCCCGCTATATTCTTATGAACCTTGAGGGACGGAACCTGATTCCTCTCAAGGATATCGCCCTTAAGGATGTGGACAAGTGGATTCTCCACCGGCTCAACGAGACTGTGGCCGAGGTGGACCGGGCTATAAAGGGCTACCGCTTCAACGATGCGGCCAAGGCTATGTACGAGTTCTTCTGGAACGACTTCTGCGACTGGTATGTTGAGGCTTCCAAGCTTTCACTCTATTCAGATGACAATGCAGAGAAGGACAGGGCTGTATCCCTTATAATCCATATACTGAGCGAATCCCTCAGGATGCTTCATCCTTTCCTCTCTTTCGTTACAGAGGAGATCTACCAGAAGCTGCCTGAGCACGAAGCAAGCATTGTGAATGCACCATACCCTGAATATACAAAGGATAGAGAGAATCCTGATATTGCATCCAAGTTTGCATCCCTCCAGACTATCGTAAGTGCAGTCCGCACCATGAGGAGCGAGCTTACAGTGCCTCCTTCCAAGAAGGTCAAGGTTATGCTGAAGCTGGAGAAATCCGATGATTTCTTCAAGACAAACAGCAGCCTTATGGCACTTCTTATGTCAGCATCCAGCGTGGAGCTGGTTGACCAGAAACCGGCTGAAAGCGGCTGTGTAATGGTTGCAGGTGCCGGCTTCGAGGCTTATGTCTCTGTGAAGGACGTTATTGACGTACCTCAGGAGATTGCAAAGCTTAAGGCCGAGATTGCAAAGAACGAGAAGATCCTGGAGAAATCCCTGAAGAAGCTGGAGAATCCTCAGTTCATGAGCAAGGCTGCACCAGAGGCTATTGCCAAGGAGCAGGCTGCCAAGGAAGAGCTGACAACACTTATAGAGAAGAAAAAGACATATCTTGCAGAATTGTCCTGATGGAGTAGAGAAGTGAGACTTAGCAAATACTTTTTGACAACATTCAAAGAGGCCCCGAAAGAGGCCGAGGTTATAAGCCATATCCTGATGATCCGGGCCGGCATGATCCAGAAGCTGGCCGCTGGTATCTACAACTATCTGCCGCTGGCACAGCGGTCTATTGCCAAGATAGAGAAGATAATCAGGGAAGAGCTGGACAAGCGTGGGCTACAGGAGTGCCTTATGCCAGCGGTTCAGCCGGCAGAGCTGTGGCAGGAGAGCGGCAGATGGGGCTACTACGGCCCGGAGCTGCTGCGGTTCAAGGATAGGAAGAACGCAGACTACTGCTTAGGACCTACCCATGAGGAGGTCATCACCGACATGGTGCGGCGCAATCTTAAATCCTACCGGCAGCTCCCCTGGAACATCTACCAGATCCAGACTAAGTTCCGGGACGAGGTACGCCCCCGGTTCGGACTTATGCGTGGCCGGGAGTTCATAATGAAGGACGCCTACAGCTTCGACGTGGACGAGGAGGCATCCATCAAGAGCTACTACCTGATGTACGATGCCTATACTGCCATATTCAAGCGGTGCGGCCTCAAGTTCAAGGCTGTGGATGCCTCCACCGGCGCCATTGGCGGCGAGCTTAGCCACGAGTTCCAGGTTCTGGCCGATTCCGGCGAGGACACCATCCTTTCCTGCTCCAAGTGCGACTATGCCGCCAATGTGGAGAAGGCTGTGTCCGACCGGGTGCTCCCAAAACCGGACCGGAGCAATGTGGAGGAGATGAAAGAGGTTGCCACCCCTGGTCAGAAGACTATAGAAGAGATTTCTGCCTTCCTGGGGAAAGGCCCTGAACATTTTATAAAGACCCTTATCTATTTGGTGGATGACCAGCCTGTTGCAGTCCTGGTTCCAGGGGAGCAGGATGCCAACGAGGCCAAGATCCAGGGTGCTCTCCATGCCAACAGCGTAGTGGCTGCCGACGAGGAGACTGTGAAGCGGGTGACCGGGGCAGAGGTAGGCTTTGCCGGTCCGGTCGGCCTTAAAGAGAAGATAAAGATTATAGCTGATAAGCAGATCTACAGCCGTGTGAACCTGATCTGCGGTGCCAATAAGACAGACTGCCATATCACCGGCATTGACCCGGAGCGGGATTTCAAGGCCGACCTGGTGGCAGATATCACCTTTGCCAAGGTGGGGGAGAAATGCCCGCACTGCGACGGAGTCCTGGAACAGTACAGGGGAATCGAGGTGGGGCAGGTGTTCCACCTGGGAACCAAGTACTCAAAGCCTATGCACTGTATCTTCCTGGACAAGAACGGCAAGGAGAGCACTGCTGTGATGGGCTGCTACGGAATCGGAGTGACCCGTACCCTGGCTGCCTTCATAGAGCAGAACCATGACGACAAGGGCATTATCTGGTCGCCGGCTGTGGCTCCTTTCGAGGTGGAGGTGATTCCTCTCCAGAGCAACAACGAGAAGGTCTGTGCCGTAGCCGAGGATATCTACAAGAAACTGGAGGATCTGGGTATTGATGTGCTTATTGACGACAGGGACGAACGGGCTGGCTTCAAGATGAACGATGCCGACCTTATCGGATTCCCTGTACAGGTGCAGGTGGGTGCCCGCTCAGTGGAGAACGGACAGCTTGAGATCAAGGCCCGCCGGACCGGCGAGAAGGTTCTGGTGGACATAGACAAGGCTGTCTCCTACGTCCAGGATCTCCTGAAAACCCTTTAAACTATATTGATAAATAAAAAAAAAGAGCCACTTTTCAGTGGCTCTTTTTTATGCTTTGTGATTGAAATCACTCAGCTGACATTGTGATGTGGTATTCCTCATCGGTCCAGTCTCTGTCAATGTCCATCTCGATTACATCACCCTTTCTCTCGAATACGTAGAATCTCTGGGTCTCATCGCATCTGAATGACAGCTTGTTGCCCTCTGCCTTAAGATCTTTCTGCTTTCCAGCGAAGTCATAAATCAGAGCACCGGTCTCGGAATCATACAGCTTAACGTTGTTGTCAGCTTCGAATACCCACTTAGCGTTCCAGTTTGTATCAACAGATTTTCCCTGTGGGAATGCGCCTGCTGCTGGAGCTGCCTGGATGTCACAAAGTCCCTTCCAGAATTTCTTAGCCTGTGCCAGAGGAGCGATTGCATCTGCATAAAGTCCTTTCTGGATGCACTGCTCGCCCATTGCGAAGATCTGAACGCCCTTTGTATATGGCTCTTTGGTCTTCTTGTCTTCTGGAACTCTATCTCTATAATACTGTGCCTCATAGTACAGAACGCCAGCCTTGATTGCTTCTTCTGGAACTTCTACTGGATTCTCGCAGAGTCCTGACCAGAATTTCTTGGTCTGTCCGAGAGGAGCCAGGGAGTCAGTATACATAGCTCTATAGAAGAGTCCCTGACCCATTTCGAAGATCTGAACGCCCTTTGTCCAAGGCTCTTTTGTCTTCTTGTCTTCTGGAACCTGTCCCTGAAGAGCGAAGTCTGTGATGAGCAGAGCATATGCTTTGCTTCCGTCTTCTGCAATCTCGATGTCTGCTGGATCAACAAGACCTGACCAGAACTTCTTAACCTGCTTGAGGGCAGGAATAGCTTCTGCATACAGTCCGTTTGCAAGACACTGCTCGCCCATTGCGAAGATCTGAACACCCTTTGTCCAAGGCTCTACATTCTTCTTGCTCTCTGGAACTTTTGATCTCAGATCGATGTCGCAGAGATAGAGGATAGCTGCATCATAAGCCTCAGCGGAAACTGCTGCCTGTGGAGCTGCTGGTTCAGCTGCTGGAGCTGCTTCTGATGCAGGACCTGTTTCTGCAGGAACCTGAGCTGGTTCAGCTGCTGGAGCTGGTTCTGCTGGTTCTGTTGCTGCTGATTCGCTTGTCTTACAAGAGAAGGAACAGAATACGAGTGCAACAACGGTTAACAAAACAAGTATTTTTTTCATTTCATTCTCCTTTTTTTGTCTATTCTATCACGTCTTTGAATAAAAGAAAACAGAAAAATTAACAAAATTAACAAAAACATTATATTTTCTTATTATATAGTAAATAAAAAAGGCCATCCGCAGGGGATGGCCTTCATTCCAGCTTGTTGATTCGATCAGTCCTGGAGTGGCATGAGGACATGATATGCCTCATCTGTCCAGTCTCTGTCGATATCCAGTCCCATGTCTGTTCCCTCAAGGGCTTTCTCAAATGTGTAGAAACGCTGGGTTTCGTCGCATCTGAATGAGAGTTTGAGGCCTGTTCCAGCAGGTTCAAGCTTCAAATTCTTTGTCTTGCCGTTGAAGTCATAGATAAGATCTCCATTCTTTGAGTCGTAGAGCTTTACAGAACCATCTGCAAAGAATACCCAAAGAGCATCCCAGTTCGCATCAAGCCATTTTCCAGCAGGGAACTCTGAGAGGGTCTTAGGAGCCTCCGGAGCCGGTGCTGCGGCTGGTTTTGGAGCTGGGGCCGGTGCTGGTGCAGGTGCCTTGGCCTGAGCTGGTTTCGCAGCCTGGTCACTTGACTTTGCAGCCGGTTCGCTTGTCTTACAAGAGAAGAAACAGAACACAATTGCAATAGCAATGAATAATACTAGTACTTTTTTCATTGTTTACGTTCTCCTTGTCTATTCATTATCGGATTAAATATTATTAATCTTTATGAGAAATCCTGAATATTATTTTATATATCCTAATAAATAGTACATTTTCAGATTGCAAACTCACCGGTAATGTATTAGAATATTTACAGCATATTTCAATGGAAGAGGAGTGAGAATCTCCCACGGACGCGCCACCGTGACAGGCGACCTGTAGGCTGTGCCACTGGGAAACTGGGAAGGAGCTTATGGGGATGGACAGATGTCCTGAAGCCTCAAGCCGGGATACTTTGGTATGCACAAGAAGATTTGACTTCGCGATTTGAGTCGGAATCAGGAGCAGGGATACCTACGCCCACCGACTTCTTTTCTGCAGTCAGGAAAGGAGTTTAAATTGAAAAATCTGTTCAATTTAGCTTTTTGTGCATTGCTTGTTGCAATGCCGGCCTTCTCTCAGTCCAGTGTAAACGGCGAGTTTGACTACTACATGGTCAATGGCTTTGACAGTGACAATCCTGTTTCTTTCCAGGATGACTGGTACAAGGGAGAGGTTGACTTCAAGGTTTCTGCCGGCAACTATAGCCAGGTCAGGATTGAGGTTGAGGAGGATGGCTCCTGGAATGACAGAGGGCATTCTTATGCTGAAGGAACTCCTTCCATTAATTATTTCCGCGTGATCACAGACTGGGGAAAGTTTTTCGGCCTTGAGTCGGTAGGAATCAGGACAGATATCGGATTATACAGCTATCAGACCTTTGACCGGGTCCACTTTACCGGATTCGGCTATGAGTATTCAGAAAATTATATGAACCCATACCTCAGGAAAGACTTTGGTTTCAAGCTTTCTCTGAGTTTTGCCGACGGACTGATCCAGCCATACTATGCAATGAGCTTTGATACAGTCAAAAGCGATAATAATCCTGCAGGCTATGAGTTCCTGGCCGGAGTGGGCCTTGATTTTGATGAGATCGGCGTTCCTCTTTGGTTGGAAGGCTATTTCTGGAATCAGACAGCTGCAGAAAAAAATGCTTTTGGAATTGAGGCAATGTACACCCTTGATATAGGTGATTTCCGCTTCAATACTGGCGGTTTTCTGATTTCCAGAGAGGAAGATGACATAGACGGAAGCGGCCAGCAGTGGGGCTTCGGCATTGCTTTCAGAGCCTTTGATGCTCAGATATGCGTGTCTGGTACCGGTGCTTTCGGCGATGATTACTGGGAAACAAAGAAGAGAAAGCCAGATTCCTGTTCTGCCCTCTCTGCAATGGGTATAGAGGCTTCCTATGATCTTTTTGACTGGCTTACAGTCATCTCAGGCTGTGGATTTGCCTTTGGTGATTACAAGGAGAATGCTGCAGGTGACAGGACATTCCAGACATTTGAGGCTGGTGTGATAGTGAAACCGGACAGAGGAGTGAAATATAAGCTCGGTTACATCTATGCAGATAAAGATGCTGTAGGAGCCAACGGCAAGATGTCCGGTTATTTCACAAGAACCCTTAATACAAGGAAACTGGCTGGCGAGAAGGGTGGCCTTTATTTCACAATACAGATTGATTATTGAAAAAATAAAAAATGTTTTTTAATAGGAGGAACAAAATGAAAAACATCGTTAAGGTTTGCTGTATGGTTCTTGCTGTATTTATGATGGCGCAAAATGCATTCTGTGCGCCTAAGACAGACAAAGAGATTGCAGACAAGGTTGCTAAGCTGATCGACGCCATCTATGTCCAGGAATGGACAAAGAAGACTGACAAGCAGTGTGCTGCTGCCAAGGCGGCATGGGACAAGCTTACTGACGCACAGAAAGAGCTTGTTGAGGGTGAGAATGCTGATCCAGACTACTTCGGCCGGGACACCGGCGATGCCAGCAAGGATGACCCCCGGAATGCTGATAAAATCGGCAAGAAGGAGCTGCTTGTTGTAAGCTTCGGTACATCATTCAACGACAGCCGTGTCAAAGATATCAAGGGTATCGAGGATGCTCTCCAGAAGTCTTTCCTGGACTGGGATGTAAGACGAGCCTTCACTGCCCAGATCATCATAAACCATATCCAGGCCCGGGACGGAGAGAAGATCGACAATGTGGACCAGGCCCTGAACCGCGCTGTGAAGAATGGTGTACAGATCCTTGTGATCCAGCCTACACATCTTATGCATGGTGCAGAATATGACGAGCTTAAGGCAGCTGTAGACAAATATGCTTCCAAGTTTGCAAAGGTTGTCATTGCAGAACCTCTGTTGGGAGAAGTTGGCTCCGATGCTTCCAAGATCAACGCAGACAAGAAGGCCACCGCAATTGCAGTTACTGCTGCCGCTGTCAAGACTGCTGGTTTTGATACAACTGAGGCTGCTGCCAAGGCTAAGACTGCATTTGTATTCATGGGCCATGGAACATCACATACCGCAAAGGTTTCCTATTCACAGATGCAGGCTCAGATGAAAGAGCTGGGTTATAAGAATGTCTTCATCGGAACTGTTGAGGGAGAACCGGAAGAGACAGCATGCGAGGAGATTATAAAGGCAGTTGCAGCCGCAGGCTACAAGAACGTTATTCTCCGTCCTCTCATGGTAGTTGCAGGCGACCATGCCAATAACGATATGGCTGCAGAGGATGATGAGGAATCCTGGTTCAGTCTGTTCAAGGCTTCCGGCAAGTTTGACAAGATCGATACACAGATTGAAGGTCTTGGCCGGCTTCCTGCCATCCAGAAGATTTACATCAATCACGCTGGTGCAGCCATCAATTCTGCAAACTGATATAAGATGAAAAAGTTTATTGCAGTTATTTTATTTATTGCATTATTCTGTTTCCCTGTCCTGGGCGCTCCGCTTAAGGACGGGGTTTATACTGCAGAGTTCAGGACCGACAGCAGCATGTTCCATGTGAACGATGCCTATGGCGGAAAGGGTCTTCTCACTGTAAATGATGGTAAGATGACAATACATGTCACCATGCCCTCAAAGCAGATTTTAAGCCTTTTCTGTGGCAAGGCCGATGCTGCCAAGGCTCCCGGTGCTGCCCTGATCGAGCATACTGTTGACTCAGTGACTCATCCTGACGGATTTGTGGAGAAAGCCCACGGTTTTGATATTCCTGTTCCATATCTGGACAAGGATTTCGACTGTGCCCTGGTTGGAAAGAAGGGAAAGTGGTACGACCATAAGGTTTCGGTTTCCAATCCTGTTCCCACAGTCAAGGATGGCAGCTACAATGCAGATGTAACTCTTTCCGGCGGCTCCGGGAGGACAACTGTCGTCTCTCCTGCAGAGATTACAGTGCAGAATGGAATAATCTGGGCAACAATTGTATTCAGCAGTCCTCATTATGACTACATTACAATTGGAGAAACAAAGTACGACCGCATCAATACCGAAGGTAACTCCACATTCAGGATTCCTGTCACACTTGATAAGGATATCAGGATCAGTGCTCTTACCACAGCTATGAGCAATCCTCATCTGATTGACTACACTCTGCGTTTTGACGGGGGCTCTCTTAAATCAAGATGAGAAGAAAACCGATCCTGCTGCTATCTTTGGTTATCCTGGCATTCCTTCTTCCGGGCTGTAACTCTGAGAAGAAGGGGAGACCCTTTGCCCAGCTTAAGGTAACTGAAAGTATGCAGCTGGATTTTGCCACCCAGTTTTCTGTGGACTACTATGAGGGGGGCTATAAACTGATCTCTCTGGCCGATGGCAGCCGTTTCTTAGTAGTGCCGGAAGGGGCGCAGCTGCCGGAAGGGGCAGACCAGGTGGCTGTCCCTATCTATCAGCCTGTGCATAACATTTATCTTGCGGCCACATCAGCTATGTGCCTCTTTGATTCTTTGGACCGGCTTGATGCCATCAAGCTTTCCGGGACAAAGGCAGAAGGGTGGTATATAAAGAATGCCAGGGATGCAATGAAGGACGGCCGTATCCTTTTTGCAGGCAGGTTCAACGCCCCCGATTACGAGCTTATCACCGCCTCTGAATGCAGGCTGGCTGTTGAGTCCACCATGATAGGGCATGCCTCCAATATCAAGGAGCAGCTTGAGCAGCTGGATATAGCTGTGCTGGTGGATCAGTCCAGCAACGAGCCGCATCCCCTTGGACGGTCGGAATGGATCAAGCTTTACGGAGCTCTGCTTAATGAGGAGAAAAGGGCAGAGGAAGTGTTCTCAAGACAGGTGGAATATCTTGAATCTGTCAGGAATAATGCCCCTTCCAGAAAGAGTGTGGCATTCTTCTATGTCAGTTCATCGGGCCGGATCATTGCCAGGAAAAGCGGTGATTATGTGAGCCGTATGATTGCTCTGGCAGGGGGAAAATATATCTTTGAGAAGCTTGGGGACAGTACTGCCAGGATGTCCACAGTCCCCCTTGAGCCGGAATTTTTCTATTCCCAGGCGAAAGATGCAGATATTATAGTGTATAATGCTACTATAGCAGATGAGATTTCCTCAATAGACCAGATGGTGGGGAAATGTCCTCTGCTGTCCGATTTCAAGGCAGTGAAGAGTGGCAATGTCTGGTGCACCAGCAAGAACATGTATCAGGAGACAACGGAGCTGGGCCAGATGATAAGCAGCCTGCATCAGATTTTTTCAGACAGTTCCGGAAATATTTCCCAGCTGCCATTTTTTTACAGGCTGAGGTGAGGAGGCCAGGTGAGTAAAACCCGTAATTGCATTGTATTCCTTCTGTTTCTCATACTTCTTATTGCAGCAGTGATTCTGAGCGCTCATGTGGGCAGTGTCAGCATCTCTGCCAAAGATATCATCAGTATTGTATTCAGAGGGGACAGGTCAAACTCTGTGGCCTATAACATCATATGGAAGATACGGCTTCCCCGTATTGTCTTGGCCTCCCTGCTGGGTGGTGCCTTATCCCTTTCCGGCTTCCTTATCCAGACCTTTTTCCGCAATCCTATCGCAGGGCCATTTGTGCTTGGAATATCCTCGGGAGCAAAGCTGTTCCTGGCCATAACCACAATCATAATGACCGGCCTGTTCAACCAGATGCCTGTGTCAGTCACAGTAGTAGCATCCTTTGTTGGATCTCTCCTCTCCCTGCTCCTGGTGCTGCTGTTCACTGGGAAGGTGAGGAATATGTCCATACTGCTGGTCATCGGAATCATGATAAGCTACATATGCTCTGCCATCACCGACCTGCTCATAAACTTTGCCAACGATTCCGATATCGTGAATCTTACCCACTGGTCAAAGGGAACCTTCTCTGCGGCCACCTGGCAGGATGTATATATTTCAGCTTTCATAGTGCTTCCTACGCTTCTTATTGTCTTTCTGGCCTCCAAACCTATGGGAGCGTATCTTTTAGGGGAGGGATATGCCAAGAGCCTAGGGGTGGACATCAAGCTGTTCCGCATTTTACTGGTGCTTCTTACCGGTGTGCTCTCCTCCTGTGTTGCAGCCTTTGCCGGCCCCATCTCCTTTGTGGGCATAGCTGTGCCCCATATCTCCAGACAATTGCTTAAGACTTCAAAGCCTATTCTTATGATACCTGCCTCCTTCCTGTGCGGAGCCCTGTTCTGCGTGCTGTGCGATCTGGCGGCCAGAACCCTGTTTGCCCCCACAGAGCTTTCCATCAGCACTGTCACAAGTGCAATCGGAGCCCCTATTGTGATCTGGCTTCTTATATCAAGGAGGCGGAAGAATGAAGTCTGACAAACTTAGGCTGGATTCTCTTGCTGTAGGCTACAACGGGGTTCCCCTTATATCCGATATCACCCTTTCTCTGGCAAAGGGGGAAATACTTACTCTGATCGGCCCTAACGGCGCAGGTAAATCCACTATCCTTAAAAGCATCACCCGGCATCTTGCCACCATAGCCGGAACTGTCTATCTGGATGATAAGAATATGCAGACCATCAAGGGAACTGATGTGGCAAGACAGCTTGCTGTGGTACTTACAGAACGGATACGTCTTGAGCTTATGACCTGCTTTGAGTTTGTCTCAGCCGGCCGTTATCCCTATACCGGCAGCTTTGGCATGCTTACAGAGCAGGACAGGGAGGTTGTTAAAAAGGCCCTTGAGAAAGTAAACGCCCTTGATATCGCCGACAAGGATATTTCCCGGATAAGCGATGGTCAGCGGCAGCGGGTCCTTCTTGCCCGGGCAATATGTCAGGAGCCGGAGGTCATAGTTCTTGATGAGCCCACCTCATTCCTCGATATCAGGCATAAGATTGAGCTTCTGGGAATTCTTTCCGACATGGCTAAGAACAGCGGTATCTCTGTGGTCATGAGCCTCCATGAGATAGACCTGGCCCAGCGCATCTCTGACAAGATAGTATGTGTCAAGGGAGACAGGATTGCAGCTTATGGAACTCCTGAGGAGATTTTCTCTGATGATACAATAAAGAAGCTTTACGATATTGAATGCGGCTCCTTCAATGCCCTGCTTGGAAACATAGAACTGGCTTCACCCTGTGGAGAACCTAAATGCTTTGTCATAGGCGGTGGAGGCCTGGGCATACCATATTATCGGGCATTGCAGAAACGTGGTATTCCTTTTGCCGCCGGAATACTGCTTGGAAATGATATTGATCTGGCTGTGGCTGCTCCCCTTGCTAAATATGTGGTAAAAACACCACCTTTTATGACAGCTTCTTCGGGTGACATTGCAGAAGCCGAAAAGCTTATAGATTCTGTAGGGGTTGTCATAGACTGCGGCTGTCCAATCGGCGGGATGAACAGCTTCAATTCTGAATTGCTTCAATATGCTGCAGAGCATGGCAAAACTCTCATAAGGTCACTTGCAGAGCTTAAGGAGGCAGAACTGTGAGATTGCCCAGGATCCTGATTGCAGGCACCTCAAGCGGAAGCGGCAAGACAACTGCAACCTATGTTCTGCTTGAGCTTTTAAAACGCCGTGGCACTAGGGTAAAGGCCTGCAAGTGCGGACCGGACTACATCGACCCCATGTTCCACAAGAAAGTTTCGGGGATTTCCTGCACCAATCTCGACCCCTTCTTCTGTGATAAGAACCTGCTTAAGTATCTTCTTTGTAAAAGTTCCGGAGAAATAACAGTGATTGAGGGAGTCATGGGCTACTATGACGGGACCAGCCATAAAGGGACTGACAACAGCACCTTCACTGTGGCGGAACAGACAGATACACCTGTGATTCTTACGGTGGATGCCAAAGGTTCTGCCTCATCTCTTCTTGCAGTTATAGAGGGGTTTCTCCATTTTGTTCCCGAAAGCCATATCCGCGGGGTGCTGTTCAACCGCATGACACCTGGAAGCTATAAGACTGTCAAAGCTATGATGCAAGACCGGTTCGGAGAGTCTGTTGTTCCAGTGGGGTTTATCCCGTCTCTACCCGAGGAGTGCCATATCCCATCCCGCCATCTTGGGCTGGTGACAGCAGCCGAGATAAACGACCTTACAGAACGCCTTGAGAAAACAGCCGACCTTTGTACTTCTTCTGTTGATCTTGATGCTGTATTGGCCATGGCTTGCAAAGCTCCTGAGCTTGAATCCAACGTACCGGAGGTGCCTCATCTTGGTGGAATAAACCTGGCAGTTGCCATGGATGAGGCCTTCTGTTTTTACTATGACAGCACTTTTAAGCTGTTTGAGGAAATGGGGGCTGAACTCAGGTTTTTCTCTCCTTTGGCAGACGAAGTGATTCCTGAAGAGAGTGATGGCCTCATAGTAGGGGGCGGGTACCCGGAGCTTTATGCAGAAAAGCTTGAAGCAAATATTCATACAAAAGGAAGCGTGTGCAGGGCCATATCTTCCGGCATGCCCACAATTGCTGAATGCGGAGGCTTCCAGTATCTTGGAGAGACTCTGGATGGCCATAGAATGTGCGGAGTGCTTAAGCATTCTTCCGCAAAGAGAGATCACCTTGTCAGGTTTGGATATATTGCTATGACATCCCGCAGGGATGGTCTTTTCGGATCGGCAGGGATAAAGCTGAAAGCTCATGAGTTCCATTATTGGGACAGCACAGACAGCGGAGATGCCTTTACAGCAAAGAAGCCTGACGGCAGGGAGTGGAAATGTGCGGTCATGACCGATACCCTTTATGCTGGATATCCTCATCTCTTCCTTCCATCAAATATTCCTGCAGCAGAGGCCTTTTATAAAAAGTGTATTGAATATAAGGAGGGCAGGAGATGATCATAACCGATCCCATGAAAATCGAAAAGCGCAGTATGGAAATCATTGAAAGCGGACTTCCTGCCGATATCCCCCAGGAAAACAAGGCCGTGGTCAAACGGGTCATCCATTGTACAGCCGATTTTGATTATGCGGAAAACCTTACCTTCTCAAAGGATGCAGTCAAGAAGGCGCTTGAGGCATTGCGCCGGGGCTGCGATATTGTCACAGACACCCAGATGGCCTTGGCTGGAATAAATAAAGCTGCTGCTGCAGAACTGGGGTGTAAGATTCATTGCTTCATGAGCGATCCAGATGTGGCAAAGGAAGCAGTGGAGAGAGGATGCACCCGGGCAGTTGTCTCAATGGAGAGGGCGGCAAAGCTTGGAAAACCGCTTGTTCTTGTCATCGGCAATGCACCGACAGCTCTGCTGAAGATCAGGGAAATGATTGATGCAGGAGAGATAGCTCCGGTTCTTGTGATAGGTGTTCCAGTGGGGTTTGTCAATGTTGTTGAATCCAAGAACGCCATAATGGAAACAGATGTGCCTTATATTGTCGCCAAAGGAAGAAAAGGAGGATCCAACGTCGCCGCAGCTGTAGTCAATGCGCTGATGTATCAGATAACAAGATGATGGAGAGCTTTATCACAAAAGATGGGAAAAGACTCAGGCGTGGCTATACCACAGGTTCCTGTGCCGCCGCTGCCGCAAAATCTGCGGCATTGATGCTGCTTACAGGATGCAGGCTGGATAGCGTTCATCTGATTACACCCTTTGGAATAGAGCTGAATCTCCCTTTGCATGATATTGAGATAAATGAAAGATATGTTACCTGCGGAGTAGTAAAGGACAGTGGGGATGACCCAGATGTGACAGACGGGATCACAGTCTATGCCAAGGTGGAGAAAACCGGGTTACCATACACAATTGAAATAGACGGCGGCCAGGGGATAGGACGGGTGACAAAGCCTGGTCTTGATCAGAGGGTTGGCTGTGCTGCTATAAACTCCACTCCCCGCAGGATGATTACAGAAGAGCTGCAGCAGGTGTGTGAGGACAGCTGTTATACCGGTGGTCTTAAAGTTATTATATCAGCCCCGGAAGGAACAGAGATTGCAAAAAGAACCTTCAATCCCAAGCTTGGAGTGGTAGATGGTATCTCTATTTTAGGAACCACCGGTATTGTGGAGCCTATGAGCGAGGAAGCGCTTATTGACAGCATAGCTCTTGAGATCCGGCAGCGCAAGGCACTTGGGGACAGGAGGCTTATCCTTGCTCCAGGTAACTTCGGAGCAGATTTCCTTAAATCGGTGTATAAAATTGAAGATGAGCAGATTGTGAAATGCTCAAACTATGTAGGAGACGCATTGGAAGCTGCAATCGGTGCAGGCTTCTCAGAAGTGCTTCTGGCAGGTCATATCGGTAAATTTGTAAAGCTTTCCGGAGGAATTATGAACACCCACTCAAAAGAGGGTGATCACAGAGCAGAGCTGATGGCTTCTGCCGCTCTGGCAGCCGGGGCATCTCCAGAAACAGCCAAGTCGATGTCTGACTGTGTGACGACCGATGAGATGCTTCGTATTCTCGACAGGGAAGGGGTTCTTTCCGGAACTATGGAAGTATTGAAAAAACGGATAGAAGATGCTCTTGCAGTAAGGTTTGCAGGGCAGCTTGAAATAGGAGTGATTGTCTTCGCCACTGGAAATGTGGAACTGTTTAAGACTGAGAAAGCCCAGGAGTGGATGGAGGGGCAGCCGTGAAAAAAGGGATTTTATATGGTGTCGGTGTGGGACCTGGTGACCCTGGTCTTCTGACTGTAAAAGCTGTGAACCTTATTAAAAGCTGCGATATTCTGGCAATTCCCCATAGAAAGGCGGGGGAGTGCTTTGCATATAGGATTGCGGTCAAGGCAGTGCCGGAAGCAAAGGATAAGCCTGTGCTGCCTGTCGATATGCCCATGACACACGACAAGACTGTACGTGAAGCTGCATACAAAGTGGGTGCAGACTTGGTTGCAGGAGAACTTTCAAAAGGGAAGACAGTAGTTTTCCTGACCCTTGGTGATCCTGCCGTTTATTCCACATTTGCATATCTTGCACCCCATGTCAGAAACCATGGGTTTGAGGTGGTATGGGTTCCGGGAGTGACCTCCTTCTGTGCATCTGCCGCTGCCCTTGGACAGCCCCTCTGCACCGACCGGGAGACAATGCATATCCTTCCTGGTGGAGTTGATGCAGCAGAGGTTCTTCGGATGCCAGGGACAAAAGTATTTATGAAAGGGGAGCTTTCCTCTCTTCTTGTTGCACTCAAGGAAAGAGGGCAGGAAGCTCAGGCAGTGGCGAA
>JAEEGF010984279.1_pt1 | contig 24163 bp, 17 predicted proteins | sample 9134171 | NCBI WGS metagenome assembly JAEEGF01 (sample SAMN16246542, study PRJNA631951) | gut metagenome | biome: gut microbiome; feature: rumen; material: AP-attached | host: Bos | place: Iran: Karaj | collected 2018-10
ATATTTAAGCCTGCAAACACAACACCTAAGCGCTTGAAAATGTTGAGGACATAAGTCTTCAATTCATATACACTCGACATTTCGTCAGCATGAATCCAACTGCCTTTCACTCGCTTTCCTGTAATCCATATTCCCATGTGGTGATCTTCACTGTATGGCGCAAGAATCTGCCGTGAGGTTTCACCTGATGGAACCACACCGGTGAGGTCAGTTTTCTTTTCAGGATTAAAATAATAACAACTGCCAAATTCAAAGAACTTTAAATCTGGAATCTGACGGTTGATATTGTGGCTTATACTTTCCAAACCTCCGAAAAGTAATGTTTGGCGGAGTACGCCTAAATCCTGACTTAATGGATTGAGAAGTCTCACCAGATTAGATGATGCGTAGGTCTCACAATTGTCATAATACGACACCTTTGTCAGGGAGTTGTTCAGGATTTCGTTGAATCCTGTTCCAACCAGCTGTTCTGAAATCAGATTCTGAAGTTTGTTGCTTCTGTCTGTTTCGCCTTTCACTGTGAGGGAAGAACGGACTTGAGTCGGGATTTCAATGTTGTCATAGCCATATATTCTCATCACTTCCTCAACAATGTCGCATGGACGTTTCACGTCAACCCTATATGCAGGAACCTCCAATTTGAGACCCTCGTCAGTTTCGGACAGCACCTTCATGCCTAAATCCTCACAGATGGATTTGATGTTGACATGAGGAATGGACTTGCCAATCAAATCATCGCAATATTGATAGTCTATATCAACTATGGCATTCTGAGGAAGGTATTCGGTGACAACATCCTTGATTTCCATTGAAATCTCACCGCCAGCCAATTCTTTAGCCAATATGGCGGCTTGTTTTATCGCATAAAGCTGTCCGTCAGGATCAATGCCTCTTTCAAACCGGAAGGAAGCATCAGTCTGAAGACCATGACGACGTGCAGATTTACGTATCCATGTTGGATGGAAATAGGCTGACTCAAACAACACATTTGTTGTTGTCTCGTATGTTCCAGAACCTTTGCCGCCGAAAACTCCGGCTATACACATCGGTTCTTCGGCATTGCAAATGGCAAGGTCCCGGTTGCTGAGTTTGTGTTCCACACCATCCAGTGTGATGAACGATGTGCCTTCAGGCATGGCCTTCACCACCACTTTTTTCCCTGCTATCATATCGGCATCAAAACAATGCAATGGTTGTCCGTAAGCCATCATGATGTAGTTGGTGATGTCAACGATATTGTTTATTGGACGGAGACCGATTGTCGTGAGGCGGTCTTTGAGCCATTTCGGAGATTCTTTCACTGTGCAGTTCTTGATTGAAACGGCACAATAGCGGGAACAGGCTTCTTTTTCTTCAATTACGACATCGATGTCTAAATCATGATTGTCAACAGAGAAGGACGCAGTGTCAGGTCTGTGAAGGGAAGTCTCATATCCGTTTTGGCGCAAATAGGCATAAAAATCACGGGCAACACCCCAATGCGAACATGCGTCTGAATGATTTGGAGTGATGTCAACTTCTATGAGCCAATCACTTTCAAGACCGAAATATTGAGCTGCAGGCATACCTACTTCTGTATCGTCGGGTAATACCATAATACCGTCATGACTCGTACCTACGCCAATCTCATCTTCTGCGCAAATCATGCCATTGCTTTCAACTCCACGGAGCTTGGACTTTTTTATGACGAATTCCTTGTCGTTGTCATATAGTTTTGTACCAAGTGTTGCGACAATCACTTTCTGATTCTCGCTCACATTGGGGGCGCCACACACAATTTGTTCTATCTGGCCGTTTCCTAAATCAACCGTGCATACATGCATGTGGTCACTGTTGGGATGAGGAACGCATGTGAGGACTTTGCCCACGACTAATCCTTTTAAGCCACCTTTGATTGACTGAACTTCTTCTACACCGCCAACTTCAAGACCTACACTGGTCAGCGCAGCTGCCACTTCTTCTGCAGACATGTTGAAATCAACATAGTCCTTAAGCCATTTATAACTGATATTCATGTGTTGTTGAACTTATATTTTTACACAAAGAAAAACAACCACAAGGATTTTCCTAGTTCATGATAAGTGCTAGTACTATATCCTTGTGCTCATTCTCTTATTTTATCATGCAAAGTTAGCAAAAGTTATGCGCAATTCAAAATAAACCACTCTTTTTTTGCCTATTTCGGATGGAGAAAGGGGTGGAGATGGGGGATTCTGCCTTATTCTGTCTTTAATATTAATTCAGTCTGTTTGAAGTCCTCTGATTGAATGCGTAATTTCACATTCCCAGGATGTTTGCCTGAACGGATGATGACAAGTGCACTTCCGTCAAAAAGATGACGTTCATTTGTCACGTTTAATTCATCAGAATAGATGTCTCCATTGCTGACTGCTACAATTCTGGCATCACCTTCCACTGAAAACGTCAACTTTGAGTTACATCCGTAAACCCTTCTGTTTTTGTTATCTACAGCATGAATACGGATGTGCTGAAGATCCATGCCATCAGCTTTCCAGTGGATGTTGTCTGGAGTGCATTGCAGTTTTGAAGGAGTGCCGCTGGTGCTGATTTCATGGCGACACACTTCTTTGCCGCCATTCCTTCCGATGGCTTCAAGCTTACCAGCAGACCAAATGACGTCGTTCCAGACCACTTTGTTTCTTGTCTTGGGATTGTTGATGTCGTTTTTCCTGATACCTAACGACTTGCCATTAAGTCTCAACTCAACTTCTTCTGTGTTGGTATAGGTGTGGACAGTTACTTTAGGGCTTGAGGACTTGTCGCCTAGATTCCAATTTTCTGTCAGCTTTGTTCCGCCAACCTTGATGCCATTCCAGTCAAAAGTTCTGTTGTCGGTCATCACTCCGATGTGGACCATAGGGGATTCCGTGAAATAGCTTTTTATATAATAGGCTGATGGCTTAGGCTCTAAGGATATGTCGAAAATGCCTTGATACCAGCCTTTCGCTGGCCATCCATTGCTTTCACCAAGATAGTCAATCATTCCCCAGTAGGCAAGTCCTACAACCTTGTCCAGTTCCATCTCAAAGAAATTGGCACCCATCATGGAAGTATTGGCCTCACTTTGGTAGAATATCAAATTTGGAAATTTACGGCCGTCTCCAGGGAAATACATATATCTGTAGTTGTAGGCGGCTATGTCGGTTTCATGAACCAGAGGGGCGGGGAGGGAGTCTGTGTCAACATTTCTTCCTCTTGGATGCATTGCCACAGTTATAGGGCGTGTTGCATCGTAGCGTTTCACCAGTTCTTTTTGCATTCTGTAGGCGGTCACTCCCCAGTCGGCATAGGGAAGCTCCCAATAGGTCTGGAGTTCGTTTCCTAAACTCCATATTGCCACACATGCATGATTCCGGTCACGTTTGATAAATTCCGGGATGTTTTCCTGCCACAACTCTGACCAGGGTTTTCTTCCACCGCAGTATTTGTCCAGCCATTTGTCATAGAGTTCATCCACCACTATGATTCCATAATGGTCACATAATTTGAGTAAACTTTCACTGTATGGATTGTGGGAAGTGCGGATGTGATTGAATCCAAATGACTTGATGAGTTCTATTCTTTTCTCTATAGCTCGTTCGTAAGCGGCTGCTCCCAATCCTCCTAAACTGTGATGGTTGGCAATGCCTTTCAACAGCAGCTTTTGACCATTGAGGCGCATGCCGTATTCTGGAGAAAATTCAAATTTCCTGACACCAAACTCTTCAGAAAACTCATCAGCGACCTTTCCGGAATTGTCATATAGACTGACTTGGGCAGTGTATAAGGTTGGAGTTTCACAATTCCATAACGAAAGCCCCGTCAGGTGAAGTGTGTCGAGGATATACTCATTGGTTTTTTGTTTTGGATAGAATTTTTTTGTAACCTGCTTCTGAATGATTGTCTGGCCATCAGGAGCTATGATGGTGTATGAAAAAGCTATGGATTTTGTTTTTGAGTCAAGGAGAGTTGTGGTTTCTGCTTGAAGTATGATATCAGCATCTCCTTTGTTGCCCTGTATGTTGGTCACATTGCATGTGATATATAGAGGATGGCGAGGGAAATACATACGTGGATGTGTCGTTTTCAGATAAACATCACGGAAAAGTCCGCCACCAGTGTACCACCTTGAATTTTCAGGTTTTTGCGTGTCGGCCTTTACGGCTATGACATTATCTTGACCCCATTTTATGGTTTTTGTGATGTCAACCTCAAATCCCAAATATCCATAGTCTGTTCCGCCAACGCGTTCGCCATTCAAGTAAACATCGCCAGTGAGCATGATTCCTTCAAAATCAAGTAGAATCCGTCTTCCTTTTAATGAATCGGCTGGTATGAAATGTTTCCTATACCATCCAATGCCCATCTCTTTGAAACCACGGCTGCTCAGACGGCTTTTGATGTTTGCACCTTCGTCTGCATTGCTGCCTTTTTCATCGGGTGATGGGGCAACCCATGGTTGTTCTATCTGGAAGTCGTGAGGCAAATCTACAGTTCGCCAATTGGAGTCGTCATAGTTATAGTTCTCACCATGAGCAATGTCTCCTGCATGGAATTTCCACCCAAAATTAATCAGTTCTTTTGTACGCTGATTCTGAGCATTTGTGATTAATGCACTGTGAACCAGTAAAACAAGTGCGAATAAGATTTTAGTCTTCATTTTGCGAATATTGTTGGTTTTATTTATTCTTGATAACCCCATAAGTTGAAGATGCTCAAAAATATAGACAAGCCTTCATGAAAGAGTCTTTCGAAAACAATGTTTGAGAAAAAAATGTTAGTTAGTTATAACAGTGCAAATATAAAGAAAATATTTGGCTTCGCCGAATTTATTCTTTATATTTGCATTGCAATAAGTTCAGTCTATATTTGTTTCTATGAATATTCCAATTGTTTTTTGCATGAAATGTGGCAATCCTCGTAATTCTGGCGAGAAGATTTGCAGGTTTTGCGGTGAGCCCTTTCCTGAGGCTAAGAATCCTTTGGAAGATTTTTCAGGGCAGGAAGATGGATCTTTGGCGTCAGTGAACGATGCTGATGTCATGATCAATCAACAGGATATTATCCTAGATAATAATGAAAATAATTTTGATTCTGCAGAAATTCCTCAATCCGACAACACTACCATGGCTGACAATGAGGAAGTTGAAGGAGGCTGCGATATGCGTGATAATGGAAATCAAGATGTAATGACGCAAGAGACAATTGGCGAAAATGTTGCCGATGGTAAAGATGCTGTCACAGCGCTTAATGACCATGTGAATATAAGAATTTCGAAAAAGGTTTTAATAGCAGTTTGCGCTTCAGTTGCTGGTGTTTTGCTTATATTTGGTATTTATTTAGTATGCAGACAATTATGGAATAATTCTCCCTCTGATGTTGTGGAAGAAGCGTATGAATGTATTAAGAAATCAGATTATGATTCTTTCACAGAATATCTGGATTTATCTAATAAGAATAAATCATTTGTCAAGGAATTTGCCCCAAAGGTTGCAGGGGCATTCGGAGTTGATGAAGATTTTGACAATATTGATGTGCTCGACGAACGGATCGAAGATGATACTGCGGTAGTGAAGGTCCGTTTGTATAAGAAAAGTGGAAGTACTGATGAACTGGATGTACATCTTATTAAAATTGATGAGAAGTGGAAAATCAAACCATTGGGCGACTTCGATCCAGGGTCTATGTTTAATTGGGGCAATATGTTCGGCATTGGTGGCGATGATACATCTGATGAAGACGCCTTTGATTTCTTCAATAAATTATTTTGACCTATGAAATTCTATTATTTATTATTGTTTTCTATATTTACACTGTTTATATTCCAGTCTTGTGAAAAAACAAAAGAAGATGTGTTGAATGATCCTGATTTTCTAAATAATGGTGATGTTGTTTTCAGACTTGGCGACAGTTCTGTCAGCAATGCTGTGATGGTGGCTGATGAGGACGCTGACTATTCTCATGTCGGAATTGTTGTTTCTGTGGATGATAAAAAGATGATAGTTCATGCATGTCCGCCTGATATTGAGAGCGTTGATACTGCTAATCAGGTAAGGATAGATACTCCAAAAGCCTTTTTTGATGTGAAATGTGCTGTGAATGGAGCGGTTTACCGTCATGAAAATTATGATGTCGCAGAAGCTGCGGCAAATTTTGCTTATGACCTTTATCTACGTCATGTCCCTTTTGATTATAATTTTGACACAAATGACACAACAAGTATGTATTGTTCTGAATTAGTGGAATTTGCATATCTTAAATCTGGTGAGTCACTACTAAAAGAAAAAGGACATGTGGTTGATATCCCAGGCGTTTATATCGAAAATTGTATTCTCGTTTCTGATATTCAAAAATCAGAAAAACTGAATAAAGTGATTGCTTTTTAAAGATTCAGATATTAAAGTGTTTTAGAATATGAAAGAATGTTTGAAATGTCATGCATCAGTTGCGGATGAAGCTGAGTCCTGTCCTGTCTGTGGTCAGGATTTTTCTCAATACAACCATTGTCCTAACTGTGGTTCCGCTTATCTTGGTTTTGCTTATTTCTGTTCCATGTGTGGCAACCCTTTGTATGATTTAGGCAATAATATGAGCAAACAGGAAGGAGGGGATGGACCTACTGTTCTTAGTGAAAAGTCACCCATTCCTGATGATCAAATTGATGAGCACATCCATGTGGCCAAGGATCAAGTGAAAAACTATCCAAAAAATGAAATGCCTGATAATGAATCTGTTCAATCTGATAATTCTGATATGCCATTCAAACAGTCATTGTTGTCTGATGATATTGACGAAAAGCCCGATTCAGAATTACAGAAAGTGGAAAATGTCACTTCTCCTACTATCGCATCCCATGAAGAACTTGAGGACCAGATGATTGTTGTTGATGAAGATGAATACCAAGATGTGAGTGATAACCCAAAGGTTCATAAAAATGCCGATGATGATTCTATTATTGATATTCCAGCTCATGAAGTTAAGCAGGTGCAATCTACTCATCTTCAAAACGTTCATAAAGAAAAACTATATATATCTAAAGATAACGTAAAACCTAAAAAAAGAAAGAAATTCAAATGGGGAATATTTCTTCTCGTTTTATTCTTTATTGCTGTGATAACGGGGGGAGTCATCGCTTTTTTACGATATGATAGAGAATTCGACAGAAAGAAAGACGAAAGCTTCAAAGCACGTTTGGATTCGATTGAAAAAGTCCAAAAGTCCAAAAAGCAAAAACTTGCGGCACAACAAAACGCACTTGATTCCATCTCCAAAACTGAATTTGATGAAATCCAACGTTCCGACAGTCTGAACAAAATAAATAGAATTGCTGAACGCAAAGCGGATTCTGCACGTGTTGACACTTTCATGACACGAGTGATAAAGGATATATCACCATCAAATGTTGTGCTGGCAAGGTTTCTTGATGGAAAGAACTATATTTATTATTATTCTGACACTTTGCAGCCGATATTCAATCTGTCGTGTTTTGATGGAGTTTCAAAACAGACTTATAATGTGATCGACAATATTCAGGCCAGACTGGTTGGGCACATCGTTACGCCTGACTATAAGTCATTGATAGTCATGTGCAAGGACGATAAGCATGATTTTGGTCTTGCTTACCGGGTGGATATGGCTGAAAACACTTATGTGGAATATGAGTCAATGGATGATGACAACAATAAATGCTATGATATTTCCGCCACATCCGATGGATTTATGATGAGATTCGGAAAAGGTGATCAAAAGTCGTTTGTCAATAAATATACAGCATATTTTGACAGATATGGAAATTTCATAAAGCAAGAATAAAAACATCTATATAAAAAGAAAAGAGCCCGAACGGCTCTTTTCTTTTTATATAGATGTTTTGGGTTAGAATTTTACTTCAGGTGCTTTTTGTGCGCTTTCGTCGGCTTCAAACGGAACCTTTGTCTCAATGCCGAAAACACTGGCAAGAATATTGTTCGGGAATTTACGGACTTTGGTGTTGAACTCTTGAACAGTGTCATTATATTTGTTGCGTGATTCCTTGATGCGGTTCTCCGTACCTTCCAACTGCGACTGAAGTTCTTTGAAGTTTTCGTTGGCTTTCAAGTCCGGGTAGGCTTCTGCAACTGCCATCAACTTGTTCAAAGCGCTTGACAACTCTCCTTGTGCAGCTTGAATTTTCTTCATGTTCTCTTCTGTCAGGTCATCAACATTGATGTTGATCTGGGTTGCTTTTGCACGGGCTTCAATAACACCTTCAAGCGTACCCTTCTCATGCTCAGCATAACCCTTTACCACGTTTACCAAGTTTGGAATCAAGTCTGCACGACGCTGATAGTCGGATTGAACTTTTGCCCATGCATTCTTAACTGTCTCGTCTGCGGTTACCATGCCATTGTAACCTTTCCATGCCCAGAGGCCAATTATGGCAACTATGGCAATAAGAATAATTGTTGATTTTTTCATAGGTTTTTTGTTTTAATAATAATATGAGGTTTGTTAATTAGAATCGTCCACCGGCGCCACCGCCACCAAAACTGCCACCGCCAAGTCCACTGAACGGACCACCAAGTGAGCCTCCGCCTCTGCTTCCACCAAAGACAGAACCACCGACTGCGCCGCCAACTGCACCTGCGCTTGCAGAGGTGTCCTCTATTTGGTCTCTATATGTGATTTCATGACAATTTTCACACTTGTAGGTGCTTTTTATTCGATATTTATAAGCACTTATTTTGGTGCGTTGACGGTCAACCAGTTTTAGCTTCACCTTACCGCAATGAGGGCAGGTTCTTGCTTTTCGAGATGAATATACACCAAGTCCAATGAGAGAAGCGGCGCCACCCATGAACAAATAACCCAAGATTCCACTATCGTCATCTTCTGTAGAGCTCTTGCTTGACAATTCTTGCACATATTCTTCTTTATGGTTGAGATAACCATGAATGCCTTTGGCTGTTTGGAGCATCGCATTATTCCAGTCGCCGGCTTTCAAATATGGAACCATATAACGGTCTTCGATTCGACGGCAGATCGCATCAGTCATGAACTTTTCCATTCCTTCACCTGTGCTTATCCAGAATGAACGATCCAAAGTAGCCAGAGCCACAACAATACCTTGGTTTTTGGCACCGCCAACACCTAATTCTCTACCTAATCCTATGGCAAATTCGTATGGATCGTCACCTTCAAAGTGTTCGCAGACTGCAATCACACATTGAACACTCATTGTATCAAGACTCAGCATTAATGTGTCGATAGAGTCACAATATTCCTGTGAAAGGATTTTATCTGGATTTATAACCCTTGTGTAATTTTGCTTTACTCGTTCTACAGGAATGTTTTTGGGTGAGTAAACTCCAGCGTAAGCTATAGTGAATATTGCGGAAAATAAAAGATATGTAATGATTTTTCTCATATAATTCTTAATGATTAGTTGTTTGGCGATTGTTTTGCCAAAATTATTCATTCCAAATCTCCCATGATGCGATGGCTTGAAGGACTAACATTTCCAATCCATTTTTGACAACTGCTCCATGTTTGCGACCATTTTTCATAAACAATGTGTTTTCTGGGTTGTAAACCAAATCATAAAGCAAGTTGTTGCTGTCCATCGCTTCGTATGGCAACATTGGACATTCATCTGAGTTAGGATGCATTCCGCATGGGGTGCAGTTTACGATTACTTGATATTCTTTAACTGCGTCTGCATCAATATCCTTGTAAGTTGCCGTGTCTGGACGGCTGTATCTGGATACAAATACAGTTTCCAAACCTAATTCCCTCAATACGTGATTTACGGCTTTGGATGCTCCGCCTGTACCCAAAATCAATGCTTTTTTATGCTGGGGATAGAGGAGGGGGGTGATGGATTCCCTGAAGCCGATTATGTCGGAATTGTAGCCTTTCAAGCGTATGTTTGAGCCGGAGCGAATCAATTTCACAACGTTCACAGCACCTATCTCTCGCGCTTCCTTTGTGATGTCATCCAAATATGGAATGATTTTCTGTTTGTAAGGAATGGTCACATTGAAACCTCTTAAGTCGGGGTTTGACGCTATGACATCTATCACTTCCTCAATCGAGGAGATGTCAAAATTACGATAATCTGCGTCAATCTGCTCACTTTCAAATTTATCAGCAAAAAACTGACGGGAGAAAGAGTGTCCTAGCGGATGACCTATAAGTCCATATATATCCATAACCGTTTTTGTTTTGCATTGAGAAGATATTACAGTGGTTGCAGCTGATGAACCTTATTTTTTGCCATAATACATCATACACATCTGAAATGACAGCCGCTTGTAACCTGTTTCTTTAAAGCCGGCTTTCGAAAATATGGCTGACATTTCTTTGCCTTTCGGTATTGCAGCCATCGTGTTGGGCAGGTAGGAGTATGCCTTGTCGTCGTGTGAGACTTTTTTCCCAATCAATGGCATTATTGCTTTTTGGTAGCACCAGAATAGTTGTTTCATGGGAAATCTATCGGGTTTGCATAGATCAATTACTATGATTCTTCCTCCTGGATTAAGTACCCTGTGCATTTCCAACAAGCTTTGGTCCAAATCTGCAAAATTCCTTAAGGCGAACGATGATATCACACAATCAAACGAGTTGTCCTCAAATGATAGTGAGGCACAGTCCTCTTTTTGGAATTTAATCACTTCCGACATACCAGATTTTTGCACCTTCTGCTTACCGATTTCCAACATTTTCTCCGATATGTCAATCCCGACTATTCTTTTTGGATGAATTTTTTTGCAGGCCAAAATCGCAAAATCTCCTGTGCCGGTAGCCACGTCGAGTATTCTTCTCGCACCACCTTGCTTCTTAAGATAATTCATGGCCTTTTTTCTCCATAGACGGTCAATTCCAAGTGAGAGAATATGATTCAGAGCATCATAAGTCGGAGCTATGTTGTCGAACATTTGCTCCACTTGCTCACTTTTGGATGTGCTATCGGAGTAGGGCTTTATTTTTTCTTGTGCGTACAACGAGTATTCTTCTTACAGATATCACTGTTATTAGAATTATTTTTCCTTTGAATGACTTCCTCTTATTTTTTGCAGAGAGTCTGAAGACATGATGTTACATTCTTCTCAATTCTTGAAGTTAAGTCATCATGTTCGTCCTTTTCAAATTTCTCGCCAACAATATGCTCATAAAGCTCAATATAGCGGTCGGAAATGGAGTTCACAAAATCATCTGTCATTTCAGGAACTGTCTGACCTGGCTGGTTCATGAAATTGTGCTCAATAAGCCATTGGCGGACAAACTCTTTGGATAGCTGGCGCTGTGGTTCTCCTTTCTCAAAGCGTTCTTCGTATCCTTCGGAATAGAAGTAGCGGCTTGAGTCGGGTGTATGTACTTCGTCAATCAGATAAACTTTGCCGTCGCGTTTTCCAAACTCATATTTGGTGTCTACAAGGATCAACCCCTTTTCTGCGGCTATTTTCGTTCCGATCTCAAACAAAGCGTATGTGTACTTCTCCATGATCTCATAGTCTTCTTTTGAGACTAAACCTTGGTTGATGATTTCCTCTTTGGATATGTTTTCGTCATGGCCTTCATCAGCTTTAGTTGTCGGAGTGATTATTGGATGAGGGAATTTTTCGTTTTCGCGCATACCTTCTGGTAATGTGATGCCGCATATTGTGCGGTTACCAGCTTTATATTCTCTCCATGCTGAACCAGTGAGATAACCACGAATAATCATTTCCACGCGAAATCCCTCGCATTTCAATCCTACTGTGACCATCGGGTCAGGAACTGCTAATTTCCAGTTTGGAACTACTTGGGCTGAAGCATCCAAAAATTTTGCTGCAATCTGGTTGAGCACTTGTCCTTTGAATGGTATTCCTTTAGGCAGAACCACGTCGAAAGCAGATATCCTATCAGTGGCAACCATCACCATCAAGTCGTCATTTATGTTATAGACGTCACGAACTTTGCCGTGATATACAGATTTCAAACCAGGAAATTTAAAGTCAGTCTTTGTTAATGCTTTCATTGTTATTGTTTGTTATATGTTTTTTCTATTTCATCTTGTCTCTTGCGTTCCTCTCTTTTCAATCGTTGTTCGGATTCATACTTTTCATAAGCATTCACGATTCTGGTGACGAGTTTGTGCCGGACTATGTCACTCTCATTCATGTAGATGAATGAAATGCCTTTGATGCCATTCAACACATTTACGGCTTCTTTCAAACCGGAATTGACTGTCTTTGGCAGGTCAATCTGGGTCATATCGCCAGTAATTATCATTTTTGTGTTGTGTCCCATACGGGTTAGGAACATCTTAATCTGCTGTGGCGTAGTGTTTTGTGCCTCATCAAGTATAACCACTGCGTCGTTCAGTGTACGTCCGCGCATGAATGCGAGAGGAGCAATCTGAATGATGTTCTGTTCCATGTATTCCGTCAGTTTCTGAGCGGGAATCATATCCTGGAGAGCATCATATAGCGGTTGGAGGTAAGGATCGATTTTCTCTTTCATGTCGCCTGGTAGGAATCCCAGTTTTTCTCCTGCCTCAACGGCAGGCCTTGACAGGATAATCTTACGAATTTCCCTGTTTTTGAGAGCTCTTACCGCTAATGCGATGCTTACATACGTTTTGCCGCTTCCTGCTGGACCTATGGCAAACATCATGTCATCTGTCTTGAAGGCATCGACCAGAAGTTTTTGATTGGCGCTCCGAGCAATGATGGCTTTTCCTGTCACACTGTAGCAGATTGCCGCGTCATCATCATTTTTTATAGTGTCACGGCCTTTGATAATGTTGAGAATGGCCTCCTCATTGAGCGAATTGTATTTTGCACAATGCTCAATCATCTTGTTGATATTTTCCTCGAAAGAACACATTTCTTCCTCATCTCCCAATACCTTCATCTGATTGCCACGGGCTATGATTCTCAGTTTGGGATAGAGGGCCTTCAGCATTTGTAGGTGTATGTTGTTCACACCATAAAATGAAACCAAATCTATATCGTCAAGCAGTATGTGCCGTTCTATCATTCTAAATATGTAAGATTGTTTGGGTTGGGAAATCTTCTTACCTGTATATATTTCTTTACAAAATTACGTTAAAAACTAAATATACGCAAATAAAACTTCTGATTTTTTCTTTTTTAGGCTGATTCAATCCTTCATACATAGATGAGCATATCATTTTGCCATGGCACATTGTCACTGCGTTTTCTTCCATATCTTAATGTCCGAGAATGTCATAAAGGCGTGATTCTCCGAATAGGTGGTTTGATAGACTCCGGCTTTTATCCTCTTCCCTTTGAAGAAACTGCAGTCAACAGGGGAGTTTGGCATTTCGGTCCATGTGATGCCATCTAAGCTTGTTCGGGCATGTATTTTTTTGCCTTTACGCTCAAGCTGGATGTAAGGGTCAAATGACCAACCTTTATTGTTTTTGTACTGAGGACGCTGGTAGCCTCTAACAACCGTGAGCATATTGCCACAATTGTAGTTCGGAAACACACCTAAATGCACAAGGTTTTGGCGGTTGTCGGGCAGTTCATCAATAATGATTATTCCACCTTCATTGTAGCCTGGAGTGGAGTGGCGGTTCATGCCCGTCATGTCTGTCACTTTGCATTGCAATAAGAAGTCGCCGTCGATTTCCACCAATGACATCGGTCCATTGTGGCTTGCATCTGCATCAAGGTTCTTATTGTCGGATTCTAAAGTCAATAATCCATTATTGTCGGGCTGAATCTCCAATTTCTCAGATAATGATTGAAAATTTTTTGCCGACGGCTTGAGTTTTTTCTTCATAATGGCAGAAGAATTACCAAACAAATCTTTTACTTGGCCATACAATATTTGTTTTTTATTCAATGTGATGACTGTTTCGTTTGTGGCAGACGGTGTAAGATGCCATTTGTCTGTGCCGAAAGCATATTCATAAAGGCTGTTGTCGGATGCACTGTTGTCGCTGTCTGCCAGATATAATTTTATAACTTCAGGGCTGAGTTGATCAAAGCATAGATTGAACTTCTTGCCCTGAATTTTGTTGATTTTTGACAATGTCTCCTTCTGATTTTCAGTAATGTCGGACTGCTGCAGATAAGCATTTGAAATTTCATCTTCATTCAAGACCCGGTCATAAAAATCAAGATTATGGAGATAACCACTGAACGGGTTGTTTCCAAATGATGAACACCCAATCGTCACTTTCCCTTCTGGTCGAAGCATCAGAAAACTGTTCTGCTCAGCCACTTTCTTACCATTGCAGTAAATCTTTTCCATGTACCCATCGTAAACCACAGACCAAAACTGCCATTCACCGGGTTTTATGGCTGAGGTGGCCCCAATATTCTCGAAAGAGGCATTGTGGGCCACTATTCCTTCTTTGGCATTCTTCCCGTTTCGTAATTCGATTGTGGCAAGGTCATTGTTTACGGGCATGAATTGGGCAATGCATTCCAGTTCGTCAACTTCTGGATTTAATATCCATGCATTGATGGTGTATGGCGCATTATATACCATTGTTTTAGGCATGCCAAAAGTGCTCTCAAGATGATGGTTGCCATCAAAACGGAAAGCATACTTATCCTTGATAGGAACAATGGCTATCCCATCCTTGCAGATGAAATCTCCCGCTATGCCTTTGTTGCCTATAGTGGTGACGATGGTGCCTGGATCATAATCAGAAGCATTGATGCTTATAATTCTGTTGCCAAGAGCATCTGACTTTCTTCTGGCTTCCGAATCCTCGTCGCGTGTGTGAATCCATGGATACCCAGCAAGGAGGGATTGCTCATCTGTCTTTACGACGGGGAGTTGCTTAAGAGGGTCATCATTCGGTGTTGCATGAAAGACCTTAACATTCCAAATCGCTGGAAAATGACCGTTTTTCTGGGTTCCAGTTATTGTGATTCTGATGTATCTTGCTTTTGCCTCTCCTGTGTCCACCATAGGGGAACCCTGATGGGTGTTCGACGTTTTGTCTGCAAATAATGTCCAGTTTTTTCCATCATTCGAGGTTTCTATTTTGTATTGATAGAAAAAAGTGGCATATTCAAATTGTGTGAATATTTCGTTAAAAGAAGTGGACTGGCCAAGGTCTATTGTCAGGCTTGCTGGCTGGTTGCATGCGGCAGCGCGCCACAAGGTGGCATTGTTGTCATCAATAGCATAAGATGCCTTGAACCATTCTGAATATTCGGATGATGCTTGAACTTGTGAACCTAAAGCCAGATTTTTTGAATTGTGTGACCTGCCTCGAAGGGATGAAGGGATGGCACCATCGTGAGTGGGAGTCACAGGGAGTATTTCTCCGTTGTCGGAAAAATCCATTTTGTCAATGCAAATCTGACGGTTGAATCCATGAATGGAGCGGGGGAGATTGTGACGGTGATAGATGATGTAGTAGTCGTCATTATCTTTCAAGATGGAATGATGGCCAGGACCATGAACGGTTTGGTCGGAATTGGTCTTTAAAATACATCCCTTATAGGTGTATGGTCCCATAGGACCGGTTTCTGAGATGGCATACTGAACACGGTATGTGTCGTCATGGCAAGAACCGCTTGAATAGGTGAAATAGTATTTTCCGTCTTTCTTGAATACATACGGCGCCTCAAAGAAATCTATGATTTCGGTGTTGGGAATCAGTTTCTTATCTGAAAATGACTTTCCGTCTGCCGACAGTTTTGCCACACCGCAACCAAAACCTTTGTAGATTCCCCAAGTTCCAAAATAAAGGTACTCGCTGCCGTCATCATCAACAAATAATTGGGGGTCGAGCGTGATGGCATTATGAACAAAGCGGTCGGGAACCAATACGGCATCGGAAGCTCCAAGTCTGTTTTTCCATGGTCCGGTCGGACTGTCGCTTTCGCCAACACGTATTTCGCAAGGTGTGCAATAATAATAGCGGTAGCTTCCGTCTGGCTGTTGCACCACATCTGGAGCCCACACCACTTCTGTGGTCGGCCAGTTCATGGTCACATTTGTCCAGTTCACAAAGTCTTTAGAAATCCACACTTGTGGTGGACCATATCCATTTCCCGTTCCATCAGTTGTGGCATATAAATAGTATGTGTCACCGAATTTCCTAATAGTGGGATCTGCGAAATATCCTGGTATGATGGGGTTGCCTGCTGATGGTGTGTTCCACTCAGCCTTCTGACATCTTCCAGTTATTGAGTGAATTGCCAGAACGAAAGATAAAAATAATAATCTTGCCATGGTTTAGTCAGTTATGATTTAATAAACGCAAAGGTATGGATATTTTTTTGTTTGTGCAAAGCGCTCAGATTTTTTTCCTAGTTATTTCTTTATCTTTTCCGACACAAACAAAAACAGCCGCTCAGAAAGCGGCTGTTTTATATTACAAAATATATTTTACTTTTTATATTGTTCGTAGCGTTTGTTGAGGGCTGTGATCACCTCATCGGTCACATCATAGGATGGTTTGCTGTAAAGAACGCTTCCTGAGGCTTTTGATTTGCCGAAAATGAAATCGTAACCTTTCTCCTCTCCATAGAGTGAAAGGAAATGTTCGATTGTGTCATTGATGGCTTGGCTGTGCTCAAGAAGAAGATTCTGGTATTCTTCGCTCAATTTTGCTGCTTCTGCCTGGTAGTCTCCGCTTAATTTGGCTTCAGTCTCCTGGAGGTCCTGTTGCATTTTTGCCAATGCGTTTTGCTCTTTTTCATACTGAGCCTGGTTTGTTATCTTGTTAGATTGGAAGTCGCTCTGGAATTTTGCTGCGCGTGTCTGGAATGCACTGGCTTTTGCCTTCAAAGAGGACTGGGCGCTTGCTTCTTTGGCTTTCAGTGCGGTTTGGGCGGCACTTTCTTTTGCTTTCAACATGGCTTCCACATCCTTGCTGAATTTATAGTTGGAATTGATGGAGTCCATGTCGATATAGGCAATTTTCAATTCTTTGGACTCTTTCACAGGAGTTTTTATCTCTTTGTCAACTCCAGATACTTCTTTGCCTTTGTTGTCAGCTCCTTCACCACATGAACTGATGAGGCCTGTTGTTAAAAGAGCGGCTAAACTCAATGCCGCCAAAAATAATTTCTTCATTTTTTTGTATTGTTGTTTGTTTTTGAATTTTCTATGTATGTTCACATATAGTAGGCTTCCTGTGACGCATTTCAAAATCTTGACTTTGTATGCAGTTGATGCCTCTGCGTCTCATCTCTTTGCTGGAGGATATGTGGGTCTGAGGGAACCTGCCATTTTTCTTGATTAGAATTTTTATGCAGAGCATTGCCATGCATAACAACAGGATAACCGCGCTGATAATGATTAGTTTTATCATTCGTTCTGAATATACTTAATTTGAAATTGCAAATTTACAATAAAATTATGATAAAAGGAAAAAACATGTTGTTTTTTTAATTTCTACACTTAATTTATATCTGGATTCATTTATATTTATTAACTTTACAAAAAATAAATCCATTTAATTATGAAACCAGAAAAAGTATTTGAGTTTTTCAAGCAGATTAATGCTGTGCCAAGACCATCTAAGAAGGAAGAGAAGATGATGGCGTATTTAAAAGAGGTTGCAGAAAAATACAACCTTGATTATAAGGAAGATGATGCTGGAAATGTTCTGATAAGTGTACCCGCATCTCCAGGTTGTGAGAACAAACCAGGGGTGATTCTCCAAGGACACATGGACATGGTGTGTGAGAAGGAGAAATCATTGGATTTCGATTTCGACACCCAGCCTATTCAAACCTATGTTGAAGGCGACTGGATGAAAGCCAAAGGAACCACTTTGGGCGCTGATGATGGAATAGGAGTGGCTATGGCTCTGGCCTTGGCCATCGACCCTGATGTAAAGCATGGACCAATGGAATGCCTCTTTACAAAAGATGAAGAATCGGGAATGACTGGAGCTTTCGGATTGAAACCTGGATTTCTGAAAGGAAAATATCTTATCAATCTCGATTCTGAAGACGAAGGCGAGTTCTTTATTGGATGTGCTGGTGGTGAAAACACCAATGCTTCTTTTGTATATGACACACTTCCTCTTGAAAATGGTTACATACCAATTTCTGTTGAGATTGACAACTTGTCTGGGGGACATTCTGGAGATGAAATCAATAAGAAAAGAGCCAATGCCATAAAATTGCTTTCTCGTTTCTTGTATCTTACGTGGAGCAAATATGATGCGAAGCTTATTACGATATCTGGAGGAAAATTGCATAATGCCATTCCGCGTTTTGCCGAGGCTGTCATAGCAGTCCCATTTGAAAAGAAAGAGCAATTGCGTGTTGATTTTAATGTGTTTGCTGCGCAAGTGGAAGACGAATATCATGTTCAGGAAAAGAACATGCGCTTTTCCATGATTTCTTGTCACGATGAGGCCAAGGATTATATTCAGCCAGATGTCGCATGGAGGCTGATATCCTGTCTGCAGTCGTTGCATAATGGAATACTCGAGATGAATCAGGACATTGACGGACTTGTGGAAACCAGCTCCAACCTTGCTGCCGTGAAACAGGAAGGTCAAGAAATTAAAGTCTTAGTCAGTCAGAGGAGTTCTTCTGAAAGCGGTCTTGACAATATCAGCAACACCATTGCGGCTGCTTTCAAACTTGCTGGTGCCAATGTGGTCTTCTCTGACCGCTATCCAGGATGGAAACCAAATCCAAACACAACCATTTTAAATGTTTCTGTTGAAGCATATAAAGAACTGTTTGGCAAGTCTCCTGTCGTTAGGGCCATTCATGCAGGACTGGAGTGTGGCTTGTTCTCTACTAAATATCCAGATGTTGAAATGATAAGTTTCGGTCCAACTCTTCGTGATGTGCACTCGCCTAAAGAACGTCTCTTGATTCCTACTGTTGAAATGACTTGGGATTTGTTGGTCAAGGTGGTTGAAAAATTAAGTTGATGGCTATATTTCCTTTTTATTTGTTAAACTATTGTAAAATATTCTTGTCATAATGATAAAGATTCATATATTTGCAAATAATTTATCAATAAAAAACCTATAATTATGAAAAAGTTAATTTTTGTTCTCACGATGATCAGTGCGTTTTCTGTGAATGTGGATGCTCAGTCATTATATAAGACAGTGAGGGACGGAGCGACTAAAATCGTAAATAATCCCAATTCTTCACAAGCTAATATTGACATAGCGCAATTCGAAATCACCGCTTTGAACTATTTGGTTGCTCAGGTGACTAAACGAGGTTTGGCTAAGAGTGAGTATTTCTACGATTCACAGGCAGTCAACATGAAATCTTTTGTTGACGACTGTAGGTATTACGCTTTGAAGGGAAGCAAAATATCTGCCGCAAAGAGAAAGCAGGCTGTAGAGTGCTTTAAAAATGCTTCTCTCAACAATCCTCTCTTTAATGACGCGGATAAAAAATCAACTCAGGTATATATGAGAGATGCCAACACAGAAACTCCATTCTCACTGGATACAGATTGGGAAAAGGCTTATGATGAGGCAACAAAAAAGATTAAATATATTATCAAATAATAACTTGATGATAGGTTGAAATTCCTTAATGTTCAGGCTATTTTGCCTGAACATTTTTTTTGACATAAAGAAATTCTCAAATAAAATAATCAACACCTTAATTGACTAATATATAGTATGTTGTGAAAGTTATCAACACCTTTGTTCATAATTGTGTTTATATCTTTGCGTAAATAAACGGCATTTTATATTACTTTTATACTAATTTTGCAAAATCATAAGAATAACCATGGCAGACAGACGATATCCCAACAGCGGCAAGAAGAATAACGACAACAGGCAATTGATGGAGATTGGTAAGGTGCAGCCGCAGGCTTTGGATTTTGAGGCTGCTGTCATTGGTGCATGCCTGATTGAGCAAGATGCTTTTGGTGTGGTGTCCGACATCTTAAAACCAGAGTCTTTTTACGACACCAAACACCAGATTATATTTGCTGCTATCAGAAAACTAGCTGCAGAAGACAAGCCTATCGACTTGCTTACCGTTACGGAGCAGTTGAAAGTCGAGGGTAATCTTGATAAGGTTGGTGGACCTTACTATATAGCTGAGTTATCTCAGAAAATCCTTTCATCTGCTCACATTGAGTACCATGCAAATATCATTGCAGGTAAGGCTTTGGCCAGACAGCTGATTGCATATACAAGTGAAATCAGAGACTTGGCTTTTGATGATGGTCAGGATATGTCAGAACTGATGCAGAAAGCGGAGGGCAAACTCTTCGAACTTTCGCAGCAGAATATGAAGAAAGAATTCACTCAGATTGACCCGGTCATTGATGAAGCATACAAATTGTTGCATGAAGCATCAAAAAGAGAAGATGGATTATCGGGTTTGAGCAGTGGATTCGCTGCATTGGACAAGGTTACAAGTGGATGGCAAAAATCTGATTTAATTGTCATTGCTGCAAGGCCGGCCATGGGAAAAACGGCGTTCGTGTTGTCAATGTGCAGGAACATCGCTATCAACAACAGGGTACCAGTAGCTATGTTTTCCTTGGAAATGTCGAATGTGCAGTTGGTGAACCGTTTGATCGTCAATGTTTGTGAAATTACTGGTGACAAGATTAAAAGCGGTCAGTTGCAGAAACATGAATGGAATCAGCTGGATTACAAGATAAAGGATTTGTATAACGCACCATTGTATGTTGATGACACCCCATCGCTCTCGGTGTTTGAGCTGAGAACTAAAGCAAGAAGGCTGGTGAGGGAATATGGAGTGCAGATCATCATCATTGACTACCTTCAGCTGATGAACGCATCTGGCATGTCGTATAATTCCAGGCAAGAGGAAGTGTCCACGATATCACGCTCTTTGAAGGGACTGGCAAAGGAGTTGAACATTCCTATCATAGCACTCTCGCAGCTGAACCGAAGTGTGGAAAACCGAGTTGGAGCTGATGCGAACGACACGAACAGCAAAAGACCGCAATTGTCCGACTTGCGTGAATCTGGAGCCATCGAGCAGGATGCCGATATGGTGTGTTTCATACATCGTCCGGAGTATTATAAGATTTATAAAGATCAATATGGTCGCGACACTCATGGGGTGGCTGAAATCATCATTGCCAAGCACAGAAATGGTGAGGTGAAAGATGTGAGGCTGAAGTTCCAAGGTGAATATGCCAGGTTTTCGGATTGGTATTCGGAGGAAGAAATGCCACCGCTGCCAGAGGATGACGGGTTGACGAGACCATCGAAGGTGAATTCGATTAATAAGGACAATGCAGATCCAGGATTTTCATCGATAACAGCTGATATGGCTCCTGCTGATTTGGGGCCTGATGGCGATATTCCGCCGTTTTAATTTGAATAACTTTTGGAAAATATATAAGAAAAGGATAACGTAAGGACTGAATGAATGTTATTTTACGCTTGTAGTCGTACGAGCGGGAGACGCCTCGAAACCGGGGCGTCTTTTTTCTTTACGCTTTATTCTATAAAAATGAATTCTAATTTATTGAGTATTTCATTTTATTTTTGTAATTTTGACAAAAAATAAGGCAATATAATTCCCTGCATTTAATAATGGGCTAATAAATAGTGAGATATGATTCTATACCCCAATGCGAAAATCAATATTGGATTGAATGTGGTTGAGAAGAGGGCTGATGGTTACCATAACCTGGAAACGGTATTCTATCCCATCAATCTTCTGGATGCTTTGGAAATTACCACTGATGAACATCAGGTTGATTCTGTCAAGCTGAAAGTCAGTGGAGAGGCTATTGCTGGCAGGCCAAGCGACAACTTGGTTATGAAAGCTTGCAATCTCATGAGGTCGATGTTTCCAGAGAAGATTGAACGCTTGTCCGTTCACTTGCACAAACATATCCCTACAGGAGCAGGGTTAGGTGGCGGTTCTTCTGATGCCGCTTTTACCATTAAGGCCCTGAATGAGAAATTCAGCCTTGGAATGTCTGTGGATCAAATGGAGCAACTGTCGGCGCAATTGGGCGCTGATTGTCCGTTTTTTATCAAAAATCAACCCGTCTTTGCTGAAGGTATTGGGGATATCTTTACTGATATAGACATTGTATTGAAAGGAAAAACACTGGTACTGGTAAAACCAGACATAAGTGTTTCGACAGCAGATGCATATAGCTTAGTGTCGCCACACAAACCTCAGCAATCGTTGAGAGAATCGCTCAGGCTCCCGGTTGAGGAATGGAAGAACCATGTTGTAAATGATTTTGAATCCAGTGTGTTCAAGAAATTTCCCGAAATAGCTGCGATTAAAGACCGTCTTTATGATTTGGGGGCTCTTTATGCCTCTATGTCAGGTAGTGGATCAGCTGTTTATGGTATATTCAATCAACCTGTTCAGTATGTTGATGAAGTCTTTGCCGGTTATTTCTGCCGTCAAAGAGAATTGGACGTCTAATTTTCAAGCTTTATCTTTATGTCACCAAAAGAAGAAATAGAACAGCTCCGTTCTGAATTGCATCAACATAATTATAATTATTATGTTTTGAATCAGCCTACGATTTCAGATTTTGAATTTGACCAATTGATGAGGAAACTTCAAGATCTTGAGATGTTCTTCCCACAATATTATGACCCCAACTCACCAACACAAAGAGTGGGAAGTGATATTAGCCAATCGTTCTCTCAAGTCAAACATAAATATCCAATGCTTTCTCTTGCAAACACCTACAATATGGGGGAGGTGAAGGATTTTTTTCAGAGAGTTAAAAATGGTTTGGAGGGCGAAGAATTTGAGATCGTTGCAGAAATGAAATATGACGGGCTGAGCATTTCGCTTACATACGTGGATGGCAGTCTTGTACGGGCGGTCACAAGAGGAGATGGTGAAAAAGGCGATGATGTGACAGCCAATGTCAGAACTATCAGAAGCATCCCACTCCAGCTGAATCAAAATGCTGGATATCCTCATGAATTTGAGATTAGGGGTGAGATCCTTATGCCTTGGGTCTCCTTTGAGAAGTTGAATAAAGAACGGGAGGCTAATGAGGAACCACTATTTGCCAACCCGAGGAATGCTGCATCAGGAACACTGAAGTCTCAGAAGTCAGAACTTGTGGCACATAGGCAGCTGGATGCTTATCTATATTATTTGCTTGGAGATGAAATCCCGCAAGATGGAACGCATTACGGCAATTTGCTTCTTGCCCAGAAATGGGGATTTAAAATCTCTCAAGGGATGAAGTTGTGCAAGACGTTGGCGGATATTGAGGAGTTTATCAATTATTGGGATGTGGAACGTAAGAATCTGCCGGTTGCCACTGATGGTATCGTGCTCAAAGTGAATTCTTTGCGACAACAACGTCATTTGGGATTTACTGCAAAATCTCCAAGGTGGGCAATTGCCTACAAGTTTCAGGCAGAACGTGCATGTACGCGTCTGAACGAGGTGACTTATCAAGTTGGCAGGACTGGTGCCATTACTCCTGTGGCCAACATGGATCCAGTGCAGCTTTCGGGAACTGTTGTGCGAAGGGCATCGCTTCACAATGCTGATATCATCGCTCAGCTCGACCTGCATATAGGTGATATGGTTTATGTGGAAAAGGGAGGTGAGATTATTCCGAAAGTTGTGGGTGTGGATAAGTCTCAGCGAAAAGAGGGAATGCAACCGGTCGTCTTTATCTCCAAATGTCCTGAATGCGGAGCTGATCTTGTTCGTGTTGAAGGCGAGGCGGCTTATTATTGTCCGAATGAAAATCATTGCCCACCACAGATAAAAGGAAGGATTGAGCACTTTATTTCCCGTAAAGCCATGAATATAGAAAGTCTTGGCCCTGAAACCGTTAATGATTATTATCAAAGAGGAATTATCTGCAATATTGCAGATCTCTATGATATTAAAGTACAAGATATTGACGGCGCTATGGGAACAAGGACTAAATCTGCTAAAAAAGTGGTGGATGGAATTCGAAATACTGTCAATGTGCCGTTCGAACGGGTTGTGTTTGCTTTGGGCATACGTTTTGTTGGAGAGTCAACTGCAAAGTTGCTTGCCCGTCGGTTTAAGTCTATGAAATCATTGATGGAGGCTGGTATGGATGATTTGCTCGAGGTTGAGGGGGTTGGTTCTGTTATTGCTAACAGTGTGATTTCTTTCTTTAAATCTGGAGAGAATCTGGCTGTGATTAAACGTCTTGAAGAACATGGGGTTCAGATGGAGATGGAAGAAACGTCGACAGGAACTACTACTACCAAACTTTTAGGCAAATCTGTTGTTGT
>JAEEGF010058159.1_pt1 | contig 24162 bp, 23 predicted proteins | sample 9134171 | NCBI WGS metagenome assembly JAEEGF01 (sample SAMN16246542, study PRJNA631951) | gut metagenome | biome: gut microbiome; feature: rumen; material: AP-attached | host: Bos | place: Iran: Karaj | collected 2018-10
AGTTTAGAGACGAAAGCTTACTAAAGCAGGCACTTACCCACAGCTCATACGCTAACGAGCATCATATGCCAAAGCTTAGCGATAACGAGAGACTGGAGTTTTTAGGGGACGCTGTCCTTGAGATAGTATCTAGTGAGTTTTTGTATCTAAATTATACCGATCTAAACGAGGGCAAGCTTTCACGCCTTCGTGCAAGTATAGTTTGTGAGCCTACCTTGGCATTCATCTGTAAGGAGATTAATCTTGGTGATTATGTGCTCCTTTCAAAGGGTGAGGATATGACAGGAGGACGTTTTAGAAAGTCCATTTTGTCAGACGCATTTGAGGCTACTATTGGCGCTATCTTCTTAGATGGTGGTATGGAGCCAGCTTCAAAGTATATCCATCGCTTTGTGCTTAATGACATTGAGCACAAGCAACTATTCCACGATAGTAAAACAAGACTTCAGGAAGTCATTCAGGCAAACTTCAAGGAGCCACTTACCTACAACCTTATCAGCGAGTCAGGTCCTGACCACGCTAAGGAATTTAAGGTAGAAGCCGTTGTTGGCGACCGCGTACTTGGCACAGGTATTGGCAGTACTAAAAAGGCTGCGGAACAGGAAGCCGCGTATGAAGGCCTAATGTTACTTCATAAAGAAGATTCTATTAAAATTATTTAAAATATTTAGATGAGCTAGTAGTTGACAATCATTATTATTCTATCGCGAAACGTTTTAGTTGAGCGTAGAATACATAATGATTGTAAACGTAACTAGCGGATCAGGGAGAGTTAAATGTATTTAAAAAGTATAGAAATATACGGTTTCAAGTCTTTTGCGAAGAAGATGAAATTTGAGTTTCATAATGGAATTACAGGCATTGTAGGCCCTAACGGCTCTGGAAAGTCTAATGTTGCTGACGCTGTTAGATGGGTTTTAGGTGAGCAGTCTGCAAAGCAGCTTCGTGGTGCATCTATGCAGGATATTATCTTTGCAGGAACAGAGGAAAGAAAGGCTCTTTCATATGCTTATGTTGCCCTTACAATGGATAACTCTGATCATGTTCTTCCTATTGATTATGAAGAGGTTACTATTGCTAGACGTGTTTATCGTTCAGGCGAAAGCGAGTACCTTTTAAATGGTACTCCATGCCGACTGAAGGATGTGTCAGAGCTTTTCTATGATACTGGTGTCGGTAAAGAAGGCTATTCTATAATCGGTCAGGGTCAGATTGAAAAGATTCTGTCTGGCAAGCCTGAGGATAGACGTGAGCTTTTTGATGAGGCTGTTGGTATCGTAAAGTTTAAAAAGAGAAAGGCCGCTTCTGTTAAAAAGCTTGAAAGCGAAAGAGAAAACTTAGTTCGTGTAAACGATATTCTTTCAGAGCAGGAGCGTCGTATTGGACCTCTTGAAAAGCAGTCTGAGGATGCTAAACAGTATTTAAAATATAAAGAAGAGCTTAAACGAATTGACGTTAACTCATTTATGCTTGAGGTTGATAGACTTCAGGGCAACTTAGATGAGGTAGAAAAGAATACTTCTATTGCCAAGGAGCACTTAGAGGATAGTAAACGCTCTCAGGAAGAAATCAGGGAAAAATACGATTCCTTAGAGCAGGAGATTACAGACCTTGAAGAGCAGATTGAATCTTTAAAGAAGAACCAGTCTGATTCTACTCTTTTAAAGGGTAAGCTTGAAAATGAGATCGCTCTTTTAGAGGAGCAGATTCGTTCAGCTAATGCCACTGATGAAAACATGGCTGCCCGTATTGCTGAAATCGAAGCAGATAAGGCTGAAAAGGAAGGCCAGTTAGAGGGCTATAAAAAAGAAAAGGAAGACCTTGATAAGACTCTTGAGGAGGCAGTAGAGCGTCTTACTTCTGTAAAGAATAGTTATAGCGAGCTCCAGAGCGCTATCAATACTAATAACGAAAAAATCGAAGCTAATAATAAGGCTATTATGGAGCTTCTTAATAACAGAGCTTCCATCAAGTCTAAGGAGCAGCGTCTTGAGACAATGCTTGAGCAGACTAACATCCGTAAGGCAAAGCTTAATCAGCGTCTCTTAGAGCGTAAGACTCGCGAGGAGGACCTTGATGTTGCTGTTGCTCTTGCAGAGGAGGATTTCAAGACTGCTCAGAACACATTGCTTGAGCTTCAGGAAAAGGACAAGGAGTTTACTGCAAAGTCTAATGAATGGAAGACTAAGCAGCGTGAAAACTCTGAAAAGCTCCAGGCTAAAAAGGATGAGTTCGCAAGAGTTCAGACGAAATTAGAGGCTGTTAAAAACATTGCAGAGCGTTACGAAGGATATGGTAATTCTACTCGTAAGATAATGGAGCAAAAAGGAAAAATCGCCGGAATCGAAGGCGTTGTTTCTGATATTATTCATGTAGAGAAGAAATACGAGATGGCCATCGAAACTGCTTTAGGTGGTAACATCCAAAACATTGTTACAGCTGATGAGGCTAGCGCTAAAAAGCTTATTAACTTCCTTAAGGAAAACAAGCTTGGTCGTGCCACATTCCTTCCTCTTACATCAGTAGATGGCAGGGGCAACTTTAAGAAGACAGAGGTTCTTAATGAAAATGGTGTCCTTGGTCTTGCATCAGAGCTTGTAAAATGTGATAGCAAATTCGACGGTGTTATTGCTTACCTGCTTGGTAGAGTGGTTGTTACAGACCATATTGATTCAGCCATCGCTCTTGCTAAGAAAAACAACTACAGTATTCACATTGTTACTATCGATGGTGAATATCTTGCTCCAGGTGGTTCTATGGCCGGTGGTCATTTCAAGAACAAGTCAAATCTTCTTGGAAGAAACCGCGAGCTAGAAGAGCTTGAAGAGAAGCTTAATGTTATCTCTCAGGAGATGGATGAGCTTAAAAACAGAGCTGACGACATCGAGACAGCTGTCGCTCTCTTAGAGTCAGATAGAGAAGATAACACTACAAAGCTTAATGAGGCAGCTATTGCACTTAATACAGCAAAGCTTGGTCTTGATAGAGCTAACGAGCAGAAAAAGGAAAGTCTTACAGCTTACGAAGGTCTTTCTAAGGAAAGCGAGGAATTAGAGGCACAGCTTACAGAAATCGCTTCTGGCAAAAAGGAAATCGAGTTTGAAAAGACTGAGTCTGAAAATAAAGAGGCAGAGCTTAAGGCTGAAATTGAACGACTTAACGATGAGGTTGACGAAAAGACTTACATGGAAACCTCTGTTAATAGAACAATGTCTGAGGTTCAGATTGAAGAGGCTAACGCTCGTCAGAAGGTAGAATTCTTACAGCAGAACTTAGACCGTGTACTTTCTGAGATAGAAAAATGCGAATCTGATATTGCCTCTATCAAAGAAAATGCAAAGTCAACCAAGGAAGAAACAGAGGCAAAGAAGGCTCGTATTGAAGAGATTAAAGCTACAATCGCTGCTTCAGATGAATCCTTTGGAAAGCTTGAGTCTGAGATAAAAGAGGCAACTGCTAAGCGTGAAGAGCTCAATAGCTCTCACAAGAATTTCTTCGAGCAGCGTCAGGAAATCTCAGATAGAATTTCTGAATTAGATAAGGAAATATATCGACTTGAGTCTCAGCGTGAGAAGATAAGTGATGCTATTTCTAGTCAGAACAACTACATGTGGAATGAGTACGAGCTTACTTACCACAGCGCAGAAGAACTTAAGGATCCTGAGTACAATGACTTAGATCAGATGAAAAAGGATGCAGGCAGAATTAAAAATGCTATTCGTGCAATGGGTAACGTTAATGTTAATGCCATTGAGGAATTTAAAGAGCTTTCAGAGCGTTATAACTTCCTTAAGACTCAGCATGATGATTTGGTTGAGGCAGAGGCTTCACTTATCAGAATCATTGATGAGCTTGATGAAGGAATGCGAAGACAGTTCGCCGAAGGCTTTAAGGATATTCAGCGTGAATTCGACAAGGCCTTTAAGGAACTTTTTGGAGGCGGTCACGGTACCTTAGAGCTGGTTGACAGTGAGGACCTTCTTGAGACAGGCATTATTATTAATGCTCAGCCACCAGGAAAGAAGCTTATTAATATGATGCAGATGTCCGGTGGTGAGAAATCACTTACAGCTATTGCGCTTTTATTTGCAATCCAGAATCTGAAGCCTTCACCATTCTGTCTTCTTGACGAGATTGAGGCGGCCTTAGATGATGCAAACGTAGATAGATTTGCAGGCTACTTACACAAGCTTACAAAAAATACACAGTTTATTGTTATTACCCACCGTCGTGGTACTATGAATGCTGCTGATAGATTGTTTGGTATTACAATGCAGGAGAAGGGTGTTTCAGCTCTTGTATCTGTAAACCTTATCGAGTCGCAGTTAGATGATTAAAGGTTAATTTATGGCAGAAAAGACTAGCTTTTGGCAGCGCCTTATTAAAGGCCTTACCAAAACAAGAGACAACTTTATAAAGTCTATGGATTACGTATTCAATGGGTTTACTAACATTGATGAGGACTTCTACGAGGAACTTGAGGAAGTCCTTATCATGGGTGATATTGGTGTGCGTACCACAGAAAACATTTTGGATGATTTAAGAGATGCTGTTAAAAAGGAACATATCAAGGAGCCTGCCCAGTGCAAGGAGTTTCTTATTAATGAAATAAAGCAGCAGATGTCCTTAGACGAAACCAGCTATGATTTTGAAAAGAAGACCAGCGTGGTGCTTGTCATTGGAGTAAATGGTGTAGGAAAGACTACTACCATAGGAAAGCTGGCAGGCAAGCTTAAGGCACAGGGTAAAAAGGTAATGGTGGCAGGTGCTGATACCTTTAGAGCTGCAGCTTCAGACCAGTTAAGGCAGTGGGCTGATAGAGCATCTGTTGAGTTCGTAGGAGGCCCAGAGGGCTCTGATCCAGCAGCTGTTGTATATGATGCGGTTCATGCAGCAAAGGCTCGTGGAGTGGAGGTGCTTTTGGTTGACACAGCAGGACGTCTTCATAATAAGAAGAATCTTATGAACGAGCTTTCAAAAATCAACAGCACAATCACAAAGGAATTCCCAGAGGCTTATAGAGAAACACTTATTGTTTTAGATGGCACTACAGGTCAAAATGCCCTGGTTCAGGCTAAGGAATTCTCTGAGGTAACAGATATTTCTGGTATAGTACTTACAAAACTTGATGGTACAGCCAAAGGAGGTATTGCAATTGCAATACAAAGTGAGTTAAAATTGCCAGTAAAATATATTGGTGTTGGCGAAACTATTGATGATTTGGAAAAGTTTAACCCAGATGAATTCGTAAATGCGTTATTCTATAGCGAGTAATCTGATAGTTTTGCTCTAGGGAATTAGGGAGAATGATTATGCTTACACTTGACAAATTTGAAGAGGCTTCAAAAATCGTTACTGAAGTAACACATGAGACAAAGCTAGTATACAGCGAGTATTTCAGCGATAAATCTGGCAATATGGTATATCTTAAGCCAGAGAATATGCAGCTTACAGGTGCGTACAAGCTTAGAGGTGCTTATTACAAGATTAGTACCTTAACAGACGAGGAAAGAGCAAAGGGACTTATTACAGCATCAGCTGGCAATCACGCTCAGGGTGTTGCTTACGCAGCCAGCAAATATGGGGTAAAGGCAACTATCGTTATGCCTACCACTACACCTCTTATTAAGGTAAATCGTACTAAAAGCTATGGAGCTGAGGTAGTGCTTTACGGAGATGTATATGATGAGGCTTGCGAATATGCATACAAGCTTGCAGATGAGCATGGCTACACATTTATCCATCCATTTGACGATTTAGCTGTTGCAACAGGCCAGGGTACCATTGCAATGGAAATCTTTAAGGAGCTTCCACTGGTTGAGTACATTTTAGTTCCAGTTGGCGGCGGCGGTCTTGCTACAGGTGTTTCTACACTTGCAAAGCTTCTTAATCCAAAGATTAAGGTTATTGGAGTAGAGCCAAGTGGAGCTGCATCACTTAAGGAATCCTTTGAAAAAGGAAAGGTTTCTACACTTTCAAAGGTAAATACTATTGCTGATGGTACAGCAGTAAAGACTCCAGGAAGTAATATTTTCCCTTACCTTCAGAAAAATATTGATGAGATTATCACAGTAGATGACGATGAGCTTATCGTTGCCTTCCTTGATATGGTAGAAAATCACAAGATGGTTGTAGAAAACTCAGGACTTCTTACAGTTGCTGCCCTTAACCACCTTGGTTTTAAGAATAAGAGAGTAGTTTCTGTACTTTCTGGTGGTAATATGGATGTTATTACAATGTCATCAGTAGTTCAGCAGGGACTTATCTTTAGAGATAGAATCTTTACAGTTTCTGTTTTACTTCCAGACAAGCCAGGTATGCTTGCAAAGGTTTCGTCCCTTATTGCAGAGCACCAGGGTAATGTTGTAAAGCTTGAGCATAATCAGTTTGTTACTACCAATCGTTCAGCAGCTGTTGAGCTTCGCATTACATTAGAGGCCTTCGGCACAGAGCACAAGGAACAAATCTTTAAGGCTCTTGATGAAGCAGGCTACAGACCAAAAATCGTTAGAACAAGTCTTTAATAATAGGTGTCAAGTATTTATGCTTGACACCCTTTTTATTATATAGTATATTAGTCTCCGGTGATAAAGGAGAGAAATGGAAGATAAGATTAAATCAGGATACTTATATGATTTCTATGGAGAGCTTTTAACAGAGCATCAGCGTAGTGTTTATGAAATGAGCATCAATGAGGATTTATCTTTATCAGAGATTGCTGATACTCTTTCAATCTCCCGTCAGGCAGTACATGACATTATCAAAAGGTGCGATAAGCTTTTAGAGGATTATGAATCCCGCCTTCACTTAGTTGATAAGTTCATGCAGATTAAATCAGACGTTGTTAGGATTAACGAATTAACTGAGCAAAATCCTGATGAAAATACACTATCAGAGATTTCTCGTATATCTCAATTGATTTTAGAGGAACTATAATTTATGGCTTTTGATTCTCTTTCAGAGAAGCTTCAAGGGGTTTTTAAGAATCTCAAAAGCAAGGGTCGTCTTTCTGAGGCAGATGTTAAGGCTGCTTTAAAGGAAGTTAAAATGGCTTTGCTTGAAGCTGATGTTAATTTCAAAGTAGTTAAACAGTTTACAAACACTGTCACAGAGCGTGCCATTGGTTCTGATGTAATGAATGGCCTTAACCCTGGACAGATGGTTATAAAGATTGTTAACGAAGAGCTTGTTAATTTAATGGGTTCTGACGTTACAGATATTACCTTTGGCAAGGGTGGAGATATTACCACTATCATGATGGTTGGTCTTCAGGGTGCTGGTAAAACTACCACCACAGCAAAGCTTGCTGGTAAGGTAAAGCAGCGTGGTAAGAAGCCACTGCTTGTTGCCTGTGATATTTATCGTCCAGCCGCTATAGAGCAGTTGCAGATAAATGGTAAGAAACAGGATGTAGAGGTTTTTTCCTTAGGACAGGAAAAGCCAGTTAAAATAGCAAAAGCTGCTATGGAATACGCTAAGAAGAACGGCTTTGATGTAGTCATTTTCGATACAGCTGGTCGTCTTCATATAGATGAGGATATGATGGATGAGCTTGCTTCTATTAAAAGCAACATAGACATCCTTAACACAATCCTTGTTGTTGATGCCATGACAGGTCAGGATGCTGTTAATGTATCAGCAACCTTCGATGAAAAGATTGGCATCGATGGTGTTATCATTACAAAGCTTGATGGTGACACAAGAGGCGGTGCGGCCCTTTCTATTAAGGCTGTCACTGGAAAGCCTATTTTATACGCTGGTATGGGAGAAAAGCTTTCAGACTTAGAGCAGTTCCATCCAGACCGTATGGCTAGCCGAATCCTTGGAATGGGAGATGTACTTTCTCTTATTGAAAAGGCAGAGGCAGAAATTGATAAGGATGCAGCCCTGGCCCTTTCTAAAAAGGTAAAAAAGGCTTCCTTCGATTTTAACGATTATCTTACATCTATGGAGCAGATGAAAAAGCTTGGTGGCCTTACATCCATCCTTGGTATGATGCCAGGCATGAATGCCAGCCAAATGGCTCAGATAGAAGGCGCTGTAGATGATAAAAAGCTTGCGCACATTGAGGCAATCATTCTTTCAATGACACCAGCCGAGCGTGAGAATCCAAAATTACTAAATCCTAGCAGAAAGCACAGAATTGCTGCTGGAGCTGGTTTAGATATAGCAGAGGTAAACCGCTTCGTTAAACAGTTCGAGCAATCGAAAAAGATGATGAAGCAGATGCCAAATATGATGGGCAAAGGCAGACGTGGTATGCGTTTCCCATTTTAACAAAGACCATTTAAAGTATTATTTTTATTAGGAGGAATTTAAAATGGCAGTAAAGATTAGATTAAAGAGAATGGGTCAGAAGAAGAGACCTATCTACAGAATCGTTGTAGCAGATGCAAGAGCACCTCGTGACGGTAGAAACATCGATGAGATCGGTACATACGATCCTAACCAGGAGCCAGCTGAGGTTACAGTTGATGCTGAGGCAGCTAAGAAGTGGATTGCTAACGGTGCAAAGCCAACTGAGACTGTTGCTCGTCTTTTCAAGCAGGCAGGCGTTCAGTAATCATTCATAATCGAAAGGTAGAGGGATAAAGTGATGAAAGAATTAGTTGAAGTAATTGCTAAGTCACTTGTAGACAATCCAGAAGAGGTTGTTGTTTCCGAGAAAGAAGACGCAAAGTCTATTGTTGTAGAGCTTCGCGTTGCACCTTCTGATATGGGAAAGGTTATTGGAAAACAGGGTAGAATCGCAAAGGCTATACGTGCGGTTGTTAAGGCTGCAGCCTCAAAGATTGACAAGAAAGTTATCGTTGATATTATCGACGTACAGTAATTGGGACAATGGAGTCCAGTATGCTTAAGGTGTACTGGACTCTTTTTTTGTTAATTTATAATTTAATTTATTGTTTTTTTATTAGTACAATCCGCCATCACATTAAAGTGATATACCTTTAAATGAATAATACAGTGCAGTAATTCAACGTTTCTTCACAATTTTGCATAAGAATTAGATTGTTAAGAATAAATATTCAAAACTTGCCGTAAAACACATATTTATATATAATAACATCTGCATAATTTCATAGACGGGCATTATTTTTTTAACTTAAGTGTCTGTCTGGGGAGCACAGATGTGTTTATTATATGGGGTTTACATTCTCAAAAAGGGAGATGTAGATAAATAAAAATTAGGAGGATATTTTATGAAGAAGAGAAAAATTGTTTCCCTTGTTCTTGCAGCTGCTATGGCTCTTTCAATGGTTGGCTGTGGATCTAAGGGTGGCGATAGCGCTTCAAAGGGTGGAGAAGCATCAGTTGGCTCAGATACTCCACTTGTAATTGCTTGGGATGCAATGAGCCAGAAGTTCAGCCCATTTTTTGCTGAATCTCATCCAGATATGTATATCGAGGAGAAGCTTGTAAATATTACTGTTACAAGAACAACAAGAAGTGGTCAGTATATCTTAGATGGTATTGATGGTTTTACTGAGGAGTACAACGGTACAGAGTACACATACTACACACCATCAAAGATTGACATTACAGAAAACGAAGATGGTTCAGTTTACTACGACATCACATTAAGAGATGACATTAAGTTCTCTGATGGTGAGCCTCTTACAATTGATGATCTTATCTTTACAATGTATGTAATGAGTGATCCTACATATGATGGTGCTTCATCATTTGGTTCACTTCCTGTAGAGGGTATGGAAGAGTACAAGAGTGGCGTTTCTACACTTTCTTCTTTAATCGCTGCTGCAGGTCCTGACAACACAGATTTCACATATTGGACAGAAGACCAGCAGAAGGCTTTCTGGGCTGCTGTAGCAGACCAGGGTGCTGCATTTACACAGTCTATCGTAGATTATATGGTAGAAGCTGGTGCTGCTGCTGACAAGGATGATGTTAAGACTGCTGCTGCAGGTTGGGGATTTGAGCTTGCAGATGGAGCTACAACAGAGGATTTCTTCAAGGCAATCGGTGAGCAGTACGGATGGAACTTCTCAGCTATGGAAAAGGAAGCAGCAAACGTAACACTTGCAGATACATTCCCAGCTGACGTTCTTGCAATGAGCACAACTGGTGTTGAGACAGGTGAATCTGCTGCAAATATCACTGGTATTCAGAAGACTGGTGATTACTCTATGAGACTTGTTCTCACAGAATTCTCTGCTCCAACAATCGAGAAGCTTGCACTTCCAATCGCTCCAATGCACTACTATGGAGATGCTTCTTTATACGATTATGATAACAACAAGTTTGGCTTTACTAAGAACGATCTCTCAACCGTTAGAGATAAGACAACAAAGCCACTTGGTGCTGGTCCTTACACATTTAAGGAATATACAAACAAGATTGCTTACTTAGAGGCAAATGAGAACTATTATTTAGGAGCTCCTTCAGTTTCAGAGCTTCAGTTCAAGGAAACACAGGAGGCTGATAAGGTTCCTGGTGTAGTTCAGGGTACAGCTGATATTGCAGAGCCTTCATTCTCAAAGGCTACAGCAGAGCAGATTGCAAGCGAAAACTCTGAAAATGATATTGTTGGTGATGCAATCACAACACAGCTTACAGATTATCTTGGATATGGTTACATCGGTATGTGCTCTAAGAACGTTAAGGTTGGTGATGATCCTTCATCAGAAGAGTCTAAGAACCTTCGTAAGGCTATCGCAACTGTAATCGCTTCTTACAGAGACGTAGTTATCGATTCATACTATGGTGATGCTGCAGAGGTTATTAACTATCCAATTTCTAACTCTTCATGGGCAGCTCCACAGAAGTCTGATGCAGATTACGAAATCGCATTTTCTAAGGATGTTGATGGCAACCCTATCTACACAGAGGGCATGTCAGATGATGAAAAATATCAGGCTGCACTTGATGCTGCACTTGGATATTTCGAGGCAGCAGGTTTTACTGTAGAGGATGGCAAGCTTACAGCTGCACCTAAGGGAGCAAAGCTTTCTTACGAAGCTATTATCCCAGGTGGTGGTAATGGTGATCACCCAGCATTTGGTATTCTTACAGGTGCTGCAGAGCAGTTTGCTAAGATTGGTTTCGAGCTTACAATCAATGACCTTTCTGATTCATCAGTTCTTTGGGACAAGCTTTCAGCTCAGGAAGCTGAAATGTGGTGTGCTGCTTGGGGTGCTACTGCTGATCCTGATATGTATCAGGTATACCACAGCAAGGGTGGTAGTGCTTACCAGTATGCTATCTACTCAGAAGAGCTTGATAAGCTTATTGAAGAGGGCCGTGCATCTGCAGACCAAGCTTACAGAAAGGCTATCTACAAGGAGTGCCTTGACTATATCGTAGATTACGCTGTAGAGATTCCTACATATCAGAGACAGAATGCAGTTGTTTACTCAACACAGAGAGTTAACACAGATACAATCGTTAAGGATGCAACTCCATTCTATGATTGGTTTGATGAGCTTTCATCTATTCAGATGAGATAATTATTTGTAGATAAGAATCTTATATTCCTTGGGGACTTTTGTCCCCAGGGGAATTTTATGATAAAGGTATTTTATGATGGGATGAGTTATTGGAATTAATAGAGGCGTAGCCTCTTTTTGTCTTATCATAAAATACCTTTATTGCGGGAAATATTAAAGAAAGGGATTACAAAAAAGGATATGAAGAAATTTGTAATTAAAAGACTTTTACTGTCAATTGTAATTTTGCTATTTGTATCTATGATTATCTATGGCATCATGAGAGCAATGCCTACATCATTCGTAGAACAAAAGGCTATGCAGTTGTCACAGAAACCTGGTGCAAAAAGCTATCAGGAATGGATTGACCAGCTCAATGGCTCTTATGGACTGGATAAGAACTACATTGAGGGTTATTTTGTATGGTTCAAGGGGGCTATCCGCTTAGACTTTGGTGATAGCTGGTATTTTAACATGCCAGTACTTGAAAAGTTTTCAAGCGTTATCTGGTACTCATTTGCCCTTGGCCTTGCTGCATTTATTTTAGAGATTATTATTGCTATACCTCTTGGTGTTGTTGCGGCCAGACATCAGTATTCAGGAATTGATTATTCGGTTGTTGTACTTGCTCTTATAGGTATTTCTTTACCTAGCTTTTTCTTTGCAACAATCTTAAAGTATATATTCTCTGTAAAACTACATATATTTGATTTATATGGTATTGTTAGCCGTAATTACATGAGCTTATCAACTGGTGGTAAAATCCTTGATCTGGCTTTCCATCTTGTGCTTCCAGTAATTACACTTACTATCGTAAGTATCGGTTATTTAATGCGTTACACACGTACAAACATGCTGGAAGTACTTAGTGCTGACTACATTCGTACAGCACGTGCCAAGGGTCTTTCAGAGGATAGAGTAGTTAATCATCATGCATTTAGAAACATTTTGATTCCTATCGTTACACTTCTTGGTTCATCACTTCCAGGTCTTTTTGGTGGTGCTCTTATTACAGAGACATTATTCCAGATTCCAGGAATTGGATATACATCATATCAGTGCATTTTACAGGGAGACATTCCTTTTGTAATGTTCTATATGACATTTTTTGCAGTACTTATCTTACTTGGCAACCTTATTGCAGATATCCTTTATGCAGTAGTTGACCCACGAGTAAGAATTAACTAGGAAGGAGAAATATCGTGGCAGACGAGAAGAATTTAGAAAAAGAAGAGCTTGCTTTAGATGATGCTAACCGCGTCCAGGTACTTTCTCCAGGAATGATGGTTGCAAAGCGTTTCTTTAGAAACAAGCTTGCAATCACTGGTTTAGTAATTATTGTATGCATGTTTTTATTTGCATTTTTAGGTGGAGTTCTTATTCCATACACACAGTCTCAGGTTTTCTATACAACTGAGGAAATGAAAAAGGACTATGCAGGTGCAACACAGATCGCTGATTATGTGCTTTTTGCAGCTGATGGGGTAGAGCTTCCTTCAGATATCAGCGCAAAGCTTATCCTTGCTATGACAAAAGGCGAGGATGTAATTGAGACAAGAGATGGCTCACAGTTTGCCCTTACAGCACTTGATGATAAAACATACGAGCTTACAGCTGTTGGCGGAGCACAGACTCTTGCTGTAGCTGCAAAGCTTCAGATTACGCCTGTTGATGCTAGCGCTAAGCTTTCAGGAGATTTCAATGTAAATCTTATTAAGGCACTTGCTATTGGGGACAACATGTTTGCAGCAAACGATGACAGATTTACAGTAGATGCTCATGGTAATGGAGCTATTGTAAAGGCTGCGGATGGTTCTGATGTTGCATATATCAGCTCATACAGCATTAACGCCGTAGAAAGCGGTGTAAATATCTCTGTTGAGTTTAGAGAGGCTGTAGTTGATGCTATCAACTCTGGAGCAGACACATTTAACTTTGCTGACGAAGATGGTGAGGTAGAGTTCCAGATTGCTAACAAAAATGGTCAGTACACAATCACAAAGTACAAGTCTACTAGCGTTATCAACCAGTTTGAGGCTCCTTCAAAGGAACATATTATTGGTACAGATGGCAATGGTATGGATCTTCTTGCACGTCTTATGTACGGTGGTAGAATCTCACTTATCATTGGTTTTGTAGTAGTAGCTATTGAGCTTTTCATTGGTATTATTGTAGGTGGTTTCGCAGGCTACTTTGGTGGCTGGGTAGATAATCTTCTTATGAGATTTGTAGATATTATTTACTGTATTCCTACAATGCCTTTATACCTTATCCTTGGTTCTATCATGGATTTCTACAAGGTAGATGCTAGTATCCGTATTTTCTATCTATGTATTATCATGGGTGTAATCGGATGGGTTAGCCTTGCTCGTATAGTGCGTGGTCAGATTCTTTCTCTTCGTGAGCAGGAGTTTATGACAGCTTGTGAGGCTCTTGGCATTAGTGTTAGAAAGCGCGTATTTAAGCACCTTATTCCTAACGTAATTCCACAGCTTGTTGTATTTGCTTCAATGGGTGTTGGTGAGGTTATCCTTGCAGAGTCAACACTTTCATTCCTTGGTCTTGGTGTTAAGTACCCAGCAGCTTCTTGGGGAAATATCATCAATGCTGTAAACGATTCATACGTAATGACAAACTACTGGTTCGTATGGATTCCAGCTGGATTCTTAATCCTTCTTACAGTACTTGCATTTAACTTTATCGGAGACGGCCTTCGTGACGCCTTTGATCCAAAGATGAAGAGATAGAGGTGTGAAATGGCTAAAAAGAATGTAAATTATATTAGTGCCAGAGAATCACGTAAGATTGCAAAGGAAAACCGCAAGATTACAAAGGAATTTGAGGCTAAAAGAAATAGAAAGCATATTCCAGAAGAGGAATATGTTACAAAAATGAAGAATGCTGATAGCTGTGTAGAATTCGACGATGTTCATACATACTTCTTCACAGATATCGGTACGGTAAAGGCTGTTGACGGTGTGTCATTTAGTGTTCCTCAGGGAAAGACAGTAGGTATCGTAGGCGAGTCTGGCTGTGGTAAGTCAGTTACATCACTTTCTATGCTTCAGCTTGTTCAGCGTCCACAGGGCCAGACTGTTTCTGGTGAAATCCGTTTCAATGACGGCGAGCGTACAGTTAACGTTGTAAACGCTCCAGATTCAGTTATGAGAAAAATGCGTGGTGAGAAGATGTCTATGATCTTCCAGGAGCCTATGACAGCTCTTAACCCTGTATTTAGAATTGGTGACCAGATTGATGAGGTTATCAAGCTTCACAAGCCTGAAATGAGCGATGATGATATCAAGGCTCGTACAATCGAGATGCTTGGTATGGTTGGTATTGCTAACAAAGAAGGCGTTTATAGAATGTACCCACATGAGCTTTCCGGTGGTATGAGACAGCGTGTATGTATCGCTATGGCCCTCGCTTGCGAGCCAAAGCTTATCGTTGCTGATGAGCCTACCACAGCTCTTGATGTTACTATCCAGGCGCAGATTCTTGACCTTCTTCGTGACCTTAAGGACAGAATCAACAGCTCTATCATGCTTATCACTCACGACCTTGGTGTTGTTGCAGAGATGGCAGACTACGTAGTTGTTATGTACGCTGGCCGTGTAGTAGAAAAAGGTACTGCAGCTGAGATTTTCAAGGACCCAAGACATCCATATACAATAGGCCTTATGAAATCAAAGCCTGTAGTTGGACAGAAGGTATCTGAGCTTTACTCAATTCCTGGTTCTGTTCCAAACCCAGTAAATATGCCAAATTACTGTTATTTTAAAGATAGATGCGATATGTGTATGGAATGCTGCAATGGCGATTTCCCAGAGGAATACTACGTATCACCTACACATATGGTAAGATGCTATAGATGTAAAGAGGAGGGTGAAAGACATGAGTAATGAGAAGGACTATATCTTAGAAGTCAATCACCTTAAAAAATATTTCCCAATTAAGGGCGGCTTCTTCGGCGGTGTTACAGGCGAAGTAAAGGCTGTAGATGATGTTTCTTTCAAAATCGAAAGAGGCACAACAATGGGTCTTGTAGGTGAGTCTGGTTGTGGTAAGTCTACAACAGGACGTACAATCCTCAGACTTATTGAAAAGACTGATGGAGATGTTATCTTCAACGGCAAAGAAGTTTATGACAACAATAAAAAACAGATGAGAGATCTTAGAACAAAGATGCAAATCGTTTTCCAGGATCCATATTCATCACTTTCTCCAAGACTTCCAATCGGTGAAATCATCGGTGAGGCTGTTAAGGAGCATGGGCTTGTTCCAAAGGAAGAGTACGATGAGTACATCTCAAAGGTTATGGCAGAGTGTGGTCTTCAGGAGCACCATAAGGATAGATATCCTCACGAGTTCTCAGGCGGACAGAGACAGCGTGTATGTATCGCACGTGCACTTGCTGTTAATCCAGACTTTATCGTATGTGACGAGCCTGTATCAGCACTTGATGTTTCTATTCAGGCACAGATTATCAACCTTCTTAGAAAGCTTCAGAAGGACAGAGGTCTTACATACCTGTTTATTTCACATGACCTTTCAGTAGTAGAGCACATTTCTGATACTGTTGGTGTTATGTACCTTGGCGGACTTGTTGAGACAGGAAAGACAGAGGACATTTTTGATAATCCTCTTCATCCTTACACAAAGGCACTGTTTTCAGCTATTCCAATGCCAGACCCAGATGCTAAAAAGGAAAGAGTTATTCTTGAGGGAGACATCCCATCGCCTGCTAACCCACCTAAGGGCTGCAAGTTCCACACACGTTGTTCTCAGTGCATGGGAATCTGCAAGGAAGTTGCTCCAGAGCCAAAGGATATGGGCAACGGTCACGTGGTAAGATGTCACTTATATGACGACAAATAAAATTATGAATAATGAATTTGATTCTTCAAAAGAAGTTTTGACAAATGATGATTTGACAGAGTATAGTACTGATTATAAAATTCCAGAGGACAAAGAATCAGAGATACAAAAGGCAGAAGAGATGTATTACAGAAAACGTAAAATGTTTTACATCGAAACTGTTGCAATAATTGTATTGATGCTATTATACGTTCTCTTTAAAAGCATTATTACTAATTAGGAGGCTTAATTGGAAGATTTATATCAGGTAGGTGCTATCACACAGACACACGGTATCAAAGGTGAGGTAAAGGTTTTTCCCCTCACTGATGATATTTCGCGCTTTAAAAACATGAAGAATCTACTTCTTGATGCTGGCAAAGAAGGCTACAAGACCCTTGAGGTAGAAAGTGTTCGACAGCAGAAGAATATCGTTATCCTTAAGTTTAAGGGTATTGATAATATCAATGACATTGAAAAATACAAGGGACACGGTCTATTTGTCACAAAGGAAAACCGCGTAGCATTAAAGAAGGATGAGTATTTCATCGCTGATTTAATCGGTGTTAAGGTTTATCTTGATACTGATAAGGATACTGTTTTTGGAACTATCTCAGATGTTTTACAAACAGGTGCTAACGATGTATACGAAATCGAAATGGCAGATGGCAAATCAGTGCTTGTTCCAGCTATAAAGGACTGCATTTTAGATGTTGATGTAGAAAATGATAGAGTGGAGATTCATCTTTTGGATGGATTGTTAGGTGAGTAGCATGAAGTTTTATATACTAACACTTTTTCCAGAGATGATTGAAGGTGTGCTTAATACCAGCATTTTAGGTCGTGCAAAAAATGCTGGTTGCATTTCTTTTGAGGCTATTAATATTCGTGACTACACACTTGATAAGCATAAAAAGGTTGATGATTACCCATATGGCGGTGGTGCTGGCATGGTTATGCAGGCTCAGCCTATATATGATGCTTACCAGGCAGTATGTGAAAAGGCAGGCCATCATGTTAAGTGCATTTACCTTACACCACAGGGGCAGCTTTTTACTCAGCCTGCAGCAAAGACACTTGCCTTAGAAGAGGATATTTGTCTGCTTTGCGGTCACTATGAAGGAATAGATGAGCGAGTTTTAGAGGAAATCGTTGATGAGTATTATTCTATTGGCGATTATGTCCTTACAGGAGGAGAGCTTCCTTCTCTTGTAATGATAGATGCCATTTCTAGAATGGTGCCAGGTGTTCTTACTAATTCAGACTCAGGAGAAGATGAATCCTTAGAGAATAATCTCCTAGAATATCCTCAGTATTCACGGCCTGAAACATGGAATGGAAGACAGGTCCCACCTATTTTGTTGTCTGGAGACCATGCAAAGGTAGATGCCTGGAGACATGAACAGTCAGTTGAACGAACAAAGACTAGAAGACCTGATTTATATGCAAAATATTTGGAAAATGAATGTTGATTAATGCCTTGAACCATGGTATTATACTATAGTTGCTAAAAGAAGAGATGGTCCGCTGTTATTCAATAGGGAATATCAAGAACGTCGCGAGTGTTTAGGAGGAAATAAAATGAACGCAAACGAGATTATTAAAAACATCGAAGCCGCTGAGCTTAAGTCAGAGCTTCCTGAGTTCCAGGTTGGAGACACAGTTAAGGTTTACGGCCGTATCGTCGAGGGTAACCGTACACGTACTCAGATTTTTGAGGGTACAGTTATTAAGAGACAGGGTGGAAGCAATCGTGAGACTTTCACAGTTCGTAAGTCATCAAACGGTGTTGGTGTAGAAAAGACTTGGCCACTTCACAGCCCTAACGTTGAGAAGATCGAAGTTGTTAGAAAGGGTAAAGTTCGTAGAGCTAAACTCTTCTACCTTAGAGATCTCACAGGTAAGAAGGCAAAGGTTAAGGAGAGAATCTAATCTCGCAATTTGGAACAGTCGCAGACTTTGCGACTGTTCTTTATTTTTACACGAAAGTGCGGTATTATTTTAATATGTTGACTCAGTTAAAACGTACATTTAGAAGACTTTTTAAAAGAAATAGCAGCGGATTAAATTTCAGACGACGTCGCAGAAAAATCAACTTTGATAAGGTCAGGTATTTCCTGATTTTATTAATGGAGCTTTTGATTGTGATAGGTCTTGCTTACGCAGTGGTGCTATCCTTTGGCAAACAGGTAGAATGTTCTAATGCATCTATGGAGCCTACCTATGAAACTGCCGATATATTACTTGTAAACACTGTGGCATATACCTTTGGTGAGCCGGAAAATGGTGATGTTATTGCATTCAAGCCAAAGAGTAACGTTAATGCCAGCTTTTCTGTTAAGAGAGTTATCGCTGTTCCAGGGGACACAATCTACATTAACAATGGTCGAATTTATATTAACGATGAGCTTTACAAGGAAAAGCTTGAGGTAGAGCGTATTGAAAACCCAGGTATCGCAGCTACACCAATAACACTTTTAGACGATCAGTACTTTGTACTTGGTGACAATCGCAATTCATCAGAGGACAGTAGATACGAAAGCGTTGGCTTTGTGTCTAACGAAGATATATTAGGAAAAGTATGGGCTAAATACCCATTTAAAAGAGGTTAATATGGAATTTCAATGGTATCCAGGGCATATGACCAAAGCAAAGCGTCAGATGCAGGAAGATATTAAACTTATAGATTTAGTAATTGAGGTTATAGATGCCAGATGTCCAGTCAGCAGCCGTAACCCTGATATTAATAGCTTAGCTAACAATAAGCTTCGTTTAGTTTTACTTAACAAATCTGATTTAGCTGACAAAGCAACCAATCAAAAATGGATTTCTTATTTCAAAGAGCAGGGCTTTTACTGCGTAGAGCTTGATTCCCGCGATAGAAAAAATATGAAGGGCGTACAAGCTACGCTTGATGAAGTATGCGCTGCTAAATTTGAGCGAGATAGAAAAAGAGGCATTAAAAATCGCCCTGTTAGAGCAATGGTTGTAGGTATACCTAATGTTGGTAAGTCTACCTTTATCAATTCTTTTGCAGGCCGTGCTGTTGCTAAAACAGGCAATAAGCCTGGTGTTACAAAGGGCAAACAGTGGATTAAGCTTAATAAATCAGTTGAGCTTTTAGATACACCTGGTATTCTCTGGCCAAAATTCGAAGACAATACTGTTGGTCTTCATTTGGCTTTTATTGGCTCTATTAATGATGCCATTATAGAAACAAGAGAGCTTGCTTTAGAGCTTGTAGACTTCATTAGACAAACTTATCCTGGAGCTTTAAATGCAAGATATGATATCAGCGAAGAGGGAGTTAACCATGAGGTTATCACCGCCATAGCTGAAAAGCGTAACTTTGTTAAAAAAGGTAATGAGTTAGATTTTGATAAAGCTGCATCAGTTTTAATTGATGAGTTTAGAAATGGAAGTCTAGGAAATATTTCACTTGAGAGGCCATAATAATTATGAGAGTTATCGACTTTAACGAAGAGGACCAGTTAATAAAAAAGGATATTGAAAAGGTTAGAAAAAAGCTTAATGAGGTAGAGGATTTATCAGATTTTGAAGATGAGGACAAAGCTACTAAGGTATCTGAGGAAACCGATGAAGAAATCACAAAGGAATCCATCGTAAAGGATATAATCAGTGTAATCATCAATGTAGTTGTTTGTTTTGTAATAGTTTTCCTTATAACTCATTTCATTGGTCAGCGTACAGTTGTTAGTGGTTCTTCTATGGAAGATACTTTATCTGATGGAGACAATCTTATCGTAGATAAAATCAGCTATAGATTGCATGATCCTGAGCGTTTTGATGTAATTGTTTTCCCATATCAGTATGAGGATGATACATACTACATCAAGCGTATCATTGGTCTTCCTGGCGAGATGGTTTACATCGATTCCAATGGAACAATCTACATTAATGGCGAAGAGCTTGTAGAGGATTATGGAACAGAGATAATGCTCAATGCTGGACTTGCCAGCAGCGAGATTATGCTGGGACCAGACGAATATTTCGTTTTAGGTGACAATAGAAATAACAGTACAGATTCACGTTTTGAGGCAGTAGGCAATATAAAGGGAGAAGATATTGTCGGCAGGGCTTGGTGTAGAGTATACCCATTTAAGGATTTTGGTCTTGTTGAGAATATAGACTAATTATGAGCGAAAAAAAGATAGCGGACATTCAAAAGGAATACAAGGAAACTGATATTGAGCTTCTGCCAGATTTCATTGAGGAATACATTAGCGACGGCCGTCCTGGTGTATCTAAAATCATAGGCGTAGCTCAAAAGCGAATGGAAAAACTTCGTGTTGAAAAACAGCGTATAGAAAAGCTGAAGGAATACGAAAATCAGTATTGGCCAGACTATGACTATATTGGTGGTATCGATGAGGTTGGCCGTGGCCCTTTAGCTGGTCCTGTTGTAACAGCATGCGTTGTGCTTCCAAAGGATTGCAGTATTTTATACATTAATGATTCTAAAAAGCTTTCAGCTGCAAAGCGAGAAGAGCTATACGAAATCATTATGAAAGAAGCTATCACAGTGGGCATTGGAATGAATTCTGAGGCTCGCATTGATGAGATAAACATTTTACAGGCTACCTATGAGGCTATGCGACAGGCTATTTCTGAGTGCAAGGTGCAGCCTCAGGTGCTTTTAAACGATGCAGTAAATATCCCTGGCGTAGACATTAAACAGGTGCCAATAATAAAGGGTGACGCCAAATCCATTACAATTGGCGCAGCCAGCATTATTGCAAAGGTTACTAGAGATAGAATGATGGAAGAATACGATAGTATTTATCCAGAATATCATTTCGCTTCTAATAAGGGCTATGGCAGTGCCGAGCACATAGCTGCCCTTAAAAAATATGGTCCATGCCCAATACATAGAAGGTCATTTATAGGCAATTTTGTATAGTTAGGTGCATTATGAACATAAACGTAAACAATGGTCTGAATCCCTATAATACAAATTACGTAAGCTCAAGTCAGTCCCTTACAGGCTCAGTTACTGACGACCTGAAAAAAGGGGACGTATTTGAGGGCTCAGTTAATTCTGTTGAAAATGGCAAGGTGGTTATTGGACTTGCCAATGGTCAGACTATGACTGCTAGACTGGATGCAGGTGTGTCTATTACACCTGGACAGTCTATATTTTTTGAAGTTAAAAGCAACGATGGTAATCTAGTTCAGATTCGTCCAGTTTCTATAAACAGTCTCGATGCAAATCCTACTTTGTTAAAAGCTCTCGATATGGCTAATATCGCCGTAAATCAGCGCACAATCAATATGGTTAATTCCATGATGCAAAACTCTATGTCTGTTAGTCCAGAGAGTCTTGCTGCCATGAATCGCGCCATGATAAATAATCCTGAGGTTGATTTACAGACACTTGTTACCATGGAAAAATATGGCATGGAGCTTACCCCAGAAAACGTTAACATGTTTGTTAATTACTCTAATGATAAGGCTGTACTTGCTGATAATTTCCAGGTAATTTCTGATATGCTTCCAGAGATGATGACCTCTGATGAGGTATCTGTAAGTCAGGTTATTGAGCTAAATAATGCCATAAGGGATATATTTTTAAATCAGCAAGAAGCAAATCAGCCTGTCATAACTCAAGCGTTAGGCGAGACTGTCCAAGGTAGTAGGCAAGCTATACAGCTTGATGGGCAACCACAGGTTCAGCTTCAAGCTCAGATGCAGCCACAGGCAGAAACTGTAAATGTTTTACAGCCTGAGGCTACTACAGGACAAACACAACCAGATATTCAGCAACAGCCACAGCTTCTGCCTGAGCTTACTGAACAGGCCTTAGAGCAACAGCAACAGGTACAATCTCAGGAATCAGTTAACACGACACTTATAAGCTTTGCTTCTGAAAAACAGATAGATTCCTTTAATACTATACTTAACGCTCTTCCTGATTTTCCTAAAGATAATCTAGAGGTATTTAGGGAGGATGGCACATTTAAAGCTGAGGCGGATGTAAATGAGGTTTTCAGAGAAATATCAGAATACCTTGATAAGCATCCTGATATTCCAAAAGCTACACTTAATGATATAATAAGACAGCCTTTGTATAAGGGTCTATTAAAGGCTGTTATTGCTGATTCCTTTGCCATGGAGCCAAAGGAAGTGGCAAAGGCTGGTGAGCTTTCGAAGCTTTACGAAAGAGTGTACAAGCAAACAGAGGCTTTAGAAAGGCTTGTTTCGGCTTTTTCAGGCAAGGCGGCAGAAGCTATAAAACACAATACTGCCGAAATAAAGCAAAACATTAACTTTATGAATTCTGCCAATGAAATGTATAATTTCGTGCAGATTCCTCTTAAGATGTACAATCAGAACACTGACAGCATGCTATATGTTCGTCAGAATAAAAAGCGCTCCTATGAGGAAGGTGAGGAAATCACAGCATTTCTTCACTTTGATATGGAATACCTAGGTCCAACGGATGTATTTATTACCTTAAAAGAGACTAAAGTAGGCTGCAAATGGAACCTGGCAAACGAGGACTCCATGAAGCTCATAGAGGATAATCTTGATTTTCTTATCAAACGTCTAGCGGATAAGGGCTTTACCTGCACCTCATCTGTTACTTGCAAGGAAGATAAGCCTACATTTTTACATGATTTTTTAGGGGTTCCTGTAACGGATTCTTCTGATAAATCAGAAGGACTTGTGCATAGATATAGCTTTGATATGAGGGCATAATTATGGCAGAGGAAAAACAGTTTGATAAAGATAAAACTGCGGTGGCTCTTTCCTATGAGGCCGGGGACAGTGCACCTCGCATTCTTGCATCAGGCAAGGGCTACGTAGCACAGCAAATTATAGAAGAGGCAAAAAAGGCTGACGTTCCATTTTATCAGGACAACGAATTGGCCCAGACTCTTAGCAAGTTAAATATTGGAGATGCCATACCTCCAGAGCTATATGAGGTTGTGGCAGAAATCTTGGTTTTTGTAAATGATATGGAAAAAATCAAGGCAAAGTTAAATAGGTAATATGAATTATAGAAAACAAGGAAATGATTTTGAAAAGCTAGCGGCGGACTATTTAAAAAATAAAGGTATGTCTATCATTAAGATGAACTTTTATTGTAAAATGGGTGAGATAGATATTATTGCAAAGGACAAAAGCTATCTGGTTTTTGTTGAAGTGAAATATCGAAAGACCACATCTAAAGGGGCAGCTGCTGAGGCTGTTAGCTTTAATAAAATGAGAAAAATATCAAGGGTTGCAGATTTTTACATGTATAGTCACAAGGTCAGCCCTGATACTAGTGTTAGATTTGATGTTATTGCAATTGAGGAAGGACATTTAAAGCATATTATTAATGCTTTTGAGTATATACCAGTATGTTAAATTCAAGTCATAAGATTGCTCAGGTTAGTGAGGGCAGTCCAGCTGAAAAGGCTGGCCTTAAGCCTGGGGATATAATTACAAAAATAAATAATGCTACTCTTGTAGATATCTTTGATTACCATTTTTATTCTGATGATGCAGATATTACAGTGGAGCTTTTACATGAGGATGGCACTACAGATTCTGTCTTTGTTGAAAAGGAAGAAGGGGAAGACCTTGGAGTAATTTTCTGCAATGGTCTAATGGATGATTATAAGTCCTGCTCAAATAAATGCGCCTTTTGCTTTATAGATCAGATGCCACCAGGCATGCGTGAGACCCTTTATTTCAAGGATGATGACACACGTCTTTCATTCCTTCAGGGCAACTACGTTACACTTACAAATATGAAGATGGCAGATTTGGATAGAATCATAGCCTATAAGCTTGGTCCTATTAACATATCTGTCCATGCTACAAATCCGGAGCTTAGAGTAAAGCTTTT
>JAEEGF011340438.1_pt1 | contig 24159 bp, 19 predicted proteins | sample 9134171 | NCBI WGS metagenome assembly JAEEGF01 (sample SAMN16246542, study PRJNA631951) | gut metagenome | biome: gut microbiome; feature: rumen; material: AP-attached | host: Bos | place: Iran: Karaj | collected 2018-10
CAAGATGGATGGACAAATGAACTTTGTGGCTATCATCTCTCGTTTGACATGCCCCTCTCTTCCACAAGCCATCGAGGAGTTCAGCGAGACAATCTCTTTGCTGTTTGATATTGAAGAAGAGTAGATCCCGGTGGCAGGTCATTGATCTGTTCCCCAAAGATAAGAATAGAGAAACGGAAGTCAGCGGCTTCCGTTTCTTTGTGTCTGGGCGGTGCTTTTGTGAGAAAATAATCGGGGAAATGCTTGGTTTTCTCGATTATTTTTTGTAATTTTGTAGGGTAATCGAGAGGCGGTTTTGGCCGCGGAAATAACCCTAGTAATTCACCATTTAAAACATGCAAAGTTATGAACAAGACGGTAAAGATGATCCTTCAGGCGATCAGTTATGTCATCACCCTGTTGCTGGGAGCTGCCGGCGGCACGATGGTGTAAAGGTAAAAAGGTAAAAAAGTGAAACATCAAAGCCATGGAAAACCAGAAAGGCTTTAAAATCTCTCAGTATGCCTGCGCGGTGCTGCTTATCGTGAGCAGCATCGTGATGGTGGCTTACCAAGTGGTCGAAACCGACGACGTGGCGGGCGGGCTGCTCTACTACGTGGCTCAGTCGTTCCTGCTGGCCGGCTCGATCTTCGGACTGGATCAGTATCTCCGTATCATCAGAAAGCACTATCATGAAAAACCAAACGAATAACAGTACGGCTGCGCTCAGCCAGCAGAACAGGCCCGATGACATCCTGCTCTCACCACATTTCAGGTTAATCGAATTCATCAAGGCAGACAAGTATCCGGACAACAAGCCGACGCTGCAGGACGTGGTGAACATGGCCTATGGCTGTCTGATGCTGCTGGAGCCGGCACGCGCATTAGTAGGTCCGATCATCGTAAACTCGGGCTTCCGCAACAGCAGGGTGAACAGTCTGGTGGGTGGCGTGAAGAATTCGCAACATCTCTGCGGTCAGGCTGCCGATATCCGGCCGAAAGACCCCTCGCAGTTCGGGCGCCTCGTGGATTTCCTCAAAGCCTCTCCGCACACCGACCAGCTCTTGACAGGGAACGGCTGGCTCCACATCTCCTGGAATCCCTTCGCCCAGCCCCGGCACTTCGTTCGCATCGGCTATTACAAGTAGTCGTGTGACAACGGGAGAGGGGCGTGACGGGCATTTGTCGTAAAATGGCGGTATTGTCGTAACTATATTCGGAGATTACACACTTTTTAACTTTCAATCGCTTACCTATTTAAATTTTAATATTTATATTTGCAGCAGCAAAATTAAAATTTACGAATAATTAGAAACTTATGGCAAAGATTTCATTAACTATTTTTGACGTCGTTACCAGCGAAGGTGGTACTGCGAGTCCAGAGCAAAAAAGTGATATTTCGATATCAATAGGTGACAACCTGGTTGAGGGAACCTTCTCGAAGGAGATCAAGTCCGTGGAGAAGGCTCCCCTGCTAGCCAAGTTGCCGTGGATGTCGGTTGGTAAGGCGAAGTATAAAGTGAGTCTCTCGATAGATGCTTTCAGCTTCGAGCAGAAGATGTATGCGCCCGACGAGTTGACGGTGAAGATATTTATCAATCCAGCCCATGTGGCCGACGAGATTGAGCGCAAGAATTTCTTCAGCATGGAGAAGCTGACTCAGATGTTTGCCAACAGGAAGGTGGGGCTGAGCTACAGCAACCAGATTGACGGCAAGGAGCAGACGTACACGGTAGGTACGGATTTCTACGTGCATGAGGTCATCCCCTGCAAGCAGCCCGACAAGGTGTATGTGGTGCTGAAGATCTACAGCCCCGACAAACTGTTGACGCTGTCGCAATACTGTCGTTCGTTCACGGCCAAGAAGCTGGGTAGCGACATTCTCAAGAAAGAGTTGCCTAACTATAAGCTGCCATACCAGAAGGACGAGAACGTGAAGTATGACACCACCCAGATGAAGCACTTGCTGAAAGGTCAGCAGGAGCACATCATCCCCTACCTGGTGCAGTATAACGAGAGCTTCTACGACCTGCTGGCTCGTACGACCAACCGCAGCGGTGAGTTTATGTACTACTATGACGGCAAACTCCGCATCGGCTACGATGGCGACGAGAGCAAGGCCGTGGAGATTACCGACCACTTCAAGTCGATAACCTATCACAACACGACGCTGGCTCAGCCCAAGCAGGAGAACGTGGGGCCGGTGAACCTGGAGGCTCCCTACGACAATAATGTGCTGAAAAGCACGGTGGAGAAGGACGGTGCTGCCAAGGTGGTGAACACCATCAAGAACATGGCCGATCTTAAAACTGGTGCCGACAAGTACTGGCTGCAAAAGGTAGGTCAGGTGCTGACCAACAATAAGCCGCTCATGAACTTCATGTTCGATACCGCCGTCGATGACCTGCTGGCATGGGCGCAGGCCGACTCTCTGGCCAGTCAGTATAACGACAAGCACAATGACGACTACTTCAAGAAGAAGAAGAAGGAGTATATCTCGCTGCTCGACGAGCAGTATGATAAAGGCAAGAAGACGCTGAACCAGTTCTCGGAGGCCGACCCCATCTTCACGGCCAAGGACTATGCCGGCGTGCTGGCCGGTGAGCTGTTGGCAGAGCGCAATACGATCTGCATCGATTACGACACCTTTGCGCCGGCTCTCCATGTAGGCCAGCTCATCAAGGTCGATGACAAGCTGTATATCGTCAGCGAGATGACTGTGAACTCGAATTTCGTCGACTCTTACGTGGTCAAAGACGACATGAGCGTGGTGGCTGTTCCCTCCAGGAGACTCGTGTTCCAGGTGAAGGCCATCGGCATGAACGATGACAAGAAGTTCTACCCGATGATGATTCCGACGGGCCATATCCGTCAGTCGGGTCCTCAGGTGGCCGTGGTAGTCGATGCCGATGATCCTACCAAGAAGAACCGCGTCCGCGTGAAATATCCGTGGCAACTGTCGGAGAAGTCCTCATACGAGAAAATCACGGCATCCGACTTGAAGCCCGAAGATGTGATCGACGCGTCGCCCTGGCTGCTCTATGCCGCTTCGTCGGGTCCTGCCGGAGCCGGAGTCCACGGCAGGCATTATCTGGCAGAGAAGGTGCTCGTGAACTACGTGAACAATAATATAGAGCGCCCCTTCGTGGTGGGTGCTGTTTCGACGGCTATACCCGCTGCGCTGAAGACTGGTGCAGCCGTGCTGCAGTCGCCTAACGGCCAGTATTTGAAGGTGGTCGAGGGTACCGGCAAGGGTGCTACCGCCTTTATGGCTAACTTTTCGCCCGGACTGAGCCTCGCGACCGGATTTTTCGATTATCCAGACATCTTCGGTGACAACGAGATAAGCAAGGCCTTCGAGGGCGGTGTGGAGCTCGGCGACAAATACGGTATCTGGAAGATCAGCGGCTCTACCGACAAGCGTGCCATCAACATCAGTTCGCCTTGGGGTAACGTGAAGGTGAGCGCCTTCACAGGTATCACGCTCGATGCCCCCAACGGCAATATCAAGATCAGGGGTAAGAATGTGTCGATCGAGGCCGGCAACAACCTGAGCCTCGTATCAGGAACAAATATCAAGAACAAGTTCGTGTCGGGTTATGGCGATGACTATCCATTCAGCATGACAACCTTCATGTACGACGTGGGGGTGGTGGTGTCCAAGAAGCTCGCCAGCATGGTGGAGAGCATGTTCGACCTCTCGCTCATTCGCTCGGTCATCGAGGTCTATTGGCGACCTCAGGAGGGTGCGCTCTCCATCCAGTCGAACCGTTACCTGAAGATGGGTGCGGGCGGTGCGATGCCAGGCTATCCCGATTCAGCCTACCTGAATCCGAAGAAGCTGGAGGAACGCGACGAGAAGATGCTCGACAAGCAGTTGCCCGATACGCTGAAGATGGGGGCGGTGATGGCAGAACTCCTCGGCAAGCTGCCTAAGATTGCAGACTCGATGATTGTCAGGTATAAGTCGAGATACAACAACTGCATCTTGAAGAAGAGCGAGCTGGAGGATGCTATCAAACGTCTGTTCGACTATAGCGACGCGATGGATATTAGCGGTGTGTGCAACGGCTATGAAGCCCTGAAGCCGAAGCTCTGGGATCCCAACGCCAAGAAGCTGACGGAGGCAGACCTCGGCTTTACCGATGACTGTGCTTCAGACAGTATCGATGACGTGAAGGGAAGAGCATTGTTACGGGCAAATTCCGATGACAATATGGCAAAATTTGGCACGAAGATTAGTAATAAACATAAGAACTACATCCTGAAGCGTCGTGTGGAGTGCAAGAAAGACGTGGTTGACAAGGCCAACGCCCTGTTGGAGAGCATCCGCATCCTGCGCACAGAGCCTATGAAAGTGGTTGATCTGGTTGCTGGCGGCGTTGGTCCTACGAAGTGGAAAGCGCCCGCAGACTATACCAAGGCCATGCTGGATGCTATCTCGGCAGAGAAGTGTAAGGACACCACTTTCTACAAGTATGCCTGCGACCAGAACAACGTCATCACGGACGAAAGGACAAGCCTGACGAATGCGATCCTCGTCAATGTCAACTTCCGCAAGAAGGCCCTGGTACGCCGGGCAGCCCTGAACCTGATGGAGGGCTGGGGCATGGAGTCGAAGCCTTGCAAGTATAAGTGGGAAAAAAATAAGGTTGTGGACAGCAATGTGGCTATCAAGCCCGCCCGCCCCGCTAACGAGGATGAACTGGAAGACGAGGAAAAGTGGAATCTGTATGTCAGAAGTCTGCAGTTCACCAAGCCGGTGAGTAGCAGTCCAAGTCTGCTCGATGAAGTGGCTGCTGCGGTCTTCGACCCTTCGCACCTGGGTTTGGCAACACCTATCCGCGAGTACTACTCCTGGGGCAATGCCAAGGCAGGGCAGATATTGTTCGGCACGGGTGCGACCTACAGCATGAAGGCCGATGGCACCATCAGCAAGCTGGAGACGCATCGCAACCAAGCGCGAATCAGCCGGGCACTGCTCAGCGAGAAGGATCAGGAGGACTTTGACCGGCTGAACGACACCATGCAGCGGACACTCATGTCGCTGGGATTGGTTGAACCGCGGGTAGCGGACGTCAATCAGGTTCAGGACGATGCCGCCAACGATGCCGCTAACGATGCCAACGATGCCAACAACGGCGGCGACGAGAATTTAGGCATTTAGAGTTTATTATAAAGTGAATAGTGAATAATGAAAAGTGAATAAGTTATGGCAGACTATATAATTGACGATTGGAAGACGATGCTTGGTAACTTTCAGGACTGCGTGCAGAAAGACCTGGAGGAGATTCACAAGCAGAAGGCAGAGATTCAGCAGATGAAGGCCGATCTCTTCAAGGAGATGGAAGGCTTCAAGTATTACCGCGATGAGAATTGTCTGATTCTCTCCGCTCCGAAGGTGATTATCGGCAATGTCGATGAGACTGGCGACCTGCTGGGCGGTACGGGTGAGGTGATCATCAAGGGACACGGCGTAGAACTCAACGGTGTGGGTGAGACAGGACACATCGTCAGCCGTGCTCCTGGCATCCGGCAGATAGCCGTCGATCCAGGCAGCGACGGACAGGAGAACGTGGTCTGTGAGACCTCAGAGATTACGTCGCAGGCTTGCAACATCGTACTGGAGAGCAACGATGCCACCGATGCCTTCTCCGTGATTCCCGCATCGGCCGGCAAGGGCGGTATCCGCATCCACGCCGACAACTCCATGCAGTTGGAGGCTGCTGTATCGAGCGAGCAGCGCAAGAGCCAGATTGAGGCTACCGTCGGTGCCCTCACCACGCAGATATCTGCTCTGGAGAAGCAGAAGGCGGAGCAGAAGAAGCAGGTGGACGGCGCGTTCGATATGATGAAGTCGCTGCTCGACCAGGAAAATAAGCTGGATTCCGACGACGCGATGGTGGGTCGTGTGAACACTCTTGATATGTTCGACATTCAAGAGCAGATGGAGTCGGCACTGCCGATACTCTGTCAGGCATCGATGGCCTACGTGAACACTATCTCGCAGCTGGCTGAGGCCAACAGGATGAAGAAGGCGCTGGAGACCGAGAAGGGCAACATCAAGACGGGCGACGACTTCAAGCAGAATACGACGGGCGCCACGATGCAGATCAAGGCAGAGAGCATCAATGTAGCTACGGCCGACGGCGACGGCAACCTGCACACCAACCTGGAGGCCGGCATCACCGTGAAGACCCCGAGAATGGGTGTCACGATGATCGACGACGCAGGCAAGCTCGTGGAAGACAGCGCCTTCTCCGTCAGGAGCGAGAACATCAGCCTGATGGCAGTAGGCCCGGAGAACGACGGCAAGAACCTGAACGCAACGGGCAACGTGACTATCGCGTCGAAAAATGTCACCATCGAGGCCATTGACTATGAGGAGAAGGACGGCTATTACGGCGAAAAGGAACTGACGGCCGACAGCAAGGTGAGCATCACCGCCAAGACCATCGAGGTGGCTACGACGAATCCAAAGGATATTGAGCGTGATGACGACGGCAACATCACCAAGGGCGAATATACCGCCGAGGGCGATGTGATCTTCAAGTCGAAGAACTTCACCATCGAGAGCCTCGACTACGAGATAGCTGACGGCAAGCCGAAGATGAAGGCTCTGACGAAGGACGGCAAGATAGCCATCCGCGCCGAGAAGACCGACGTGCTGGCAGCCGATGTCGAGGGCAAGGCTACAGGCAGCATCAGCCTGAACGCGAAGGCCATCAGCGCCAAGTCGATGGATGTCGATAAGGAGAAACTGACCGACTCTGCACTCGCCGCAGGCAGCACGATGACGCTCGTGTCGGAGAAGATGTTCGTAGGCTCGAAGTCGAAAGACATCAAGTCGAAGAAACTGCAGGCCGTATCGGAAGAGATGGGTCTCTTTGCCGACAAGACCTTCGAGGCCCAGCAGGGCGACGGCAAGTCTGCACTTCAGCTCGCCGATGGCAAGGCTGCCGTGGGTGGCGACGAGACGCAGGTATATGGTACCACTACCATCAACAATGACACCGAGGTCAAGGGTGAAATCAAGGCACCGAAGATCTCTGGTGACAGCATCGAGGCTAAGAGCGCCTTCAAGTCGAAGAGCATCACCGACGGTTCGGCGGCTGGTGGCGGCGGCGGTGGCGGCAGCCTAAGCGCTAAGCTCAAGTCTGAGGATGCTCCTGCAGAGTGATTTTTATAATAATATAATGTATATAGTTTAATTTTTATAGATATGAAACGTGCAATTAGCAATCAATACGACCAGTTATACGAGAAGCTCAAGGGCTATGTGGCAATGTTGAACTTCCGCTATCTCAATCTGTGTATCAAGTCAGAAGCAGCCTCATTGATACCCGTCAAAGTCATGATCGAAGGCACAGCGAAGAACCTGGAGCAGGTGGCCTCGTGCGCCAAAAAGGACGACTATCACATCTGGATCGTTCCGAAATATGATGATGATATCAAGGCCATCATGGATGGCGTCGCCAAGGTGCATCCGGAGTTCAAGCAGAAGATAGACTCCTTTACGATCAAGAGCCCTGATGAGAACATCGAGATGAAGGAGCGCGATGTGCGCTACATCGAGCTGACAATGCCTGAGGTGAACGATAAGTATTACAAGGCCATGAAGGATGCCGTCGATGTGTTCTATCAGGAGTGCAAGACGCTGATGGAGGCGGCCGTCGACAAGGCGAGGAGTGAGATTGCCATCTTGTCGGTGGGAGAGCCCGAAGAAGACATCAAAGGCATCAAGAAAGTCATTGACGATCTCAACGAGAAGTGTGAGAATCATCGCGACAAATTGCGCGACAAGAAGCTGCAGGATATCGAGGAAGCCTATAGTCGATGGCTCTCCATAGCGGATTTGTCATAAACAAGACGATTGGGTTATGAATGATTTTGATTATGAAGTGACGAAAGAAGGCACTACGCTGAATGTAGTGCTGGGTAGGAAACTCACGGTCCAAAATGCCCCTGCATTGACGGATGAGCTATCCAAATATCGCGGACAAGACATCGGGAAAGTCGAGTTTGATGCTACTGGTCTGATGTTCCTCACCAGTGCGGGGCTGCGGGTTGTACTCTTTGCCTACCAGATTTTGGGCCGTTCCCCAGAGATTGTCATCGTGAATTGTGCCAAGGAGATCTACAAGGTGTTCGATCATGTCGGCCTTACTTCGTCGATCAAATTCGAGGAGAGTCAGGAAAAGAGAGCCCAATACCGCATCAACAAGTTAAGTGAGTTAGACCATGTTGAGATCGAGCAACATGTCAGCGAACGGAAGAAAAGCCTTGAAGACTTCTCCGCAAACAATGACGTGGTCTGCTACAATCTGAGGATGGGACAACAGGATGAGTAATCATCAGCAACGAGATAGGTCATGAAGCAGTTCCTCATCACGCTTTTACTTCTTATAGTCGGCATGCCCGTTCGGATGTCGGCCCTCAGTGAGCATGCGCAGACGCTTCTGCAGCGCCAGAAAGACCTGTCGCACACCGATAGCGTAGAGGCCTTTATGAAAGTGACAGAACAGCTGAAGAAGGTCTTGAAGGAAGCTGGCGAGGAAGAAGGGTTCTATGATGCCTGGAATAATCAGATCACCTATATGCTCGATAATGTCAGCCCCAGTCAGGCCCTGAAGATGGTCGATGAGATGAGAGACTATGCTGAGGTACATAAGAGCAGATACGGTTTTTACATCGTGACCTTTCTCAATGCCCACATTGCGAAGGACCTGGGGATGGACGATCGTGCCGAAGAGCTGGTTCAGCAGGCTATCGACTACCGGAAGCACAATCTGCCCAATATAAAGCCGTTGTTGCAACCATATTTCTTCCTGTCGAGGGTGTATGGAGAGAGAAAGCAAGGCGATAAGATGGTACGGGCCATTGACAAAGCCTTGAAGCTGTCGGGGTGGAGTAAGGAAGATATGATTACCTTGTGGTCATTGAAGTGCAATGCCGTTATCTGCCAGGAGCCTATAGACACGGCACGGTTTATGACCTACCACAAACAACTGCATGCCATCATGAATAATGGCGACTATAAGGGAAATGTAGTCATCAGCACTGAGTGCTATCATGCACAACTGACGCACAACTATGCGCGGTTGTTGGAGTTGGCAGAGAAGTTGACCGACAAGGATGCCAGGCTCAAGTTCAAGATTGCCGCCTACGACGGATTAGGGCGCAATCAGGAAGCCATCGACAGTTTCAAGGTGTACAAGGAATGGACCGACCAGCAGTTTAATGCCGAGACGCGGAAAATGGCTGAGATGAGTGCGCTGGAGCTGGAGGCAGCCAGAGCCGGGAATGAGGCTGAAACGCTGCGGCTATACCATCAGCGGATGATGCTGCTCGCCATCGTGTGCGGACTGTTGCTCATTGCCGTGTTCCTCGCCATTTACCTGCGCCGTCGCCTGTTGCAGATGAAGGCCCTGAAGCAAGCCTACGACCAGCTGGAGGAGGTGACCACTCAGAAAGAGCGCATCGAATCGGAACTGCGCATTGCCCACAACATCCAGATGTCGATGGTGCCTATGGTATTTCCTGAACACGACGCTTTCGACGTCTTTGCCAGCATGACACCAGCCAAGGAAGTGGGTGGCGACCTATACGACTTCTTCGTGCATGGCGACCGGCTTTTCTTCTGCATTGGCGACGTCAGCGGCAAGGGTGTCCCTGCAGCCTTACTCATGGCAGAGACCAAGAGTCTTTTCCGTGCCTATGCTTCCGATGGGAGCATGCCCGACCATATCGTCTCGCAGATCAACAACAATCTGAGTCAGAACAATGGAAGCCAGATGTTCGTTACCTTCTTTGTCGGCACTCTCGACCTGACATCCGGATTGCTGCGTTACTGTAATGCAGGTCATGAGGATCCTGTCATTGTGAAAGAAGAAGCCCGTTTCTTGCCTGTTAATCGCATCTTACCCATAGGAGTCATTGCCAATACATCCTATCAGATGCAGGAGGTGGTCATAGAACCTCATACCACCATCTTCTTCTATACCGACGGACTGACAGAGGCGCTGAATGCTGAAGAAAAGATGTTTGGCGAAGAACGGATCCTCAACGAGATGAACCGCGCCATCCAAGCCAGGGAACTCTCTCCCAGACCACTGATAGAGAGAATGACTGGGGCTGTCCACAACTTTGTAGGCAACACGGAGCAGAGTGATGACCTCACGATGCTGGCGATTAACTATTTGAGACAATGAAGATAATTTAGAAATAATATAAAATAATAAGTAGTATGGGAAAAATTGTTACAAACGGAGCCATGCTCCAATGTAGTTTTGGTACGACACCATGTACTCTTGCCGTCTCTGATCCAACGCGAGCTCTATGTGGTAATATGGTGGTGGCGACAATTCAGGATATTACGCCTGCTAACATACCTACTTTTGGTATGTGTCAGTCTATAGCAAACCCTCAGGTGCAAACGGCTACATCAGCAGCTATGGGAACATTGACGCCACAACCTTGTGTTCCAGCCATTACGGGGCCATGGGCGCCAGGTAGTGCAGAGATGAAGGTGAACGGTACCCCTGTCCTGACTAACAGTTGCAAATGCCAGTGTATGTGGCAAGGAATGATCTCCGTACAAAATCCGGGAAACGCTGCCATAGCAGATGTGAAATAATCAAGACTGACAGGTGGAGCTTCGGTCGACCTTAGTCTTACAAGTGATGTCGGTGTTAAGTTAGAATTCTTCGGCAAAAACTTTGGCAGTTGGGATACCTCGTTCAATCTGTTAGGCCCGTATAATATCTGGAAATACCCAGCGGAGTAAAGTTACTTCCTCTTAGTGAGTTTCTCAAGTCGCCGGCGGGCATCGGCGGCATCGGGATAAATCTCTAAGGCTTTTTGATAGTTGCGGATGGCCGCCTCGGCCATATGCTCATGTTCACACTCTCGGCCGAGTATCGTATATTCGGCCGAGAGTCGTTTTAGCAAGGCATTGTTGGCATCGAGCTGTTCACGAAGGGCCGTTATCTCCCGCTTCTGGCGGTTGATGATGTCGAGTTTCCATCGGATGAAACGGCGGATGTGCGGCTTCTCTATATCGTAGCGGGAATGGATGGCCTTGAAGAATTCCTTAAGGAAGCGTTCGAAGTCCCCCTTGTCGAAAGCTCTGACGGCATCGCGGTATTCGCGGTCGGCCTTACCTTCTTCAAGCACTTGGGCTATCAGGGCTTGGTTATTATATCGATGGGCAAAATCTACTACCTCTGCCCTGACGAAGATGTCGCTCTGTCTCAATGGAGACTTGAGTGAAATCCCCTCAAGCGACCGGCATCTGGAGAGGGCCACATAGGTCTGTCCGCCGGCAAAGGCACCGCCGCCACCGAAGTCGATGGCAACCTGAGAGAATGTCAGTCCCTGACTCTTATGAACGGTGATGGCCCAGGCGAGTCGTAAAGGGAACTGCGTGTAAGTACCGAGCAGTTCTTCTTCAATTTTCTTTTCATGTTCGTTGAAGGTGTATCGCATGTTCTCCCAAACCTCAGGTTCTACATCGAACTCCGAGCCTTTCTCATCGATAACGCCAATGATTCCCTGTTCCTCGTCGATAAACTCAATGGTACCCAATGTGCCGTTCACCCAGCGTTTGTCCTTATCGTTCTTGATGAAGATAACCTGCGCTCCAGGCTTGAGTAGGAGCTCTTTAGGGGTAGGGAGCGATGACTCGGGAAAGTCGCCCTTGATGACACCGACGAACAATGAGGGGGAACCTGGCAGTGCAGAGAGTTGTTGCTCGTTGGTGTAGTCAACAATATCACGTCGAGTGGCGAGGGTAATAGCAAGGGAACCTTCGGATTGAAGGGGGCGATCGACACGGGCATTGAGAGCCTTAAGATCAGAATCGCTGGCGGTGTTTGTTCGTATGCGGTCGAGAATAGAGATGAAGCGGGAGTCGTTCTGACGATAGACTTTCCGCAGTTCGATGCTCACAATGGGCATCTGTTGCCATACCTTGGCATTGAAGAAATAGGCAGAGGGGTAGAAAGGTGAAAGCAGTTGGCGCTCATCTTCTTTCAGTACTGGCTCGAGCTGGAAAATATCACCCACCAAGAGCATCTGCTTGCCTCCAAAGGGCTCTGGATTACGAGTAAAGACGCGAAGCACCTTGTCGATGAAGTCGATGATGTCTGCACGAACCATAGAAATCTCATCAATGATAATCAGTTCTACTTCGCGTAGCAGTTTTCGCTGGGCACCCGTGTATTTTAGTGTCTCCTTGATGTGGCGACTGTCGAAGCGGTGGTCGTTGGGTAACAGTGGATGGAATGGCAGACGGAAGAAGCTATGGAGCGTAGAGCCGCCTGCATTGATAGCTGCGATTCCCGTTGGGGCAAGAACCACATGCTTTTTCTTCGTGTTCTCAGCCACATAGCGAAGGAAGGTACTCTTACCAGTACCTGCCTTGCCTGTGAGAAATAATGAACGTCGTGTGTAGTTTATTATCTGGAGGGCATCCTGCCACTCCTTGTTGTCGAGGTCGAGCTCCATGATATGTAATTATACATCCATGAACTTCAGCGCGAGCATAAGAACATCGTCTGCTTGAGGGGCATTGCCACGATGTTCGGCTAGTACTTCTTGCATCTTGCTGAGTATCTTCTCTGGTGACTCCTGAGCCAAGCCGAATTTTTGCAGGCGTGTCAGCATTCGTTTCTGTCCATATGGCTCATGGAGAGAATTCTCTGTTTCGTAAACACCATCGTTATAAAGGAAGAGCGTGAAGTGCTCCTCGAGCGTAATTTTCTGCTCGCTGTAGTCGTAATTGTCGTCTATACCTAACGGAATATTCGGCTCAACCTCTAACAACTTGGCGCCGATGGTTGGACTGAGCATTACTGGTGCCGGGTTGCCTGCATTACAGCAAGTGAGCTGGGCAGTATCGAGGTCGAGAACTCCTACTAAGAGGGTCGAGAACATCTGGTTGTGGTTGATGGTACAGATAGCCTGGTTCATTGTCTTAACAATGGCTGCCGGAGATAATTCTTTCGTCAACTTGCTTTCCATTGTGGCTGCAGTTCGGAAGGCGCTTCGGGTAACCGACATCATCAGTGCCGCCTTTACATTACTGCCAGGCACATCGCCAATACAGAATACCAGTTTCTTGCCGACATAGAAATAGTCGTAGAAGTCGGCACTCACATTAGGAGCGGACACGAGACTCTCCCGGATGTCTATGTGATAACGCTTGTTCTCCTCAGTTGTTATATTAGGCAACATAGCTTTCTGTATATCGCTGGCAATCTGAAGATCTTTACCGATGACTTCCTGCTCGTTCTGAAGCCAGTTTGCCTGGCGTAACTTTGTGGAATAGCGCCATACAATCCAAATGATGAGCAGCAATCCCAGAAGCTGAAAGACAAAACCAACGAGGTTTACCTTGTCGACATCGTCGTATGCGTTCTCATCTTTTTCTGCCAATTCTTTGAAATACACATCGGCAGTTAGAACCCCAACTACCTGTCCTTGGCTGTTGTGAATAGGCTGTCCGTAAGTGTGGATAAGCAATTCGGAGCCGCCAACATCTTGGTAAGGCTGGCTCCAAATGGCAGAATCAGCCTCAAAAGGCTTAATGTACCAGTCTGATAGTGTGTAGTTATATGGCAGTAGTTTTGTACGTGGCTGTTCCTTGCTGTTGAGTGATTCTGGATAGGCAAAAGGTGCATACAGACTATCTTTCTGTGGGTAGAAATTTGGCTTCATTGCTACAGCACTTCCCACGATGTGTGGATTACGCATGACAAGTCTCGTCACAATACCATAGAACTTATCAGGATCTTGAAGGTTTATTTGCACATCGCCCATGGCATTCTGCACAGCAGTCTCTACGTTGCTTTTCAAGTTCACAATACGCTGCAGATGTGTCAGATTATAAGCGGTCTGCTCGGCTGTATGCTTCCTGACGGCATTACGTGTATAAAAGTATTGTGCTAAACTGAAAATCTGTGATAACACAGCTGCTACCACAATTAAGGTAATGCTGACTTTGGAACTCTTGATGATGCTTCTTATCTGACGTTTCATAATATGAAATTTTGTTCTTTTGGCTGCAAAAGTACGCTTTTTTTATAAAATACACAAGAAAAGGGCATTTTTATGCAGATCGAGTTTGTGTTAATTTATATTAATTTATATAAGGTTTCCTTTTGACTTCTAGGTATTTCCATTAAATTTGTAAAACAAAAAACTGTTCTTTATGAAAAGAAATATGTTGATAATGGCTATGTTGCTTGCCATTCCCTTTGCGGCTCAGTCGCAAGAAACTAAGCTTGAGGTTAAACCTTCTGGTAGGATACTTTTTGATGCGGCCTACCTGAAGCCTCAGCATAACGAAGACAATATGAAGTCTGGTGTCGGCATTCCTGATGTGCGCATTGGTGTCGGATTTTCCTATGGTAAGTGGAAAGGAAAAATTGATATGGGTTATGCTTATGGTAAGGTGGGCATGAAGGATGTGTATCTGCAGTATAATTTCGATAAGCAGAATTTCTTGCGTGGTGGTTATTTTATTCACCAATATGGCTATCAAAGCTGTACCAGTTCTTCATTCAAGGAGACGATGGAAGAACCTCAAAGCAATTCGGCCTTCAACAACGACCGTGTGATTGGTCTGATGTATGAGCATTCAGAGAAAAACTTTTTGGCTACGGTAAGCGCCATTGTCGAGAATGACGCCATGAAACAGACCACTGATGTTACTGGATCAGAAGGTATTGGGGCTTTGACGCGCTTGGTTTGGCATCCTCATACGGAGCGCGGCAACATTTTCCATGTCGGTATTAGCGGCGGCATTCAAAGTGCCCGCTATAGTAGCGATTCGGAGATGAATCATAAACAGTTTACCTTGTCGAGTAACTGGCCTACGCGTGTGTCTAAGGTAAAAGCCCAACAGGCAGTCGTTACCGAGGCAAAGGCCATGTATATGTTTTCGCCCGAAATACTCTTCTCTAAAGGTCGTTTTGCAGCTGTAGGTCAGTATTTCCTTAATAAGATTTCACGTCGCAACGATTTGGATGCCTTCAATGGCAGTGGCGCCTATGTTACCCTGCGAGGCATTATCAAGGGTGATGCTTATAAATATACCATGAATGATGGCGGTATTGATACGCCTGATCCTGGTATTATGGAACTGGTGTTCCAATATAACTACACGTCGCTTTCTGATACTCGTGCTAAAATCTATGGCGGTTACCTGAATGACTGGACGCTTGGTTACGACTATTACATCAATAAATATATGATATGGCGTGTACGCGCATCGTGGACTAGGGTTACTAATCGTGCGGAATATGAGAACAACGAACTCTGGGCTATCGAGACTCGCTTGCAGGTGAAATTCTAATTCGTAACTAAAATAATAAAGAGGTATGAAAAAAATGATGATGATTGCAGCCTTGACGGTTGCTGCTGTAAGTGCTATGGCACAAAGTGACCAATCCCCTGTTGATGCTTATTTTACCACATCAGAGATGCCTGACATGCTTAAGTGGTGTCCTGCGCCTCCAGACACAGCAAGCTCGGCTTTTGCCTATGACATTACACAGTATTTCTGGGGCAAGAAGATGCGTAATTGTAAGGAACGTGCCGACATCGCCATCCGTGATGCCGTCTATGGACTCGATTGTATCATTCGCGAGTTTAGCGAACCATTCGGACTGCAGATATCCAAAGAAGAGACTCCCGAGATCTATAAGGTGTTGCGCGAGGGTACCGCCACTTGTGATAGTATCTGTACCTTCCCCAAGCGTTACTACATGCGCAAGCGCCCATTCATGCGCTTCAACGAGGCAACGCTCTATCCGGCTGATGAGCCAGCATTGCGTAAGAACGGCTCTTTCCCTTCTGGTCACACTCTACTCGGCTGGAGTTCGGCTCTGCTTCTGTCAGAGATTAACCCCGATCGTGCAGACACCCTTTTAGCCCGCGGCTATATGTATGGCGAGAGCCGTGTTATCGTGGGTGCCCACTGGCAGAGTGATGTTGATGCTGCCCGTCTGGCCGCTTCAGCTGCCTATGCCCGGCTCCATACAAGTGAGCGCTTTCTTGAGCAGATGCGCTTGGCTCGTCAGGAGTTCCGTGTCAAGAAAGGACTTGCTACCATTGTTGAGATGAAGGCTTATAAGAAGGCTGCTGCGAAGCGTGCCAAAGCTGCCCGTCGCTAGCCATATATGTGAAATGCGCGATTGTTGCGCAGATGATTGAAGACTGCAATTTTTCAACTTTTTCTTCTGAAAAAGAGGGAAAGTTGAAAAATTGTTGTAATTTTGCGGCATGAAACAAGCGATGGTCTTTGCTGCGGGGCTTGGAACCCGTTTAAAACCGATTACAGACACCATGCCGAAAGCGTTGGTAAGGGTAGGGGATAAACCTTTGTTGTGGCATGTTGTTATGAAACTCAAGGCTGCAGGTTATGAGCGCATTGTCATCAATGTACATCATTTTGCACAGCAGATTGTCGATTATGTGACAATGAATCATTGTTTTGATATGGATATCCGTATCAGCGACGAGACAGCCGGACTTCTCGAAACGGGAGGCGGTATTCGTAAGGCATTGCCGCTTTTCGACCAGAATTCTCCCATCCTGATTCATAATGTGGATATTCTGAGTAATCTCGATTTCAATGAATTAGTTCCGGAAAATGCTCCTGATGCCATGCTTGTCGTCAGTAGCCGGAAAACGAAACGCTATCTTCTTTTCGATGAGGAGATGATCCTTGATGGGTGGATGAATATTGAAACAGGCATGGTTCGCAGTCCTTACAAGGGCCTTGACCCGCATCAGTCAAAGCAGTTGGCTTTCAGTGGTATCCATATCATCTGGCCCCGAGTTTTCCCACTACTCGAAGCGATGCCTGAGCGATTTGGCATTATAGACTTTTATTTGAAATACTGCCATCAGTTTGCCTTCCTTGGCTATGAAAAGAAGAACTTTCGAATAATGGATGTCGGTAAACTCGAAACACTCGACCAAGCAGAAACATTTATCAAACAATTATAAAAATGACACAGAAGATAATTATCTTAGACTTCGGTTCTCAGACCACACAGCTTATCGGCCGTCGTGTGCGTGAGTTGGACACCTTCTGCGAGATCTTGCCTTACAATAAGTTTCCGAAGGATGATCCCAGCGTTATAGGCGTCATTCTGAGTGGTTCACCCTATTCGGTTCATGATCCAGAGGCTTTCAAAGTTGATCTGTCACAGTTTGTGGGCAGGATTCCTGTACTGGGCATCTGCTATGGTGCACAGTATATTTCCTACACCCTTGGCGGTCGTGTGGAAAAGGCTGATTCACGTGAATATGGTCGTGCTAATCTCCAAACCGTAGATACCTCAAATCCTCTTTTTAAGGGCTTTGAACAGCATTCACAGGTGTGGATGTCGCATGGTGATACAATCACCGCCATCCCCGAAGAATTCAAGGTGATTGGTTCTACTGGCGATGTGACGAATGCAGCATTCGCTTCTACTAAGCAGCCTGTCTGGGCCGTACAATTTCACCCAGAAGTGTTCCACACTCTCCAAGGCAAGCAACTTTTGCAGAACTTTGTCGTTGATATCTGCGGTTCTCGTCAGGAATGGAGTGCAGCTTCGTTCGTAGATTCTACGGTGGAAGAACTTAAGGCACAGCTTGGTCAGGATCGTGTCATCCTTGGCCTTTCCGGAGGTGTAGACTCTTCTGTGGCTGCCGTCCTGCTTAATCGTGCCATTGGCAGCAACCTTACCTGTATTTTCGTCGACCATGGCATGCTCCGTAAGAATGAGTTTACTCAGGTGATGGATGACTATAAAGTGCTCGGGTTGAATGTGGTTGGTGTTGATGCTTCAGATAAGTTCTTCGCAGATCTTGCGGGTGTTACCGATCCAGAGCAAAAACGTAAAATCATTGGTCGCGACTTTGTAGAGGTCTTCAATGCTGAGGCCAAGAAAATCACTGATGCCAAGTGGCTTGCACAAGGTACTATTTATCCCGATCGAATTGAGAGTCTGAATATCACGGGTAAGGTAATCAAGAGTCATCATAATGTAGGTGGACTGCCCAAGGAGATGCACTTGCAACTCTGCGAACCGCTGAAATGGCTTTTCAAGGACGAGGTCCGACGTGTGGGACGACAGCTAGGTATGCCTGAGCATCTTATTACGCGTCATCCTTTCCCTGGTCCAGGCCTTGCTGTTCGTATCCTTGGTGACATCACTCCAGAGAAGGTTCGTGTTCTCCAGGAAGCCGACGATATTTATATCCGTGGCTTGCGCGATTATAAAGTGAAACTTTCTGGTGAGGATGCCCGTAAGGTTCTGGCAGCCGGAATTCCTGCCGACATGAAAGATGGTGAAATTGAGATTTCGCTGTATGACCAAATCTGGCAGGCAGGAGCTATCCTTCTCTCTACAGTTCGCAGTGTCGGTGTGATGGGCGACGAGCGTACATACGAGCATCCTGTTGCCTTACGCGCCGTTACCTCTACTGATGCGATGACTGCTGACTGGGCTCATCTACCTTACGATTTCATGGCGAAGGTCAGCAATGAAATTATTAACAAAGTGAGAGGCGTTAACCGCGTCTGCTATGATATTTCGTCAAAGCCGCCTGCAACAATTGAGTGGGAATAGAAAAAAGGGGGTCTTTGAAGGCCCTTTTTTTTATGTATATCGAGAGATTAAGCTGGTTTTAGTTAAAAAAAACAAAATATCAGCTTTTTGCCCAATCATAGATGCTTTTTTTTGTGTTTTTTTGTAAATTTGCAAAGAAAAACTCTAATTTTATAAATATGAACGTTAAGCTAAAATCAATTGCCAATTCCTTCGCGGAAGAGTATTGTAGTGACGCTATATATCCGGCGCACCTTTTCAAAGCTGTTCTTCATAAAGAAATAGGATTAGTCCACTTTATTGAAAGTGAACTGGATAAGGACTATTTTTATCTTCAAGATTGGGCTGATGTGCAGATGCAGTTGGCCCCCCGTGCAGTTCGGCCAATGCGAGACTTGGAATATAGTGAGGAAGCGCAGGCTGTCCTTGAAGAGGCAGAGAATTATCAAGTGAAGTTTAACTTGGAAGAGTGTACTGATGTATGTGTACTTGCCTCTTTGGTTACGCCAGGTGTAGGTTTTTCTTTTGATCAACTGAAGACCCTTCCGCTGACTCCCTCGGACATCAGTGCAAAGATGGGTGGCGGTGCTAACGTCGAAGCCCCATATATGGAAGGAACAGAGTTGACTAAGCACACACCGGCTGCAGGAGGTAAAGGTAGTATTGCCAAATATTGTGTAGATAAGACTGCCATTGCCCGTGCCGGCAATTTGGGGAATGTCGTAGGCTTCGAGAAGGAAATTTCTGTGATTTATGAAATCCTAGGTCGAAAGACTAAAGCCAACTTGCTGATAACTGGTGAGGCTGGCGTAGGTAAAACTTCCTTGGTCAACGGTTTCGTTCGCGAGTTGGCTGCTGATCACGTACCAGGATTCCTGAGTGGTGCTGTCGCCTATGAGCTTGATACTGCAGCCCTTGGCGGCGACGCCCAATACAAGGGAGAAGTAGAGGACCGCTTTAAAAATGTGATTACAGAAGTGGAAAACTTACCGAACGCAGTGCTGATCATTGAATCTATTGATAAATTGTTTGACAAGCAAGGGTCTTTGTTTGGTGCCTCATCGATTCTGAAGAACGAACTGAGCAAAGGTCGTCTGCAGTTGCTTGCAACTTCAAGTATAGATGGTTATACCAAGAATATCGAGACTGATAAAGAGATGACCTCTAAGTTGGAGAAGATTACTGTAGAGGAGCCGACGGCTGATTTGGCGCTGCGTATCCTTAAGGGGGCTATTCCTGCTTACGAAGAATATCATGGGCTGAAATGTGACGAGACAGTGATGAGCGATGCCATCCGTTTGGCTAAGCGATATCTGACAGAGAAATCTTTGCCAGATTCTGCTTTCGATTTGATTGACCGCACGATGGCTCAGGTAAAGACAATGAACGACTTGACCGGTAGCATTATTACTGAGCTCCGCGAGAAACTTGAAATAATCAAAGCTTCTGCTGAAGGAAAAGATAAAGCCGATGAAGGTTTGATGAAGGAACTTGACTGGCTGAACTATGAGTTGTTTAATAAGGTTAGTTGTATCCTATTGGCAGGCGTGGACTCAGATACTGATTTCAGTAAGATTGCTACGATTCAGGAACGTATTGATTTCCTGACAGGAATTCTTGATAAGTTGACAGAATTGAGCGCAGAACAACGTACAGACTTGAAGAGCGACGATTTGAGTGCCGTTGTGGCTAAGCAGACTGGTATTCCTTTGGGTAAGGTTCAGACGAAGGAACGCGACCGTTTGATGGGTGCTGAAGAAACCTTGAAAAAGCGCGTTGTAGGTCAGGATCATGCAGTGAAGAAGGTGCTTGATGCTGTTTATGAGGCTCGATCCGGCTTGAGTAAGAAAGGACAGCCAATGGGTTCATTCTTCTTCCTTGGCCCGACTGGTACAGGTAAAACAGAATTGGCAAAAGCACTTGCAACCTTCCTTTTCGGAGATGAGAGCGCACTTATCCGTTTCGATATGTCGGAGTTCAAGGAGGAACATTCGGTGGCTCTGCTCTATGGTGCGCCTCCGGGATATGTAGGATATGAAGAAGGTGGATTGTTGGTAAACAAGATTCGCCAGAACCCATATTCTGTAGTGCTGTTCGATGAAATTGAAAAGGCTCATAAGTCGGTGTTCGACCTGTTCCTTCAGATTCTAGACGAGGGTAAGTTGCATGATCGTCTGGGACGCGTGGGTGATTTCTCAAATGCCCTGATTCTGTTTACTTCGAATATCGGTGCTCAGACTATTGTGGAGAAATTCAATAGTGGTGTTATCCCAGAGAATAACGAGTTGATGGATATTATGCAAGGATATTTCCGTCCGGAGTTCCTTGCCCGTCTGACAGAAATCGTTCCGTTCTCACCGATTACCGACAAGACCGTAACTAAGATTTTCGACATCCACCTGAAAGGCTTGCTGAAACTGCTTGAAGAGCAGAATATTGAGTTAACACTTGCACCGGATGCCCACGAGACAATCGCTTTGCGTGGGTACAACCAGCAGTATGGTGCACGTCCCGTCTTAGGCGTCATCCGTAAGGAACTTCGTCATCCGATTTCTAAGATGATGATTGCCGGAAGGGTGAAGGCTGGTGACAAGATTGAAGTGCAGGTTGATAAGGAAGGACAGGCTGTGTTTGTGATCAATGGTGAGATGCCAGAGAAAACTGAGAAGAAAGAAAAGAAAGATAAAAAATAAAAGTTCAATTATTATTAATTTAAAGTTATTACAACTATGGCAATGAAAGAGAATTTCATTTCGATGGCTCCAGATGAGGAGTCCAGTGCGAAAGTTAGTTTGATTGATCAGAACAAGACGCTCATGATTGATCAGTACACAACTGATGTTGAAGCCGGTGCACCCGAATTTGTGGAAGATGTACATAACATTGAGGATGCATTTGCTCATTTTAAGCCGAAGGTAGAGGTCAGTTTCACAGATGCAGAGGGTGGATCAGTTGGTGAGACACTGCATTTTGGTGAGCTGCGCGACTTTGAGGCTCAGGGCGGTAAAGGTAAATTGGTTCAAAATAGTCCTTTCCTCTCAGGAGTTAAGGAGAAAATCGACACTGATCAGAAGATTCGCAAGAGTATCGAGCAGAATCGTAAACTTCGTGATATTCTGAAGGAAGCTGGTAGCCGCGATGAACTGAAGCAGATGCTGCAGTCAATGCTGAGCGAATTGGAAGGTGCAGAGTAAATTGTAACTTCGTGATACAATGGCTAAAAAGATTGAAGAATTAGAGCAGGAAATCGCTCGTTTGGAGCAGGAGAATGAACGGCTCGATATGGAGAATGTGCGGCTTTTAGGCCGTAATCTTCTGATGAGTGAGCAGTTGAATTCCTGGTACGAACTGAAACAGCGTGTAAACTGGCTAAAGGCAGAAATGCAGCGTGGACGTAGGTTGACTATGCAAGCTGATATGGTTGATGATGCTGAGTTGCTGGCCATGCTTGAAAATAGACTGGAACAGGACCCCAATCTGGTAACTTCAGAGTTTGGCACCAAGGAACTGGCAGAACTGATGGGTGTGTCACAGGCACGTCTGATACGTCTTTTCCGTAATTCGACAATCTTCAAGTCACCGGAAGAGTATCTAGAGAATCTAAGGTTGGTGCGCGCGTTGCAGTTGCTTAGGGATCATCCTGAATATGGCATTGCTGCTATTAGTGCAGAAGCAGGCTATAATTCAGTACGCACCCTTCAGCGGCGTATGAGCGAAGTCATCGGTATGACACCAGTTGAATTCCGTATGATGACAGAGAAAGTCTAACCTATTGACGACAGTTAAACCTCACTTTTATGGAATGTGTCGCAATAAACAGGTGGTGTCGCATCTTTTTTTAGAATAATCCAGTAAAAAACTGAGAGTGAATTTGGAAAAATATTAATTTTGCAACAAAAAAATAATTAGAATTATGGCTGATACAGAAATGCAAAAAGCCCAGGCAGCCCAACAGGCTGGTGCTGAACTTCAGGAGAAAGGTAAAGACCTCTCCAAACTTTTATCCTCGTTTGGTGGATTCAACGCTATTCGTGGCTTCATGCCTGATGCTGATAATATGAACCCTGCTCGTAAAGCAGCTAAGGACGTTTTCTTGAACGATAAACGTTTTAAAGACAAGCGTGAGGGATTGAAAAGAGATATCAAGCGCTGGCTTGAATTGCTTGACGATGCAAGTCTTGACAGTGCTACAGGATTTGCAGATGCATGTAAGCAGGACGAGGAAAAATACACAAGTGTGCTGAAGCAGGGAATCACCGATGCTCTTTATGCTACACAGAATCTGGAAAGAAGTTATCGTCAGCTTGATTCTTTCTTTAAGACTTGTGGCTCAGACAAGGTTAAAAACCTCCGCATCATCAATGTCGTGAAGGAAGATATTGCTGACGCTGACTCTGGCTTCGCTAATGAGGTTGAGAACATCCTGCGTAATGGCTTCGACCGATTAAGTTTGAAGGATGCCTATAGTCTTGTGTGCGTACCTGGTGCAGTATTTACTGATAAAGTTGATCTGCTTCAGTGGGCCAAGATGGCATTTAAATATAAGGTGATGCTTATTACCGACCATGCCGATGAGTACTCATTTGACGATTTACAGGCTAATACTGAGGGCTATCGTGACAGTGATCAGTGTTTGATGAATGTGGTGATGACAGCCAACTGGATTGTTGGCCGTGAGGCAGAGAAGATGTCGGCTGATGAGGAAGATGCTAAGGCTTTCTACATTGCTCCTGCTGCAGCTCTTTGTGGTAAGCTCTATGATGAAACTGCAAATATGGCTCAGGGCGCTGGTGGTAAGAAGTATGGTACACTTGACGGTGTGAAAGGTGTGAAGAGTGATCTGTTGAAATCAGAGATTGCTGCACTGATGGACAATCAGGTGATACCGATGGTCTATTCAGAGGGACGTGTAATGGCATTTAATAATACGACTTTGTATAACGGTGATCTCGATGCAATGAAGGAGTATCCTATCGTGCGTGTGTTTGACTGGGTGAAGAAGGTTCTTATGAACTTCGTGCATGAGGTGGCCCTCGAAAATTGGGATCCCTATAACTCTCCGAAGAATCTGAAGAGCAAAATCCAGGAGTTCCTCAATATGTACAAAGGTTATGGTAACCTGTTCCAAAATTATGAGATAGGTGAGCCGCGTCAGGATCCTGTAACTAAGCAGATTACTTGTGATATTACACTGACTCCGTTCTATGCTGCTAAGAACTTTGTTATCAAAGTGGCTGCAGACAAGAAGGATAAGGAGGCTGCATTGGCTAGCGCATAAGTGTAATTTGATAAGCTATTAACATTAAATATTAACAATCTAAAGATTAAGAATTATGGCGAAGACACCAGTAACAATGAAAGTTGACGGCTACAAGGACCGTGAAGTCATGATGGTAAGTTACGATTTTGAACAGGAGACCGACGTAGAAGGTCAGATGAGCGGTATCCCCCGCGGAGGTAAAATCACCGTCCGTGTGAAGGCTCTTAACGACGGTACACCCGACCTGCTGGCTTGGATGACAGAGCGTAACCTCCCGAAGAACGGCAGCATCGAGTTCTTGGAGACCAAGAC
>JAEEGF011199729.1_pt1 | contig 24156 bp, 24 predicted proteins | sample 9134171 | NCBI WGS metagenome assembly JAEEGF01 (sample SAMN16246542, study PRJNA631951) | gut metagenome | biome: gut microbiome; feature: rumen; material: AP-attached | host: Bos | place: Iran: Karaj | collected 2018-10
CTTTACATATTTGATCTCCTTCTCAATCAATCTAGCTCATTTGCATGAAAGAGGAAACTATTCAGCAGATTCCTCGGCTGCTTCTTCTTCATGTTCATGATCATGGTCATGATTGTGTGAATGGACGAGAGTAGCCTTCTGTTCTTCAGTCCAATCAGAGGAACCGCATTCGACAAGGAACTTAAGAGTCTTGTTGGAAGTATTCCAGTTCTTGATGTTGCGTCGGTTCTCAGGGGTATTGAGGGCATTCATCCTCTTTTCAGGATCAGGAGCATCGCTGACGAAGAGCTTCAGCTGTTCATCGATCTCTTCCTCAGTAGTATCGATATTCTCGAGGTCCATGACCTTGGAGACGACAAGATTGTTCTTGACTCTGGTCTCAGCAGAAGGTTTGTAAGACTTTCTGAGATCTTCGATATTGGTGCCCTTGATGATGGAGTCGAATTCTTCCTGAGAGTTAACAGAATTCTTTACTCGTTCATAGTATTCATCGACCATGACGTCGAGTTCGCGTTCGACGAGATAGTCAGGATATTCGATCTTGCTGCCCTCGACGATCTTCTCGAGGACTGTTTCAGTATAACCGGAGCGGATGTTGTCTTCTTCACGATGTTTGAGTTCATCGTAGACGATCTTCTTGAGACCGGCGACATCTTTACAGGTGGGGATGATGGACTTAGCGAAATCATCGGTAAGTTCAGCCATCTGTTCTTTGCGGATCTCATTGACGGTGACCTTGAAAGCGATCCTGCGGGAAGGTTTCTTATCTTCCTCTTCTTTGACGTCCTCTACACCCTTGCCGTCTTCGGTAGGTTTGACATCCAGTGAAGGTTCAAAGAAATCAAGTTCGAATTCCTTGACATCATCCTTCTTCATGCCGATGACTTCTTCAGAGAAGCCCTTTACAGGATATTCAGAACCGACAGTGACCTGGAAAGGCATGCCTTTCTGCTGGATGAAAGGTTCATCACCGCTGTGGCTGTCGAGATCGACAGTGACGATATCACTGTTCTCAACGGGACCTTCGGATTCGGTCCAGGTGGCATTCTGCTTGCGGAAGCGGTCGATGATGCTGTTGACATCTTCATCCTTGACTTCAGCTTCTTTATAGTCGATCCTGACAGCTTTATAGTCGCAAAGATCAACGATCGGAGTCAGAGGAATGACTGCTTCAAAAGTGACAGGATCTTCACCGATGACATGAATGTAAGGTCGTGCATACATCTCGATCTTTTCATCAGTGATAATCTTCTCACAGGCGATGGGAACATAGTCTTCATATACTTCAGTATTGAAGGCGTCCTGGCCGACATGATTGATGAGAAGCTGCTTAGGAGCTTTGCCTTTTCGGAAACCGGGAACGATGATGTCCTTATTGAGTCTCTTATAAGTCTCTTCGCTTGCCTTGGCAAGTTCTTCTGCATCCAATTCGACCTTGATCGTAGTAGTGCGATTTTCGGTCTTTGATTCAACGAGTTTCATTTATTTCTCTCTCCCCTATATTAGTTATCTAAATGTATATGCAAATCCTTGAGCTGTTGTTTCTCAACAACGTCAGGAGCATTGAACAACATATCCTGGGCGCTCTGGTTCTTCGGGAAGGCGATCACTTCACGGATAGAATCTGCGCCGCAGAGAAGCATCACGACACGGTCGATGCCCATGGCGATACCGCCGTGAGGAGGTGCACCGTAATTGAATGCTTCAATGAGGTGTCCGAAGCGGTCCTGGGCGATATCTTCTGGATAGCCCATGACCTTGAGGACCTGTTTCTGTAAGTCGGCTTCGTGGATTCGGATGCTGCCGCCGCCGATCTCGAAACCATTTAGAACGATATCATAGGATTTGGAACGTGCCTTGCCGGCATCTTCCATGGTGATGAGTCCCTTATCTTCATCGAAAGGAGCGGTGAAGAGATGATGGACTGCATCCCAGCGCTTTCCCTCTTCGTCCCACTTGAAGAGCGGGAAATCGACGATGAAAGCAAAACAGAATTCATTAGGATCAGCAAGACCAAGTCTGAGACCCATCTCCTGTCGCAGTCTGCCAAGGACATCAAGAGTCTTGTCTTCCTTATCTGCGATCAGAGCGACGAGGTCGCCGGGGTTGACTTCCATACGCTTTGCGATGGCCTTGAGCTGATCGAGAGTAAGATACTTGGTAGCAACGGATTTAACTGATTCTACGGTCAGTTCATCGATGGAAGGAGCTTCATCGGTATAAGCCAGAGGAAGCATACCTTTGGAACCATAGGTCTTGGTCAGTTCCACGAGTTCCTGCTGTTCGGCACGGGAATACTTGGCACATCCGGGAAGGACGATGCCCATGACCTTGCCGCCGTTGGCTACGGTATCGCGCAATACTGCAAAATCACAGCCGGCAACGATATCAGAGATATCTTTGATCTCCATGCCGAAGCGGAGATCAGGTTTGTCGCTGCCGTACTTGGACATAGCTTCGAAATAATTGATCCTGGGGAACTTGCGGGGATACTTGGCATCAGGTCGCAGAGTATCCATGATCTCGAGGAGCATGCGCTCGGTCATGTCCATGACGTCTTCAGGCTCGACGAAGCTCATCTCGATGTCGAGCTGAGTGAATTCGGGCTGTCGGTCAGCACGGGTATCCTCATCACGGAAACATTTGGCTACCTGATAGTATCTTTCAAGACCGCCCACCATAAGCAGCTGTTTCATCTGCTGAGGGGACTGGGGAAGAGCATAGAAAGTGCCGGGATGGAGACGGCTGGGGACCAGATAGTCTCGGGCGCCTTCGGGAGTGCTCTTGGTCAGGATCGGAGTCTCGACTTCAAGGAAATCTTCTCTGTCGAGGAAAGTCCTCATCATATGGACGACTTTATGTCGGAAGATAAGGTTGTTCTTCAAGGTAGGTCGTCGCATATCGAGATATCGATATTTGAGTCGGAGGTTCTCATCGACATCGGATTCCTCGTTGATGTAGAACGGAGGAGTCTCGGACGTATTCAGGATTACGAGCTTGTCGACGAGGAGTTCGATCTCGCCGGTAGGAAGCTTTTCGTTGACTGTGCCTTCAGGTCTGGGGGATACGACACCCTCGGCCTGGATACAAAATTCACTCCTCAGAGTGCTGGCCAGTTCATGAGCTTCTTTATTGGTCTCAGGATTGAATACGATCTGTAATAATCCCGAACGATCTCTTAAGTCTATGAAGATGAGTCCACCATGATCACGTCGACGGTCGACCCATCCGGCAACCGTTACTCTTTGCCCTTTATTAGATAGATTCAGCGATTGGGCGTTATGAGTCCTCAGCATTTAACACCTCTTCATTAATAGTGCACAATATCATGAGATTATACATTGAAATATGGTTTCCGTTCAATATCACACAGGCATAATTGAAAGATATCGTCTGAAACGTCTCATAATCATGCCGTCAAAAAACCTCAAAAAAGCCTTCAAAGCTATTGTTTTTGCCTGATTTAGCTATGGTATAATTTTCTCTAACTTTCAAATCAAACCAACTAACTCAACTCGGAGGGATATTATGGCTAAACTCGATCCTACCCAGATGGCTGATTGGCAGATCGCCGAAGCAGCTGAAGAAAACATGAAGAGCGTACGACAGCTCGCATCCGAATGGGGCATCGAAGAAACAGAACTTCTCCCCTACGGACATGACATCGGCAAAGTCGACTACAATGCCGTACTCAAACGACTTGGCAACAAGCCCAACGGAAAGTTCATCGACGTTACCGCTATCACCCCTACTCCCCTCGGCGAAGGCAAGAGTACCACTACTATGGGCCTCGTCGAAGGTCTGGGCAAACGAGGTCAGAAAGTATCAGGCGCCATCCGACAGCCATCGGGCGGTCCTACATTCAATATCAAGGGCAGCGCCGCCGGTGGCGGTCTCTCCCAGTGTATCCCTCTGGTTCCTTTCTCTTTAGGTCTCACCGGCGATATCGACAACATCAACAATGCTCATAACCTGGCCATGGTGGCACTCACCAGCCGAATGCAGCATGAAGCCATCAACACCGATGAGTTCTTAGCAAAACGAAATCTCAAGAGATTAAATATCGATCCCCACAACATCCAGATGAAATGGATCATGGACTACTGCGCCCAGTCTCTCCGCAATATCATCATCGGTATCGGCGGAAAGATGGATGGTTATATGATGGAATCCGGTTTCGCCATCACCGTAAGCTCCGAGATCATGGCTATCTTAGCCGTCTTCAAAGATCTCAAGGATCTCCGCGAACGAATGGGCAGGATCGTGGTCGCATATGACCGTCAGGGCAACCCCATCACTACCAAAGACCTGGAAGTCGACGGTGCCATGACTGCCTGGATGGTCAAGGCCACCAACCCCAACCTGCTTCAGACCATCGAAGGCCAGCCGGTCTTAGTGCACGCCGGACCTTTCGCCAACATCGCAGTCGGCCAGTCGTCCATCGTAGCCGACCGACTTGGCTTAAAACTTTCTGACTATCATGTTACCGAGAGCGGCTTCGGTGCCGACATCGGTTTTGAGAAGTTCTGGAACATCAAGAGCCGACTCAGCGGTCTTACCCCCGACTGTGCCGTTATCGTAGCCACCATCCGTGCTCTCAAGATGCACGGCGGCGGTCCTAAGGTCGTCCCCGGCAAACCGCTGGATGAAGCTTATACCAAGTCCAATCCCGACCTGGTCGCCAAGGGCTGTGACAACCTCCTTGCCCACATCGAGACCGTACGAAAAGCCGGCATCCGACCTGTCGTCTGTATCAACCAGTTCAAGTTCGACTCCGAAGACGAGATCAAGGTCGTCCGCGAGATCGCCGAAAAAGCCGGAGCAAAAGTCGCCCTCTCCAACCACTGGGCCAAGGGCGGCGAAGGTGCACTGGAACTTGCCGATGCAGTCATGGACGCCTGCAAAGAAAAGAATGATTTCCACTTCCTTTACGATCTCGACATGCCTCTGACACAGAGGATCGAACTCATCGCAAAAGAAGTTTATGGTGCTGACGGCGTGACCTATCAGCCTGAAGCTAAAGCTAAGATCAAGAAACTCGAAGAGGATCCCGAATCCAAAGAGATGTGCACTTGTATGGTCAAGACCCACCTGTCTCTCTCCCACAATCCTGACCTCAAAGGCCGTCCGACCGGTTGGACCCTCCCCATCCGAGACGTCCTCACATACAAGGGTGCCGGATTCATCGTACCCGTTGCCGGTGAGATCAAACTCATGCCGGGCACCGGTTCCGATCCTGCATTCCGACGTATCGACGTGGATACTGACACCGGACGAGTCAAAGGACTGTTCTAATGCCCAAAATCAGCGTACACGGCAAAGGCATCGAAAGCACGACTTTCGAGGTCGGAGTTGGTGTGCGTCTGTTCGATGTCCTGCTTGAAAAAGGCCTCTATGTAGAGAATGACTGCGGAGGCTTGGGGACATGCGGCAAATGCAAGATCATCGTTAACGGCAGAGAAGAGCTTGCCTGTCACTACGTTGTCGATGAAGACGTCGAAGTCGCCATCAGGCGTACCCTTTCTAAGCCGGCGCATTCCAAAGAGCTTAATCATATAGACCCGGTATCCCCTATCCTCACTAAAAGCTCTTCTGGAACGATCAAGTTCGACTACAAAGGAACGACATATACCATCAATGCTTCCGGAGACAGCTGCAAGGCAGTGCTGTTCGACATCGGCACAACCACTGTCCGGGGACAGGTATTAGACGTCAGGACAGGAGATATCCTGGACGAAGTCGCAGTCTACAATAAGCAAATACCTTACGGTTCTGACGTAATCAGCAGGATCGTTTACTCCGAGAAACACGATGCTGTAGCACTGCTGCAGAAAAAGCTCATCGAGACGATCAATGAGATCATCGGTGAACTGAATGTGAAAAAGGATGATATAGATCTCGTCTTCTGCGCCGGGAACAGCATCATCACCCACTTCCTATACGGAACAGACCCTAAGCCGATCAGATATCAGCCTTATCTGCCGTCATTCACTGAAAAGGATCCTATCCCCGCCATCCAAATCGGTATCGATGTGTCTGAAAGAGCAATACTGATATCCGCGCCGTTGGTAGCAAGCTACGTCGGAGGCGATATCGTTGCCGGAATCATCGGTTCCGGTCTCTATAAGACGGAGAATACTACCCTTTATATCGATATCGGCACCAACGGAGAGATCGTACTGGGCAATAAAGACTGGATGATCTCTGCGGCAGCATCAGCCGGCCCCAACTTCGAAGGCGGCGAGATCGACTGCGGCATGCTGGCCCAGGACGGCGCCATCGATGATGTCACGATCGAAGAAGAAAGAGTCAAAGTCCATACAATCGGCGATACGGAGCCACTGGGGATATGCGGATGCGGTCTCATCAATACGATAGCCTCTTTATTTAAGAATCAGTGGATCGATAAGAAAGGACAGCTCATCGCAGGAAAGATGGGCAAATACTTCTCAGATGGACGTTTCATGATATCTGACAGCATCTATCTTTCCCAGACAGATATCGATAACTTCATCAAAGCAAAAGGTGCAGTCTTTGCTGCCTGCCAGACCCTGATCAGCAAGGTCGGGATCTCGATAGATGAGATAAAAGACATCATCATCTCCGGTTCTTTCGGAAAACATCTCGATATCGACAATGCCGTGAAGCTGGGTATGCTCCCCAAGATCAAGGACGGCAGCTACAGATTCATAGGGAACGGTACGCTCCTTGGTATGCATATGGCCATCATCGATAAAGACACAGCAGAAGAATTCTTCACGGTCTCCGAGAGAGTGACATATGTTGAGCTCTCAGAGGAACCGGGCTACATGGATAACTTCTCGGCATCACTCTTCATCCCGCATACCGACATTTCATTATTCGAATAATCACACACACGACCTTTTCAGCCGTGACAGCATTGCTGTGACGGTTTTTTTTATTATTTTTGAAAAATATTTAAAAAGGGTATTGACAAGTGATATCTTTATGCTATTATTGAGATATCATTTTAATATCATTGATTGAGAGAGAGAATAAACCAAGGAATGAAAGCTTATCGTGGACGATACACAGAAAAAACAGGTGCCATTAAGGCTTTCTGCCAAGCTGTACGAACAGATATCGGCTTGGGCGGAAGAAGACTTTCGATCAGTCAATGGGCAGATTGAATATCTGTTGACGGAATGCGTCAAACAAAAGAATAAGAATTAGAGCCATGTGACGCCCTCTATCAGCTGAAAAGGCCCCGGTGAGGCAAAAGTTAAACCGGGGCCCAGACAGACTCAAAAGGCACAAACACAGTGGTCAAAGGCCCCGGAAAAAGCAAAAGTTAAACCGGGGCCTTTTTGTGCATATACGCCCTTTTCTCCTATACTTAAATCACTATGAAGAAACTATCCTATTTGATTATTTCGGCAGTCTTGATCCTTACTCCCTGTCTTTCCTGTTCCAAAGGGCCCGAACGGACGCTTTCCGGCAAGACCTATACCGGTCCCGCCTGGGTAGTCGACCAGACAAAGACCTATTATGCCGAGATCGACACGACAGAAGGCATGATGAAGATGCTCTTATTCGATGATGCGGCACCGTTTGCTGTAAACAGCTTCATCTACCTTGCCTCTGAAGAGTTTTTCAACAACATGTATTTTTTCCGCACCGTCGATGATTTCATGATCCAGACGGGCGACCCCAATCATCTGGGCACCGGCGATGCCGGATATAGATTCCAAAGCGAGCTTCCGCCGCCCTACGTATACGAACCAGGCATCGTTGCCATGGCCAATGGCGGAAATAACAGCTCAAACGGCTCCCAGTGGTTCATCTGCACAGGTGAAAAGAGCAAGACTCTTAACTATAACCCGATCTATGTCGAGATCGGTTACATCTATGAAGGTCTTGACGTCGCCAAGAAGATCGCAGGAAAGAAGGTCACAGAGAACCCACTGACCAAAGAAGTCAGCTATCCCGTTGACCCCACCTATATCAACTCGATCCAGATCTTCGTAGTCAACGAAAACATCCAGATGCCTTAAAGGAGATCTTCAACAATGACAGGTGCAAAGAGATTACTGTATCCCCTTCTCGCGCTTCTCGCCGGCATCGCATTCATCGTATTCGGCGTGATCAATTTTTCCCAGCATAACAAGTACATCGAGACTGATGCCGTCGTCTCCAAAGTGACGATCATAGAAACGTTCTATGATGAACCTGACGACGTCGAGATACTGGTGCGTTATACCGTTGACGGCAAAGAATATGAATCTCAGCTCAACAACACATCTACCAATCTCAAAGAAGGACAGAACATCAAGGTCAAATACGACCCTTCCGATCCTTCAAAAGTGATCAGCGCAAGCAAGAGCTATGCATTCATAGCCATCGGCTTCGGAGCACTCGTTGTACTCATCAGTATCTTCCTGTTACTCAAAGCCTTGAGATCTTAGAAAAGACTATTTGATACTGTCTTTGATGAACTGCTGCATCTTGATGGACAGGTTCAGACGCATAGAATCGACCTGGATGCCGTACTTATGCTTGTTCTCAAGAAGGTCACGGTAATTAAGATCTTTTGTCTCACCGTCGACACTGATGGAAACGCTCTTGTCATATGTTCCCAGCAGCTTGGCACAATCGGCATAGGCTTCCTTGGAGTTCTTGCCTGATGCCAGTTTGAAAGATGCATAATCATTGGATTCCATATTATTGATAAGGAAACGTTCGTAGAAAGCCAGGTCAGCGTTCAGGCTGTCCAGTTTGTGAGCGGCATCTGCCAGCTCCATGAACTGTTTGTTGATATCAGCATTAAAAAGGAGCGCCACATCCCAGTAGATGTCATCGAACCTTTTCTTATCCAGTGCAACGAGGACTTCTTTTCTCAGTGAATAAAGCTGGATGCCGGCATTCTGATGCTGGTGTTCATTAGACGCGATAGCCTGCTTTTTGACAGTGGAGTTGTTTGCAGCATTGAAGACACAGATCAGTATCGTAGCGATAGCATAGATCAGCGTAATGATGACCATTGACCAATCAGCGGATAAATCAAACATAACAGCTCCTTACTGGCTGATTCACATCTAGCCCTTCAGTATTGCACGATGGAAGACTTTCTGGCCTTTCTTGATCACAGCGCCTGTCTGCAGCTGAGCTTTGGTGACGATGAGCGTCGGTTCGGTCACCTTTTCTTCATCCACGGTAACTCCGCCCTGAAGGATGAGCCTTCGTGCTTCGTTCTTGCTCTTTGCAAGATTGCAGGCGATCATCAGGTCAAGGATGCCGATGCCGTCATCAGCGACATTATCGATCTCGGTCGACGGCATGTTTTCGGCACTGACCTTTCCGGAGAACAGCGCCTTAGCGGTCTCACTTGCCTTTTCAGCCTCTTCCTTGCCGTGGACAAGGGAAGTCAATTCATAAGCCAAAAGTGCCTTCTTTTCGTTGATACGTGAGTCATCCCACTTTTCCATCTCATCGATCTCGGAAAGCGGTATGAAAGTAAGCATACGGAGGCACTTCATGACATCGGCGTCATCGACGTTCCTCCAGTACTGATAGAATTCATAAGGAGAAGTCTTTTTGGGATCGAGCCAGACAGCGCCTTTAGCGGTCTTGCCCATCTTCTTGCCCTCACTGTTGAGGAGCAGAGTGATGGTCATGGCATAGGCGTCATCGCCGGTCTTCTTTCGGATGAGTTCGGTGCCGGCCAGCATATTGCTCCACTGATCATCTCCGCCGAACTGCATATTGCACTTGTATTTATTGTGGAGATAGTAGAAATCATAGGCCTGCATGATCATATAGTTGAATTCAAGGAAGCTGAGACCTTTCTCCATCCTCTGCTTGTAGCATTCTGCACGCAGCATCGTGTTGACGGAGAAATGAGGACCTACATCTCGTAAGAGCTCAATATAGTTCAATCCCAAGAGCCAATCGGCATTGTTGACCATGATGGCCTTGTCCGGACCGAAATCGATGAAACGTTCCATCTGGACCTTGAACTTGTCGCAGTTGGCCTGGATAGTTTCAGGAGTCATCATCGTGCGCATGTCGGTCCTGCCGGAAGGATCGCCGATATAGCCAGTGCCGCCGCCGACCAGCACGACCGGCTTGTTGCCGGCCATCTGCAGTCTCTTCATGAGACAGAGAGCCATGAAATGGCCGACATGGAGAGAATCGGCAGTGGGATCGAATCCGATATAGAAACGGGCGCCGCCGTTATTGATCAGGTTCCTGATCTCTTCTTCATCAGTGACCTGAGCAATAAGTCCGCGGGCCTGGAGTTCTTCGTAAATACCCATAATTCAAAACCTACCTTGAAATAAAAAACCAGATAAAGGATCGGCTTTATCTGGCACATATTATAAACAAACTCAAAAGGAAATAAAAAACATAAATCTGTTTGGTTGTACTTACAGGTCGATATCGATCATATGGGACGACACCAGCTTCACCTTGCCGTTAATCATCAGTGATTCCATAGACTCGTCCTTATATCTGGCTTCGACGCCGATCTCACCGCCGGGCTGTTTGAGCTTCAGGCTCACGTTCTCGTTCTTATCGACGGCCAGCCAGACTCCGACAGCAGCCGTACCACTGGCACAGGAATGCTCCCAGAACAGCGTATCGGAGTTCTTCACATATACCAATGGAACAAGCTTGGAGTTCTCTTCATCGAAAAGGAGTATACCCAGTGAATCGACCTCAAGCATATCGCACCACGTATCGATGAGTCTCTCGGCATCTTTATAATCCAGGTTCCAGGAAACGATAGCATGAGAGATGCCTTTGAAATGAACGACAGGAACAGAGACGTCCTTACCATCCTCATCAGGCAGGATGCGGAGCCAAACAGAATTGGGGATCGGCATCTCGGCAGTCCCGTTCCAGTCATTCCCGGTATTGTCGAGTATGACATCAAGTATCTCGTCAGATCCGGAAACAGCTATCTTGACATTGCCTTTGTTCTTGCCGGTATTCTTGAGATATACGGCAGCAGCACACATCGTGGCATTGCCGCAGAATTCACCGCCGGCCATCTGCAGACGGATATCATGCCCGTCGGCAGCTTCCTCCAAAAAGCCTACCTGCTCCACATCTTCATGCTTCTGCATAAGGATATCGGCAACTTTCTTATGGTCGTCACGGCCGACCAAAGTCTCGACGATGATCGTCTTGTTACCCGAAGGGTCAAGGATTGAATAATCGATACGCATAAATTGATCCTATCTTTGATAAGTCTGCAGGAACTGTCGTGTCCTGGCCTGCTGGGGATTGCCCAAAACGATCTCTGGATCGCCCTGTTCTACGATGACGCCACCGTCAATGAAAATGACACGGTCAGATACAGCTCTTGCAAACGGCATCTCGTGAGTAACGATGACCATGGTCATCTTTTCATCAGCAAGCTGTCTGATGACCTTAAGTACTTCTGCAGTCAATTCTGGATCGAGAGCTGAAGTAGGTTCATCGAAGAAAAGAATCTCCGGTTTCATGGCCAGAGCACGGGCGATAGCGACTCGCTGCTGCTGACCGCCGGAAAGCTGATAAGGATAGGCATTGGCCTTGGCTTCAAGACCCATCTTTCTGAGGAGCTTATGAGCATCCTCCATGACCTCTTCTTTATCACGATGCTGGACTGAGAGCGGTGCTTCGGTAATATTCTTGATCACTGAATAATGAGGAAACAGATTGAAGTTCTGGAATACCAGACTAAAGTAATTCTTTATCTCGGCCAGCTGACTTGAACCGACATACATTGCCCTGTTCTCGTCATTGACCATGGTTGCAGGTTTACCAAGATATTTGATCTTGCCAAAGTCGACTTTTTCCAGGAAAGTCGCACAACGCAAAAGCGTTGATTTACCCGAGCCAGACGGGCCAATGATGGAGACTACCTCGCCGTGATCGACTTCCAATGAGATATCACGAAGGACCTCAAGGTCATTAAAGGATTTACCAATATTCTGCATTTCGAGTACTTTCATGATAATCCCAGCCTATTTGTAATAATCCAGCTTCTTTTCGATCTTTTCCATCACGAAAGCAACGACGTAATTTGCTACGTAATAGAACAATGCCGCAACAGCGAACGGGACCATTGATGTACCAGTAGCAGCGACCTGCTTTGTGACAGAGAATAGTTCCTGATAAGCAAGTGTAAACGCCAAAGAAGTATCTTTGACAAGAGTAATTGTCTCATTGGTGACCGCCGGAAGGACACGCTTAGCAACCTGCGGCATGATGATCTTGAAGAAAGTCTGCATCTTAGAGTAACCGAGAATCTCAGCAGCTTCATACTGTCCAACCGGCATCGAATCAACACCGCCTCGGTAGATCTCAGCGAAGTATGCGGCGTAATTCATGACGAAACCGACGATGATAGCCGGAAAACGCCAGTCTGCAATATTCATACGGAATAAGTAATATGGAGCAAAATACCAGACGAGGAGCTGGAGCATGAGCGGAGTTCCTCGCATGACAGAGATATAGAATTTTGTAATATATCGCACAGGAGCAAAAGAAGACTTCCTGAGACGACAGACGACCATACCAAACGGTATGGAACCGATTAAAGTCAGTATGAATATTGCACAGGTCTTGAGCATGCCCTGGCCCATGAGGCCGAGCATGACACCGAAATCCATCTTCAATTCAACATGCCTTTCAATTCAAGAGGACATTGGGCGATGTCGATCACCCAATGTCCTGATAGTTAACTATTTACCTGCTGTATGAAACTATTCCCAGCAGAGGAATTCTTTGATGTCAGGATAGTTGGCTGCGATCCTGTCGAAAGTACCATCTTTGTAAAGAGCATCGATGGCCTTGTTGACCTTATCGCGAAGATCGGTATCGTTGACGCGGAAACCGATGCCATAAGTCTCAGCACCAAGTACTTCGTCCATGATCTTGAGGCTGGAATCCTGAGAAGTATAGTGACGGGCTGCAGTGATATCAATAGCAACAGCATCGATACCGCCGGCCTTCAGGGTCTGGACTGCTACGGTGAAGTTGTCATAAGTTCGGAGTTCTTTGAAGCTGTTCTTGAGCTCGACCTGATCACCATCATTGAGCAAATGGAAACCTGAAGTATCATTCTGGACGCCTACGAGTTTACCCTTGAGATCTGCAAGAGTCTTGAGATTGGAATCACTCTTGATGAGGACTACCTGAGTATTGTTGGAGTAGACCTTGGACCAAGCATAATCATTCTCGAGACCTTCGATGGTGAAACCCGACCAGATGCAGTCGATAGCGCCGGAATCAAGCTCGAGCTTCTTAGCATCCCAGTTGATGGGAACAGGTTCATATTTCCAACCATAGTATTTGCAGACTTCTTTGCAAAGATCGATGTCAAAACCACCGTAGGTGCCATCATCCTGGAGGTAGGAGTACGGAGGATATTCCATATCGAAGCCATGCTTGAAGGTAAAATCCTTGTCTTTGCCTTTGCAGCCGGCCATAGCGATCATGGAAACGATCATAACAGCTGCGAGGAGTAAATAGAGAGCCTTTTTCATTATTTCTTATTATCCCCTTCCTTTTTTTTGAGACGGTCGACTGCCTGTCGGTAGCCGCCGGATCCATACATAAGGCATCGGTTCACGCGGCTGATGGTAGCTGAACTCACAGAAGTAGCTTTTGAGATCTCCTGATAGTTCTTGCCTTCATCAAGCATACGAGCGACCTGAAGTCTTTGTGCCATATCTTGCATCTCACGGATCGTGCAGAGGTCTTCGAACAACGCATAACACTCGTCGACGTTCTCGAGGTTCAGAATGGCTTTAAAAAGTTCATCGATCGATTCACTGCGTAAAGCACTCATAAACAGACACCTTCTTTCAAAATAACATCAACACTCTATCACTTTAATAGGATAAAGTCAAAAAGTAAAGCGATAGAAACAGAAAAAAATGAAGAAATCTGTTTAGAAGCGGTCCTTTACGCTCTTACGTATGAAGACGTGTTTCCAGCTTCCGCCCTTTTTCCTCATCTCGATAAGTCTGGGGATATACCACAGGTACGGAATCAGGATATAAACAAGCGTGAACCACCAAATGTTGGTCCCTTTATACATGATCGCACCGATGATCGGGAAAGAGACCATGGCGATACCATAAGAGATCGTAGGTACCTTGATGATGAGCATTATGAGCAGGAAGATCGGGAATGAGATGACCCAGATCCAGGGAATGAAAGCTGAAGTGGCACCGATTGCAGTAGCACCGCCCTTACCGCCTTTGAACTTAAGAAAGATCGGGAAATTATGACCGAGGATCGCGATCAGACCGGCTAAGAACTGGATGATATCAGTCATGCCGAGCCAGCGGGCCACCAATACAGGTATAGCTCCTTTGGCAAGGTCACAGAGCAGGACTGCCAGGCCCCAGCCAAAACCGAGACTGTAGACAGAATTCATCGTGCCCATGTTCTTGCTGCCGACGGTTCGGATATCGACACCGCTCTTGAGCTTTCCTGCAATATAAGCAGAAGGGAAAGAGCCTAAAAGATATGCTCCAACGAGCACGAGTGCAACTTGCCACCAAATCATGATCTTTAAGATCCTCTCTAAATTATTTTATTCTTCGGTATCTCTGATTACGGCTGTTCGGTTTATCCGGTACCGTCATCTCGATAAGTCCGGCTTCGATAGCCGGCTGTATGTACAATCTCCTGAAAGACTGTCTGTGACGCAGTCCCAAAGCATCCAAGAGCTGTCGGGACGTCATCGGCTTGTCTCCCAGTACATTCATAAGCTTCTCGACCTGGATAGATAGTTCCCCGGGATGTTCATCGCTTTCGTCCACATAATCATCCTCATCATCAAAGATGTCAGGAACGGACTGCGACTTTCCTTCGGGAATATCATAAAGGGCATCATAGAAGACATCGAGCATAAACATGATGAAAGGAGCGATGTCCTGCTCGTCGTACGACTTGGACATTGCCTGATAATACATATCCTTACGTTCATTGATCAGGCTCTCGATCGGACAATAGGCAAAGAACGGTTTCCAGTGGTACAGGAGCAGCATCTGCCACATCCTGCCTACTCTACCGTTGCCGACAGAGAAAGGATAGATGTTTTCGAACTGATAATGGAAGATAGTGCTCGTGATGATGGGATGTTCAGAAGATGACCTGACCCACTCCATAAGATCATCGAGAGCGCTCCTGATCTGACTGGGGGCAGTCCCGAGATGAAAGATCGTGGTGTCATTATGGATCCCGCCAAGCTCATCTCTGATCATTCCGGCATCATCAAAAATGCCGTTCATCAAGGTCCTGTGCAGATCGAGGATATCTTCGATATTGTAAGGATCAAGGAACAGATACTTTTCGTAAGCTGTATTGGCATTATTCAGGACCACATCGGTCCCCTGATCCATCTTATGGACAACAGCTTCGATATCACCGAATTCGACATCGAGCTTATCCATCAGACAATTGGAGTAGATGTTTTTTGCCCTGTTCTCGAGCTGGAGCTCAGTGTCGGTATCCAGAGCATTAGATAGAGTCTTGGCACCCACCAGCTCCGAAACTGCAGCCATCTTATTAAGCAATTCAGATGTGATCGAATATCTTGGATAAAACATCATTGTTCCTCTGACTTGTTCTCTGATTATACCGCACAAGTCACGAAGAATAAAAGACGCTTATATGACATGCAGCCATGCCAGACAACGTTATTTACGATAGTAAACCGAGTATAATTGCGCTATCCTGAAATAAAACCACCTATCCGGAGGACGACATGAAGCTCACAGCCATCAATACCAGCCCCAGAAAGAACTGGAATACCGCACAGCTGATCAAAGAAGCTGTCAAAGGAGCCGAATCGAAAGGCGCCGAGATCGTTTATTTCGATCTATATCAGCAGGAAAGATTCACCGGCTGTATCTCATGTTTCGGATGTAAGAGAAAGCCTAACGAAGGCAAGTGCGTATACAAAGACGGCATTCTCCCCATCCTTCAGTCGATCAGGGAATCGGATGCCGTCATCATCGGCACTCCCAATTATCTCGGACAGCCCAGCGCCGGTTTCAGGGCATTGTATGAACGTATCGTATTCCAGAATCTGACCTACCGAGTGGACGTTCGATTCTATGAAGAATACAAGAAACCCACTCTCTTCATCATGACCAGCAACGTTCCCGAAGAAGGCTATCAGCAGGGGCCTTATGCAGAGATGATCAAAACATATCAGGCAGGTCTCTCAGCCAATATCGGCCCTACTGAAGTATTCATCTGCGGCAACACACTTCAGGTCAAGGATTACAGCATCTACAACTGGAACATGTTCGACTCTAAGGTCAAGGAAGAGCGCCATAAGACTGTCTTCCCACAGGAACTCAGGAACGCTTATGAACTGGGAGCAAATCTCGTCAGAGAATAAAGCTTTCATTGCCCAGATAACAAAAGTGAAAGTATAATTTGCTCAATCATGGATTACACTCAGTTTCAGGATGATAAAGAATACCAATGCGGCACCGTCATCACCGTCGGTGTCTTCGACGGCGTGCATGTCGGCCATCAGCAGATCATCGATGAGGTGAAGAGACAGGCCGGTCCCGGTCAAAAGAAACTGGCTGTGACTTTCCATCCCCATCCCGATATCCTGTTCAACCCCAATGGAGGGTTCCGCTATATACAGACTCTCGACGAACGTATCGAGACACTGAAGGAACATGGCTGCGACGATGTGATTGTTCTGGAATTCGACCGTACGCTGGCCGATACCACCCCCGAAGGCTTCATCGATTATCTGATCGATGAATTTAATATGAAAGTGCTGGTCCTGGGATGGGACTTTGCCCTCGGCAAAGGACGTGCAGGCAATTATGCCGTACTTAAACAGCTGGGAGAAGAACGGGGTATCAAAGTGATTCAGGTCCCGGCATTCCAGTTGGGAAATGAGATCGTTTCATCCACCGTGATCAGAAGAGCAATCACTGATGGCGATATCGATAAAGCCAATAATATGCTGGGAAGACCATTTGCGCTTTCCGGTAAAGTCGAACATGGCAAGCATATCGGCACAGATGTCCTGCACTTCCCGACAGCCAACTTTTCAGAGGACCCTACCATCGTCCTTCCTCCCAACGGAGTCTATGCCGCCAACGTCCATCTGGCAGACGGTTCTGTCATGCCTTCCGCCACCTTCATCGGGACACGACCGACATTCAACGGTGTCGGCAAGAAGATCGAGATGCATATCCTTGATTTCAGCGGAGACATCTACGAACAGAAGATCAGCATCGATTTCATCAAGATGACCCGCGGCGAGATCAGATTCTCAGATCCCAAGCAGCTGGCGGATCAGATCGAAAGCGACATCCGCGGCATCAGGACCATCCTCGCATAGCCTTTCTCTCAACATTATGTCAAATCACGCTTGACACATGCGTGATACGGGTTTAACCTATTCACAAAATATTGGTTCCATTATTACCTAAAGAAAGGGAGAGAAAAATGGACGAAAAGCGTGATAAGTGGTCTTCGCGTACGACCTTTATCTTAGGCGCTGTCGGTTCCGCTGTAGGTCTGGGCAATGCCTGGCGTTTCCCTGGTCTCGCAGCTAAGTACGGTGGTGGTACGTTCTTACTCGTATACATCATCGCCATGGTCCTGATCGGCGTTCCTTTGTTGATGGCCGAAATCGCAATCGCGCGAAAGACCCAGCAAAGTGCTCCTGGGAGCATGCGTGCTCTCAACAAGAAAGCCGAAGCTGTCGGTTGGCTTTCAGTAGGCAACGGCCTGACCATCTCGGTCTACTATGCGGTGGTATTCGCATGGGTTATCCTGATGTTCATCCTTTCCTACAAATTCGCCGGTTTCACCGGTGATCCCGCGGCAGCAAGTTCTTTATGGGCTTCCACGATCAACACATCCGGAACTACCAGCATCGGAGACGGCGGCAGCTGGATCGTATGGCCGGTCGTCGGCTGTCTGGTCATTGCATGGGCATCATGCTGGTATTGTATTCGTAACGGTACGTCGAGCGTCGGCAAGGTCGTAAAATACACCGTATCCCTTCCCGTTATCTGTCTCCTCATCCTGGCAGTGAGAGGTTTCACTCTTCCTAATGCAATGGATGGTATCGCGAAACTCTTCACACCTGTCTTCTCAGCACTTGGTAATCCTTCACTTTGGATCGATGCATTCGGACAGGTCTTCTACTCATTGTCCTGTGCTATGGCTATCATGTTCGCATATGGTTCCTTCCTCAAGAAGGACGCCAACATCGCTGCCGATACCATGATCATCGCTGTCAGCGACTTTGCGATCTCCTTGCTCTCATCCATCGTGATGTTCACCACCATGGCCGGCGTCGGCATGCTCGACAACATCACGGCATCCGGTATCGGTACAGCATTCATCGTCTATCCTCAGGCGATCACACTCCTGACCGGAGTTCCTTGGCTCAATGCCGCATTCGCTTATGTCTTCTACTTCTGTCTGGCTACCCTGGCCATCGACTCACTCTTCTCACTGGTCGAAGGTTCAGTCACATCATTCTCAGACAAGTTCCACTGGAACAAGAAGAAGACCCTCATTTACTTCTGTATCGCCGAATTCGCACTTGGCTTCCTCTTCGTCGGAAGCGCAGGTTTGGCATTCCTCGATATCACCGACTACTTCATCAACGGCTATCCTCTGCTCCTCGCCGGTGCTCTGGAAGCTGTCGTCATCGGCTGGTTCTTCAAACCTAAGAAAGTACTCGATCAGATCAACCTCAACACCACCGGTTTCAAGATGCCTAAGGTCTGGTTCGAGACTTCCATCAAATACTTCACTCCTATCCTTCTCGCTGCCATCTTGATCTGGAATCTTTATTCTCTCATCTTCAAGAACGGCGGTATCTACGGTGCCGGCGACGGCTATGCACTGTGGGCCAACATTATCTTCGGTTGGGCAGTCATCCTGTTCAATATCTTCCTATTCCTCATCATCAAGCTCATCGTCAAGCAGAAAGCAAAGCACGGCTTCATCGAAGATGAGATCGAATGGGACAAGATCGCAGACTAATCTGCCGATAACTCAAGAAGAATCAAAAAGGACCTCAGCGATGGGGTCCTTTTTTTATCCGTTTTTTGTCCGATCCCGGTAGTAAACTAGTGTCAAAAGGTCAAACAAAAAGGGAGAAAAGAAATGGAAGGAAACAAAATCACATTGTCACCTTTAGATATGGAAGCAATTTCGCTTCATGATTCCAACTACATCAACAATAAAGGCGCCAAATTATATGATCCTGAAACATACCTTCAGTCTGTCGAATATTACAGGCTGGGTGCCGCCATGGGCAACGATCAATCCATTTCCAATCTTGGTTACTGCTATCTTTACGGGCGTGGGATCGAACCGAACACATCCCTTGCAATCGCCTACTTCAAGATCGCAGCCATGAGGAGCAACGTAGATGCAGCATATAAACTGGGGGACATCTACAGCAGGGAAAAATGGGGCGTCGAAGACAAAGAAAGATCTCTCTACTACTATTCACTGGCCGCCGAGCTCCTGATGGGCGACGAATGGCACAATCCCACAGCCATCAAATACTTCGACGGACTCAACAGGTACCCCAGCCTTTGTTACGCACTGGGGCGAGAGATGGCTAACGGAGGTTCCTTGAATACCGATCTGAAACTGGCATACCAGTATCTCTTACGCGCTGAGATCGGATATAAGAAAGCCATCGAAGACGGCGATGATTTTTATAAAGCATCATATGAAGGGGTCATAAAACTCCTGGACGACCCACAGTTCGATCTGATAAAAATGGAAGAAGCTTTCTTCGGGGAAACGGACGACGACTCCGATTCTTTTCCCGATAACTAAGCGATCTTTAGACTCTTGAGATATGCTTTCTGCTCATCTGTGATCCGGTAGCTTTCGACTGCTTTCTGGATAGCTTTGTTGTGCGTCCACTTGTCGAGCTTTTTCTCTTCAACGAACGGAACGACTGCATCGTACTGTTTGGCTAAGGCCGTCGCGAAGTACCACGCCCGCATCATATTCACATAGTAGTCATCGAATACGACGTCAGCAACCATCTTGGGATATCTGTCATCGAATCCGGCACCGAGGTAATTCGACATGAGGACCTTTATCCCAAACCTGACGGTATAAGGATGGTCCGACTTCAGCCACTTTTTTATGAGAGCCTCGTCATTCAGCCGTTTACAGCTCATAGTATCGCAGACCGACCAGTTATCGACATAAGGCAGGAAACGCTCCAATTCGGCGATGTAAGACTTCTCATCCTTAATCTTGTCGATGAGCAGACCATGCAGGATGTTCTCCTCAAAATATCTATGCGGAAGCACTTTTATGAAAGACAGGACGGTCTTTTCATCCTTGACAGATCTTGCAAGCGACCTTATCTCAGGGATACGCACTCCGATCATGGAATCTGGATCGATATCGGGGATGAGTTTTGCAGTAAAACTCTTGTATTCAGGATCACAGTGCTCAAGAAGATAAGCGGTGATATCCATCTTAGAATCCGGGATTGCCGATCATAGATAAAAGATCGTTCTCGCTGATGATGGCTACGCCGTACTTTTCCGCTTTCTGCAGCTTGCTTCCGGGATCTTCACCGACGACAAGATACTTGGTGTTCTTGGTGACATCGCTCCTGGGGATACCGCCGTTCTCTTTGATGAGAGCTTCGGCCTGAGGACGTGAGAAGCGCAGGAGTTTTCCCGTGATGACGAATTCGAGACCGTCCAGGGGAAGTCCTGTTGTATCATGCATCTCAGGTTCTGCAGATATCTTCAATCCGGCTTCTTTGAGCTTGGATATGATCTCAAGATTCTCTTTTTCTGAGAAGAAGTGGATGATGTTTTCGGCAGTCCTGGGTCCCACAGTGTCGATCGCAACAAGATCATCATATGATGCATGGGAAAGCTGTTCGGCTCCGCCGATGCGTTCAGCAAGGATCTCTGCCATCTTGGCACCGACATGACGGATTCCGAGTGCAGTGATAACTCTGTCTGCAGGTTTTTCTTTGCTGGCTTCAATGGCATCGATGAGTTTCCTGGCGGATTTCTCACCCATACGCTGCATCATCATAAGGTTCTGGAATTTTTCTTTAAGCGTATAGATATCGGAGAAATCCTTGATCAGGCCTTCTTCGATGAGGGAAGCCACGACCTGTTCCCCGAGTCCTTTGATATCCATTGCTTCACGTGAGACAAAATACTCTATCTTTTCCTGCAGCTGAGCCGGACATGCGGCATTGGTGCAGTAATACATCGCATCGTCTTCTTCCTTGAAGATCTCCTCACCGCACACCGGACAGGCTGCAAAGCCTTTTTCTTCATCGAACAGAGCTTTGGTGAGGCTGTAAGGAGCGGAACGTCCTTCACGGGTGACTGCATCAGGAGTGGGTCCGACCACATCGGGAATGACGTCGCCGGCACGCTGGATGAATACAGTATCCCCTATCCTGATATCCTTGCGCTGGATGTCTTCCTCGTTATGGAGCGATGCGCGGGCGACAGTCACGCCACCTACTTCCACAGGAGTCAGTATGGCATAGGGGTTCATGGTGCCGGTCCTGCCGACACTGATGCCGATGTCTTCAAGAGTCGTCCTCTTCTGTATCGCCGGGAACTTGTAAGCGATAGCCCATCTGGGGTCATGAGCGACTGCCCCCAGTCTCTTCTGCTGGTCGATGCTGTCGACTTTCACGACTACTCCGTCAATGGGATAAGGCAAAGAGTTACGGTACTGCATGCATTCGCGGTAGTATTCGAGGACACCGTTCAGGTCTTTGACCTTGCGGTTGTACTTATTCGTAGTAAATCCCAGTTCGCTGAGCTTATCCAGTATAGCTGAATGAGTATCGGGCATCTCGCCGCCTTCATACCAGCCAAGATGATAGATCATCACATCCAATGCTCGCTCGGCAGTAATGCGTGAATCAAGCTGTCTGAGGGATCCTGCTGCGGCATTCCTGGGATTGGCAAATAATGACTGCTGTTTCTCAGCTCTGGAAGCATTGAGCTTTTCGAAGCTGTCGATAGACATATATACTTCGCCGCGTACTTCGAACTTCTTTGGGAAGTCTCCTTCAAGTCTCAGCGGCACATTCCTGATAGTGCGGATATTATCTGTCACGTTCTCACCGACAGTACCGTCACCGCGGGTGGCGCCGATCTTAAGCACGCCATCTTCATAGGTAAGAGCGATAGCAAGACCGTCCATCTTATGCTCGCACATGAGCTCGAACGGTTCACCGTCCAGCATCCTGGCGACTCGGTTATACCAGGCTGTCATCTCTTCATCATTGAAGACGTTCCCCAGTGAGAGCATGGGGACAGGATGAGTGATAGTGCCGAATTCGGCACGCGGCTTAGCGCCTACTCTCTGGGTGGGAGAATCCGGGGTCACGAGTTCGGGATACTGAAATTCGAGGGAACGCAGTTCCACCATCAGGGCGTCATATTCGGCATCCGAGATCTCGGGAGCGTCATTGACGTAGTAAAGGATATTGTGACGGTTTATCTCAGACCTTAAGAACTCTATCCGTTTTATTACCATTTCAGACGGTTTCATGTGTTCCTCGATTCAATGGTTCAGACTGGATATATTTTACCAAAACAGATGGGATAATTCTTGAAAACAAAGCTCCGCGACGTTTCAAAAAAATGGACGATTTATATTACAATTAATAAAGAATGAAACTCATCGTTGGCCTAGGCAATCCAGGAGACTATTACAGCGGGACCCGTCATAATGTCGGGTTCATGGTGATGTCGGCTCTTGCCAAACAGATAGGCACTTCTTGTGCAAAGAAAGAGAACAATTCCCGCACTGCACACGGCTCCATCAACGGAGAAAGCGTGATACTGGCGCGTCCTCAGACATATATGAACAATTCCGGCGAATCCGTAAAAGCACTGATGCATAAGTACAAGATCGAGAAGCAGGACCTCATCGTAGTACACGATGACATGGATCTTCCTCTCGCCAAACTCAGGATCAGGAACGGCGGCAGTTCAGGAGGACATAAGGGCATCAGCTCGATAATCGCACGCATCGGTTCCCCCGACTTCGCACGCATCAAGATCGGCATCGGCCATCCGGCGCATGAAGCCAACGAGGTCATAGATTACGTCCTCGAAAAGTTTACATCAGATGAGAAAAAGAATCTCGATGAAACTATCGATAAAGCCTGCAAAGCAATCATCGACATCGTCGATAACGGCATCGACCATGCCATGAACGAATTCAACAGCAACGACAATAAATCAAAACAGAAAAACGAAAAAGATAAAGAGGACACAAACCACTCTATATAGAGTAATTTATGTCTCTATGATACAATCTATTGCGTTGTAAGAATCTAAGAATCAAAGAAAGCGAGTGTAACCAACATAACATGAACGATTCCGAGATCCGAAACAGATACGGCGTGGGCAAGAAACACGCGACATTCATGGCGATCCAGATGCTATTCGTCATCCTGGGCACTGTCCTGACGATAGCACTGATCATAAGACAATTCCAGACCGGTGTGGATTCTCTTAATCTGGCAGCTAATATCGTTACATTGATCAGCTATCTGGCGATAATCATCTATGCCAGTGTCGGTTTTAAGAAAAAAGGACAGGTATTCTTTAATGCCGCGATCTACTCCTACGCACTAGTCTTTGCTTTCCAGATCCTGATGTTCGGCAATATGATCGCGTCCTCTGCGCTCTCACCTTCTCTGGCGGTCTTCATCAACATCTGCAATCTGGCAGCTTTCACGTGTGTGATAAAGTTTGCCGATAAACAGGATAACAAGGTACTGGCCATCGGATATATCGTATGCGCCATCATAATCAAGCTCGTTGGCGAGATCGTACTGAATGTGGCATACGGCGGCGGTTTCCAGCTCCTTTATGTACTGATGTCACTGGCCAACCCCATCCTCGGCATGACCCTGCTCTCAGCATACCTGGCCAGACTCATCAAGTCAGGAAAATAGAATATAGTTAAAAAGCAGTCTGAAGGCTGCTTTTTTTATGATTATGAACAACAGATAGAGGGAGAAAGAAATAATGGAACAGATTTCAAAGATCGATGCACTGGAGATACTTGATTCGCGTGGCAATCCCACCGTCTCAGTTACTGTCGAGCTTTCCAATGGGGTTACTGGAACAGCCGCAGTACCTTCAGGTGCAT
>JAEEGF011595246.1_pt1 | contig 24156 bp, 16 predicted proteins | sample 9134171 | NCBI WGS metagenome assembly JAEEGF01 (sample SAMN16246542, study PRJNA631951) | gut metagenome | biome: gut microbiome; feature: rumen; material: AP-attached | host: Bos | place: Iran: Karaj | collected 2018-10
CGAGATCCCTAGAGCTGCTCTTACAGCTGATGAGATCGCTAAGGAAGCTGATTTCTTCTGCTTCGGTACTAACGACCTTACACAGATGACATTCGGATTCTCACGTGATGATGCCGGTAAGTTCCTCAATGCTTACTATGACACCAAGATCTTCGAGAACGATCCATTTGCTAAGCTTGACCAGACTGGTGTTGGTAAGCTTATGGAGATGTCACTCAAGCTTGGTAAGCCTGTAAATCCTTCACTTCATGTTGGTATCTGCGGCGAGCACGGTGGAGATCCTTCATCAGTTGAGTTCTGCCACAAGATCGGACTTGACTATGTATCCTGCTCACCTTTCCGTGTTCCTGTTGCAAGACTTGCTGCTGCTCAGGCTGCAATCGCTGAGAAGAGTGCTAAGTGCTCATGCGAGGGAACAAAGTCTTTCGTAGATGAGGAGACCAAGGAGAAGCTTAAAGAGGCTGCTGAGAAGGCACAGGTTATCGCTAAGGAGCTCGCAGAGACATCTGCTGAGGTAGCTAAGGCTGGACTTGCCGGACTTAAGGCTGGTCTTGAAGAGGCTAAGAAGGTTTACAACGATAACAGAAATAAATAATATTCAGTAACGAATAATAAGAATAAGGCCATGAACCGAAAGGTTCATGGCCTTGTTTTATAATATTCAGTTTTTGTATCTTGTGTTGGGAGAGCTGCGTTTAATTTTTGACTGATAAATTAGAATCCAACGCAAGTTCCCTTTAATGAAGCGCCCTTGATGTTGTTCTTTCCGTTCTTGGATGTGCAGCTGTCAATAATAGCTGTACCGAAGGTTACCTTTTTGCCAAGAGCTGAAGGAGTTCCTTCCTTAGGCCAGTTGTAGTTGTATTTCTTGTTGCCGTCTGCAAGGCAGTTCTTCATGGTTACAACACCGTTCTGGTTGTTTCTGTCGAATCCGCTGGCATAGTTGCCGATTGCCTGACATCCCTCAAGATAGTGGTTAAGAGGATCAAGGTGAGCTGCAACGCCTGATGTCTTGTTGTCTACACCACCCATTTTGAATCCGTTGCCATCACCGTAAATACCATTGCAATAGCCGTTGTAGTTAGCCTTGCAGTTCTTAAGTGTAACTGCACCGTGAGCTGCATAGCAGTCCCATCCGTCATCACTGTTGTATTCGGCTACACAGTTCTCGAAGTAGTTGCCTACACCTGAATGAAGCTTAACAGCAAATCCGTCTGCGTTCTCACCCTTAGGATCTGCGTTGTGGTGTGAATGGCAGCTGTAGAACTTGTTGTTGGCACCGCCGTTACTTACCTGGAAGCCTGCATCCTTATTGTAGCAGCAGGTCACATTGGTGAAGGTGTTGTTGTTTCCGTCGATGAAGATACCGTTGTCGGCTGCGTTCTTAACTGTAAAGTTCTCAAGCTTGCTACCGCTTCCTGAGATTGTGATTCCTCTTCCTGAGCTGCCACTGGTAGAAGAGAAGTCGATTGTTGCATTGTTCTTACCTGAAATATGTACTCCGCTCTTAAGCTTAACAGCGCCGCTCTTTATAGTACCATCGATAATAATGGTTGTTCCTGCTGAAGCCTTGCTGATTGCTGACTCAAGAGTTGTTCCACCATTTTTAACTGTGATGGTGTTGCCGGAAGGTGTTGTTGAACCTGATCCTGAACCACTTCCTGAACCACTGCCTGAACCTGAGCCACTGCCTGAGCCTGAGCCGCCGCTTGAACCTGAACCGCTTGAACCCTGATTGCAGGCTTCAAATTTGAACTGCTGACAGGCTTTTCCGGTGTATTTCATTGTGATAACATTGGCACCGTCTGAAGAAGATGAGCCGTTAACATCAACAGCCTGCTTGTTATTGCTGCATTTTGTCTGAAGTGCTACTACACCGCTGGAGATTTTTTTAACCTTAAAGGTCTGTGAATCTCTGCCGTTGGCAACCCAGATCTGAATATTTGTGCCATTGTCAGCCTTACCACCGTTAACATCCAGCATGCGGCCACCCTTAAGACCACTTCTGATGGTGATGTAGTTGCTGCCTAAGTTTGTTACGTACCATTTCTGAGCATCCCCTCCAATGCCCTTGTACTGCTGAACGTTGGCACCATTGGAGTCGTTTCCTCCGGCAACATCAAGATATTTCTGACTTCCTATATCCTTGATGTAATACCATCCATCCGCAATAATGTTTGATCCCGCCTCAGCGGTTTTCCCCGTTGTAGCCACGTTGGCTGTAGATACTACCACAGCTGCCGTCAGTATGGCTACCAATAGCTTTTTTGCATACCTACGTAACATTTGTTTGTCCTCCCAAATTTTCTGAATAATGTTTAAGTCTCCCAAACCAAAACACGATAGTATCATAGCACACGGATACTGGGAATGAAAGCGCTTTCATTATGTGAAAACGTAGAAATTTCCGGGGTCAAATTTGGTCAAAATGTCATTTGGTTTCATGGATAAACGCTAAGTTGTATACCTAATTCTAAAAATTCAATAAATACTGACTGACATATACTGTATATTGATAGTAGATGGCCTGAAAATGGTTTATAATATTGATATGGCATCTGATATTGAAATGATCGATGAACTTAATACCAATGCGGGTCTGGACTCCTTTGATACCAAAGCGTATGAGAAGGAGTTACAGCTATGCAAACAGGCAGGGGCTGATATTGAGAAGCTGAAGGCCCTTAAGTTTAATGCGCTCCAATTATCAGAGATCAGAAAAGGTATTCTGGCAAGGGTTGATGTGAGCAAATATTTCAATCCCAAGCTCTCCTGGACAGCCATGGAAGAGATGAGACTTGAGATGCAGCAGAAGGTGGATATGACTGAGTACAGAAAGCAGGGCTTTGATACCCAGCAGCTTTCTCAGATCAGGCAGGGAATCCTGGATGATGTTGATGTGTCAACCTATGCAAAAAAAGAGTATTTTGCGGACCAGATGAAGCAGATAAGGCTGGGCCTTAGTAAGACTGACGGCGTTCCTGTAATTTTTTACCTGGATCCCGCCTTCAGCTCCCAGCAGATGAGAGAAATACGAAAGGGCTTACAGGCAAGTCTTGATATCTCAGTATATGCTAAGGTTGAGATGCCTTATCTCAAGATGCGCGCCATCAGAAAAGCAGCTGAGGATGGTCTCGTTTTTGATCAGGGGACAATAGATAAATATAATGCAAGCATATTGCAACAGATGCATCTTGCTTACCTGGATAAAGTAGATATTTCCTCCTATGTGGGACAGAGATTCGACGAGGAACAGCTGGAGCAGGTCAGAATAGCCCTTAATAATAATCTGCCCATTGACCGCTATATATCAGTAAACATGAGAGGCGACGCCATAAGAGAAGTGCGTCTTGGCCTTGAGGTTGGTGTTGAAGTTGGCAAATATGCTGATGCGGCCTACAGCTGGCAGCAAATGCGTGAAATGCGCCTTGGCCTTGAGCATCAGATAGATATCACTCCTTATTGTAAGCCCCTGTACCAGGCGGATCAGATGTTTGAAATAAGGATGGGTATAGAAGAAGGCCTTGATATAAGCAAATTCTCATCCATGATGTATACCGCCAGGGACATGCACAGAATAAGACAGAAGCTTCTTGATTCCGGAGCTTATAAGCTCAAAAAATCTGTGGGACCTAACGGCGAGATTATAGAGAGCCAGGACGGCATTTACTCCAAGCCTGAAGGAAGGACTGAGGACGACCGCGTAGCTGAGGAGATGCTCCTTAGAAGGGATCAGATCATCTCCATTGAATCAAACAATATGATCTGCTACATGACTCTTCCTATCAGACAGGACGGGGCAGCTTACACAGAAAAGGCTGTACTTGGATTTTTGACAAGGGCAAGAGTTGCCTTTGGAATTGATTATAATGCCATTGCAGATGTGGTAAAAAACAAGAAGATCGGCCATAAATTCGTGGCAGCTGTTGGCAAGGAACCCGTCAACGGCCAGGACGGACATTACGAGTTCTTCTTCGATACCTCGGATCTGGCGGAGCCCATAATCCTTAAGGACGGTACCGCAGATCTTTCAAATATCGAAATGCTCAAACAGATAAAGGTGGGCGATAAGGTGGCGGTATACCACAAGGCTACCAAGGGCGAAGACGGATATGATGTTTTCGGAAGAACTCTTGTGGCCAAACCGGGCAAGGAGGTTCCTATCCTTAAGGGCACAGGCTTCATGATCCTTAATGACAGAGTGACCTATGTTGCCACCTACAGCGGAGCTATCAGAATGGAGGAAGGAGAGGTACATATCCAGAAACTCCTGGTGGTTCCTGAAGTAAATATTACAGATAAAAAGATCAAATATGACGGAACAGTATATGTAACGGAAAATGTAAATTCCGGAAGTGAGATTGAAGCTACCGGAGATGTGCTTATCGGAGGACATATGGAATCCTCCAGCATCATCAGCGGAGGCAATGTCATCATCAAGGGAGGCTGCACCTGTCCTCTCAGAGGCGGTGTAGAGGCCAAGGGCGATGTATCCGCCAAGTACTTCGAAGGCGCGGTGGTAAAAGGCAGAAATATTACCGCCAACTTCTTTATCAACTGTGAGGTTCAGGCCACCGGAATGCTTAAGACCTATGGAAGGGCCGGTATCATTTACGGAGGCTCAGCCAATTCTCTGTATGGCATGGAAGTTGCCCATCTTGGAAACAAGAGCGGCGTAAAGACTATAGTCAATATAGGTGTTAATAACCAGATTCTGACTCAGTATAACGCCATCTGTAAGGACCTTAGCAGAGAAGAAGATGAGCTTAACGCTCTGGAATCCGAGAAGCTCCGTCTTCAGGAACTGGGTGCCGGTGATAAGCGTATTATGCAGTGGAAGATCAAGATCAATGCTGCCGTAAGCTCCAAGGAACTTCATCTTAAACAGATGAGGGAGAAAAAAGAGGCTCTGGAGGCTGAGATCAATAAGGGAAGAGGTGCCAGAGTCAAAGTAACTGAAGTTGTATATGCAGGAACCTTCTTTATCATTGCGGGAATAAAGCTAAAGATAGAGGAGGACAGAAAGGCATACGGAAATCTTACATTTAAAGCGGACATTGAAAGTGAGTCCATCGTAGCGATCTAAACAGATAACGGGCAGGCAAATTATCGCTTGTCCGTTTTTTTATGTGCCATGAGCATTTATATGTATTATAATAAAAAAGGTATGTAATACCGCGGGGGGAACATAATATGGCAAACAAGCAGGGGAACGCAGGCAACAGCTTTATGCTGAAGATCTGTGGCTTTATCGTCGACAAGCGAAATCTCTTTTTTCTTATTTACGCTATTCTGTGTATATTTTCAGTGATTGCAAATGGATGGGTCAAGGTTGAAAATGACCTGGCATATTATCTGCCTTCTGACTGTGAGACCAGGCAGGGTCTGGATCTTATGGAGGAAGAGTTTACTACCTATGGCTCTGTAAAGACCATGGTGGCTAACATATCTTATGATCAGGCACTTATGATACAGAAAGACATACAGGACATCGAGGGCGTTTTTTCCTGCGAAGTTGATGACAGCAGCGACCACTACGCCAATGGCTCAGCCCTTTTTAACATCACCTTTGACTATGATGAAAACGACGAGGAGTGTCTTGTTTCACTGGCTAAGGTAAGAGAATATTTCACGGATTATGATTCCTATGAATCAACCACACTTGGAGATATTCAGCCTGAACTTATTGCCAAGGAGATGGATGTCATCTCTGTTATTGTTGTATTTATTGTAGTGGGAGTTCTTCTTTTGACCTCCCAGGCCTATGCGGAAGTGCCGGTGCTGCTTCTTACCTTCGGCTCCGCAGCCCTGGTGCAGATGGGAACAAACTTCCTTTTTGGCACCATATCCTTCGTTTCCAATTCCGTTACCATCGTTCTTCAGCTGGCACTGTCTGTTGACTATGCTGTTATTTTCCTAAACAGGTTCAAGGAGGAGAGACAGAAGATGGAGGCCCGCGAAGCCTGCATTGTCTCTTTGTCCAAGGCCATCCCCGAGATCTCCGGAAGCTCCCTTACCACCATGGGCGGTCTTATTGCAATGCTGTTCATGCAGTTTGGAATAGGTAAGGACCTGGGCATTGTACTTATTAAAGCTATTTTGTTAAGCCTTTTGTCCGTATTCCTTTTGATGCCCGGAATCATTATGCTTTTTGCCGATCTCATGGAAAAGACAAAGCATAAGAATTTCATTCCACAGATTCCCTTCGTCGGCAAATTTGCCTATGCCACCAGATATATAGTTGCCCCGGCCTTTGTGGTAGCCATTATTATTGCCCAGAGGCTGTCTTCGGGAACTCCTTATGTATATGGTTACAGTCAGATCACGCCGCCCCTGATTAACGACGTTCAGAAGGCACAGAATCTTCAGAATGAAAATTTCTATTCTGATAATATGATGGCCCTTGTTTTCCCTTCAGGGGATTATGAGAGGGAAAAAAGACTTATAGACGACCTTGAGAACAATCAGCATGTGACCTCTGTTACAGGCCTTGCCAATGCAGAAGCCATCGGAGGATATACCCTTACTGATAAGCTTACCCCAAGACAGTTTTCAGAGCTTCTGGATGTGGACTACGAGGTGGCAGAGCTTGTTTATGCAGCATACGCGGTTAATGACTCGGACTATGCCAAGGTGGTTAATGGCCTTGCCAACTACAAGGTGCCTCTTATAGAGATGTTTATGTTCGTGTATCAGGAGGTGGAAGAGGGCTACGTAACTCTGGATGATTCCCTGATGGAAAAACTGAACGATGCCGACAGAATGATGAATTTCGCCAAGAAGCAGCTTCAGGGTGAGAACTATTCACGTGTCCTGGTTTATGTTGATCTTCCTCAGGAATCGGAGGAGACCTTCGACTTTATACAGGAGCTCCATAGGATCACTGAGAAATATTATGATGAAGACAAGATATATGTAGTAGGAGAATCCGTCAGCCAGTATGACCTTAAGAAATGCTTTGCCAGGGATAACACTGTGACCAGTGTGATCTCAATACTGGCGGTTCTTATTGTACTTCTTTTTACCTTTAAATCAGCAGGTATGCCGGTGCTGCTTATCGCTGTTATTCAGGGATGTATCTGGATCAACTTCTCCTTCCCTGCAATACAGCATGACAATCTGTTTTTCCTGGGATACCTTATCGTCAGCTCCATCCAGATGGGTGCCAATATCGACTATGCCATTGTTATAGCCGGCAGATATACAGAGCTTAGAAGCACCAGAGGAAAGAAGGAAGCCATCATAGATACCATGAATCTTTCCTTCCCTACAATCATTACTTCAGGAACCATGCTGGCGGTGGCAGGTACGCTAATCGGTAACATGACTTCCGACTGCGCTATCTACGGCATCGGTAAATGTCTTGGCCGGGGAACCATCATTTCCATCTTTGTTACCATGTTTGTGCTGCCTCAGATTCTTCTTGTGGGTGATAAGGTAATAGAACTTACCGCATTTGTCATGAACATGCCTATACAGACAAAACAGATCTCCGGAGCTATGCGAATTGACGGCATGGTAAGAGGAAGGATCGAAGGTACTGTAAATGGTATTGTCCATGCAACGGTAAGAGGAAATGTCAGTGCTTTTATAGATAACGGAGAAGTCCACAAGCTGGATGAGTCAGAAGAGGAGCCGGAGACAGGAACGGATATGACAAGCAGGGAGGGCGTGTAATATGAAAAAAAGATATTTGGCAGCCCTTATGGCTATTATGATGTTTTCTGCTTCAGTTACAGTCTCTTTTGCGGAAAATGATACCCCTGCCCAAGAGGAGACCGAGAGCACTTCGGAGCTTACCACGGCTTCCCAGAAAAAAGCTGAGGAAAAAGTCGTCGATGTTGATGAGGATATAAGAGCTGATATTGAGGAGTCTATTCCCAAGGTCATTCAGGAAATAAAGATCAGTACGGCAGATGAGTTTCTGGAATTTGCAAGAAACTGCAGCCTTGATACCTGGTCGGTGAATAAAAAGGTTGTTCTTATGGAGAACATCTCTTTGCTGGGAAAAGACTTCAGAGGGATACCTTCCTTCGGGGGATATTTTGACGGTCAGGGCCATACCATATCTGAGGTTAATATCAGTAAAGGTCTTTCCTACGCAGGCCTTTTTACCTATATTCAAAAGGGTGCGGTGGTAGAGAGCCTGAATGTGACAGGCATTGTTCAGCCCGACGGTAATACCACCATTATCGGCGGAATAGCGGGAGATAATTGCGGAACCATTCATGACTGTTCCTTTAAGGGAATAGTATGCGGCAATGATTATATAGGAGGAATTGTCGGTATCAACGAGCTGACAGGAAGCATCACCTCCTGCAGAATGGAAGGCTTTATCAGCGGCATGCACTTTATCGGCGGCATTGCAGGTAAGAACGATGGCAATCTGTCCAACTGCAGAAATGATGCTCTTGTAAATACCACCAATACCGACACGGAGATCACCATTGATTCTTTTGAAAAGCTCAATTCGGTGCTTAATCTTTTAAGGGACGGCTTTAATCAGAGCCGTGAGGAAGCCAAATCCGACGTGACTGTTTCTGATATCGGCGGAATCGCCGGTGTGAGCATTGGTATCATTTCCCATTGCATCAATAACGGAGAGATAGGCTATGACCATGTTGGCTATAACGTGGGTGGAATTGCGGGAAGACAGTCGGGCTATGTGCTTCGCTGCTCAAATAACGGCAAGGTAAAAGGCCGTAAGGATGTGGGTGGAATCGTTGGCCAGGCGGAGCCTTTTATCACCGTGGATCTTAGCTCGGATGTTGCTTTTCAGCTGCAGCAGGCAGTGGAGAAACTCCATGACAGCGTAACGGTGACTCTTAAGGATGCCAAAAGTGAGTCTGACACCGTGACCAACAGACTTGCGGTGATATCAAGGTTTACTGCAGGTGCTATCGATGATACAAGGTATCTGGCAGCAGGTACCGTGGACTTTGCAAACGGCGTTACAAGCGCCACCACTGAGGCTTTTTCCAGGATAGATTACATTCTTGATGAGGCCTCCAAAAACGGCGGCCCCCTGGATAACGCAGGCTCAGCCATGGATAATATCGGTGAGGCTTCCAAAGATATAAAAAGGACAGTGGGAGACATTGATATTGAAAAATACATAAGGGATGAGGATGAGCTTAGGCAGTACAGACAGGCAAAACTCATTCTTGAAAGTGCCTCTGCCCAGTACAGCGAGCTTACCGAGAGATCCAAGAGGACCTTTTACAATCTGGCCATCATGAATTACAAGGGAAGCTATGAGGGCACCACGGGTCTGCAATTTGTGGACTCTGTGGGAAATGTCATAACGGACTATTCCGGCTGGAGCCAGGATAATATAGGAACCGGCACCAATGCCGACGCTCAGGGAAAATGGCAGCATGGTTCAGGAGAGGAGTTCCCTGTAAGCGGCAATTCAGAAGATACCCAGCTTCACACCATTGCCCAGGGAGAAGCTGATTCCAAGAGCGATGCCTATGCCAGGGAGAATTATGTAAATCCTGTCACAGGAACAAAGGGAACCTATACAGAGGACATCATCACCCAGACCTCAGTGCTTCTTAGTATCTATGAGAAGCATCTTCCGGAAATGACAGATGCGGCAAGGGTAGATGCCCAGAATGCCATGAATGATATTGAAGCGGCAGCAAGTGATTTCAGAAGAGCCGGAGCCCAGACAAAAGACATAGTGGGTAACATCGCAGGAAGAAGTAATATAACCTTCCCGCAGTTCTCCTCAGAATATAAGGCCCATACAGCCAGTCTTGCAGACAATATGCAGGGCATGAATGACAACTTCGGTCTTCTTGCTTCTGAGATAAGGGATGGTAACGGCGTTCTGGTAGATGATCTTTTGAATATGAGCGATCAGTTTACCAATATCCTTGAGCTGTATACCGACGCCATTGACGGAGTTTTGGAAAAAGACTATACGAATCTTTTTAATGATGAATCCTACGCGGCAGCAGAGCATACCACCGATGCAACCATCGATTCCTGTTTTAACTTCGGAGAGTGTGAAGGTGATATCGACTGTTCGGGAATCGCAGGAACAATGGCTATCGAGTATGATTTTGACAAGGAGAGCGATATCACCGGTAACAAGGACAATCCTCTCAACACCTCATATCTCACCAAATGTGTTCTCAGGGATAACAGGAACTACGGAGATATAAAGTCTCTCAAGAACTACGCCGGCGGAGTGTGCGGTCTTCAGGAGATGGGAACCATTATTGATTGCGGGAGTTATGCGAAGGTTATTTCTACATCAGGTAATTATGTAGGTGGTGTTGCCGGTTCATCAATCTCTCATATAGTGAAGTCCTATGCCAAGGGAGAACTGGACGGCAACGATTATGTTGGCGGAATAACCGGTGACGGCAAACATATCAGGGAGTGTCTGACCATTGTTACTGTTGGAAATGCCAAGAACTGGTACGGCGCCATTGCGGGACATGTTGCCGAGGACGGAGAAGTAAGAGATAACTATTTTGTCAGTGATGATCTCTGCGGAATAGACAGAGTCAGCTATACCATGAAGGCTGAGCCTATCAGATATGATGCGGTTTCCCAGAATAAGGTATTTATTGAGCTTGAAGAAGAGACTGAAGAAAAGCATGAACAGGAACCGGTATACAGAGAACTTCCCTATGAATTCAGCAATCTGAAGGTTACCTTCATTCTTGAGGATGAGGACCTTGAGGGTGGCAGTAAAAAGATAGGACAGATATACAAGGAATATGGCCAGACTTTGTCAGAGGAGGAGTATCCTTCCGTGGATCCCAAGGAAGGCAATTATGTGGTCTGGGATATTGATCATGTGGACAAAATCACCTGCGATATTACTGTTAAAGCCGGCTATAAGAGGTATCGTACCACTATTGCCGAGGACAGTAGACGTGAGGGCTTTTACCAGTCAGAGCTCCTGGTGGACGGCTCCTTTAAAGAGGATGACAGACTGGAAGTTACGAGGGATTTTGAGACAACTCCGGATATGAGCTTTTCTGATTTCCTGGATAACTACGAGATGCTTACTGTAAAGGTTCCCGACGACGGAAACAGTATTCATCAGATAAGGTTCAGACTACGGGATGATCTTGGAAAGCTTTCTGAGCTTCTTCCGGGAGTATTCAAGGAGCAGCATGTTCTTTATCTTGTAAAAGGAGATGAGAGGATTCGCCTTGAGAAAACAGGAACTATGGGCGGATATTCCACCTATGATATAGAAGGTAACGAGTTTGTTGTATCGATTGGTATATACAACAGTGATAAAGTGCTTGTTCTGATGATAGCAGCCCTTGTAGCCGCTGTACTTCTGACAATAATTATCCTCATCATTGTCATATGGAATATCAGAAAGCACAGCAAAAAGCTTCCCAAGGCCCTGAAGGAATTAAAGACCAGCGTATCAGAGAAGATCGAAAGTAAGGAACAGCTCTTCTATGATGATTCCCAGGATGAGGCTCTCAAGAAGGAGTTAAAAGAATATAAGGATACCATGAATGAAGTGAACAAGGATCAGGAAGAAAGTCAGGAATCAACTAGAGCTCCCAAGAAGAAAAATCAAAGAAGACAAAAAAGCAAAAAGTAAGTAACAATTAGCAGGATTTTAGGGCTGAATGAGGCAATTTTTCATTGCACATTCAGCCTTAGTTTTTTATAATAGAAAATAGATTTTTGGGGGGATTATCGGTATGGAAATTAAAGAAGTATTGAAGGAACTCTTACTTGAAGACAAGACACTAATCCATCTGCCCTTCGGCAATGGACACTTCGACTTTAATAAATCCATTGTTCTATCATGGATTTTTATTTTGGTTGTCTTTATTCTTATTCTTATTTTTACCCGCAATATGAAAGTTCATAATATCTCCAAGAGGCAGGCCGCTGTTGAGGGCTTTGTGCTATGGATCAGAGGACTGGCCGTTGGAATGCTGGGAGAAGAGGGCAAGGAATATTCCACCTACATCATATCAGTGTTGCTGTTTCTTGCGTGCTCCAATGTCATGGGACTTTTTGGTGTGGTACCGCCCACCATGGACCTGAACGTGACTGTTGCACTGGCGCTGGTGAGTATTGTAATGGTTGAGGTTGCCGGCATCAGGAGCAAGGGAGTTAAGGGGTGGGCCAAGGCCTTTGCACAGCCTATGGCAGTAATAGCACCTATGAATGTTCTTGAGCTTGCCATCAGACCTTTATCCCTGTGCATGCGACTTTTCGGTAATATCCTTGGAGCCACAGTTATCATGGAACTTCTCAAGCATCTGATTCCTGTGGGATTCCCGGTTCCTTTCAGTTTATATTTTGATATCTTTGATGGCCTGATCCAGGCGTATGTATTTGTATTTTTAACATCATTGTATATAAAAGAGGCAGTTGAATAATAATAGAAAGGGGATACAAAAATGAGTTTAACAGCGATCGGAGCAGCTATTGCTGCATTTACAGGATTAGGAGCAGGTCTTGGTATCGGTATAGCCACAGCCAAGGCTACAGATGCTGTTGCAAGACAGCCTGAGGCAGACGGCAAGATCATGAAGCTTCTTCTTTTGGGATGTGCTCTTGCAGAGGCAACCGCTATTTACGGCTTCGTAGTAGCAATCATGATCATTCTGTTTCTTGGATAATTAAGTCTTTTTTACAAAGGGGTAAGCCGTGTTAAACGTTAATCTTTGGAATATTTTATGGACAGTAATTAATTTACTCATACTCTATTTCCTTGTTAAGAAATTCCTGTTCGGAAGAGTTGATAAGATTCTTGAACAGAGACAGGCAGAGGTGGAAGAGGCTTCAAGAGCAGCAGATGAGATGATCGAGGAGGCCAAGAAGGCCAAGGCTGAATACCAGCAGAGAATTGAACTGGCTGATGAGGAGAAGGAGCAGATCCTTGCCGATATCAAGAAGCAGGGCTATGACGAGTATGAGCGCATTGTTGGCGAGGCCAGGAAGAAGGGCGAGCAGATCGTCACTGAGGCAAGACACAATGCAGAAGTAGAGAACGAGAGAGCCAAGGAAGCATATGCAGCTCAGCTTGCTGATATGGTTGTGGAGGCAGCTTCCAAGATTGCTGCAACCAAGCACAGCACTGCACAGGACAGAGAACTCTATGACAAATTTATAAATGAAACAGGGGCAGGAAAATGAGTAAGAATCTTAAGGCAACATTACGATATGCTGCCACAGCTCCCAGCGAAGAACAGATTGAGAAGATCAAGGCTGTCCTTGGCAGCAAATTCGGTGTCAGTGCATCTGACATCGAAGTGGAGATCCGGGAAGATTCTTCCATCGGAGGCGGCTTTATTGTTTCATGCGGTAATTTTGAATATGACTGGAGTGATGCCGGAAGAGCAAGGCAGCTTCGCTCTGAACTTATAAACACCCGCAGTGATGACACAGATCCCGGCAGGATCATTTCAATGTTCAGTAAGAAGGTTGAAGATTTCGATACTTCTGTGGGCAACAGGGAAGTGGGATTTGTTGACTGGGTAGGCGATGGAATAGCCAATGTTATAGGCATTGAGCATGCTTTTTACGGTGAGATCATCGAGTTTGAGGATGGCACCAGAGGCATGGCCCAGGATATAAGAGAGGACCATATCGGATGTATCCTTTTCGGTAACGATACAGGCATCAGACAGGGAACAAGAGCTGTCAGAACCTACAAGGAAGCCGGTATTCCCGTTGGAGAGGCTTTTATCGGAAGAGTGGTAGATGCTCTTGGCGTGCCGCTGGATGGTCTTGGAGACATCAAGGAGTCAGGCTACAGATCTGTAGAGGGAAGAGCCCCGGGAATTATCGAGAGGCAGTCCGTCAATGAGCCCCTTCAGACCGGTATTCTTTCTATTGATACCATGTTTCCCATCGGAAGAGGCCAGCGTGAGCTTATTATCGGTGACAGACAGACCGGTAAGACTTCCATTGCGATGGATACCATCATCAACCAGAAGGGCAAGAACGTTATCTGCATTTATGTTGCCATCGGACAGAAGGCATCGACCGTTGCCAAGCTGGTACAGACTTTGAAAAAAACAGGAGCCATGGATTACACCATAGTTGTCAGCTCCACAGCTGCAGACATGGCACCCTTACAGTATATTGCACCTTATTCAGGGACTGCTCTGGCTGAGTATTTCATGCTTCAGGGCAAGGCCGTTCTTGTGGTGTATGACGATCTTTCCAAGCATGCGGTTGCATACAGAGCAATTTCACTGCTTCTGGAGAGACCACCGGGACGTGAGGCTTATCCCGGAGATGTATTTTATCTGCATTCAAGACTTCTTGAGAGATCAAGTAAGCTTTCATCAGAACTGGGAGGAGGCTCCATTACAGCCCTTCCTATTATCGAGACTCAGGCAGGAGATGTTTCTTCATACATTCCTACCAATGTTATTTCAATTACTGACGGACAGATTTTCCTGGAGAGCGACCTGTTCTTCGAGGGTATGAGACCTGCTGTCAACGTAGGACTTTCAGTATCCCGAGTAGGAAGCGCAGCCCAGACCAAGGCTATGAAGAAGGCTGCCGGAAGTATAAGAGTGGATCTTGCCCAGTACAGAGAAATGGCAGTATTTACACAGTTCAGCTCTGATCTTGATGAGACCACCAAGAATCAGCTTCGTCATGGTAATGTGCTTATGGAGCTGCTTAAACAGCCCCTGGAGCATCCGCTTTCCATGCATGAGCAGGTAATCATACTTGTGGCTGCAGGTTCCGGAAGACTTGATGCTGTACCGGTTCCCAAGGTCAGAGAGTGCAAGGAGAAGCTCCTTTCCTTCTTCGAAACGGAGCATGCCGATATTTGCGGAGAACTTGAACGAAGCGGAGAAATGTCAGATCAGCTCAAGAGACGTATCCTTGATGCTGTAGATTCATTTATGGAAGACGAGAAAGAGTAATGGCAACAATCAAGGAAATAAGGGATCGTATTAGTTCTGTTAACGATACCCGTAAAATTACAAATGCGATGTACCTTATATCCTCTACCAAGCTTAGGAAGGCAAGGAAAATGCTCATAGATACTGAGCCCTTCTTTTTCTCCACCATAGCTATGATCAAAAGGGTTGTAAGTAATCTTCCTGAAGGGGTGGACAATATCTTCCTGGAGACAAGGCTTGATATTCCTGAGAAGGAAAGACGAAGAGGTTACATCATTTTTACAGATGACAAGGGACTGGCCGGTGCCTTCAACCATAATGTTTTATCTGTGGCTGAGGAGCATATCAAAAATGACGGCGACAACTGGAAGCTCTTCGTTATCGGCGAAGTGGGAAGATTCCACTTTATGACAAGGAATATGCCTATTGAAGAGTCCTTCATGTTTACTTCACAGAACCCGACACTTCACAGGGCAAGGAAGATTGCCGCAGAAATTCTGGACTACTATTATTCCAGACAGATAGACGAGTTCTACGTTGTTTATACAACGGTTCACGGAACAATATGTGAGACTAAGTTTGAGAAGCTTTTGCCTCTGGATCTCATTACAGATATCCGTAAAAAGACCTTGATACCGGGAACCATCCTGGATGAATTCCTTATGGAGCCCAGTCCCTCAGCTATTTTGGATAATATTGTTCCCAACTATATAACCGGATTTATTTATGGTGCATTGGTTGAGTCTTTCTGCAGTGTGCAGAGTTCAAGAATGATGGCTATGGACGCCGCCAATAAGAACGCGGAGAAGATGATCTCCAATCTGCAGAGAACTTATAACAGACAGAGACAGGCCATGATAACCCAGGAGATAACAGAGGTAGTCAGCGGCGCCAAGGCGCTTAAACGTGCCAAGATGCAGAAGGCTGTAAGGACTTCTCAGATTCTTCGGGAAGGCGATGCAAAATACATTGATGAAACGAGGACACATCTTTGAAAAACGGCAAGATAATTCAGGTCATGGGACCTGTAGTAGATGTAAAATACGATGACAGTGATCTCCCATACATTAGTGATGCTCTGGAAGTTTATGTTGAAGACGGAAGGCGCGTCATGGAGGTTGCCCAGCATATAGGTCATGACACAGTTCGCTGTATCATGCTTTCTCCCAGTGAGGGCCTTGCCAAGGATATGGAGGTTGTCCACACAGGGGGATCCATCAGTGTTCCTGTGGGAGATGAGGTTCTCGGAAGACTGTTTAATGTTCTCGGAGAAACCATCGATCATAAGGGCCAGTGCAACACCCAGGAGAAGTGGACGATTCACAGAGAGCCACCTAAGCTTGTGGATCAGAGCCCTGTAGTAGAGGTCCTCGAAACAGGAATCAAGGTTATCGATCTTCTTGCCCCCTATGCCAAGGGCGGAAAGATCGGACTTTTCGGAGGAGCCGGTGTTGGTAAGACTGTGCTTATTCAGGAGCTTATCCAGAACATTGCCACTGAGCACGGCGGATACTCCATTTTCACCGGTGTAGGAGAGCGTTCCAGAGAGGGTAACGACCTTTGGTCTGAGATGACTGAATCCGGAGTTATAGCCAAGACTGCCCTTGTTTTCGGACAGATGAATGAGCCACCGGGAGCCCGTATGCGAGTTGCTGAGACAGGACTTACCATGGCTGAGTACTTCAGAGATGTTAAGCACCAGGACGTGCTGTTGTTCATTGATAATATTTTCCGCTTTGTTCAGGCGGGTTCTGAGGTATCAGCTCTTCTTGGAAGAATGCCCTCAGCCGTTGGTTATCAGCCTACATTGGCAACTGACCTCGGAATGCTTCAGGAGAGGATCACTTCCACAAGACTTGGTTCCGTTACTTCCGTACAGGCTGTTTATGTGCCTGCGGATGACCTTACAGACCCGGCTCCTGCAACTACTTTCGCCCATCTGGATGCTACCACGGTATTGTCAAGAAAAATTGTTGAGCAGGGAATTTATCCTGCTGTAGATCCCCTTGAATCCTCAAGCCGTATTCTTGAGGCTGACATTGTGGGACAGGAGCACTATGAGACAGCCACCAAGGTTCAGGAGATCCTTCAGAAGTACAAGGAACTTCAGGATATCATTGCCATACTTGGTATGGAGGAGCTCAGTGACGAGGACAAGATGACCGTGCACAGAGCCAGAAAGATCCAGAGATTCCTGTCACAGCCTTTCCACGTAGCAGAGCAGTTTACAGGACTTAAGGGTAAATATGTACCTCTTGCTGAGACCATCAAGGGCTTCAAGGCCATTATTTCAGGAGAGATGGACAGATATCCTGAATCTGCATTCTTTAATGTGGGCACCATAGATGAGGTCATTGAGAAGGCTAAACAGATTGAGGCGTAATTTATGAGTGAAAGAAATGTTCCAACCTTTGGACTTAAGGTGATATCAGTCAATGGAATATTCTTTGATGATCAGGCTGAGGAGATCATTCTTCCCTGCGAGGATGGGGAACTGGCTATCCTGGCCAACCACGAGGAGATGATCCTTGCCATCAGCGATGGCATCATCAAGATCAAGAAGAAGGGCGGAGACTGGATTTACGGAGTCGTAAGTCTGGGATCACTGCAGGTTACCACTGATAACAGATGTATAGTCATCGTTAATACAGTTGAGAAGCCTGAGGATATTGATAAGAGAAGAGCCCAGGAGGCCTATGAATTTGCCCTTGAGCATCTTCAGCAGAAGCAGTCTATCAAGGAGTTCAAGAAGTCCCAGGCGGGACTGGCAAGAGCCCTTACAAGACTTAAGGCTGCCAGTAAGTATTCGGACTAATCTGATTAGAGGAGCAGGGTGAGAAAATTGTTTTTTAAATCATGTAAAAGATATTCTGCACTGATGATTTCAGTGCTTCTTATGTGCATGCTTTTCGGTTGCGGGAAAAAGAGCTCAGAGGAGCTTTCCGCTTACAAGGAAAACATGACTGACTTCTATAACAAGCTTTCATACTACAACACAGAAATAAATACGATTGATCCGGAAGCTGAGGATGCACCTGCCCAGCTTCTTTTGCTGATGGACCAGATGAATGAGGCCTATAAACAGATGGCTGAGTATAAGGTTCCTGAGGAATTTGAATCCATAGCTGATATTTCCAGGGAAGCTGCTGAGTATATGCAGAGTGCCAATGAGTATTATCACCTGGCTTACGATGGTGAGTTCAATGAAGATAATGAGGATCTGGCAAGGCAGTACTACGAAAGAGCCAACAGCCGCGTTAAGGTAATGCTTCAGGTTCTTCACGGAGAGATTCCTGAGGGGGACAATGTAATTGTTACAACCCAGGAAGCAGGGCAGTTTTCTACTATCGGAGATGATTAAGCTTTAGAATGAGTCAGAACAAGTTTTTATACGCTGTTAAATTCATAGCATGTCTTATGGTGATCACCATACATGTAAGATTTCCGGATCCTGTGGGGCTTTATGTGACGGCACTGGCTAGATTTGCGGTTCCCTTTTTCTTCGCGGTTTCCGGTAGATTTCTTTTAGCGGACGCCGGCAGTACTGTAGAGATCAGGGACAGGGTGCTCCGTTCTCTGAAAAAGCTCCTTAAGATTACTGCTTTGGTTTATCTGATCTACCAGCTGTATTCCGTTATCTATCATATTGGGATCGGAGTAAGTTTATCAGATGTTATTTCAGACCGCTTTAATATCGGTTCCTTCAAGCGATTTCTTCTTTTTAATTCCGGCAAAATAATCTATGACGACAGCTACGCTTTTGATCATATGTGGTACCTTTTTGCCATGATCTATGTGCTGATTTTTATATTTGCTTTTGCTCCGGTACTTAGAAAAGGTTACCGGGCTGTCATGATCATTCTGATGCTTTGCCTTCATTTTTTTACCTTCATGCAGGGAATCCGGGAAATAAGGATCCTGGGCATCAGCTTCACAACCTGGTATGTAACAAGGAGCTGGCTTTTTACAGGTATTCCTTACGTGCTTTTGGGAATCCTGTGGGGGGACATTGTGGGCAGGATCAGAGCAGACAGAATTCCTGAAGAGTACGGAAGGATAGCGGCACTTTGGAAGATACCCGGTATATGCTTTCTGACTACAGGCATTCTATCTACCTGTGTGGAGGCTTACCTCATGGGAGGCAAGGACATTTATATGGGTTCGCTCCTGATGGTCCTTGGTATACTTCTTTTGTCGGAGGCCTATGCTGAAAAGGGGACTGTTATCTGGAAGATTGGTAAGTCCGCTTCCTCCAACATATATTTTTACCATGTCCTTATACTGGCAGTTCTTAATCTGGCAGCGGATATGGGATTTATCCATACAATACCGGCAGGGATTAGGCCTTTTGTAATAATGGTTATTTCCATTTTGCTGTTCTATATCCTTCCCGAACTATATCGTAGCGTTATTAATGTTAAAAAAGGTTAATTCTATGACTTGTAAATTAACCTTTTTTTCTTATATAGTAGTAAACAGTACGTTTTGCAGAGGTAATTAGATGAACAGACAGGAATTTCTTGATTATTGCAAAGAAAAAATAGTATTTTTGGACGGAGCCACAGGCACCAATCTCATGAAGGCAGGAATGCCTGCCGGGGTGTGCCCTGAGGCCTGGATCCTTGAACATAAAGATGTGATGCTGGAACTTCAAAAGAGCTATGTGGAGGCAGGCACAAATATTCTGTATGCCCCCACCTTTACCGGCAACAGGATCAAGCTGGCGGACTACGGTCTGGAGGATAAGATTGAGGATATCAATACCGAGCTGGTGAAGTTGGCAAAAGAGGCAGCCGGAAGCAAGGCTTTGGTGGCCGGAGACCTTACAATGACCGGAAGGCAGCTTAGGCCCATCGGCGATCTTGATTTTGAAGAGCTTATCGAAGTATATAAGCAGCAGATACAAATACTGGAGAAGGCAGGCTGTGATCTTCTTGTGGTGGAGACCATGATGAGTCTTCAGGAGTGCAGAGCAGCACTTATTGCAGCCAAGGAGGTATCGGAGCTGGCGGTTATGGTGACACTGACCTTTGAGGGGGACGGAAGAACTCTCTATGGTTCAGATGCCGCAGCCAGTGCCATCACCCTTGAGGCCCTGGGAGCCTGTGCTATTGGAGCTAACTGCTCAACAGGCCCTGACAAGATGGAAGAGATCATCCGCAATATGGCTTCAGTTACCAGTGTTCCTATTATTGCCAAGCCCAACGCCGGACTTCCTTCTGTGAATCCCGACGGTACAACGGGCTATGACATGGATGCGGATACCTTCAGAACTGAGATGAATAGGCTTATAACAGCCGGGGCTTCTATTATCGGCGGATGCTGTGGCACAACTCCTGAATATATCGAGGGCTTACAGAAAGAATACGGAGGCCTGGTACTATCTGAACTTAGAGATAAAGAGGGCAATAGGATCCCCAGAAAGATCTGCGGAAGAAGATATCTTTCCTCCGAGAGAAGGAGCCTTTCCTTTGGAATGAATGATCCTTTTATGATCGTAGGAGAGAGAATCAATCCCACCGGTAAGAAGAAGCTTCAGGCCCAGCTCAGAGAGGGCAACCTTGATATGGTCTGCGATTTTGCGGCCAGCCAGGAGAGTGAAGGCGCATCCATTCTCGATATCAATGTGGGTATGAGCGGCATCGATGAGAAGGAGATGATGCTGAAGGTTATGGAAGAGGTTATGTCCATAACAGACCTTCCTCTTTGCATCGACACCAGTTCCGCAGAGGTTATGGAGGCAGCCCTTCGTATCTATCCCGGAAGAGCCCTTATGAATTCCATCTCTCTTGAGAAAGGAAAGGCGGAAGTCTTCCTTCCTCTTGCGAAAAAGTATGGTGCCATGTTTATTCTTTTGCCCCTGAATCCTGACGGACTTCCCAAGGACAGCGCTGAGAAGATCGGCAATATCGAGAAACTGTCAGCTATGGCCTATGAGCAGGGAATGACCAAAGAGGACATCGTGGTGGACGGCCTTGTGGCCACTGTGGGAGCGGAGCCTTCCGCAGCCATTAACACCCTGGATACCATCGACTACTGTTATGATAATGATTTTGCCACAATCTGTGGCCTTTCAAATATTTCCTTCGGACTTCCGGAGAGAATGAACGTTAACACTGCATTCCTTACCATGGCCATAGACAGAGGCCTTACCATGGCTATTGCCAATCCCTCCCAGGAGCTTCTGGTGAATGCCGCCTTTGCTTCTGATCTTCTCAAGAAAAAAGAGGGAGCTGACATCAGATATATCGAGCGAATGCAGGTCATCAGCGAAAGAAACGCCGAGAAGGAAGCTGCGCTGAAGGCCCTGGAGGCTTCAGCCAAGGCTGGTAATACAGGTAATACCTGGACCGGTGCCAGCCCTGCTACAGGATCCGGCGATAAGCCCGGAACGGCAGCTGCAGCTAGTCCTGAGACAGATGCCCTTGCGGTTATTAAGAAGGACGTTCTTACCGGCAATAAGAGAACCATAGTAAGAGACACCGAGAAGGCTGTAAACAGTGGCATTGAGCCCAAGGTTATCCTCAACGATGTTCTTATGCCTGCCATAAATGAAGTAGGTGAGCTTTTTGACAAGGGCAAATACTTCCTTCCCCAGCTTATTTCAGGAGCTGAGGCCATGAAGATGTCTATTGGATATCTGGAACCCCTTCTTCAGAAGGACTCCGAGGGAGCGCCCAAGCTTCCCACGGTGGTAATTGCAACGGTTCACGGAGATATTCATGACATTGGCAAGAACCTTGTGGCTCTTATGCTCAAGAACTATGGCTTTGACGTCATCGATCTTGGCAAGGATGTGCCCAAGGAAGAGATCGTAAAGGCAGCAATAGAGCACAATGCAAGCATAATTGCTTTGTCAGCTCTCATGACCACAACCATGAAGGAAATGAAAAATGTGGTTGAATATGCACATGAGAACAAAGTTAATGCTAAAATAGTAATAGGTGGTGCTGTAGTAACCAGAGATTATGCCATGGAAATCGGCGCTGACGGCTATTCTACAGACGCAGCAGATGCTGTCAGAGTGATAAAAAATATTTTGAATTTAGATTAATTTTGAATAAAAAATCAGGCATGCGGAGGTTTTTATGATAGGTGCAGAGGCTATTGTAAAATGTCTTGAAAAAGAGAAGACAGAGGTTGTATTCGGATACTCGGGAGTTGCCATTGATCCCTTCTGGAATGAGATGCTTAAGAGCAATATCAAGAGGGTGCTTGTGAGAACAGAGCAAAATGCAGCTCATCTTGCCAGCGGTTTTGCCCGTATCAGCGGTAAGGTCGGTGTTTGTGCCGTGACCTCAGGCCCCGGTGCCACCAATCTTATAACCGGAATTGCCACAGCCTATGCGGACAGCATACCTCTTGTTTGTATCACAGGTCAGGTAAACAGCGATATGATCGGTAGTGATGTTTTCCAGGAGGCTGACATCACCGGTGCTGTGGAATCTTTTGTTAAATACAGCTATCTCATAAGGAATGTCAATGATATCCCCAGGGTTATCAAGGAAGCTTTTTACATTGCCGGAACCGGCAGAAGAGGACCTGTCCTTATTGATATACCCTTCGATGTGCAGAATGCTGAGTTTACTGAGAAGTTCAGCTATCCCGAATCTATTTCCATGAGAAGCTACAAGCCCACAGTTAAGGGCAATATTGTTCAGATAAAAAAAGTTATCAAGGAGCTTGAAGAGGCCAAGAGACCTATCATCTGCGTGGGTGGCGGAGTTCATCTCAGCCAGGCCACCGAGGAGATAAGGAAGTTTGCGGAGCTCAACAGTGTGCCTGTGGTATCCACCATGATGGGAATAGGTGTTATGCCTTCTGAGCATCCTCTTTATTTCGGAATGGTGGGCAATAATGGCCAGCCTTATGCCAACAGAGCCATGAACGAGTCGGATCTTCTTTTGATGGTGGGTGCGAGAGTTGCGGACAGAGCGGTTAACAGACCGGACCTTATCACTGAGAACAAGGTCATGGTACATATAGATGTGGACCCGGCAGAGATTGGTAAGAACGTTGGTCCTACGATTCCACTTGTTGGAGATATCAAGCATATTTTCCAGGATTTCCTGGAGCAGGATGAGCACGCTGATGACCACAGCGACTGGCTTGCACTTCTTAACAGCTACAAGACGGAAATGGCATCCTGCAGGATTCCGAGACAGGGAGACTATGTTGAACCCAAGGACTTCATCACCAAGCTCTCCAATGCCATGGCTGATGATGCCATCTATGTGGCGGACGTAGGTCAGAATCAGATGTGGTCCTGTGCTTATCATATTGTGAGAAATGGCAGATTCCTTACCTCAGGCGGAATGGGAACCATGGGTTATTCAATTCCCGCAGCCATGGGAGCCAAGCTTGCAGACAAGAAAAAGCAGGTGGTGGCTGTCATCGGAGACGGTGCCTTCCAGATGTCCATGATGGAACTTGCCACCATGAGACAGTACGGAATCAATATCAAGATAATCGTCATGAAGAACGGTTTCCTTGGTATGGTAAGAGAGCATCAGCATTACGCTTATGATGATAATTATTCCATGGTTGAGCTTAAGGGCGATCCGGAGCTTTCCCTTATAGCAGCAGCTTATGGACTAGGGTATATGAAGGTCAACGGCAACAGTGATATAGAGGCTGAGTTGGAGGAGTTCTTTAAGGATGATGCTCCATGCCTTATGGAAGTAAGAGTTGATCCCCTGGAACTAGTAAAATTCTGATGGAAGCAAAAGAGGACTGAACATGAAGAGAATCTATTCCGTTCTTGTAGAAAACAGAGCAGGTGTACTGTCCAAGGTGGCGGGCCTGTTCTCAAGAAGAAATTTCAATATTGATTCACTGGTTGTAGGTGAGACCGTTGATCACAGTGTGTCCTGCATGACTATTGTATCCAGCGGTGATGAGAGAACCATCGAGCAGATAGAGAAGCAGCTCAACAAAAAGATAGATGTCATCAAGGTCAAGACCTTCAAGGAGAGCATGAGTATCAACAGAGAGCTTATGCTTATGAAGGTTAAGTACAATAAGGAGAACCGCCGTGACATCATGGAGAACTGCGAGATCATGCATGCTCAGATCGTGGACATGTCCAAGAATACTATGATCATCCAGATCTGCGACACCTCAGACAGAATCGAGCTTTTCATAGAGATGCTCAAGAGTGTCAGCATCGTGGAAATCGCCCGCACCGGTACCGTAGCCCTTACCAAATGCAAGGAACAATGATGTAATTCGATAACAGTTAACCCATAATTTAATGATTATGCTATAATGACCTCTGTGTATGATT